>Ga0073928_10003464_pt1 | contig 24896 bp, 21 predicted proteins | sample PaiPotPPA55metaG_FD_76969 | JGI IMG/M metagenome (GOLD analysis project Ga0073928, IMG submission 76969) | Iron sulfur acid spring bacterial and archeal communities from Banff, Canada, to study Microbial Dark Matter (Phase II) - Paint Pots PPA... ...
GACGACATGAGATTCGGATTGAGAAAGCTCGCACCTTGAGTAAAAAATGGGCGGTACTCAGTGAGAAGCTTAGCAAACTCTGTCGGCGCGATCGTGGCCTGGTCGATCTCGACATTAGAGAAATCGGGGTCAACTGTTCCGACAAAATTGATGGTATTAGTAAGCGGAACGCTTACGTCTGCGCCAACGAATCGATCCGGTTCAGCCAAGAAGGTTTCGTTCGCCTGTTGAAATAGGCGCCTGTTTCCCCCAGCACTGAGCAGCCCGAAGATTTCGGCGTGAGATTTCGCTCGAACGGCTCCCGTCTTCGAAGAAATTGCAACCTGAACTTTAGGCCAAAACTGAGCGTCGCCAAAGATCGGCCACGCGGATCCAACCGCATCCGCCATGCGGCCGTCCCACGCCCAACTGAGGTGCTCAGCCGTGCCCGCGACGCCGCGGATGAAATTCATCCGCCAGAACTGCTTGTCTCCGGTGCGAAGACGCATCGCCGACAGAGGAATGACCAAAATGGCCTCCCATCCCTCAGCGGTTGCGCGCGCGGACGAAGTCCATCGCGGTTCGTAGCGTGCGTTCTCGCTGGCGGCTTGGTAGCGTACGCCAGCAGGTGTCGTCTCAAAATAGTACACTTGCGAGCCGTTGCCGCCTGTGTCGATCCCCACTCCGACGAAATCGTCGGTGCCAAACCCGACATTGTTTGTCGACTGCAACGCGGTTATGGGAACACTCTTTTGATCGCATTCGAAGCGCACATAGACATTCTTCGCATCGTACAGGACGTACGAGCGCGTCGACAGCCGACTTGGAACCCGCGTCGTGACGTTGAAGAACTCCGAACCCATCAGGCCGCTCTGCCATGCCGCTTCTGTAAAAGCCGACGGCCCGATATCATAGGGAGCTTGTTGCGCGTTAAAGCTCGCAGCATAGCTTACCGCTGCGGCTGCGGTAAGGGGCGCCAAGGCGATCGATGCAGAAAGCGCTGCAATCGCAACGCTGCTAGCTCTCATCTGTATGACGCGCAATCAACGATTGCTTTGGGAGACTAACTGACGGGAAGCGCAAGTCACTATGGTTGGGGTCATGCATAACAGTCATTCTTTCAGGGCTCTACTGGCTGAGGACACCGCAGGCTCCTGATACCTCCAATGCCCTCTGTTCACTATAGTGCACTTAGCGGCAACAAATGCGACAGCCACATCGGAGGTAAGTGGTATAACTTCCGGCAGCGGCGTTCCAAAAATAGCAATCGCTGCTTATCCGTCAAGCCGGCGGGAGCACACGCTCCAAGCGTTGTGCAATGCATTCTCGTAACACGTCCGCGACTCGCTCTTGCGGACTCTGTTGCGTCTCAACATTTAACCGATCACAATGCTCGCTCCCGAGACGCTCGCCGATCATATGAGACCAGTTATGCATGCGCCGGGATAGTGGATTTGGGCCACAAACTGCGGACTGATGGCGCTAATGTTACGCCCGTGTCGCAGAAAAATAGGCGGTGCATCCAATCTATTGATCCACTTAGGTCAGTTACGAGGTTGGCGCGCGTTGGGAAATTCAAGAGCTGTCGGATCGTGAATTTCCAGTGCGCTGTCGTTCCTTGTGGAGCGACTGGTTTTGGCCGTTCTCAAGGCCCAACATCCCAAACTCGTTGCAAAGTGAACGCGGGCATCGCCGCCATTCAAGCTCACCGAACGTTCGCACAAATTGAAGTGAAGTGGCGCGGCGGATCACTGCGGTACAGCGAACCGGAACCCACTCCGACCTGCCGGTCGAAACCGAAGTATCTGACTAGTGTCGATTGCCCGCCAGCGCTATGAGGACCGGACAGGCAGCCTGAATATGCTTTTTCAGGCCACTTTTCTTTCAGGTGGCCATCGAAGCTGCGGCGCTCTCCGAATATTGTTTAATGAATGAAACCTCGACTTATCGAATGCGCCTGCGCTCCGCGCACTCGCTCGATTCAATCGGTGCGTGAATGCAAATCCGACATCTAGCCGCCGGCTTGACACTGCTGCTCGTAACTGGTACCGCGTGTTTTCCGAATAGTACAGGCCCCAATGAGAACGGACGGAGGGCTGAGCTTCGTTCGCAGCCCGAAAGTCGCACGTGTTCACCAGCTGCTACTAACCGACGTCGCAGACAGGTGAGGCAGGAGCTGTACGCGTTGTGGCGCGAGCATGATGTTCCAGATTCTGCATTTCCTACTTTTCCGCCAGATTGTTCTTTGCCTCAGAGCTCGGTGCCCCAACGCCTCTGAGCGGAAGTCTAAGAGTTAGCCGAGTTGAGATATATCACAACAGGAGCAGAGAAAATGATCAAGGCGATTATCGTATCCATATTTCTCGCGACTTGCTCACTTGCGTTTATTGCGCGTGCCCAAGGTGCACCTACCCAGGATGCGCGCCAGTTTACTGAGGGACCAGTCATTGAGGAGGACTACATTGAAGTTGAGTACGGGCATTTTGAAGAATACGTCGATTGGCTAAATTCGACATGGAAGCCAACCATGGAAGCCATGAAGGAAGCTGGGCTAATCACGGACTACAAGGTCTTCAGGGCTACTCCAAACTCACCGAATCAGCCCAATATAATTCTCTGGATCGCTTTTAAAAACGGCGCGGCGGCTTTAGATAAGGGCGCTGAGCTGGAAGACGTGGCCAAGAAAGTAATCGGTAGCACCGAGTTTCAGAACAAAGCCAGAGTGTTCCGGAATCAATACAGAAAGGTTCTGGGCACCGAATTGATTCGCGAACTTATTTTAAAATGAAATTGATCGCCAGTGCTGGCGAAAGTCGACGCTTTCTTATCGCAAGCGCGGAGTTTACAAAGTATGGAACAAGTCGCGTCAAACGCAATGCCGATATCGCGCACGAGTAGATTGAGGCTAGCTCCTGCCGCGCTTAGCCAACTCCTCGGACCCTGGATGCATGGGAAGGGCCCTCTTCCTGTCCGACTCAAGGCAGCCGTTGAGAAGGCCATCGTGGACGGTCTTATCGCAGACGGCACGCGGCTGCCTTCGGAGCGTGGACTCGCCAACGAGAGTGGCGTGAGTCGCAGCACGATCGTCTCCGCGTATGACATACTCGAGGAGGACGGCTTACTCGAGCGCCGGCGCGGAAGCGGAAGTATCGTGCGGACGGGCGCAGCGCGAAGCCGAATGACATCGCGACGGGACGCCGAGCTCACCGCCCTTTCGTCTGGAATGATTCTCCAGGAGCCTGAGGACATCGTAGACTTGAGCCTAAGCTGGACCGACTTACCGATCGAGTTTTTGCCGTATTTGCACGACCTGACTCTTGCGGAGTTGCACGACTTTCAAGGCCCCTCGATACACGCGCCAGCCGGCCTGCCGCGCCTTCGGGAGCGAATCGCGCAGCAGTATTCCGTCGCTGGGATTCCGACTATCGCCGACAACATTATCGTTACGACGGGTTCGCAGCAAGGCCTCAGCCTCGTGGCGTCATTGTTGGTCAGTCCGGGCGAAACCGTAGCAATCGAGCAGCCGACATATTTCGTAGCGCTTGACGCATTCAGAACGATGGGAACGCGTCTACGCGCGTTCCCACCGGGTTTCGCGGACCGCTCGCTACAACAGGAAATGGCAACCTCATCGTTTAGAGCGTTGTACTGCATCCCGACGTTTCAGAGTCCGACAGGACATATTATGTCCGAACACGCGCGACGCACTCTCGTGAATCTCGCGCGCGAACACAACGTGCCAATTCTGGAGGACTGTTCTCTCGAGACCACGGCGTTCAGTGGTTCGACGCCGAGGTCCCTTGCGTATTTTGATCCGGAGAATGTTGTATCCATCGGATCGCTGAATGTGGTCTTTTGGCCGGGGATTCACATCGGATGGATCCGCGCCTCTATGAGCATTGCTGCCCGCTTGGGTCGACTGAAACTGCTGTCCGATTTGGGAACGTCTGTCCCTTCGCAAGTTCTCGCCTTGCGCGTCCTTGAGTCGGTCGATCAGATCGCAAATTTTCGACGGCGCCAGCTTAAGGACAGATGCGATCTTCTCTGCCGGCTACTAGCCGAGCAACTGCCCCAATGGCGGTTTAAAAAGCCGTCCGGCGGGCTTTGTCTGTGGGTGCGACTACCTTTCGGGGATGCATCATCCTTCGCGCCGTTTGCAGCCCGCGCTGGAGTGCGTGTTCTTCCCGGCAGCTCCATGACAGAAGACGGCTCTTGTACTGAATATCTCCGGCTGCCGCTTACCGTTTGCCCGGCGACCATCGAGGGAGGCATCGTGCGTCTGGCATCGGCCTGGCGTCGGTACGAACAGGCGCGCTTCCATCGTTCCGAATCGCTCGGGATCGTTGTTTAGGAACAACCTTAGCCTGCTCGATCGACAGGGTTTGTCCTCGACATATTCGCCGTCGTAAGACGCAAGTATGCGAGTGTCACCGGGGATGGAAAGCTTATCATTTCTTGGGGAAGACTGGTGTTTTGGTGGCTAGCCTGAGATCCAGCGGGATTGCTTCCAAAGTCGAGACGTACGGCGTTTCAACCGTACCGTGACAACGGATTGGTGCGCTGAATGATCGATGCGATTTCTTCGCGACCATCCCTAACGCTTAGCAGGCGATGTCCCGAATATCGCGAGTAACTTTTCGGGCGATTTCATCCGTTCATATGCGATCTGCGAAACGCCGATGGACCTAATGAAGGGTCTAGCCAATGCAAAATAAGAACCGGATCGACGTAAGAAGCGCGTCCATCGCTATGACCGTCGCCGCATTTTACTCGTGAAAGTGAGCTTACTCGAACGTCAGCAGGCCTTATCTTGTTGCTGTATGCCGTAGAGCTCACACATAAGCGCGATTTCGATTGCGAGGGATTGGCGCACGAGATGCAGAGCCTAGTTGAACTGCCTGTCCGCAAAGTTTCAATATGGGAACACGATGCCCTACTTCTACTACTCGGTACCCATACGTAGTGGCCTGGCGCGTCTTGATGCTGCGGATGCCAGTAAACTGTAGCCTTTTCACCTCAGATACGAAAAAACAGAGCAGACGTCGAAAGTCTGCTCTCTCTTTTCTTTCCCAGTGTGAGCGGCGCGGGGGCGGTTGCTGCAGGGAACGGCCATGGTTTCGCGCTTATACTGACTCGATGAAGGCCGCAGGGTGGCGCGTGTTACTGCTCGGCATGTGCGGCATTGTGGCGCTCCTCGCCATCGTCGACATCTTTTTGGAATACGCGGGCCCCCATTCCACATCGACGGGCGGACAGTGGGGCGATACGCTTGCGGCGTCCGCACAGCCGTATCATCTTGCGGTGCTTTCCATCGATCCAGGTCACGGAGCCGACCTTGCCGGGCTGCGCCCCGGCGACCTGATCGATATCCGCGCGAATGCGCCGGTCGAACGCTTCTGGCTTTTTGGCCAGCCGCCAACTGGACGCGCCGTGACGATCCGCGCCCGACGAGGCGCCCAGACGCATCGCTTCACGATCGTGCCGCAAACGATTCTGCCGCTGCGGCGTCTGATTCTCACCCCAATTTGGCTGGGCTTCCTCTGGATCGCGCTCTTCGCCGCCGTCATCGCGTGGCGGCGCTCTGGCGATGCTCAGATGCGGGCGCTGAGTTTGCTGCTCGTTTCGTACGCGTTGTGGGAAACCACGAACCAACACTACATATCGTCGGAATCCGTGTGGCTGTTGATCCTCGCCGCCGGCGCGAACGTCTTCGGCACGATCACGGTCGCATTCTGGGCCGCGTGCGCCGGGAGCTTCGGGCCGGCGCGTTCGCGCTTACGCCGTGCCGCGCAATGGCTCTGCTACGCGCTGATTGGAACGACGATCGCTGTCGGCATTCTGAAAATCGTGGGAATCGCGACGCTGCAGGTCGATCCGATCGCGTTCGGCTCGAGTGCATCCGCGGTGCCGTTCGTTCTCGCATGCCTTGCAGCGACTGCGTGCACGATTCTCGCCGTGCGAGCGACCCAAGGGGCGGAGCGCCAGCGGGCCGTTTGGGCCCTCGTTCCGGCCGCCGTTCTTATCTTCGTCGGTTTTAGCGCGGAGTCGGCGCAAGGCGTCGTCAAATCGTATGAACTCGCGTGGGGCGTTTACTACGTCGCGAGCGCCTTAAACATCCTTACGCCGATCGTACTCACGTACGTCGCCCTTAATCGAAGGCTTCTCGACATCGGATTCGTGCTCAATAGAGCTGCCGTCTTTGCGATCGTTTCAACAGTCTTGATAGCCGCGTTTGTGATCGTGGAATGGATCGCCAACGAATGGTTGAGCGCGAACCATACGACCAGTGCCGTCGTCGGCATGATCGTCGCGCTGGCGCTTGGACTTTCGATACGATACGTTCACAAGGTTGCCGATCGGATCGTCGATCAGGTGCTTTTCCGCAAGCGTCACGAGGATGAGGCCGCGCTGCGGCGCTTTGCGCACGAAGCGGGATTCATCACCGACCGCGCTACCCTCCTCGAACGCGCCGCTTCGACGGTCCAGACGTCAACCGGAGCCGACGCGTCGATCCTCGTGCTCGACGAAAGTCTCCGGTCGAGCGTCGACGAAAACGATCCGGCGCTCGTAGCACTACGGGCTTGGCGCAAACCCGTGGACCTCGAGGAGTTCCCCGGATCGGCTTTGCATGGTCAGTTTGCATTCCCAATGGTTGCGCGCGGCGAGCTCGTCGGCGCACTGCTTTGCGGAACCAAACAGGATAGCGAAGTTTACGCTCCGGACGAGGCCGAAGCGCTGCAATTGCTCGCTGACGGCGTCGGAAACGCTCTTAGCCTCCTCTACCAAGCGAAGCGCGACTCGAACGAGGCCCTTTCCGCAGAAATCGCCGAGCTGCGCGCCGCCATTCGAGACCTTCGCGATCTCAAGGCACAAGGAATAAACACATGAGTGCTACGCGCAAAACGCATGGGCTTGCCAATTGCCCTTGACCGAAAAGGACACCGTACGAGGGTTCTACCGGCGATTTGCAACGGCTTTGCCGCAGCCGGAGGACCAAAAGGCATTCGAAACACAGGTAGCTCGTGCGCGTATCATTTCGCTTGATAGTGAGCATGACTGTTTCGAATTCCCAAACGGACTTGGTCCATCCTCGGCTTTGAATGCGGTCACCCTGGAAGGAGTCTATGCCGACGCTGATGGGCAAGATGTGAACGTCCTAGTGCATTTTGTCGGCGACCGAATCTGCTGGGCAGAGCGATACCGGAATCTTGGCGAGCAGATACACCTCTGGCCACCTCCGCCAGGCGTCCCTTTGCGGCTTTCAGTGTTACCCTGAGTTGAACATGAACCGGTTGGAAAATGTGCCCATGAATCAGCTCCGCCGTTCTGATAACATCTTGATGTGTACGTAGGGCGACCATTCGCGCATCGGCTCGGCGCTCTTGAGCACTGAAAACGCGAGCTTATGATTCGACTGCCAGACCGTGACCGGTTCCACGAAATTGCTGGTTGAAAATTCGCAATATCGCACGGCTCCCACGCCTCTTCCAACGATCTTGGCGCGCACGGGATAAGCAATATCCAGCCGAAACGGCAGCTCAGTCGGCGGCTGTAGGTCGGGGAAGCTGATAACGTTTCGCCACACGCTCTCTGGCGGCGCCGGAATGTCAATAGATGTCGTAACGACGTAGGTAGCCACGGCGGACATTACGGAGACGTAAGCGAGAACGATCCGGCGATAGTAGCGATGCGCGCTTGGCACGCAGTCCTCGATCATATGCGCCGGACGAGTCCGAGGCGATCGCGCAGCTCGCCCATAGCGTCGGAGGCGCCCTTGACGTTCTCTCAGCAAGTCGTGACGATGGGCGGGATGCGATGCTAGAGGCGATCCGCACGTTGCCGGATGCGATGCTAGAGGCGATCCGCACGTTGCCGGATGCGATCGTTGATCGCCTGCGCCGGAGCGACGTGTTCTAGACCTCGATATCGAGGTGGTAAGAATACTCAGTTGATCTCTGCGGAGTGGGGGGAATTCGAACGAATTCCCCCACCCAATTGTTTATGGCGGGCAGCTATTTTTTCAGCTCGACCAAGATTACTTCCAACGGCTTATCGGAGAGATTTTCCGGAAGATGTGTGGTCGGAGCCATGATCATCGTTTGCCCGCTCGTTACATGTGCATCCTCAGTCGTACCGTCCGGGAATGTGAACCGAACGTCTCCATCAGTTACAAACAACGCAACCAAATCCGGATGCGAGTGCATCTCGGATTTTTCGCCCGGGCCGTAACGCCCACGGACGACGCGCACACGATCGTTTTCGTCTTCGACCTTGTAATGCTTCGAATCCACGCTCACTGCGTCGGTGCCGACTGTAGATTTTGCCATGTTTAATTCTCCTCTGAACCCCTAGTGTGGGGAGTGCGAGGCAGCGCTGTCTACAGGCAAAAGACCTACTTCCTTACTTGGGGACCGCGATATCGAAGTGGTGCACGTCTTCGCGCGTGCCTCGCCGCGGAGGACTGTCCTGCCGCCGATTTGCAGGACAAGCGTCAGCCCCTAACAATAGATGGCGTTGTGCGCGTACAGATTTTATACGCCGTTCGTGTCCTTACATCCGAAAGGAACTCTCGTGCGAATTGACCGGGTAATTCTCGCCCTTGTCTGTGCATTGTCCTTATTGCCGTCGGCTGGAGCTCGCGCTTCCGAGTCGCAACTGGGTCTTCATCTATCGCCATGCAGCCAAGGTAAAGCTAAAGTTCCCGCCGAGTGCGGAACGTTCGGCGTTTATGAGAATCGCGAGGCGCACAGCGGACGCATCATCCCGCTCAACGTCATCGTCATTCCGGCAAAGCACCCGATGCACCGGGCCATGGTCGAAATCGCCGGCGGCCCAGGTCAGGGCGTGACCGAGTTCGCCGCGCCCATCATCGACGGCGGCTTTGGCGCGTCGCGCATTGCCCTACACGACACGTACGACTTCCTCTTCATGGACGATCGCGGCATGGGAAAATCGAACCCATTCCCGTGCAATTTCACGCCTCCGAACGATCCGGGCGCATACTTTCGCTACATCTATCCTCGAGCGCTCGTTGCCGCATGTCGGGCAAAGAGTGCCACTACTCACACTCTGAGTGCGTACAATACGAACAACTCGGTAGACGACTTGGATGACCTGCGCGCTGCGCTGGGCTACGAAAAGATGGTGGTGAGCGGCGGCTCGTACGGCACGTTCTTCTCTCTGGTCTACATGCGGCGCCACCCGACCCATGTCGAGAGCGCTATTCTCGACGGCGTCTCGCCGCCGCATTTCCAGGCCATTCCGGGCGAACCCATGGGCGTGCAAAGAGTTCTGGACGACTTATTTACCAAGTGCCGCAAAAACGCAGTCTGTAACGCGCACTTCCCGCAATTTCCCGCGCATTTCCTCGCGCTGCTACAGCGGTTCGACAAGGGTCCGGTTGCCGTTCCGGCAATGAACCTCGCCACAAAACGGACGCAAACCGTTGCCCTCTCGAAAGAAGTCTTCGTCGACACGCTCCGACACTTGCTGTATGATCCGTTTCCCGCGTCTTACATTCCATACGTCGTCGAGCGCGCCTATGGGCACGATTATGCTCCCCTCGGACGAGTGATTCAAACGGCCGCGCAACTGTTTTCAAGCGATCTAAACATGGGCGCGTTCCTCTCGTATTCGTGTTCGGATTGGATGCCGTTCGTCTCGCAGAGTGCGCTGAATTATGCGAGGACGCACTCGTTCGCCGGCGATCTACGTATTCGTGCGCAGCGGCGCGCGTGCGCGATATGGGGCGTCCCCGCGAAGCCGGCCAGCTTCAACGATCCCGTCCGCAGCGATGCGCCCGTGCTGATGATCTTAGGATCGGACGATCCCGCGACACCCCCTCAATACGGCGAAGAGGCTCTGCGCTATTTACCGAACGGCAGGGCGGTGCTCGTTAAAGGCGCAGGACACGGGGCCGACACGGATTGCACGGACAAGTTAGAGCTGCAATTCGTCCGAGCGCGCTCCGCAAAAGGCCTCGACGTTTCAAAATGTTCGGCCACATTTAAGCTGCCGCCGTTTGCTACTTCGATGAAGGGCTGGCCGTAGGTATTTCAACAATTACCGACCGTGCTCAGGGACGCTGAAGGCATGTTTGTCGACGAAGTCTTCCGCCATATCATGCGCGTCCATGTAAAGCAGATCTAGGCGCATGTTCATTTGCTGAACGGCATATTCGGTCAACGCCCGTGAAATTCGGTTAAGAACAAAGCGGACACGCGGCTGAGAATGGAGCGTGGCAAGTCGGATGACCGGCGCAACGTTGCATTGCGGCCAAAACCGTTTATCGTCTCGTAGTACGGCCAACTGCTTCTCAACAATTTTCGAGTCCGTTGTAACCCCATTGGCAACATCGGCATCACCCCGACTGAGCGCATCATACTGTGCGCCGGGATCAAACGTGAGCACTTTTTTGAAATTGAAGCCTCCGTAGAGCCGCTGCAGCCCATCTAACATGCCGCCGGACGCTAAAAATTCTGAGGTCGCGGCGAGGCGGAGTTGCTCGGCAATGTCTGCGCATTTCGTAAGCGACAGGAGCCAATACTCCTCTGCGGCATACTGCGAGGTGACAAGGCACGGTGAATAGTTCGCCGGTGAAGATGCAAGCCAGGTAATACCATAGCGCCGCTGATATAACGGTTTCGCCGTGTCATATACAGCGGACTTGGCTGCCGGCGAAATCTCGTATGGATTCTCGGCTCCCCTTCGAACATATCCGGGATAGAGGTCTATATCGCCACGTTGCAGTGCAGCCATTAAGCTCGCCGCGTTTCCGAGATTCATCTGCCGCTCAACCGCGACGTTTTCTCGTTCGAGGGCGACTGCATAGATCTCGGCGATGGTAACGTTTTCACTGGAACTCTTCGATCCGATCCGCACAGCGTTGACTGCTTTTGCGCTGCAACCTGGGAATAACAGAGCAGCGCCGATCAGCCCGAGCGAGTGTCTGCGCGTTATCAACGCGTGCCTTTGCTCTGAAGACAGACACACGAAACTACGTCAAGCTCACCAGACAGACCGCGCGGCATGCCCGCATAACTTCCGCGCGGCGATTCCTGTGACCTTACCGGACACGGCCATTTGCAGGCGGGCCCTAGAGATCGTACTGTGGAAACCGAGCCTTGCGCGGGGCCGCAGACACCGGGCGGTCTGGATCGGAGGCGTAATATGGCATTTCGCAATTTACTGAGTGCGGTCGGCGCATGTGCCATACTCTTAGCCGTTATTCTGCTGCCATGGAATGCGGTTGCGCAAAACATTTCCCGCGCACCTCAAATCGAACTAAGGCAGGTCGGTGCAACCGTCGAAGCCGTGACGGTTGAAACGTACGGCGTCGCCAAACCGAGTGCCGTCCGGCAGTATCTCTCGCTTCGCAGGGGCTCATCGCTCCAACAGACCGCGCTTGACGCCGATTTTAACAATCTCGTTAATCTGGGCGGATATCGGGTTCGTCTCGACATTGGCGAAGGCAGAGCGCCGAAGGCGGTTACCCTGCACTGGATCGTCATGTCGCCATGGTTCAGAATATCTAAGCGCTCGTTTTTCGCGCAAATGCCGCTGACCGATCCAACCGGCGGCATCGACATGCGCATCTCGTCCCCGCAGATTGGCGACAGGGCCTCGCACGTTACGGCCCAAGCTGCATTAAATCTATACGCGCGTCATTACTACGCAGGCTACGAGGCGCCGATCCGCGTGGATCCAAAGTCCGGCCGCGAAGCCGATTTTATCGTGAACTATTTCGGCGAACAAAATATCACGAGGCTCAACACTCAGGTCGCGATAACGACCTACGACTGGACGGCCGGAGCACAAGCATTCTATCTTCTACGCAGTACGCGCGGCACTCAGTTTGAAATCGGCCTGCGGCAGGAGCGATCGACGGGTCGTGTTCCGAGCGGAATCATAGCACCCACACTCTACCCGATCAGCCGCGGACCCGCGAGAAACACGCTTGCGGAAATTGGGTTATCGCACGCCTGCGACGGCTATCCGCCAAACTGCAACATCCAATACCGCTTTGCGTTCATCGACGGCATTGGCGGACTCGGGTCAACAACCCGCTTTCAACAGTACCGTGCGGACGTCGCTCGGTATATTCCGGTGCATACTTCCACGCTGGCCCTCCATGCGGTTGAGTTGCGAACCGGCGGCGTAATCCCCGAGAGCCGTTTGGTCTGCGCCTCCGGGTTGCGCGGCTATACGATAGCGTACTGCGGCACCGACGCTCAGGTCTTTCAGGCGGAATACCGCATCCGCGACGCCGCACCCCAGAAACTGAAGTTTGTCGTATTCACTGAAACGGGCGCAACCCGCGTGCGTGGCGGCAATCAGTCCTGGGCGTTGCCAAACTACCAGTGGCATGCCGACTCCGGCGTTGGCATTCGCTACCGCGGCGTTGCACTCGACGTGGGCTACGGTAGAAACGGCTACCGCTTTACGCTGGCGCTAGAAGGCGAAACGTTCTAGGCAGCAAGAGCAAGAACGGTCAAGTGCGATCGCTAACGTTTCCGCGACAATGATCCCATGCTTCTTGACGCTGTAATGGACCCGGTGGCGAAGGCGATCTGGTTTATCGAGTTCCACTCCGGTGATTCCGTTGACCTCGATTCAATCGCACAGTTTGCCGGGTTGTCGCGCTTCCACCTGACGCGTGCGTTTGGACAAGTGACAGGTTATTCGGTGATGCGCTACCTTAAAGGTCGCCGATTGACCGAAGCCGCGTGCGCACTCGCAAAAGGTGCGCCCGATATTCTTCGCGTTGCCCTCGACGTGGGGTACGGCTCGCATGAAGCGTTCACTCGCGCATTCCGCGAACAATTCGGCGTTACGCCGGAGTCGGTACGCGCGCAAACCCGCCTCGACAGCCTCCCGCTCGTCGAAGCTTTCAGAAGGGATCAATCCATGAATGTTTCCATAGAAACGCCGCGCGTTGAGAAGGGAGAACTCTTACTCGTCGCGGGCTTTGCAGAACGCATTACCTACGATAATATTGCGAGCATCCCGCAGCTTTGGCAAAAGATCTCTGCGCACATCGGACACCTGCCGAACGAAATTCCCGGTTATGCGTACGGCGTCAAATTCAACAGCGACAACAACGGTTTCGAATACCTCGCGGGCATTGCCGTTTCAACCTTTGAAGGTTTGCCGGGGGAGTTTCGCACATCGCGCATTCCACCGCAAACGTACGCTGTCTTCATTCACCGGGGACATATTGCCACGATTCGTGAAACAATGAAGGCAATCTGGAATGAGTATCTCCCACAGTCGGGACTCACGGTCATGGACGCGCCGGAATACGAACGCTACGGCAGCTCCTTCGATCCGCGAACCGGAAACGGTGAGGTAGAAATCTTTATTCCGATTCAAGCCTAGTCACCGTGATTCTTCATAGATCGCATTGGAGATCTGCGCTTCATCCGCGAACACGTCCGCAACGTCGGCGATACTCTTTATCGGTCCCACGTCGTTTACGTACAGCGCGAACGCTAAATGCCTCCCACTTTTCGCTTCAATGTAACCGGCTAACACCTGTGCCTTGAGGCCTTCGCTGTTCAATGTCGTCCCCGTTTTCGCGAACACATACCCCCGTGCCGGGAGGGAACGTCCCGTACCAGCCAGCGATCCGTCGACGCCGAGAATCGGCAGCGCATCGCGGAACGACTGTGAATTTTGACCCCTACTCATCTGCTCCAGCATCTTCACGGTCGCCCTCGGTGCGGCTCGGCTGTCCGGCGAGCCGCTCCCATTTGTCGGAAAATCGAATTCCGAGGGCGCAATTCCCATGCGGTTAACAAGCGTCTCTCGTTCGGCCGCGAGCGCACCAGAGATTGTCCCCTGGCCTTTCGTTAGGCCAAAGAGTGTCAGGCTCAAGTTGGCACCCAGATTTAGGCTCACTTTCAGGATGAGCTTTGCATATTCCGAGAATCTCGGCGAAATCAACTCGGCGACGCGAGCATCGTGAGCGTAGGAATCGGTTGCAGGAAGCGTACGAGCCGCGTTTTGCGCCATGAGCGGAGCGCGGACGCGTACGCCCGCCCGCGCGAGCGCCTCGACGAATGCGATCCTCGCATAAGATGGCGGATTCTCGACGCGAAAGGTCCGCACCAACGTCGAACTGCCGGAAAGCGGCGCTGTGTACCCTATCGGAATATCGCCCGCCACGGTGCCGCTGCAAGCGGCGGGCCAGGTGCAGTGCATTTTCCCGTCGTCCGAGAGTGTGATGTCCGCAGCCTTGCCGGCGGCAACGGTGTTGACGGCCGCGCGCACGCCGAACGCCGCAGACTTGGGTCGCCAGTTCACGCGCGCAGCTTTGCCCGTTTTCGTGGGTGTAGCCCAAATGTCCACCATATTCTCATTTACGAGAATTGGCGAAATCAGTAAATTGCCGTTTGGAACTCGATAGCTCTGAAAAAGCCGATCGTCGATGATGACGTCACCGGTGACTGTTTGGATACCTGAGGCGCGGATTTGCCGCGCCAGAGCATCAAGTCCGCTAAGCGGATCTTGCGGCGTGAGAATCGCCGTGCCGAGATTGTTGGCATCGTTATGATCGAAATCCGTGTACGCGATGTTGCCGTCTGTGTCGGCGCGTCCGCCCAACGTCAGATCGCCTGCGGCGACCAGGATCAGATCGCCATGCAGCACGCCACCCGCACCGACCCGACCGTGTCGATATACCGGGGTTTTAAAACGGTGCCCCGCGCCGAGTGCGTTTAGAGCAAGACCAACCGAGAAGAGCTTGCGCACCGACCCGGTAAAAGCCAATCGATCGGGATCGAGTTCGTAAATAGTCTTGCCGGTGCGCAAATCCGTAACCAGAAGGCTCCAGGTTGCATGCGCGTAGCGCGACTTGTGCATCACCGACGTGATATCGGCCGGGAGCGCATTTTTTACCGCAGCCTTGGTTTCAACGGGAAACGTGCTCAAGAGCATCGCCAGCGATGTGGCTGCGCACAGACTTGCTTGATAGCGCATGGAGGTACCTCTCAAAACGGCCCGTTGCCAACGAGGATGAGGCCACTATTATACATAAAGCGGCGCCACGAAAGGGGGGTAGCATGCACAGAATTCTCCTTGCAGTGGCTTTCGTCGTATTGACGGTGGGAACAGCCGCGGCGTCTGAAAAGACCGGCGTGATGGCGACCGTGCATAAATTTGTCGACGGCTTCAACAAAGGTGACACAAGAATGGAGCTGTCGGCTTGCACCGCTCAATCGGCCGTTATTGACGATTTCCCGCCGCACGTGTGGCAAGGCTCCGGGTGCGCAAACTGGGTGCGCGATTATGCCGCCATGACCAAGAAGCAAGGCATCACTAACGGCATCGTAACCCTTGGAACGCCCCGCCACGTCGACGTGACAGGAGACCGCGCTTACGTCGTAGTGCCCACCATCTTCACGTTCAAACAGCACGGAAAACCGGTTACCGAATCCGGCGCGACCTTCACTTTGGCGCTGCAAAAGCTCGCATCTGGTTGGCGCATAACCGGTTGGGCTTGGGCAGACTAGAAACCACCGACCGAGGTGACGAGCGCAATCGCCTCGCCGCCCTTGGTTATCGGCAAGAGCTCTCGAGAGTACTTTCACTCTTCGACAACTTTTCCGTTGCCTTCAGCTACCTCAGCCCAATGGTCGGCATCTATTCGCTTTACACATTGGGTCTTGGCACAGGCGGACCGCGCTATATCTGGACAATGCTGGTCGTCGTCGGCTGCATGATGCTCGTCGCCTTGGTTTTCGGGGAGCTTTCGAGTGAGTATCCCCTTTCCGGTGCGCTTTACCAGTACGGTAAGTACAACGTCGGACCCCGCTATGGGTGGTTTGTCGGCTGGATTTACGGGTTTGCACTTCTAGCAACCGTGGCTTCTGTCGATTCAGGAGCCGTCGGCTACGTTACTTCGCTGTCCAATATTTGGTTCAAGACGCATTTCAATCCGGCAAGCAACGTCACGATTTTCGTGGTGACCGGAAGCATCATCGTTCTTTCGGCCATCTTGAATTCCATTGGCGCAAAGATCATGGGGCACGTGGCTCGTTTCGGCGTATACGTGGAGACAATCGGAACGTTCGGCGTCTTTCTCGCCCTTGCCATACACGGCTTTCACCAAGGCCCGGGCTTTTTATTTTCGACGCAGCACGTCGAGTACGCAAAGAGTAATCCCCTGGGTCTACACTTCGGCGGCAATTGGTGGACGGGCGCTGCGCTCGTCGCCGTCCTCGCGAACGTCTATATCTTCTACGGCTTCGAATCGGCGGGCGACATCTCCGAAGAGACACTCGATGCACAGCGCCAAGTCCCGAAAGCCATGCGCAACGCGCTGCTCTACGGCGGCATCGCATCGTTCATCTTGGTGCTCGGTCTGCTTCTTTCGACGCCGCAGGCCGGTATTGCCGGTGTCGTGACCGGAGGCGTCAACAGCATTCTCGCGGTGCTGCCGAATTGGCTCCAGGACTTCTTCTTGCTCATGGTGATTATCGCATTCTTCAGTTGCGGCACCGCAGTTCAGGGTGCCGGCGCCCGTGTTGCGTTCGCGCTCGCCCGTGATGGCGCATTGCCCTTCAGCCGCGCGATCAAAACAATCTCCGAGCGCTACCGTACGCCTGCAAATGCGATTCTTGTCGGTACGATAATTCCGTTTCTGTTCTTGCTGCTCGTGCTGATAAATCCGAGTAAGCCCGTTCACATTCTGTGGTTCGATTACCCGGCCAACGTCAACGCACTCTACGCACTGGTTTCTTTTGCAACGTCTGGTATTTATCTCGCCTTTTTCCTCACGGTCTTCGGAGCGTTCGTAGCGCGGCGTCGTGGATGGAAGCCGAATGGCGCCTTTACATTGGGGAAGTGGGCGATGCCCGTCACTATCGGCGCCGCCATTTACCTGCTGCTTATGCTGCTAAACATCGTTTGGCCGGGCACGCTTTCAAGCGGCCGCGCAGTCTTCAACTACGGCTGGGTGACGCTGCTGGTCATGCTCATCATCATCGCCATCGGCGCAATATACGAAACGATCGCCCGTCCCGATCGAAGCGTGAGCCGTCACTCGCCGTCAAAATAGCCTAAAATCGGGCCTGCGCGCAGCATCATCGAACTCAGGCCATGCGCAATCGGTACTTCCGTATCAACGAGAAGTTTATCAGAGTCCGGATAGTAACAGGCCTCGGTTTTCTCCGTACGCGCCAAAAGGAGTACCGTAACCGGCGCGTCACTCTCATTTAACAGTTGGTGCGTTCCGCTTTCTCCAACCGGCAACGCGACGAAATCACCTTTCCGGCATCGGATCCTTCCAGACAGCATGCGCACAGTGGGCTCGCCTTCCAGCACGAAAAACATCTCCTCTTCGCGTGCATGGCTGTGAAAAGGGCAAAAGAGCTGCCCCGGGTCGAGCGTGCTCACCCGATATCCCAGCGTCTGCGCACCGATAACGAATCCGACTTCGGCATCGAGGCACGCAAAACGAGCCGGCTGCGCATCATGCTCGTCTCGCTCATCCTTGAAGTCCAGTTCATCAACGTTGATGCGATGCACTTCGGCCCCGGCGCGTGCAAGCATCAGCCGGTAGACCGCCTCGTACGCGCCGCCATAGATCGAATATCCGTGGCCGACGAGCAACGTCTCGGGGTTCACTCGTAAAATGCGCCTTAGTCCGAGCGCCGCTTTTCGCACATCCGCGTATTTATCGTCGGCGAGCATCGAAAGACCGCCAGCAGGTGTGCCGATCATGGAGTCACCGACAACCACGATGCGTTGGGCCGGGATACTTACGGCAAATTCTCCTTTGCTCTTCTGATCGCGTAACAGAACGGCGATCATCCCGGGAAATACTTCCTCCTCATTGCGCGGCTGGGTGACTACAGCGGCACTATACCGCTCGGCAAACGCCTGCGACTCGCGCTCATGGTCGGGCGTGGTCACGAGAATGCTTGAAACACCACCTAGCTTCTCAATTTCACGATGTCCGTGCTCATCGAGCGGCAACGGGTCGACGACGACATTCCCGGCCTCGCTCGCAAAGAAATAGCTGTTGGCCGGAAGCGAATGCTCCGTTTGCCACTGCGACCAAAAAAACGCATTTGGGATACTAAGCGGTTGTAACATGTTGCACCTCGGCCGTTTTGTTCAACCAGCTCGGGAGGCTTGGCCTGCCTAACAACAAGCCGCTGTAGCTTGAGAAAACGCCGTTCCTGTATGGTAGCCATTTGGCGCAACGGTCCCAACGAGCCGGCGTGGCCGATGCGCAGCGTTCGCGAAGTTTCGAGGCATTGCACGAAACGAGTGCATGCGAGCAGAAGCAGTGCAAAAATGCCGGAGCTACCCGATATCGCCGCCTATATCAATGCGCTAAATGCGCGGATTGTCGGACAGAGGCTCGAACACGTTCGAATAGCGAGCCCTTTCTTGCTAAGGACGGCCGACCCGCCGCTTTCGAGTGTCGAGGGTCACACGGTGCGCGAGCTCAGGCGGATCGGCAAGCGCATTGCAATCGGGGTGAACGGTGATCTCTGGTTGGTACTCCACCTAATGATTGCCGGCCGGCTCCACTGGAAGTCCCGCGGCGCTAAGCTGAGCGGCAGAACGAATTTGGCGGCCTTCGATTTTCCTAACGGCTCTCTCGTACTCACCGAAGCCGGCTCGAAGCACCGCGCATCGCTGTACGTCATGCGCGGTGAAGAAGCTCTACGCTCTATCGATCCCGGCGGCATCGACGTGTTCTCAAGCGATCTCCATGGTTTCCGCACGGCGCTTATGCGCGAAAACCGCACGCTCAAGCGAGCTTTGACCGATCCGCGTATCCTGAATGGGGTCGGCAACGCATACTCCGATGAGATTCTACACGCGGCGCAACTCTCGCCGATTACGCTCACGCGCAGATTGACGGCGTCTGAATGGGAAAGGCTCTACAACGCGACCCGCCAGACTCTTCAGCTCTGGACAGATCGGTTAGAGGCTGAGGCAGACGGCGGATTTCCCGAGCGCGTCACGGCGTTTCACGACAAGATGGCGGTACACGGCCGCTACGGAAAACCGTGCCCCAAATGCGGAGAAAAGGTACAGCGCATTCGCTATGCCGACAACGAAACCAACTACTGCGCGCGCTGCCAGACTGGTGGAAGGATTCTCGCCGATCGTAGTCTGTCGCGACTATTAGGCTCGGAATGGCCGCGCACGTTGGAAGAACTCGAAGGTCTCAAGCGCCCCTAAAAGACCTGGATACGGGTTGCCCCCGGCGGCCAAGCCATCTACAATCGTATCACTCGGTCGCGGAGGGAACGCCATGGCTCACTCGCTCCGTCATTCAGACACGCCGTGAACGGGTGGCGCAGGCGGCTCGGGATCCTCGCGCTTGCGATCGGCGCACTGTTTTTCGCGTCTCAAGCCGCTGCGGTGCCGGGGCACTCACCAGGTGCGATCGTCGCGCAATTCCCGTTTCCGAACATTCTCAATAACGCAAAAGACGTCGCAGTTCGGCAGGCCCTCTCGCAGTTCGGCGCATCGATCGGCGCGCAGATGCCGATCGTCGTCAACGCGTCGGATGCGTATCCCACGACCGATCTGCCCGGGCCGCCGTTTTCGCCTGGACGGATTCCGAATTCGCTTCGCGCGGCGCTGCGCACCTCGACCGATGGAACAGTACCGCTCCCGCCCGGTGATTACGCGTTCACAGTCGGCGTTTTTTGCATGAAGTCCTACGCGCACAGTCCCTCAGGACATCGCTACCTCGTTGCACCACTGCGAGGTGCTGCCGCCGACGTTTTTCGAGCGCTGAATTCTCGTCTGCCATCGTTTTCGCTCGATCATCACGCCGTACAAGTGCTCTCGTGGAATATTCAGGCGGGACTTGCGTATTCGTCAATGCACCCGGCGCAGCGCGCCATCGTCGACCGCGTGATTCCCGATTATAAGAACCGGCTTGCCGACGATGTGTACCAACGAATTCGAGGACAGTACGACGCGATAGTCGGGCGAGTCCCCGGGATGCCTTCGTTCGAGGGTGCGCTCGGGCGCATCGGTCCGGCCGGACAAGCGGTGCTGCAGATGCAGGCGCTCCGGCAGCAGATGATGCAGCCGCCCGAATCCTACGAGCAACTTGCGCGCGATCTCGTGCCGTTCGCATCGCTCATTCCTTCAGAGGCGGGCGGCGCCGGCGCGACGCCATGGAGCCGTTATTCCGATCGTGTGCTCGTACGTTTTGTCACGAGCGGTAATTACGCAACGCCGGGAACCTACGAGGTTCGCGTTTTACCGGTGCACGGCATATCTCGCGGCGATAGCGCCGACAACGGACCATCGAGTGTTCCCTTCGCAAACGTCGTCAACAACCCAGGAAACGATGGCGTTCAGCCGCTCACGCAAGCTCCTCAGGGCTTCAACGGTTCATCGAACCCGGAGCCGACGCCGACACCGCCGGTCTCCATCAGTTCGGAAACTGTCGCACAGGCGCCATCGGATCGCGCGCGGCTCACGGTCGGCGTCGCTGAGCAGGTCGTGCTGACGTTCTCGGGCGCGAACGCACACTGGTCCGCGACGGGCGGTGCGGGCTTCGTCGACCCGATCGGCAAGCACGTCACCTACCGCGCGAGTATTACGCCTGCAACCGAAACGATCACCGCCGTCGACACCGCGACCTCGGCGACCGCGACAATCACGTTCAACGTGATAGCTCCGACTGGAGTCGCCGATGAGTACATCACCGGGACGCTCATTCACGATCAAAACGCACCTGACATAGAAATGTATGTCTTTACGTACTTTGAGCCGGATACGGTGTCGTTCGAAAACATCGACGTCAAGGAACTCGACGTGGGAGCTATTGCAGACGGTGTCTATACGCCCTTTAACGGCCAATCACACAAGGCGAATAAGGTGCCCGTGCCGATGGCAGGCGTCGTGCCTGGTAAAGGGACGCAATGGCAAGGCTCGGACGACGTAAGTTCCGGCGATCCCGGTACTGCGCCGCCGTTCGCGCCTGGCTCGATCATTTTCAATATTCCGTATGTTTACGGAGCGCTGAGCAACGGCAAGAATGGGCCCTTCTATCCGCTCGCAACAGTCGTTCAAGAGTGCAAACTTGACAACGATCGGGAATCGCTCCACGCAACGAAAGCCGGCGCGCAGGCCAACACCAAGGTTTCCAATCCGGAGAATACGTGATGCGAGCGCTTTTGTTTGCGGCCATAGGCTTTGTTTGCGCGGCGTTCGGATCCACAAGCGCGCTCGCGCAAACACCAAGCCTCGCCGGCGCGCGAGTGCAGCAGGCGGCGGCATCCGTCGATCGATTCAAGCGCACGCACGCGGTTGACGCGCTCGACGCAGCGCTTCGATCGCTGGAAGCTGCGGGTGCGCAACGCCTGCACGGAAACGACCGCGCGAACGTCGTTAGCGGATATCTCTCCTTGTTCCAAGCCATCGACGGCGCGATGCCGAAACTGCCTCCCGGCAAGATGCCGGCGGTGACGGTGGCCCCGCCGCGTGTCAACGGCGTGCGCTATCCCTCGGGAACTGAGCCGTCTGCCATTCACGATCCCGCCGCACGCGCACGCTACGAACAAGCGATCCGAGATAACGAAGCTTTCACGGAGCGCTTCCTCGCCGCAGCATCCTTGCGCCGTACCGACGACCGCGCCGTCACGTTGTTCGCGGACTTTGCCCACGATGCGTTCGGCAAAGGCAACGCCGACCGGATGGCGCTGAGCCGTCAGATCGAACACAGCGGCTTGACTCGCGCTAGAAAAGATCGACTACGTAGTTTGCTTTCCGTACTTTGATTCGTCGCGGAAGTGCGTCGGTTTCGAGTGGTCCGTATCGAGGCGCAAATCTTCCGCAACGTAGCGGCGCTGCTCGTGTCCCTCGGACGTCGACACCTTCACGATGATCGTATGACCATGAATGTCTTTGATGGTTCCTTCTTCTTGCGTCCCATCGATGAACACGCGATCGCCAATCTTGAACATGGGATAATACCTTCTAACTAGGTACAGTTGGTGAGGTCTTGTACCCATATCGTACGAAGCGTCCCCGTTAGAAATTGGTTACGAAGCTCGCTAGGCCGAACGTCAAGAAGAACCAGATGCCGTAGACGGCAGCAAGACCCACCACGATCTCTCCGGCTCGAACGAGCCACCCACCGGGTCCATGCATTATCCGCATGATGGTTTCCACAATCATCGCTATGCCGCCGAGAATCGCGATTGTCCCGAGGATATACAGCATCACGAGTTCGTTGGCGAACGAAGATTGCAGCAATGCGTTATCGTTCGAGAGCGTCACGGCCCATCCGATATACGCAACCAGGAATGCGACGGCTCCAATGCGCGCCGCGAGATGCACCCAGCGCTCGGTTTTCGTAAGATCGAGGCGAAGCTTCAAACGGCGCCGCGCGATCCATCCGCCAAGCCGAATCAACAGAGAGATCACAAGCACGGCGATGAAGCACCCGATCATCGGCTTGAGGGCGCCAAGCGACTCCATGCCGTTGACACGTTGGAATATAAAGACGGGAATGAATTCATCGCTCGTCCATGAGAGAACGCGCCCGTTTGCATCGGCTGTGAACTTGAGATGTGCCTGCCCATACACCTGACGATAATAGAGCGGTCCTACTTCACGCCAACGAAGCGGATTGTCGGCGGGATCGGTGAGCATGCTCACTTCAACCGTTCCATCGGACCGGGCGGAAACGCTGGTTTGCCCAACCGCATAGATAAATCGAAGCGCGCGCTGAATCCGGCGGCTGGTTTGATACCAGCCCGCGACGCGCGCCGCATCGCTCTTCGGATTCGCGATCGTGGCTTCGGCAGGCGGGGTGTACGGATAATAGCGGTCGAGAAATGCTCGAAAGATCTCCGTGCGGACCTTCTCTACGCTACCAGCCTTGCCGGCGCTGTTGAAGGACATAAAGATGCCGACGTGTGTCTTTGGAATCAGGTGCAGATCGCTGTGGAATACGTTCGTGTCGCCGCCGTGACCGACGATGTTCTGCCCATTGCGATTCTCGTGATAGAAGCCCAGGTCAAATCCGTTCATCCCCGGAGCGGGCGACACTTGCAGCGTAAACATCTGCGCGATCGTCGCGGGTTTGAGGATCGTGCCCCCGTCATAACGGCCACCTTCCAAATACGCGATCATGAAGTGCGCCATGTCGGTTACGGTTGCCGACGCCGCGCCGGCGGGCGCAGTTTCAACGAATTCAAACGGCGCCGGTTCGTCGCTCGATGCTGCATCGTAACCGTTTGCCATGAAGCGCGCGAGATTTGCCGGTAAAGGCTGTATGAACGACGAGTGATCCATCCGTAGCGGCATGAAGATATGCCTTGCGATGTATTCGGCATACGGCTCACCCGACACACGCTGGACGATGTAGCCGGCTAACGTCGCTCCGTAATTCGAGTATGCGATGACCTCGCCGGGCGGGTAAATCCGGCCCGGCATCCGCTTGATCAAGTATGCGCGAATCGGATAGAGTTGACTCTGCTGCTCGACTAAGAGGTCCCGCACCGTCTCCTCAAAGCCGGGCGTGTGCGTCATGAGGTTGCGCAGGGTGATTGGCTTCCCGAATTTCGGCGGAATCTTAAAATCCAGATACGCGTTCACATCTGTATCAAGATTCAGTTTTCCATCTTGCACGAGCTGCATGACGGCCGTCCACGTAAAGAGTTTCGAGACCGATCCCGGGCGGAATAACGTTTGGTCGGCGATTACGGGCGAACGTTTAGCGAGATTGGCATAGCCATAGCCTTTGGCAAAAATGATTTTGCCGTCCCGAACCACGACAATGCCTGCGCCCGCGATATCACCACGCCGTATCGCGTACGGGACAAGACCATCCAAGAACGGTTGTAGGTCGGTCGCGACGAGCGCCGGGCCAGGTTGCGCGTGAGTGGCAGCAGCTTGAATGGGCCCCGCCGAAATGCTCAGGATGACCGAGAGTGCCAACGCGAAACGAATCATTGTGAGACGAAAACCTCCTTAACGAAGTTTTCGTTCCCTTAGCCCAGATGGTGACCGATCCTTCAAAGGTCGGCGAAATTCCGGCGTTGAAAGCAAAATATCGCCATGAATCGTTCCGCGTCCGTAACCATCACCAGCCGCTCGCAGTGCTGGGCGTACAAATTTCCATTCCGCATTACCGGCCACGACTGGACCGAATCCGAGGTCGTCTACGTCGAACTCGAGCGCGACGGCCTCTTCGGCCGCGGCGAATGTGCGGGAGTTTACTACAAAGGCGACTCACCTGCGCATTGCCTTTCCGAAATCGAGCGCGTCAGCAACGAAATAGCGCGAGGCGCGGACAGGAAAGAACTGCTCGAACTTCTGCCCCCGGGCGGCGCGCGAAACGCGATCGACTGTGCGCTCTGGGACTTGGAAGCGAAGATCCAAGGCCGCCCGGTCTGGCAACTTGCGGGCTTGCCGGCGCCGCATCCGGTTCTGACGACCTACACGATCGGCGCCGATACCGCCGAAACGATGGCCGAACGCGCGCGCGCCTTCTCAGATGCGCGTGCACTCAAACTGAAGTTGACGGGCACCTCAAGCGATGCCGGTTGCGTTCGCGCGGTTAGGCAGGCTCGACCCGACGTATGGTTGGCGGTCGATGCAAATCAAGGTTTTACGCGGGAATTTTTCGCCGAGATCTTACCCGTATTACAGGAAGCGCGCGTCGAACTCGTCGAGCAGCCGTTTCCCCTCGGTCGCGACGGCGACATGGATGGCCTGCAATCACCGATTCCTATTGCCGCCGACGAAAGCGCGCAAACCGTTCACGACCTGCCGAATCTTGTCAACCGGTTCAATATGGTAAACATTAAACTCGACAAGTGCGGCGGCCTTACTTCTGCGCTCACCATGGCATCACGCGCCCGTGAGTTGGGACTTGGCGTCATGGTCGGGAACATGTGCGGAACCTCGCTCGCAATGGC
>Ga0073928_10003466_pt1 | contig 24870 bp, 18 predicted proteins | sample PaiPotPPA55metaG_FD_76969 | JGI IMG/M metagenome (GOLD analysis project Ga0073928, IMG submission 76969) | Iron sulfur acid spring bacterial and archeal communities from Banff, Canada, to study Microbial Dark Matter (Phase II) - Paint Pots PPA... ...
AATGACCGTGGCGGCCTGCTGCGATTCGGTACCCGGCATCGAAAACGAGTCGCTGGGCGCGGCCGGCGCTTTGGCCGCCGCGATGCCCACAGCGATCAGGATGCCGAGCCACATCGCGACGACATACCAGCGCCGCCGGAACGCCGCACGGCCGAGAAAGGCCAGGAAGGTAGCCATGGAAACGTCTCCATCCATAGAGATCGGGGATGAGACCAAGTCTTTCCAGCGAAGCCGCCCAAGTCGTCGTGCGCATGCAGACAATCCGACGTACTGAGCCTGCAGTACCCGCAGCCCACACCTGCTGCGCGTAGACGACGCGGCCCCCCGCACGCCACGTCCACCAGCCGCCTCCGCAGACCGCCCTGCCCACCCAATGCAGTTCAAGAACGCGCGCGCCAGCCTGTAAGCTGTCCGTCGAGAACCGAGATCAGGATCCGGTTTTCAGCACGTCCCGCCCTTGTAGCTCAGGGGATAGAGCAACCGCCTCCTAAGCGGTAGGTCGCGCGTTCGAATCGCGCCAAGGGCACCCATTGAAAGGGCCCGCCTCCCCCGAGGCGGGCCCTTGTTTTCACGGCTCAGTGGCACAGCGGCGAGCCGTGCACTGTTGCGTACTTACGACTTAGGGAGCGATAGCGCGGCGGCCCGGCCGTGACGTGTAGGGGCTGCGCGGGGTGGCGATGGCTGATGAACGGCTGGGCAGGATCAGGGCGCGCCGAGGGTGTCCGGGTCCGGCTGCGCGGGGTTCAGGGCGGCGATACAGGTGCGCAGTGCCGTGGCGAGTTGGCGACGCTGGCCGGGGTCGAGGTCGGCGAGCATGCGCTGTTCGATGACGGTCACCGTCGCGTCGCAGGCCTGCAGGGTTGTGCGTCCCGCTTCAGTGAGCTCGAACTGCAGAATTCGTCCGTGGGTGGGATGCGGGCTGCGGGTGACCCAGGTGCGCTGTTCGAGCTCGCGCAGGTTCTCGTTCATGCTCTGCGGGGTGACGAAAGCGCGGCGTGCTAGTTCGGCGTTGGACAGGCCCGGTTCGTCGGCCAGGGCGGTCAGCACGGCGAACTGGGTGATGGTGACGCCGTGCTCGTGCAGCGCCCGGGTCATGTGGGCGCTGAGTGCGGCCTGGGCCCGTTTGATCAGGTATCCGGGCCGGTCGGTGGTGCTCTGCGGCCGGCGTGAACCACTACTCATGGTCCCCTCCTTCGCCCTTGGGACTGCTCGACGCATATCAGGTTACCTTGCATTGTTCGGGATGCGAGCCTACGCTTAGTAACAGGTTTCCTGATATTAAAGGAGTGTTGCCATCATGGCTGTCGTCGGACCGTCGTTCATCGCACTGCAGGTACGCGACCTGGAGGCTTCCGCACGCTTCTACGAAGAGAGGCTGGGACTTACTCGCGCGCCCGTCTCCCCACCGCACGCGGTGGTGTTCGACACCCAGCCGGTCCCGTTCGCGGTACGCGATCCCCTGGTCGACTTGGACGCCGTCGAGACGCCCGGCTGGGGCGTGGCGCTGTGGCTCAAGGCCGAGGACGTCGAGAAGATCCACGTTGACCTGGCCGAGCACGGCGTGCGGATCGTGACCGAACCGTTCGACGGCCCGTTCGGCCGGACGTTCGCGTTCGCCGACCCAGACGGGTACGTCGTCACCCTGCACGGCTAAGGGTCCACCCTGCACGGCTAGTGGCCACGCAGCGAATGTCGTCGGGCAGAGTCAGCCGGACGGTTCAGCCTCGTGGAATGGTCGGCAGGCGGCGGTGCGGGCGAGGACTACGTCGGAAACGCTCAGCGGTAACCGCTGTTCCTTGGACACTGGGATTGGGTTGGGGTACTGCCGGAATTGGTCGGCAGTACCCTCGATGCGCACCGCGGTCTGGTCGTGCATGCGTCCGGGCCGGGCCACCCCGGAGAACAGAACAGGGTAGGGCCTTTGTGAGGGCGCTCCCTGTCGACTTTGGCTGTCGTCAGTCGCCGGTCAGTAAGCGAGCGGCAGCGGTGTCGGGGACTGCAGAGTGTTGCTGAGCCACTGCATCGCGGGCGCTATCTCCGCGTTCCACGTCGCGAAGTTGTGGCCGCCCTCGTTGCGGATCAGGGTCGAGGTATGGGTGGGGGTGCCCGCCGTCAGCCGCTGGAAGTCGAGCACGTTCTGGTAGTCGCTCTCGCCGCTCTTGCTGCTGGCCAGCAGGACGGACACCGGCGGCTTGGCCAGGTGCCGGAGGCGCCACATGACGTTGTTGAGGTCGCGGAACTGCGGCGAGCCGTATAGGTCGCCAGTGGTGATGTCCTGCGGCGCGTTGTAGTCCCCGGACAGGGAGGCCGCGACGGCGATTCTGTCCGAGTTCATCATCACGACCTTGAGTGCGCAGTCGCCGCCGGTGGAGTCGCCGATGACGCCCCAGCCGTTCGGCGCATCCGTCACACGGGAGTACTCCCGCTCTATCGCCGCCGGGATGTCCTGTGCCCAGAAGGTGTTGACCTGCGGGCCGCCCGGCACGTTGGTGCACTCGGTGTCCACGCCGTTGACGCTGGAGGGCGACGGCTGGGTCATCACCAGAACGATGGGCTTGTCCTGGCGGTTGTTGATCCCGGTCAGCAGCCGATATGGGTACTTGAGCTTGTTCTCCAGCGCGGCCAGGTCGCCCGGGTAGCCGGTGGAGACGATCGCCGCGGGGAACTTGTAGCCGCTGAAGGCGGGCTGGAAGTACTGCGGTGGCAGGTAGACGATCGCCTGGGTGCTCAGGCCGGTGGTCGCCCCTTGGATGGTCACGTTCTGGATCTCGCCGGTGGCCGACGGGTTGGTGCCGCCGGGCAGGCTGAGGCCGCCGGTGGACTGCACCGTCAACAGCGATCGCCGCGGCTGGCCGGGGCCGCCGTTCCCGGTGCCGTTCCCGCTGCCGCCTCCACTCCCGTTGTCCGCCGTCGCGGTGCCGCCGACGCCGTTGTCCTTGTTCTGGTTCAGCGTTTGCGACGCGGTGCCCATCAAGTCGTGCCAGGAGCTGTAGAAACCGAAGTAGTCGTTCGACAGCGCCGCCAGCAGCACGACCAGCATCAGCTGCGCGCCGCAGAGTACGCCGATGCGGCCGAGCAGATGCTTCCAGGTCCGGCCGGACAGCCGCCGCCACAGCAGAACCACGCCGGTGAACGCGGCGAGCGTGAGCAGGATTAGCAGCACGATCAGCAGGCTGCCGTTGAGGCTCATGCGGGTGCTCCCGTCGCGTCGATCGACGTGCCGAGCCAGCCGAGCGCGGTCGGCAGGTCGAGCCTGTTCTTCGGGGCCACCTGCAGTGGGCCGTCGCTCGACTGGATCTTGCTGGGCACGTTCGGGGTCACGTTGTAGAGCACACGCACGGCCGGGGCGGGCGCACCGGAGAGGTATTTGTCGATGCCCGGAAAGCTGTTCTGGGGTGGCCCTGAGGTCCAGTCGCCCACCGCGGCAGCCAGGCCGTAGTGGCTCGAGTCCTGCACGGCCAGGTTGACGGCGGCCCCTCCGGCTTCGTCCACGCCGGCGATACCCCACTGCGCCGCCTGGGTCGAGACCCGGTAGTGCGCGGACAATGCGGTACGCAGGTCCTGCGACCAGAAGAGCTCGCCTTGCGGTCCGTCGGGCACGTTTACGCCAGGGATAACGGCACTGTTGGCGTTGCCTGCACTGCCTGCACTGCCGTCGGCGCCGACCACGGTCACGATCACGTGGTACGAATCAGCGAGCTTCTGGTAGTCGGGCTGCGGCTGGCCGCCGATGCCTGCGGTCAGGTCGACCACCTCGACCGGGAAGGTGCGGCCGGCCTCGGGCTTCGCCGCGTAGTTCGCCGGCGTGTAGATCGAGAGCAGGGCACTGAGGCCACTGCGGACTCCGGTGATCCTGCTCTGACCGCCGCCGGGTGACGGGACGACCTGCAGCGAATCCTTGGCTGCGACGGGTGGCGCGCCCGCGTCCTTCAAGGCGTACCGCGAGGAGGCGGTGCCGAACAGTTGGCCCCAGGAGGTGTAGAAGCCGCCGACCGCATTGACCGTGAACAGGAAGGTCGCGGCCAGGCTCAGTTGCGTGCCGAGCAGCAGGCCGATGCGCCCTGCCACCGGCCTGACCCCGCGTCCCGCCAGCCGGGGCCAGAGCCACAGCGTCAGCACTGCCAACGCAAGGGTGGCCAGACCCAGCAGGAGGAGAAATACCTTGCCATCAATGCGCACGCCCGATGCCGCCTTGCCCGATCCCGAAACTTTCCGCCTTACGGAAACTAGAGACTAGCGGCGGGGTACTCGGGGTTGCGCCGTGGGCGTAACAGGTCTGTCTTAAAGCAGTATTAGCGTGACAAGAACATCACGTGACGGCTTGCTCGACGTTCCGCCGAGCTCAGCCCTGCTTCGCCCACTTCTCGTACGAATCGGCCACTTCGTCGACGTCGCCGTCCATCAGGACCCGGCCCGCCTCGATCCAGATGACCCGGTCGCAGGTGTCCCGGATGGCGGCCATCGAGTGGCTCACCACGAACACCGTGCCCGCGCTCGCCCGCAGTTCGCGGATTCGCTGCTCGCTCTGGGCCTGGAACTTGGCGTCACCGGTGGCCAGCGCCTCGTCGATCATCAGCACGTCGTGGTCGCGCGACGCGGCGATGGCGAAGCGCAGGCGGGCCGCCATGCCGGAGGAGTAGCCCTTCATGGGCAGGCTCATCGCGTGCTTGTTGAGCTCCTCCACCCGGGAGAAGTCGACGATGCCCTGGTAACGCTCGTTTGCCTCGGCCTTGGACATGCCCATGGCGAGGCAGCCCACGATGACGTTGCGCTCGCCGGTCAGGTCCGGCATCAGCGCGGCGTTGATGCCGAGCAGCGAGGGCTGGCCGTCGGTGTAGACGCTGCCGCCCTTCTCCGGCGGCAGCAGCCCGGCGATCGCGGCCAGGGTGGTGGACTTGCCGGAGCCGTTGCGCCCGATCAGGCCGATGCTCTCGCCGCGCCGGGCCACGAAGGAGATCCCGCGCACCGCGTGCACCTCTTTGACCGTGGGCGCGGCCCGCCGGGAGATGATCCGGGAGAGCGCGCCGGTGGCCGAGCCGCGGCCGGTGCCCGCGCCGTGGATCCGGTAGATGATGTTCAGGTTGTCCACGATCACCGTGGGCGTGTTGGTGGCCGCCTCGGCGCGCCGCTTGGCCCGCTCCTCGAGGATCTGCGCGCGGAATGCGGCGAGCTCCTCGTCGGTGTACTTGTGCTCGCCCTCCATGCCCTGGACGGCGCGCAGCACCTGGCTGGGCAGGATCCTCGGTGTCTCAGCCACGGCCGTACTGCTCCTCTGCCTTCCAGAAGTACACGAACCCGCCCACGCCGGCCAGCAGGGCCCACGCCACCAGGGCCGGCCAGGCGTAGGTCGGCTGGTGAATCGCGTCGACCGCCGACTGGTACTCCGCCTTGGTCGCGTAGCTCGAGGGCGACACGTGGATCAGGCAGTTGCGCACCACGGTGATGAACAGCGCCGGCGGGTCGTAGTAAAGGATGTCCGAGATGATGTGCGCGTGACCCTTGCCCTTGGTCACCGAGGAGATGCTGTACATCACGCCGGAGACGTACATCCACGTGCGGGTGATGAAGGGCAGCAGCTGCGCGGTGTCGGTGAGCACCGAGCCCATCCGGGCGACGGTCAGCGCCATGCCGACGCAGAACACGGTCTGCAGCAGCAGCGCCGGGATGATCAGCAGCCACTCGACGCTCAGCGGCTGGCCGGTGGCCAGCGCGACCACGACCACGATGACCATCGAGAAGCCGAGCTGCTGCAGCTGAATGATCGTCGAGGAGATCGGCAGGCAGGCGCGCGGGAAGTGCAGCGCGCGGATCAGCACCAGTTGGTCGCTGATCGCCCGCGAGCCGTTGATCATCGCGGTCTGCAGGAAGTTGAACAGGAAGACGCCGACGACCAGGAAAAGCAGGAAGTCCGGCACGTTCTTGCTCTGGCTGAACAGGAAGCCGAAGACGAAGAAGTAGACCGCCACGTTGAGGATCGGCGTCAACAGCTGCCAGAGCTGGCCGAGGCGCGCGTTCGAGTAGAGCGAGCGGTTCTTCGCGGTGGCGTAGCCGGTGATGAAGTGCCGGCGCTGCCACAGCTGCCGGGCGTACTCGACCAGCGGCGGGCGCTTGCCGCTCTGCTTGAGACCGTACTTGGCGGCCATCGCGACGCCGCCGAGCTCGGCGTATTCGGGATCGGCCGGAGGCAGGGGCAAGTCCTCCAGCACGATCTCGGCGGATTCAGTCACTGCTTCGCCCTTACCTGTGTCCGTCTGTGTCCGGGTCGTATAAGCCGTTGCGTATGTCTTGGCATTCAGATCACCGGGGGTCTTCCGAGCCTGGTCATCCGCCACACCGTACTCCAGCCCATGGGCCGGCGGGGGCCGCAGGGCGTACGCCAGCCGGCCGCGAAGCCGCGGAACCAGACCTTGAGCGCGGCCGGGTTCCGCAGGCGCGCCAGGGTCAGCGTGGTCCAGATGCCCAGGTAGACCGGGACCAGGACCCCTGGGAGATTACGCCGGGCGAGCCAGACCCGGTTGCGCGCCACGTTGAAGTTGTACGTCGCGTGCCTGCTCGGCGGGGTCTTCGGATGCAGCAGCGTGATGTCCGCGCGGTACTCGATGCTCCAGCCGGCGTCCAGCGCGCGCCAGGCCTGATCGGTCTCTTCGTGGCAGTAGAACCAGTCGTCGGGCAGTCCGCCCACCTGCTGCACCACGGCGGTGCGGATCGCGCTTGCCCCGCCGAGGAACGTGGTGACCTTGCCCGACTGATTCGGGTCGCCCACCCGCACCCGGGGCACGTGCCGCCGCTGTACTTCGCCGCTGACCGGGTCGCAGATCCGGAAGGAGACGATGCCGAGCCGCGGCTGCTCGCCGAAGACCGCGCGCAGCCGTTCGGCAGAGTCCTCGCCTTCCAGCTTCCCGTCGTCGTCGAGGACGAGGATGACCTCGGGCCGCACCGCTTCGGGCAGTTCGAGCAGCAGCTCGAAGCCGCGGTTGCGCCCGCCCGGGATGCCGAGGTTCTCCGGCAGGTCCAGGGTGCGGACGCCGTCGAGCCCGGGCAGTTCGGAAGCCTTGATGCCGTTGCCGACGACGACCACGTCGATCGGCTCGCCCTTCTGTCGACGCACGGAGTCGAGCAGCTCGGCCAGCTCCGCCGGCCGGCTCCCCATGGTCAGAATCACGGCGCCCAGCCGCATCTCGCCCATGATCACGCCTTCAGTCGGCTGGAGAGGACGATGGAGACGAAGTGCAGCACGACCATGGCGCCGGCGATCACCGCGAGCAGGACGAGCGCGGCCTTGGTGAACGGCTGGTTGTGCGCGAACAAGTCGAGGATCGCGGCCAGCAGCACCAGCATCGAGGACTCGATGCCCACGATCAGCCGGTGGATCTTGAAGATCTGGGCGAGGCTGCGCAGCTTCGCGGCGCCAGCGGCGCGCGGGGCGACAGAGCCCTCGGTCGCGGCGGGCAGTCCGGCCCTGGCCCGCGCCACGTCGACCAGGTCGCTTTCGGACTTCACCAGAATCACGCACAGCGCGGTGGCGAGACCGAGCACGGCCCACGTGTCGGCGTGCAGCGAGCTCGCGCGGAAGCCGAGCCCGACCAGGAAGGCCGCCTCTGCCAGGTAGGCGCCGATCCGGTCGAGGTAGACCCCGACGATCGAGGTCTGCCGACGCCACCGGGCCAGTTCGCCGTCCACGCAGTCGAGCAGCAGATACAGCTGCACGAAGAGCGCACCGAGGATCGCCCCGCCGATACCGGGGATCAGCAACGCGGGGCCGGCCAGCACCCCGGCCACGATCATCAGATACGTGTAGCCGTTGGGTGAGATCGGCGAGTTGACGAGAAGTCTGGTGGTGCGCAGGGAGATCCGACGCATGTAGAGCCGGCCGGCCCAGTGCTCGCCATTGCGGCGTTGCATCTTCTCCGGCGGCTGAACGACAGCGCGCAGCTCATCGAGAGTAGGTAGCGACATAGTCCTTTACCGCATCGTGAATCTCGGAGCGGGACAGATCCAGATGCTCCAGGATGGTGAACCTACCCGGTCTAGTCTGCGGCGCGTACGTTACCGCTTCCACGAACTGATCGATACCAAGCCCTAGATCGCTGGGGGTCACTGGTAGTTCATGCCTAGTTAGCACCGCGGCCATGTCGTACGCGAGGGCGTGATCACCGCGCAGATGAGTGGCGAAGACGGCGCCGACGCCGCACTGCTCGCCGTGCTGCGAGGCCAGTTTTGGGTAGAGCTGGTCTATGGCATGGCTGATCTCGTGGCAGGCGCCGGAGCTTGGACGGCTGGTGCCGCACACGGCCATCGCCTGACCGGACAAGATCAGCGCCTCGGCCAGTACGGCGAGGAAGGAGTCGTCCGCGATCGTGCCGGGCTGCCGGAAGACGGCCTCGGCGGCGGTGCGGGCCATCGCGGCGGCCAGTCCGTCGACCGGCTCTCCGGTCTCCCGGTGCGAAAGCTCCCAGTCCGCCAGGGCCGAGAGGTTCGAGAGCGATTCGCCGATCCCGGAGCGCACGAAGCGCGGCGGGGCCTGGCGGACGAGGTCGAGGTCGATCACGATCCCGATCGGGCTCGGCACGCCGTAGGAGCCGGTGCCCGCGTCGTTCTCCAGGGTCGCGACGGGCGAGCAGAGGCCGTCGTGCGCGAGGTTCGTGGCGACCGCGACGAGCGGCATGCCGAGCCGGGCGGCGGCGTACTTCGCGGCGTCGATCACCTTGCCGCCGCCGATGGCCACGAGCGTGTCGTGCGGCGTCTTGTCGGCGCGGATCCGGTCGGCGAGGTCCACCGCGGCGTCCAGGCTGGCCCGGCTGACGGTGAACCAGCCGACATCCTCGGGCAGGCTGCGGCGCAGCTGTTCGCGCAGCTGGGTGCCGGAACCCTCGCTGATCGCCACGGCGAACTTGCCGGAGCCGGAGATGCGCTGGTCGGCCAGGATCGCGGGCAGTTCGGCCGCGACGCCGGGGCCGACCCGCACCGCGGCCGGCGCCTGGATCAGTCTGCTGAGTACGGCCATCAGGCGCCCGCGCGGGTCGCGGACACGATCGCGCGTGCCTTTGCCAGGTCCTCGTGGTTGTCGATCTCGACCCAGGACACGGCGCCGATCGGCGCGACGTCGACCCGGAAGCCTCGGTCGGCCAGCTCCTGGTAGCCGTCCTCGTAGTACAGCTGCGGGTCGCGCTCGAAGGTGACGCGCAGGGCGTCGGCCAGCTCGTCGGCGGCCTCCGGCTCGATCAGGGTGACCCCGATGTACTCACCGGTGGCCGTGGCCGGGTCCATCAGCTTCGTGATGCGCTCGACGCCCTTGGCCTCGGACCAGATGACCTTCATCTCCTCGTCGGCGAGCGACTTGACCGTGTCGAGGGCCAGCAGCACGCGCGCCTGTCCGCGCGCCGCGAGCAGGGTCTGCTCGACGGAGACCGGGTGCACGGTGTCGCCGTTGGCGAGGATGACGCCCTGCTTCAGGTAGTCACGCGCGCACCACAGGGAGTACGCGTTGTTCCACTCCTCGGCCTTGTCGTTCTCGACGAGGTGGAGCTTGACGCCGTACTCGGCCTCGAGGTCGGCCTGCCGGCTGCGCACCGCCTCGGCGCGGTAGCCGACGACGATCGCGGCCTCGGTCAGGCCGACCTCGGCGAAGTTGGCCAGAGTGAGGTCGATGACGGTCAAGCCCCGCTCCTCGTCGACCGGCACCAGGGCCTTGGGCAGGGTGTCGGTATAGGGGCGCAGGCGACGGCCCGCGCCTGCGGCGAGGATGAGTCCGATCATGGCAGACAGCTTATCGGTCCAGGTTCACCGCAGCTGCACAGAGCTGTAACCGTTCGTCTTACTTAGGCCACTTGCCTATCACTGTCGTGACGGCGCCGCTTACTTGTCGTGACGGTGCCGCCACCCGGCCCACGCCGAGGTGATCATCTCCTGCAGGTCGCGGCTGGCACTCCAGCCGAGCTCCTCGCGGGCCAGTTCGGCCGAGGCGACCAGCTTCACCGGGTCGCCAGGGCGACGCGGGACCACGGTCGGCGGCAGGTCGATGCCGGTGTGGTCGAGGATCGTGGTGATCACCTCCTTGACGGAGGCGCCGGTGCCGGTGCCCAGGTTCAGCGTGAGCGCCGTCTTCGGGTCGCGGGCGAGCCGAAGCGCCGCCGCGACGTGCGCCTCGGCCAGGTCGGCGACGTGGATGTAGTCGCGGATGCAGGTGCCGTCGGGGGAGGCGTAGTCGTCCCCGAAGATCAGCGGGTGCTGCCCGGCCTCGAGCTTCTCGAAGACCATCGGGATCAGGTTGAGCGCGACCGGGTCGCCGAGCTCGGGCGCGCCGGCCCCGGCGACGTTGAAGTAGCGCAGGTTCGCGAACGCGAACTCCTTGCCCGCCGACTGCTGCGCGCGGGCCACGGGCTTGATCAGCCACTCGCCGACGAGCTTGGTCTCGCCGTAAGGGGAGGCCGGGGTGCACGGCGTCTGCTCGGTGACCAGGTCGACGTCGACCTCGCCGTAGACGGCGGCGGAGGAGGAGAAGACGAACTTGTCGATCCCGGCCTCTACGGTGACGTCGAGCAGGGTGCGCAGGCCTTCGAGGTTCTCCTCGTAGTACCAGGCGGGCCGCTCCACCGACTCGCCGACGCGCTTCTTCGCCGCGATGTGGATGACGCCGCCGACCCCGTGCTCGGAGATCAGCTGCCTGAGCACCGCCTTGTCGTGCACCTTGGCGATCTCGGCGGTGACCCCGTCGGGGATGCGGTCCTTGGCCCCGGTGGAGAGGTCGTCGATCACCACGACACTCTCATCGGCCGCGAGCAACGCCCGGGTCACATGCGATCCGATGTATCCGGCCCCGCCGGTCACTAGCCACGTCGTCATGTTTCCGACCCTACTGGTCCGGGGCGGCGACGGAGAGACCGGCACGTCACGCTTTAGTTACAGAATCCAACATAGTCGAACTTTATCGAGCATGGTCCGCCGTGATCACACAGAGCCTGGCCGGGGCCGAGTCGGACCCTAATCGGGCAGCACCGGAGCGGTCGGCCGGGTCCAGAAGCGTACCGACTCGACCACCGCGACCACGGCCAGGTACCCGGCGAGCAGCCAGATCGCGGTGCTCAGGCCGCGTCCCGAGCCGATCGCGGTGCCGAGCGCCACGACCAGTACCGAGCGGCCGAAGTTGCCGCCGAGGGCGATCGAGAGCCAGCGCGGCGGTTCGCCAGCGTGTGCGCGGATCCGGTAGACGACGTCGTAGTGGTGGTAGATCACGGCCGCCAGCATCGTGAAGGCGGCCGCGCCGAGTAGCGAGTCGTTCACGATCAGGCCGAGCAGCACGCCGTACGCCACGAATTGGATCAGCGGCGGGACCAGCCAGCCGAGCTTCGCGGTGAACGGCTCGCGCGCGCTCACTTTGATCGTCAGCGGCAGGTCGCACATGGCGCGCAGGGAGTCGATCGCCGCATCGGTGCGCGTGCCGGTGAAGGCGAGCGAGCGCTGGATCCGGCCGAGCGTGGTGTATCCGGCGGCCAGCACGCCCCAGATCAGCAGGACACTGAAGACGAGGCGGGGCGTGGTGAACGCGGCCAGGATCGCGATCAGGGCCCAGCGCTCGCCGATCGGCAGGATGACGACCTTGCGCGCCCAGTAGCCGGCGCTGCGCCTCGGCGCGTCCGCGGCGGTGACCGTGCCGCCGGCTTCCGGCTGGCCGCGCAGGGATTCGTGGTAGGCGAAGTCGATGTGGTGACGCAGCGTCTGCAGCGCCATCGCGGCCGCCGCGAGCAGCCAGATGCCGTGGTCGTGGCCGCTGCCGCGCACCGCGCCGAGGGCGAGGCCCGCGTAGACGGCGTACTCCTTCGCGCGATCGAAGGTCGCGTCCAGCCAGGATCCGACCCGGGAGAACTGCAGCGAATAGCGCGCCAGTTGCCCGTCTGTGCAGTCGAGCGCGAAGGAGAAGTAGAGCGCGACCGCAGTACAGATGTACCCGGCCCGGCTCCCGGTGGACGCGGCGGCCGCGCCCGCCAGGGCGATCAGCAACGACAACGTCGTCACCAGATTGGGCGTCCAGCCGCGGCGGGCGCACCACCGGGCCAGGTACGGCGTCCACGTCGAGATGCAGTAGGTGCTGAACAGCCCGTCGTCGCCCTTGACCGCGCGACGCAGCCGGATCTGCTCGTCGTCCACCGCGGCGATCTCGCTGTACACGTCCTTGCGTGCGGCGAGCGGCGCGTCCACCAGCCGCGCGACCAGCCCGGCCGGCAGCACCGTCTCGTGCACGGCCGTCCCGCCGGCCCGCAGCGCCTCGGCGAGTTCGTCGGCGAGCAGCGGTCGCGGCGCGGTGAGCCGGGCCGCCGGGGAGGAGCCGTCCACCCGATGGCCGGTCAGGTCGGGCATGGCGCGAAGGTCGGCGGCCAGCCGTTCCCTGGCCGGCCCGGAGACCGAGAGCACCCCCGGAGCGTGCGCGGCTTCCCAGCGCGGGTCGAGCAGCGCGAGCCGCAGCGCGTGCGGGTGCGCGGCCAGCCGTGGGTCGACCAGCGCCACCCGCCCCGACGTGGAGGCGCTGGCCACGGCCCGGGCGGTGGCGGTCGGGCCGTCGGCCGTGATCACGGTGATGCCGAGAGCGGTAAGTGCGGAGCGCAGCAGGCCATCCCCGTCCACAGGTTGCGGGCCGGTCAGTACGGCGGTGGCGGCGGCGGTGCGCACTTTGGTTGACTCCTAGCCGAGTTCAGTTACGGTTCACAAGCCGGTACGAGGCTATGGGCGAGCCCTGTACGGCTTCCCGCCCGCAACCGTAGCCCGACCACGTGATCCGATACCATCCCTCCGTACTCCGGATGGGCTGTTAAGGCGGTAAGTGAGGAAGTCTTGCCCGAGCACAACGAGGTTGCCGAGGTCGCCGAACCGGACGTGTCCGTGGTCGTCATCGGGTACAACGACGCCGCACGGCTGCCGGACGCGGTCCGCTCCGTCCTGACGCAGACCCTGCACAACCTCGAGGTGGTCATCGTCGACGACCATTCCTCGGACTCCACGAAACAGGTGGCCGAGCGGCTGGTGGCGCAGGACCGCCGGGTGCGTTACTACCGGCTCGAGGAGAACAGCGGCGGCTGCTCAAAGCCGCGCAACACCGGCATCGAGCACGCGCGCGGCCGGTACGTGATGTTCCTCGACTCCGACGACTCGCTCGACCGGCACGCCTGCCTGAACATGCTGCAGGCCGCCGAGGAGTACGACGCGGACCTCGTCTCAGGCGTCTGCATCCGCCGCCACCTCAACCGTTCGGGCCTCATAGAGGACGTGCCGTGGTGGCCGGAGATGTACACCGAGCGCAAGGTGCTCGAGAACGTCGCGGACATGCCCGACCTGCTGCGCGACACGCTCTCCACGAACAAGTGCTACCGGCGCGAGTTCCTCAACGAGAACGCGATTCGCTTCCCCGAGGGCTTCCACTGGGAAGACCTGCTCTTCTCCGCGACGGCGTATCTGAATGCCGAGCGGATCGTGCTGATCCCGAACCCGGTGTACTACTGGGAGGTCGTGGTCAGGGCCGCGGCCAAGTCCATCTCCAACCAGCGTTCGAATATCAGCAACGTGCGGGACCGGATCGGCATCCACCGCAAGGTGGACGCGGTGCTCGACCGCTTCCCGGACGAGGTCGGTCGCGAGGAGATCCGGCTGGCCAAGGCGGTCAAGTTCATCGAGCACGACCTCGTGCTCTACCTGCGCGAACTGCCGTACCAGACCCCGGAGTACATCACCGAGTGCCGTGAGCTGTTCCGCGACTACCTCAATACTCTGCCACTGGACCGGGCCTTCGCGCGCTGCGGCCACCGGGTGGCCGTGGCCGGCGCCTTCCTGCTGATCGAGGAGGACTGGCCGAACCTGGTCACGATCGCCGAGAACCTGCTCGACCGCACCAGGATCACCACGGACCTGGTCGAGCGGGACGGCCGGGTCTACTGGTGTGACGACCGTTACCTGGCCACTGAGCGTGGCCGGCTGGCCCTGGACGTCACCGATGCCGGCTATCACCAGCTGTCCCTGGCCGAGTCCAACCTGGCCACCCGGCTGACCGGGCTCGAGGTGATCCAGTCCGGCTCGAAGCACAACAAGATCCGGCTGTCCGGCGAGACCGTCAACCCGCTCGGCAAGGTTCCTTCGGACGCCGAACTGAGCGCCCAGTTGGAGTTCCGGCCGGGGCAGCGGGCGTTGCGCCAGTACCGGGTCAAGGTGACCGAGCTTCGTCACGAGGGCAGCAGGATCCGCTGGTCCGGTGAGGTGGACGTGACCAAGACGGTCCGCCCGGTCGGCGTGGTGGACCAGATGTTCGAGGTCAGATTCCGGCTCAAGGCCGGCGACCGCGGCACCATGGCCACCCGCGTCACCGCGATCGACCTGCCAGACGGCGCGGCGGACCTGGCACTGCCGGCGCGTCCGCTGCTGACCAAAGCGACCGGCGACCGCTGGGTGATCCGGATCAACCACCGCGGTGTCCTCACCCTGCAGCTCACCGCACGCAACCCGATCGCCAAGAGGGTCAACGCCTCCTTCGAGCGCAACGCCTCCGGCACCGGCGGCGGCCGGATGCTCAAGCTGGTGCAGAAGCTCACGAAGGCAGCGCAGCGGGCGAACGACCCGCGGCTCAAGCGCAAGGGCTACCAGTTGCTGGGCAGGCTGCCGGTCAAGCGTGGATCAGTGGTCTTCGAATCGCACATGGGCCTGTCCTACAGCGACAGCCCGAAGTACATCTACGAGGCCCTGCGCGCGCACAAGTACCCGGGCAAGGTGTACTGGTCGTACACCGAGAACACCAACGGCTTCCCCAAGGACGCCCATCTGGTCCGGCGCAACTCGTGGGGCTATCTGCGGGCCCTGGCGCGCGCGGAGTTCTGGGTCGACAACCAGGGCTTCCCGCAGTGGGTGGCCAAGCGCAAGCAGACCACGTACATCCAGACCTGGCACGGCACCGCGCTCAAGACGATGGGCATGCACACCCCGCAGGTCAAGGCGATGCTGACCGGCCAGCGCAAGGCACTCGCCAAGGCGGTCAACCGTTTCGACCACTTCCTGGTGCGCAGCGAGTACGACATCAGGACCCTGGTCGAGGCCTTCGAGATGCGGGCCGAGCCGCTGCGCGTCGGCTACCCGCGCAATGATCTGCTCCGGCCGGAGGGCCGCGACCAGCGCACGGCGGAACTGCGAGCGCGGTTCGGCTTCCCCGAGGGCAAGACGGTGCTGCTCTACGCGCCGACCTTCCGCAACACCTCTGGGCCGTTCAAGCCGGACTTCTCCCTCGAGGACTTCGCCAGGGAGTTCGGCGAGACGCATCTGCTGCTCCTGCGTGCGCACTACCTGAACACGGTCACGGTGCCCGAGGCGGCTAGAGGCGCGGTGCAGGACATGTCGAAGCACCCCGACGTCACCGAGCTCTTCCTCGCGTCGGACGCGCTTATCACGGACTTCTCCTCGGTGATGTTCGACTACGCGCTGCTGGACCGGCCGATGCTGTTCTTCGCGCCGGACAAGGAGGGCTACACCCGCGACCGCGGCACGTACTTCGACCTCGAGGCCGAGGCGCCGGGCCCGTACACGACGGACCGGCAGGGTTTCTTCAAGGAGATCAGGACCCTGATCATCGAGGACGGGTTCCAGGACGCGCGCCGCCAGTTCGCCGAGCGCTTCGGCGAGTACGAGCACGGCGACGCCGCCGAGCAGGTCTACCGGCGCTTCTTCGCGAAGGGCGGGGCGAAATGACGGCGGCCGCGGCGGCCCGCGCGCGCGATGTGGTCATCGTCTGCAACAACATCGACGAGGCGGGCGGTGCCCAGCGCTGGGCCAGGAAGATGGGCGAACTGCTGAGCGAGCGAGGCCACCGGGTAACGCTCGTCGGCATCGCCGGAGTCCAGGAACCGCACGACTACGCGGCGGAGTTCGGCGGCCCGTTGCCCTACCGGACGAGCCTGCTGCACGCGAAGCCGGTCCACCCGGCGGGTAAGCCCTCGCCGGGCGCGCGCGTGCGTCACCCGGGATCCACCGTCAAGCACCGCAGTTGGCTGAGGCTGAAGCGGGCCGGCGCGTCCCGGCTCACCGAGCTGCTCGCCGGCCTCGAGCGCGACAACGCGGTGATCATCTGCGTCCAGGTGTTCGCGATGGAGTGGGTGGCCCAGGCGGATACCCGCGGCATCCCGGTCATCGGGATGAGCCACGAGTCCTACGCGGCGTCGATGGCCTCGAGCCGTGGCGCCAGAGTGAAGAAGTACTACGCGAACCTGCCCAGGTTCGTGGCGCTGACCGAGCAGGACGCACGAGACTGGACCATCAGGGGCGCGATGAACAACACCGCCGCGATGCCCAACCCGCTGCCGTTCCCCGCCACCGGAGGCGCCGACCCGAACGCGCACGTCTGCGTCGCACTCGGCAGGCTGTCCCAGGAGAAGGGCTTCGACCTCCTGCTCGAGGCCTGGGAGCTCGCGGTAAAGGCCAGGCCGGGCACGGACTGGCGGCTGAAGATCTACGGCGACGGCCCCGATCGCAAAGCGCTCGAAGAACAAATGGAGCAGCGAGGGCTAACGCAGAGCATTGAGTTCGCGGGCCCGACGAACCGCGTTCCCGAGGCGCTGCGGAGCGGCTCGCTGTTCCTGAGCACGTCGCGAGCCGAGGGCTTCCCGATGACGCTGCTCGAGGCGCTCGCCTGCGGATTGCCGTGCGTGGCCTTCGATTGCGCGCCGGGCGTTCACGAGATCCTGCGCGGCGACGAGGCGGCCGCGAACGCCGACACGACGGAGAACGGCGCGCTCGTCTCGCCCGGCAACACCGAGGCCTTCGCCAACCGGCTCGGCAAGCTCATGGATGACGAGGCCCTGCGACGCACGCTCGCCAAGGCCGCGCCGGAAAGCGTGGCCCGCTACGCGCCGGACATCATCGCCGAACGCTGGGAAGGCCTCTTCGACCTCGTACACCGCTGATCCGTCGCCGTCCGGTCGGTCCGGTGCGCAGGACGACCGGAGGGAGGACGGGGGTGCGTGTTGAGGCTTGAGGTCGGGGCGGGTGGGCGGGCGCAGCAAGATGTAGCAGTGCTTGAATGTTTAGTGATTTAGAACGCAAGTCGCGATGTGAACCGGACAACGCTGGGCGCCGGCGACAATATACTGAGTCGCGGAGCGGCGTTATTGGCCGTGCTCCGTGGTGGTTTTTGGTGTCGAATTTGGCACGCACTCACTCCGCTTCGCCTACTAAACATTCAAGCTCTACTACATCTTGCTGCGTCCGCCCCCCGCCCCGACCTCAAGCCTTGCCCTCGGTAACGGGCACCCCGCACGATCAGTTGCCGGGCATCCAGCCGAGTGCGGGCCCGAGCTTGGTGGCGATGTCGGTGAGGATCTGCACGTAGTCCTCGTGTTCGAAGGTGAACGGCAGGGCGAAGGCAACCTCGTCGACCGCGCGGAAGGCCGCGTGTGCGTAGAGCTTCTCGGCGATCTCCGCGCTCGTGCCGACCAGGTCCGGTGCGAACATCAGCCGTGCGGGGCCCTGCGGCTGAGCCGTGCGGGGCATCCTGCTCGCCGCGTACGCCTCGTACTTCGCGCGTTGTTCGGGGGACGCGGAGTCCGTCGGGATGACCACAAGCCCCTGTGACACCCGGGCGCGCGCGCCGTCCGGATGGTAGGCGCGGAACTCGCGGATCTGCGCGAGCTGGATCTCCGCGAAATCCACCGAGACCTCGGCAGCCTCCGCCTTCACCACGCTGCTTGTCAACAGGTTCATCGCTTGCTCGCCGGCCCAGCGCGCGGAGCGCAGGCTGCCGCCGCCGTACCACATGCGCTCACCCAGCCCCGGCGAGTGTGGCTCGACCCGGTCGGAGAAGGCCTCGAAGCCGACCTGCCCGCTGAAGTCGCTCGCCTTGTCCCCGCGCACGAAGGACAGCAGCCGGGACACCCGCTCGAATCCGAAGTCCTCGAAATCAGCGGTCTGCGGATAAAGGGACTGCTTCACGTGCACGTAGTGCATCGGCTCGCCGACACTGACCCCGGGATTGAGCCGGCCCCCGGACAACAGGTCCACGGTCGCCAGGTCCTCGGCCAACCGCAGCGGGTTCTCCCAGCCGAGCGGGATCACCGCCGTCCCCAGCTCGATCCGCGTGGTCCGCTGCGAGGCCGCCGACAGCACTGCCACCGGGGAGGAGACGCCGAACTGCAGGTGGCGATGCCGCACCCAGGCGCTGTCGAAGCCGAGCCGCTCGCCGAGCTCGATCATGGCGAGCGTCGACTCGTGCCCCGACCGGGGGTCCGCCGGGTCGAACAGGCCGATGGTCAGGAAGCCGAGTTTGCGCAGGGGCTCCGAGGGCTGCGGCAACGTGTCCTCCCGGCGAACGCGGCGGTCGTTTCAAGACCTGACGGTGGCGCCAAGACGCGACGCCGGTTCCAAGATTTACCACAGGCCCGTCAGGAGTGGGCGGGCGCCAACGGGATCTCCAGCGTGAACAGGGCGCCCGGGCCCGGCATCGCGTTGCGTGCGGTGACGGAACCGCCGTGCGACTCGGCCACCTGCGCCACGATCGCGAGGCCGAGGCCGGAACCGGGACGGTCGCGCATCTCCGCCGAGCGGTAGAAGCGGTTGAACACGTGCGGGAGATCCTCTTCCGGGATGCCGGGACCGTGGTCGCGCACCGTGAGCCGGCCCTGGGAGGTCAGCCGCAGCTCCACCAGACCGGCACCGCCGGAGAACTTGGCGGCGTTGTTCACCAGGTTGCCCACGGCACGTTCGAGCCGGTCCGCCACACCGAGCACCGCGCAGGGCTCGAGGTGCAGCCGGAACTCCGCGTCCGGCCAGTGGTTCCGCGCCCGCTCGACCACGCGGTGGGTCAGATCGTCCCAGCGCAGCTCGGCGACCGCCGCCTCCGGCTCCTCGCCGCGGGCCAGCTCCATGGTGTCGGCGACCAGCCCGGTCAGCTCGTCGATGCCGCTCAACAGCGAGTTGATCACCCGCTTGCGGTCCACCTCGTCGAGCCGGTCGAACTTGTCCAGCACCTCGGCGTTCATCCGCAGCGAGGTCAGCGGGGTGCGCAGCTCGTGCGAGGCGTCGGCCACGAGCAGCCGCTGCCTCTTCGCCGATTCCTGCACCGCCGCGAGCATGGCGTTGAAGGTGATGGCGAGCCTGCCGAGCTCGTCCTTCGCCGCGCGCTTGCCCACGTCGATCCGGTGGGTCAGCTCCCTGGGTTCGGCGGCGATCCGCTCGGCCGCCTCGGTCAGCTGGGCCACCGGGCGCAGCGCCGTGCGCGTCACCCACCAGCCGAGGGCGGCGGCCAGCGCGATGCCCGCTATTCCGCCGAGACCCAGTTCGAGGCCCAGCTGCTGGAGCTCGCCGTCGAGGCTGGACAGCGGCAGGGCCACCACCACCGCTTCCTGGGTGTCGGCGACGTGCATCGTGTAGACGCGCACCGAGGAGCCGTTGAGCTGTATGGTCCGGTACCCGTCGGGCGACATGCCCGCGGCGACCAGTTCGTCGTCCGAGGTGACCGGGACCGTCGTGGCCGACTGGCCGGTGGTCACGGTCGGGTACTGGGCGGGCACGACCTTGCCGGTCGCGGAAACGTACTGGGAGATGCCGACCGCGTCACCGAAACGGTGGCCGTAGCTGGCCCAGTAACGCTCGACGGCGGCTTGACCGGAGCCGCTCTTGCCGGTCCCGGCCGGCGGACCGCCTTTGCCGGCCCCGGTCGGCGGCTTCGCCGGCCGCTGCAGCAGCTTGGCCACCGGAGCCATGCCGGCGGCCTGCCGCGCCAGCTGGGCGTCCATGTTCGCTTCCAGGTCGGAGCGGACCACCACGTACCCGAAAACCACGCAGGCCCCGATCCCGACCGACACCGCGAGCGTCGCCGCGGTGATCATCCGGGTGCGGAGCTTGCGCTCTCCCCAGCTGCTCCAGCGCGGCCGCGGCAGGCGCGGCCGCCAGGACCGCGGGGGCGGTTTCGGCAGGCTCACGCGGGCGTCCGCACGGTGTAGCCGACGCCGCGCACCGTGTGGATCACCCGCGGCGCGTCTCCCGGCTCGGTCTTGCGCCGCAGCACCGAGATGAACACCTCCATCGAGTTCGATCCCGGCACGCCGTCATAGCCCCAGACCCGGTCGCGGATCAGCTCGCGGGTCACCACCCGGCCGGCGTTGCGCAGCAGCAGCTCGAGCAGGTCGAACTCGATCTTCGTCAGGTCCTCGGTCCGCCCGGCCCGGCGCAGCTGCCGCGCGCCGAGGTCGAGCACCAGGTCGCCGCAGGAGAGCAGGCCGGGCTCGACGGCCGGCTCGGTGACCGTGCGGCGCAGCAGCGCGTTGATCCGGGCGACCAGCTCGGCCAGCGCGAAGGGCTTGACCAGGTAGTCGTCGGCGCCCGCGTTCAGGCCGAGCACCCGGTCCTGCACCGCGTCGCGCGCGGTGAGCATGAGCACCGGCGTACGGTCGTTGGCCGCCCGCAGCGCTCTGGCCACACCGAGGCCGTCGAGACCGGGCATCGCCACGTCGAGCACTATCAGGTCGGGCGGGTTCTGCCCCACGGAGTTCAGCGCCTGCTGGCCGTCCGCGGCCAGGGCGATGCCGTACCCCTCGAGCTTGAGCGCCCGGCCGAGCGCTTCGCGGACTTCGCTGTCGTCCTCGACGATCAGCACCTGCGCGGTATCCGTTCCCATCACTCGACCAGAATGGACGAACCGCCCAAAAAACGGCTGAGAAAAAGTGTCACGGCTTGGCCTCAACGCGTGCCGTGGGGCGCGGAAGGGCAGGTAGGGCCGAGTTTTAGGGCGAAACCAAGCTGCGCCCCCGCCAGGGGTGGCGGGAGCGCAGTTCGGGGCTGGCCGTGGGTAGCTGTGGCTAACCGTGGATCAACCGGGCGGTCGCGGCCGCCCGGGTGCTCAGCGGGTCTTCTCCTCGGCGGCCTCCGCCGCCTCGGTCGAGATCACCTTGTCGACGGCCTGCTGGCCGTGCGTGGAGGCCTGGCCGAGCGCGCTGTGTCCGAACAGCCAGCCGAGCCAGCGGTTCGGCGCGCACAGGGCCGGGATCAGGTTCTGCGCCTTCGGCGAGCCGAGGCCGGAGGCCATGTCGTAGCCCTTGGCCGCCTGGTACAGGCTGCCGGTGTAGCCGGACGGCGAGTAGGCGTTGTCGCCCGTGGTCTCGTCCTGGAAGTCCGCGGCGTAGCTCTTCGCGTTCTTGGCCAGGTTGTAGATCGTCGGGTTGATGAAGCCGGCCGGGCCGTTGCTCAGGCAGCCGCGCGAGCTGTCCGCGAGGGCCGTGACGGCCGCCATGACGGGCGTGGCGAGGCTGGTGCCGCCGTCGACGATGACGTCGTAGCCCGAGCCGTCCGCGTAGTACATCTGCGGGAAGCCGGAGCGCCAGTCGCCGAGCGCGGAGAGGTCGGGCACCTGGCGGCAGGTCGCGCCGTTCGTCGCGCCGCACACGTTCTGGTAGCCCGTGCCGACGAAGCCGGCCTGGTAGTTCCAGCCGCTGGTGAAGCTCTGCCAGATCGAGACGCCGCCGCCGGTCGCGCCGCCCGCGTTGAAGGAGTCGTTCCACGGGGTGACGGTCGGGCTGGTCTTGCCCTGCATGTAGGTGCCGCCGACGGCGGTGATCCACGGGCTGTTCGCCGGGTCGTCCACGCTCAGCGCCGCGTCGGTCTGCTGGGCCGAGTTGCAGCCCTCGGAGCCGTTGTCGTCCGAGGAGGTGAAGAAGCTCTGGCCCTGGACCGCGGCCAGCTGCAGCGTGTTGGTCTGGCCGTTCTCCAGCGTGTTGTCGATGGCGCCGGCCTCGCAGCCGCCCCACGACAGCGAGATCACGTTCGCGGAGTCGGCGGCCACCGGCGCGGCGAAGGTGTTGAGCCAGTCCGCGTCGGTGAAGGACGCGGTGATGTCCGAGCCCTCGAAGTCCTGGATCGAGGCGCGCGGGGCGATCGAGGCGATGGCCTCGATGTCCAGGGAGGCCTCGATGCCGACGTTGTTGGTGGCGGTGGGCTGAACCGTGGTGCCGGCGTTGTCGTTGATGTAGCTGACCTTGCCGTGCACGCCGAGGCAGTTCTGGTAGTCGCTGACCGCCTGGTGGCTGACGGCTTCCCACTCCTCGACCGCGACGGTCACGCCCTGGCCCTCGCTACCGCTCGCGAGCTGCGAGTTGTAGCCGTAGGCGCTGGCCATCGACTTGGGGGAGTAATACGTGCCGGCGTCCACGCCCGCGGTGTTGAACTGGTTCAGGTACGAGTCGATCGCGGTGGTGAAGCCGGAGCACATCGCGGGGGCGGCGGTCGACGCACTCGCCGAAGAGCTCAGCGAGTTCGACGGAGCGCTCTTGCCATGCGTCGTCTTGCCCGCCGTCTTGGTGTCGGTGGCCGGCTTCATCAGGTCGTCGAGACCGTCGAGGCCGATGACGTCGCTCGCCACGGAGGCGTCCATCTTCGGCACGGAGGTCGCGTCGAAGGCGAGACTGCCGTCCTTCAGGCGGTAGCCGGCGAACCCGATCTTGAAGGCCTGCTTGAGCTGGCCGACCGTCGCCTGCACCGGGATGTAGAAGGAGTCGTCGATCGCGGCGCCGGGGGTCAGCCCGGCCGCCGCGAGCGCCGCGCTCACCGCGGACACCTCGGCGGACGAGGGGGCGAACAGCAGCTGCGTCTGCGCCTTGGTCAGATACTGCTTGTAGAACAACGAGTTCGGGTCGCTGACCTGCTCGGCGTACGCGCGAAGCTCGGTGCCGTTACGCGGCTGCAGCGCGACGTCCACGGTGAGCTTGGTCGAGTCGCTCGGCGCGGCCGCCGCGGTGGCCCCGGCCGGGACGGCGGCGATGGAGCCGACGGCGGTGGGTGCGTGCGATACGGCGCTCGTGGCCGCGGTCGCGGCCTGTGCCGAGCCTGCCGCGATGACCGCCAGGGCGGTGATCGGGACTCCGATCCGCAGCACGCGGGTGCGCGTGCCGTCGGATATCCGGGCCCGAGGGTGGTGGGTGTTCCCCATACTTGTGTCTTCTCGATTCGCTAGCGCGTGGAGCGCGTGACCCGTGTCCCTGAGGGTCTCGGCGCTCCGATGCCCCCACGGCATCGCAGTCCTTGATAACAGAGTGGTGAGAGTGCGAATAGGGGAAGTCTTGGGTTTTCTTCAGAGTTCCCGGTTCGTTGAGCACCCGTGATCAAGTCGAGATGAATCAGGGCAGGATTATGGCCTCATGTCCGAATGTTTCGGACATGAGGCCATAGATGGGAAGAGCCGGATGGGTCCGCGCGCTTAGTCGAAGTAGCCGAACATGTCGACCACTATGTCCGCCTGTACCAACTGCGAGCCGATCACGGAGAAGTTCAGGAAGTTGTCGGTCGACCCAGGAGACAGGCTCATCATGTTCATGTTGGGCACGGTCTGGCCCGCCGCGAAGTTGATGTTCGACGTGTTCACGTTGACCCCGGGCCCGTTGTAGGAGACCAGATAGCCGTTGGCATCGGGATTGGTCACCGTGACGTTCGAGACGAGGCCCTCGGCGTCGGACGGGATGGCGCTCAGCTTCGACGCCAGCACCTGGACGCAGCAGGTCGCGCCCTTGCCGGGCAGGCCCTGGCCCGTCCTGGTGTCGATGAGGCGGGTCGGGTTCACCGGCGTGAATCCGTAGCCCTCGTTCGAAGTCGAGTAGTAGCCCTCGACGTCGAGGATGGCGTTGACCCTGGAACCCTTGGCGCCGCCCGCGGACAGCTGAACGATCCCGTCGGGGCCGACCGGGACGATCACCATGTTCGCGACGGTCTCTCCGCGGCCGTAATTCAGGTTCGACGCACTCGGCACCGCACCGCCCTCGGGATAGACGCTGAGGAACCCGTTGGCCGTGCTCTGGGTGACGGTCACGTTCAGGGCCACCGCGGTGACCTGCGGCGTGTACCAGTTGCCCATCTGGCTGACGTCCACCGATGCGGTGGTCGGGGTACCCGCGACGACCTGGGTGGTGCCGACGCGGTCCGGGAAGATGGCGGCGTAGGAACTGCCGGCGCCCGGCGCGTAGTAGCCCTCGAGGTCGGCGACCAGATCGGTCGAGCCGGAGCTCGTGTTGTGCAGGTCCACCTCGCCGTCCGCGCCCACCTTGACCGTCACCAGGTTCGGCACTGTCTCGTTGCGGGCGTAGTTGAGGTTGGAGGCGTTGGGGATCGTTGTGCCGTCCGGGTAGACGGTGACGAATCCGTTGCTGCTCGAGCCGGTCACCGTGACGTTGAGCACGGCCGCCACGGCCCCGGAGGCCGGGAAGCCGCCGACGCCCGCCAGCTTGAGCGCGATGGTGCCGCCGGCCGGGACCTTCGCTACGACGCCGCCGGTACCGACTCCGCTACGGGTGTCGAGCACGCGGGTCGGGGGGAGCGGGAAGTACGCGTTGCCCTTGTCGACGGTGACAGTGTTCTGAGCCGTCGCGACGCCGTGATCCGCATCGATCGCGGTGACTTTCACCGTGTAGACGCCGGGCGCCGAGTACGCGTGAGTCGTCGTGCCGGAGGGCAAGCTCCCGGACGTCGACCCGTCGCCGAAGTCGTATGAGTACGTCACGTCGGTCGACCAGGGCGCGGTATTGGTCAGCGCGGCGTTAAAGGTTTCCGTGACGGAACTGGCGGCCCAGGAACTCGACGGAGTAAGGCTCACCGTGATCGGATCGAGGATCTGCACGGCGCCGCGGTCGTAGTAGCCGCCTCCAGTGCCGGTGATCGGGTCGTTCGGGTCGAGGGCGCGGGGGCGGCCGTAGATGTCGGTCGCCGTTTCGCCCGGGGCCAGCGCGTCGCCGCCGTTGATCGCGGGGGAGCCTTCCGCCGGTGTGAAGTTTCCGGACAGGTCGGGGTTGGAGTTCAGGTCGTGCGCGCCCTGCCCCGACGCGGCGTCGAGTGCGGCGGCTGAAGCGTATGAGGTACCCGCCCACTCGTACGGGA
>Ga0073928_10003467_pt1 | contig 24866 bp, 16 predicted proteins | sample PaiPotPPA55metaG_FD_76969 | JGI IMG/M metagenome (GOLD analysis project Ga0073928, IMG submission 76969) | Iron sulfur acid spring bacterial and archeal communities from Banff, Canada, to study Microbial Dark Matter (Phase II) - Paint Pots PPA... ...
GAAAGGCCATAAAGCCGAACGGCGTGTGCATGACGGCGAGAGCAATCAATGCCCCGATCGCGCCGTAAGGAGCCGCGGCGAAAACAAGGAGCGGCTTGACGGCATTGTTGAACTGGATGAGCAACGCGAGATAAATGCCGACCAGCGAAATTAGAAGTACGACTGCCAGATTGAGGAAGCCGTCGACCTGTTTCGCCAGTTCGCCGCCGATTTCGAGTTGGTATCCCGGAGGCAGGTTCTTTTTTAGCGCGTCCACTTTGGATTGCACTGGTCCGAGGACCTCGGATGCGAGTACGCCGGGAGCAGGGAAGCAGAGGACTGAGATGGTACGGAAATGTTCGCGACGGCGAATCCTTCCGGTCTCGAGGATATTTCGTACCGTAGCCACGGAAAGCAGAGGAACCCGGGTGGTCTGCTGGGAAGAGTACACGTAGAGATTCTCAATTTGGCCGAGCTGCGCGCGCTCCTGTCCGCGGAGACGAGCCACGATGGGGATGCTCTTGTTGCCTTCCCGCAGCAAGCCGACGGAGGCACCGGTGATCGCTGCCGCGGTGGAATTCGCAACATCGGCGTTGGTGATGCCGACGACATTCGCGCGGTCAGGATCAATTTGAATTCTCACCTGCGGGCTGTCAGGAGACCAATCATCTCGCAGCACGGCAATCCCCGGAGCCTGACTTAAAATATCCATCGTCTGCGCCGCAATTCCTCGCAGCGTTTGAATGTCAGCCGCTTCATCCTTCACGTCCGTATCAGCCTGACCGGAGATAAGAATTTCTACCGGGGTCTCGACCGGGTTCGTTTGGAGTTGCCGAACGGTGATCCACGCACCGGGTACTTCACGGCTCAGTGCGGACTGCAACGGACCAATAATTTTGGGCGTGAGCTCTTTATCGCTGAGCTGAACGATGACCTGTGCGTAGTTTGTTTGGGGGGCTTCCGGAGAGATGGAGAACCAGAAGCGCGGACCGCCGCCGCCGATGAAGCTGGTGATGGAGGTCAGGTCATGCTCATTTTTCTTTTCACGCGAATGCGCTTCTCTGTCCTCCAGGACCTGACGAACAACCGTTTCGGCTTTCGTGGCGGTATCGTTGGTGGCTGTCAACGGCACATCATTTGGCAGCCAGATGTCGAGATAAAACCAATATTGAACATCTTCGGGGAAAAACTGCTGCTTGAGATGGGAAGCAAAAAAAACACCAACCACCAGAAATACCAAGGAGGCGAGCAGGACAATCCAGCGGTGCGCAATGGCGTGCCCGACAAGGCGGTTGTAAAAGCCGTAGAAACCCCGTTCGCGCTTCTCTTCAATGGTGAGTTCCTTCTTTTTAGGCGGTCTTTGGATGTAATAGCCCAGAAATGGAACGAATGTCATGGAAACAACGAGTGCGCACAGCAGCGAAGCGGTCATCACGATCGGAAGACTTTTGAGGAACTGACCGGTGTTGCCGGTCAGCATCAGGAACGGCAGATAGGCGATGACGTTAGTGATGGTGGCAAAGAAAATTGCAGTCGAGAGTTTCGTGGGACCGAGCCACGAAGCCACGCGGCGCGGGAGACCGTCCGCGAGTCCACGCTTGATTCCGTCACCAGAGACCACCGGCACATCGACGAGGAGCCCTAGCGCGATAATTAATGTCGCGACGGAAACTTGCTGGAGATCAATGCCCAACATGTAGACCACACCGAAGGTCATGGCCAGTGTGATGGGGATGGCCAGCGCCATGATGAGCGCGAGTCTCCACTCCCAGAATCCGAGCAGCGAGACGATGACGACGAGGACGATTGCTTCTTCCAGAGCGCGCAGAAAAAGGTGGATGTTTTCTTTTACCTGCAGAGGCTGGTCGGAGGTGTGGACGGTGATCAGGTCGGCAGGGAGGATGTGATGCAGTTGTGCAAGTTTCGCGTCAATGGACTCGCCGAATTTGGCAATCTGCTTTTGATCGCGCATGTAGATAGCGATGGTCACGGCTCGACTACGGCGCCAGTGTCCGTCGCCGTCCCGCCAGGTGTAGTAGTTTAGGTAGTTCGCAGGAGTCTGGTATCCGCGGCTTATATCGACGAGGTCGCGCAAGTAAACGGGGGCGCCTGCAGCCGTGGTGGTCACAACGCTGTCGCCGATGGCTTTGGGGTTTTCGAATTGACCGGAAGGAGTGAGAATGATTTCGCGTTGACCGGTCTCAAACACCCCACCGGGCGCGATAATATTGTGGGCTTGAATCAGTTTGCTTAGATCGGCGGGCTGGAGTCCGTAAGCGGCAAGCCGGTCCTGCGAGAATTCCAGATAAATTGTTTGTTGCTGCACGCCTTGACGCTCGACTTTGGACGTTTCTGGAGCGCCTTGCACGGTTCGGGCTATAAGATCGGAAAAGTCATCAAGCTCCGCGTAGCTATATTTATCACCGGCGATCTCCGACAACTTCTCGCGAGTCTCGGCCGGATCGTGAATGATGATGGGACTCCAGGCGTCAGGATGCAGCTCTGAGCGCTGCACCTCGCTCGTTAAGAAATTCTGGATGAACGCCTGGATTGCGGGGTCGTCTCGTCGGCTCGTACCGTCAAGACCAATGAAGCCGGTTCCCTGAATCTGCGTGGTGCTGCGTAAGACGCCGGCCTGAATGGCTTGCCTTTCGAAAAGTGTTGCGGCACTGGCGATGGCGCGTGGTGAAATCGATTCCGGAAAAGGATAGATGATGGTGACTGGTTTTTCCTGCGGCGCTATTTTTTTGGTTGCGCGAGCCGAGCGCACTGCTGCCTGAATGGATTGCGCACGCAGATCAATTTCTACTGAATCCGCCTTAGGACTTGCCACCGTCAGCATCAGTGCTGACGTATCTCCGAAGTCGCTCTGAAAAGTAATCGGCCCAGCCCCTTCGGGAAGCCGGCCGTTCAAGGCGTTGAGCTTCAGGTTGATGTCGCTGAACTGGCGCTTGAGGTCATCCACATCGTCGATGAGTTGGATATAGACGTAGGAATAACCGGGAAGTGAAATTGATCTGACGCCGTAATCTGCAGGCGTTCCCGCATGGATGGTTTTGTTTTGCGCGACGGTGTCTTCGATCGGGCGCGTGATCAATTGCTCGACTTGTTGAGAGGTGGCGCCCGGCCACGAACAACTGGCGACACCGACTCTTACCGGGATGTTGGGGTCTTTGCGCTGCGGCATGGAGTTGTAGCCAAACCAACCCCAAATCAAAACGCCAGCCAGCAGCACCCAGGAAACTTGCGGGTGTTCCACGAAGAATCGCGGGACGTTCCTGGTTTGCTCGATTCTTTCCTGATCGCTCTTATGTGCCATGGTGTGGTGTTCCGCCTACGGAATCACGGAAAGAGAATCGCTTTCCTTCACCAACTGCGCGCCGATTGCGACAACTTTTTCTCCGGAGCGGACTCCGGTGACAGAGGCGGAGCTGCCGTGAGTCGCGCCAACCGTGACGTGCCGGACATGAGCTTTCCATTGGCCGGATTGCTGCTTGGCAATGACCACCGCGAACTGCCCCGATTCACCTGGATACGGAACAATGGCACTCAATGGCACGGACAATTGTGGTGCTTCGCGTTTGCCGCCGAGTTCAACGCAGGCAATCATTCCGGGCCTTAAAATGTTTTTGTGGTTCGGTAGCGTGACTTCGATCGCGAACACGCGGTTTCGCGGATCGGCGTTGGGAGAAATACTTGTTACCCATCCGGAATAGCGGGCAGCGCCATTCTGAAGTTGGAGCGTAAGCAGTTGCCCCTGATGCACAAGACTCAGGGCATCTTCTGGGACACCGAACGAGGCTTTCACCGCGCTGGTATCGGCGATGGTGAAAGCTGTGGAGCCCGGCGATGCCAGCGTGCCCAAGTCGAGATTTCTGGCGATGAGGTATCCGGAGAAAGGAGCCGCGAGTTGTGAATCATTTAGCGAGAGCTGCGCTTGACGCTGCGCGGCTTTGGCCTGGTTCACCGCGGCGAAGGTCGAATCAAAGCGCGCTTGTGCTTGATCGTAGTCAGGCTTGGTCAAACTTTGCGCGGCGTAAAGTGCCTTGGCGCGGTTGAAGTCCTGTTCGGCCTGTGTATGTTGCGCGACGGCGGCATCAACTTGCGCGCCGGATTCGTCGGCCTGATTCTTCAAATCCTGGCGGCGTATCTGCGCCAGCACAGTTCCTTTTGTGACGTAATCGCCCGTGCCGATATTACGAGTGCGGCCATCCGCTGACTTGATTTGCTTTACGTCAGTGACGTAACCGGTGGTACGGAATGCGACATCGACCTGCGCATACGGAATGAGCGAGGCGGAATATTGCAGGCCTTCGTTGGATTGATAGAGAGCGACGTCAGCCAAGCGGACAGCGATGGGGGGCTTCGCCGGCAAAGCGGGTTCGTTGTGGCAGCCGGCAACGACGCCGGTGGCCAGAAAAGCGACCATTAAAGCTGGTGGCGCGGCGCGGCGCGAACGTATCGGTGTGTTTGCAGGTATCAAGGCGCTACTCCTCACCCAGTGCTCGCTCGAAATCCGCTCGCGCTTTCCAGAATGCGAGCAACGCTTGGCGATACCGATCTTCCGCACTCGCAACTGCGGAACGCTGCTGCAGGAGATCGCTCAGCAAAATTGCCTGGTTCGAATAGGCATCCATCTGGTTGCGAAGTTTTTCGGCTTCGGCGTCTCGCGCGGCTTGCGTTGCAAGGAGCAGCTCGCGTGCTTCCCGAAGCTTCCTGAATGTTGAGTCCACTTCCTGCAGGACTTGCTCTCGCACACTGTCGATGGAAAGTTGCGCCTGCTTTTCGGCGTCCAGCTTCTGGGCGATGTTGTGGCGCTTCTGCCCCCAATCCCAGGGTTGCCAGGTCAGCAGCACGCCAACCGCACCGAGGTTTTGCGGAAGGAAAGAGATATTCGGAGCGGTCAGGTAGTTCGCTTGAATGGAAATATCCGGGATGTAGCGGGTCTTTTCGATTCTGGTATCCAGCGCGGCTTTTTCTTTCTTGATTGTTTCGGCCTTAATCTCAGCTCGCTTCTCGGTCGCGAATGCTCTCGCTTGTTGCAAGCTCGCTTCCTCGGGCAGCGAAGCGGGAAGCGTCTCTGCTGCAAATTCAGTCTGGAGGTCGCGGCCCAGCAGGCGATTCAGAGCCTCCTTCTGGTCTGCGAGCGCGTCCTGGATAACGGTAAGTTGATAAGAAGCTTTGCTGCGTTGCGCGGCAATGTGCAGGCTGTCAGCTTTCAGGACCGCTTGCTGTTGCAAGCGCCGACCGGTGAGCTGTTGCAATTCTTCCAGGTAAGCAAGGAGCGCGCGCTGCGATTCGATCTCGCTTTGCGATTGCAAAATGCGGTAGTAGCCACGCCGCACCTCGTTCACCAGGTCCTGCTCCCGCACAAAAAACGATTGCTGGCTGAGCTCTACACCCAATTTCTGTTGCTTGATGGAAAGGTTGATTCGCAGCAATTGAGTAAGGGGCTGCGTGACGGTGATCGAAGCAATGGCAACGGGACGGGCGGGAGTGTGAATCTTGGAGTTTTTCGCGGGGATCGGGCCCGTCGCTGGAAAAGTTCCAAGCGCGCCAGACGTGATGGTGAAGTCCAGCGGAGTGAGAAGTTCCGATGCGAGGAAGTAGGTGTCAAAACGTGGGTAGAGTTGTGTTTTCGCTTCGCTAAAGACTTCCTGCTGCTTGTGGATATCCAGACCCACTTGTTTCAAGTCGCGGTTGTGCAATCGCGCGAGCGAAACCGCTTCCTCCAGGGTCAGTGGCTTCGCCGACTCATCTTGTGCCCGCGAAATAGATGCGGACAGCAGCGTCATCAGAAGAGTTGTCGAAAAAATGCTCGCAGTGTTCATAGTGCTGTTCTTTGCTAAATCCCTTCGCGAATGGTTTGCGGACTGCTGAGTGCGAAACGCGCAATTTCATCTTTTCGCATGAACACAACTCCCGGATTGCTCTGCGCGTAGACGATAAATTCTTCAAGGACTTTCGCGCGCGATGGCCGCCCGGCGATGCGATCGTGAGCGCTCACCGACATCATGCGACGACGCTTTGCTGATTCGGCGTAGAGCATGTCGAACTCTGCTTTTAGATCGCCGGCATATTCCTGAGTGCTGAAGTAGCGCGATTCATAGTCGACGATGTCATTCATATGCAGCGTGTAGGGCACAACCGCGAAGGGCTTGCCTCTTACGTTGATTAAGAACGGTTCATCGCGGCTCACGTCGTCGATGTGATAGATGAAGCCAAGGTCCTGGAGAATCTCTAACGTGTGTGGTGTGCCGCGAAGCCAGAAGGCATTGAAACCCACGAGTCTTGTGCCCGTTGCACGCTCGATGCTCGCGACGCTCTGCTGGTAAGATTCGCGCTCCTGCTCCGGCGTCATGGAATATTGCGCAGCCCACGTTTGTCCGTGGCCCGACGCTTCGTGTCCGCGCTGGACGATCTCTTTAGCCAGAGTCGGGCGAAGGGCCACCGCTGCGCCTACCATGTGGGAGGTGACTTTGATCTTTCGCCGGTCGAACATGTCCAGCAGTCGCGGAAGTCCTTCTTTAAATCCGTATTCGTACCACTTGGCCGCCGGCAGATCGGGATATTTTGGATCGATCGGCGGCATAGGAGATTCCGCTCCACTGGACGGCTGAGCGCCAGCTTCCATTTGCATGGAGATGGAAATAACCATGCGTGCACCGTCCGGCCAGAAGGGGCCCTTGGATTCCGGCTGGGGGAAAGAGATCGGAGATTTTCCGCTTCCAGAAGTCACGGAGTCAAAAGCGTGAGGTGCCGCACTAACTGCGAGCGCGGAAACGGCGCCGTGTCGGATGAAGGCACGACGTTTCATGTAGTCTCACCCGCAAGCCGAAATTGCGGTGCTCTTATAGGCGCCACACGCTGGAGTTCGCGTTCAGCTTGCAGCCAATCGTCAAGCTCATTGCCAGGGAGACCGCCACGCTCAAGATGAATTTCATAGGCGCGGAGCCTGATTTGTTCGAGATCCGGCGCGTGGTCTGCAGAAGTATTTTCTGCGCCAGGTTGAATCGGACCTGTGCGAGAGTTCAAGGCCTCAATTTTCTTTTCTTTCGATTCCATCCTTTATTCGTTTCCTTTCGCAGTTGAATTGTGGCGATCTGACAATCTTGCCCAAGGGACTTCCCCGCAATACCTTGTGCAATTTCCTCCGTCCGTGGAAGAGCCGGCCTTTCACCACGGCAACCGAGAGGCCCATAGCGCGAGCGGCTTCTTCCGTGGATAGTTCATCCAGTTCTCGCAGCTCGACTGTTTTCCGTGTTCGCGGCGTCAATTTATTCATGGCCGCCGATAGAATTCGCTTCCGCTCGTCCTGTAGAAAGGCACTCTCGGGGCTTGGGCGAGAATCGGGAATCTCCAGACGCAGCCCGGTTTCTTCATCTCCGCTTATATCGTCGATGGATATCACACATACGCCCCGGCCTTTGCGCAAGAACATAAGCGCTTCGTTGATGGCAATCCGGGTTAACCAGGTAGAGAAGGAAGATTTCCCTTCGAACTTGTGCAAGTGCACGAAAGCTTTTTGGAAGCTCTGTTGGACGACGTCTTCCGCGTCTTCGCGGATACGGGTGAAGCGTCGCGCAACAGCCAGAATCTTTGACCGATATCGCTGGATGAGAATTTCAAATGCTTGTCCGTCGCCACATTTGGCGGCAAAGACCAGCTCCACTTCTTCGTTGTGACCGGGGATGTTGCGTCGCTGCGCATTTGCCGATTCGCTTGATGCGGGGCTCAGCTTCTCGATGCGCAACTCTTGCATTAGGGCCAATTGCAGCGGTATCGCCAATGTGTCTCCATTCCGACTCGCGGATTTCAATAGACAAGACTGACTTTCTACGTGCTCCTGTTTTGTGAGGCCGATGCGCTGCTAACTTTGGCCTCGTTCTCTGGTGATCCATTCCCGGATATATGCTGTGCAATTCTTGAGCTGGATGTTGTCGGCCTCGCATTGCGCCAGAAAAGTGACAGCATCCTGGTCCACCAGGGTTAGCTCTTTTAAGTCCAAGCTAATACGGCGGCCGCGGGCTTCCGAGGTGAATAGGTTTTTCAACTGGTCCAGGTTTTCGGCGTCCATTCGACCACTCACGGTAAAAATCACCTCACCGTTCTCTGCTCTTGTGATCTTGAGCATCTTTTCTCGCTTGAAAAATTGTTTGTCGTTCTCTGGCGGTTATAGCCTGGAGAAATGGCAATCGCAGTTCCAACACAATGGGCTGGAAATAAAGGGTTTAGTCGGTTGAAAATGCGGGGCCTTCGGCAAATGTTGAAATTCCCTGCAACATGTTAGGGAGTGGAATCAATGCAAGGCGGTGTAGTTGTTGTTCGACAGGCTCGCAGTTGTACAATTTATCGCAGCGGCGCTACGGCAGAAACTTGTAGCCGGCACCATGGATGGTTCGGAAGTGCGCCGGGCGTGAAGGATCTCGTTCAAGTTTTTGCCGCAACCTCAGAACACGGTTGTCTACCGTTCGGGTGCAAGGATAATTCTCATATCCCCACACTTCATTGAGCAGTTCTTCTCGCGAGATCACGCGGCCTGCATTCTGAATGAAGTATCTGAGGGTCTGAAACTCCTTCGCAGTGAGCACCACCGGCTCGCTTTTGCGAAAGGCTTCCATGGTAGAGAAATTGACGGTTACGTCGCCAAACGCGACCGTATTTCCCTCGCTGCCCTTAAAGCGCTCCACGGCTTTTTCGAGGACTCCCAGCAGCTTGGTCGTCTCAGAGCCTTGGCCCGGAGACTTCGCCAGCGAAATGTTTTGTGGAGCGGCTCGATCTGGACCCATCGACCTGGGAATAAGGACTATTACCGGAAGGAATCGTGTCAACTGGCGGATTCCCTTGAGGTCCACGCTGGAAATCGGAGACAACCGTTCGTCGAAGAAGATTTCCTTCTCCGAGTCCGCGGCGGCCCTCGCGATTTGTGCGACCTGATTCTTCATTTAGCTCTAGTGAGAAACATTCACACGCTCTACTCATGGCAATCGCAGTTCCAATCGCAAGGTGCTTGAGATGCGTTCCTAGCGGCCAGCGAAATGTTCTAGGCGTCAACAATTGTCGAAATTTCCTACAGTATGTTCACGAGATTTTCGTCGACAGGGAGAAGCGCGGTTAAGTAGTTTTCGAGGGGCTTGCAGTCTTAAACCGATACTTATTAATCTTCAAGGAGTCCATCTTGGATTCCAAGGTGGATCGATGAATTCCCAGCTTCGCGGCTGCTCCGGACGGTCCGGACACTCGTCCTCCGCTTTCTCGCAGGGCCGTCTCAATTATCTGTTTTTCCTGGGCTGAAACCTTTTCAGACAACTCCGATTGGCTTTTCGGCTCGCCGACCGGTTGCCGCGAAAGCCAGCTCTCATCCAGGGAGAAGTTCTCTGTTTCGCATACAACGACAGAACGCTCGACCAGGTTCTGCAATTCGCGAATATTACCGGGCCACGGATGCGATAGAAGAAGGTCCAGAGTTTCTTTATTTAGATCGAGGAACATCTTTCCCGCTTTTCTGGCGAAATGATCGATGAAGTGCTCGACCAGCAGGAGAATGTCTTCTTTTCGTTCGCGGAGAGGAGGAATCTCGATAGGAAAGACGTTGAGGCGGTAAAACAGATCACTACGAAATATACCCGCCGAGATGGCAGCGTCCAGGTTACGATTGGTGGCGGCAATCACCCGAACATTCGTTTTCATGGATCGAGTTCCGCCCACACGTTCAAATTCGTGTTCCTGCAAGACACGCAACAGAGCGATCTGGGTTTCGACAGGAAGTTCTCCAACTTCATCGAGGAAGAGCGTGCCTCCTTCAGCCAATTCAAAGCGGCCCAAACGCCGCTGCATTGCGCCCGTGAAGGCGCCCTTCTCATGGCCAAATAGTTCTGAGGCGATCAAGTCGTGTGGGACGGCAGCGCAGTTGACAGTCACAAAGGCATGTGAGGAGCGCCGGGACTTCCTGTGGATGGCGCGCGCGACCAGTTCCTTGCCCGTTCCCGTTTCACCAGTGACCAGGACGGTTGCGTCCGTTGGGGCGACCTTTGCTACCAGAGAAAGTACGCTTCGCATGCTGGCACAATTTCCGACAATCTCACTTAGCATCGAGGCCTTATGGGTTTCTTCTGGCACAGCGACGCTGCCGCCTTGAGTCTCTCCTCGGACTGCCTGCGATCCGCGATGAATAGAGCGACGCTAGCCATGAGTTGCCCCCTGGTTGGGGAACGGTGCCGCTTGTTAGCCCTCCTATTTCGTTTCGCCGAGCTTGAAACAAATCCCGTTTGAGGACAAACCTAGATGGAGTCCTTGCAGGCATCATATCGAGACGTGTATCGGCCCTATATGGGTACGCCTGGGTGACTCACTTGAGCTGGGTATTGCCCCTTAAAGGTGGGCGTGAACTAGCTCTGCCGATCGCGAATGTCGATGCGCTTCCATCCAAAAAGACGCGCATCGACGGACCAAGCGCCAGGTCCAAGCAGTGCCAGAGCGGCACCCAGGGTTCCCAGCATGATATTTGGCCACGGATCTCCAAGTTCCGTGAAGACGTTCCACAACGCAATAACCGCCACAAATGCTCCCGCGATGGGGGTCCATAATCCTGCGAGAAGAAGTAATCCTGTACCGATTGCCAGCACACTCAGAATTGCCGGCCCAATCGGAGGGCCACCCCGCAACGTCGTGACCCCATGGGCAACTAATGCAACACCAGCCACCATTCTCATGAGCAGCAGACCCACGCCGGGAGATCCGTGGGCGAACGTTGAGAATAGTCGTCGCACAGAAAATGGAGGTTAGGAGAAGCGCGATGTGAACGACCAGCCCCAAAAGGCTGGCGCGAAACACTCTTTATGGTGAACTAAAATTCGATGATTCCGCGCTTGAGGCCTATCATCGCGGCGTGGGTTCGGTCGTTGGCTCCCAATTTGGAGAGGATGTTTCTGACTTGGCCCTTGACGGTCTCTTCGCTGACAAGGAGCTGAGCGGCAATGGCTTTGTTGGCATTTCCCTCGGCAATCAGACGCAGGACGCGGATCTCAGCCGGGCTCAGCGCGTCATCGGTGGCATGCTCGGCGAGTTCGTAGGAGACCTCGGTGGAGAGCGCCTTTCTTCCGGCGTGCACAGCGCGGATGGTGTCGAGTAGTTCCTTATGCAAGCTATTCTTTAGCAGGTAAGCGCGCGCGCCGGATTTGAGGGCCCGTAGAACCTGGACGTCGCCGGTGTAGGTAGTCAGTACGATGATTCGCGCCTCGGGAAATTCACCACGAATCGCGATGATGGCGTCGAGGCCATTCATTTCTGGCATTTGCAAATCCATCAAAGTCACGTCCGGGCGGTACGTACGGAACTGCTGGATCGCTTCCCGTCCATTCGACGCTTGGCCCACCAAACTCATGTCCGATTGACCAGCAACGAGCGCGGCAATGCCGTCGCGGAGGAGGGCATGGTCGTCGACCGCGAGAATCCGAATCAAGTTGGGACCGGCACTCATGAGTTCATCTCCGTGTCTTTCCCGAATAATTTTTCTGACAGCCAGGAACGACGGCGAGTCGGGGATGGTTCGTAAGCATGCGAGGCAGGAACTTTCAGCTCAAGTTCCGTACCCGAATCAAGCTCGGTCCAAATGGCCAGCTTGCCTCCCATGAGCTTGGCGCGTTCGCGCATGCCACGCAGACCATAGTGTCCGGCGTGCCCCTTTTCATCAAGGTGCTTCGCGTCGATGCCCCGTCCGTCATCGCGAACCCGCAAGCGAAGCTGCCGTTCGTCATAGCGGATTTCCACTTCGATCTGCCGCGCCTGCGCGTGCCGGAAGGCGTTGCGCAGCGCCTCGCCTGCAATCCGGTAGACTTCATCTCGGAGGATCGGGTGGAGTTTCCGCGGCATGCCTTCCACCTCCACTTGAAAGACAGCGGCATTTGGGTTCGTTTCACCGGAGGCGAGTTCTTGACCCAAAGTATTTATCGTCAACGCAAGATCGTTGGTCTCGAGAGTGGAGGAACGCAACCCCTGTACGGCATCCCGGCCTTCGGTGATCGCTTGCGCGGCCTGATCGATAGCGCTATCGAGTTTTTGTTTGAGATCGCCGCTGGGGAGTAGGTTAGAGACCGTTTGAAACCGCAGCAACAATCCGTGAAAACTTTGCAGCAGCGTATCGTGCAAGTCCCGCGCGATGCGTGTGCGCTCGCTGACGCGCTCTTCCAGCCGGATGTTGAACTGCCGCTCCACCTGACGGAGCCGAAGTTGATAAAGAGCCCAGAGCAATGCCAGAAAAGCTACCAGGCACGAGACACGGAACCACCATGTCTGCCAAAACGCCGGATCGACCTCGAACGAAATCGAAGCCTCGGAGTCATTCCACTGCCCATAGCTGTTGCTGGCCATCACACGGAAGCGGTACGAGCCCGGGCTCAGATTTGTGTACACAGCTTCCCTTGCTGCGGTTGGATCACTCCAACCACGGTCGAAACCGTCAAGAAAATATCGGAAGCGAATGCGCTCCGGCACAGCGAGGCTTAGGCCTGAATACATAAAAGTGATCCGCTTACGAGAAGAAGGAATTCGAACTAGCTCGCTCACAGTAATGGGATCGTTGTCTGCCAAAATGACCTCGACATGAGGCAGAGCTGGCGTAGATTTGTTCATGATATGAGACGGGTCTACAACCGAGAGGCCTTGGCTCGTCGAAAACCAAATTCTTCCCTGCGAATCGGCAACCACGGATCTGTTTCTATTCACTGCGCTGGTGTTTGCCACGCCGTCGGCAACTCCGTATTCACTTACGTCGACCGACCTTAAGTCACCAGCCGATAGCTTTTGGTTCGGTACGCGCAACACGTGGCTTGCAGTCGATATCCAAAGCCATCCTTGTTTGTCTTCGGACATTCCGTAAATCTGCTCGTGTAGCGAGTCGGGAACCAGATGCGGAACTTGCAATCGCCCCGCTTTGAAGAAAGCCAAACCCCGTGAGGTGGTGATCCAGAGAACACCGTTGGAGTCTTCAAAAAGACAATTCACACTGTTAGAGGGCAGCCCGTCTTGAGTTGCGTAGGTCGTCCAACTGCCGCGCGAGAGTGCGCTCAGGCCGTTCGGCGTGGCGAACCACATCGTTCCGTCACGCGTCCCCAGGATTGCCGAGACAGTATTCGACGCGAGACCGTCAGCCGTCGAGTAGGTGACAAATTTTTCGTCCTTAAGCTTGCTGATGCCGCTCGTCAACGTTCCTGCCCAGACGGCTCCGTGCTTATCCTGAAACACGGCGATCACGCTGTTTTCAGTAAGACCATTTGCTTGCGTATAAGTCTTGCCGACCACGAGTCCAGCCCTGAGTTCGAGACGCTTCAGGCCGTTGTATTGTGTGCCGACCCAAATCTGGTTCCCGCCGCCAGTGATGGAGTAGATTACTTCCTTATCAACCAGGGGAGCATTGAGCGCTTGAGCCCGGCCGTCTTTTAGCAAGTACAACCCACCTTCGGCGGGGGCAGACCAAATCCGATTCTCACCGTCTACATAGATTGGCCCACCGTCCTTGGAGTGCGCGCTGCCAGCGGCCAGAGTGTAGGTTACGAACACGCTGTCGCGGATGCGCTCCAGGCCGCGTCCACCTCCGGCCCAAAGATTCCCCTCGCGATCCTCAAAGAGCGCGTTGATGCCCTGGGCTCCAAAGTGGGAGTCATCTGAAAAGGAAACGCCAAAGTCGTTGATGCGAAAAAGACCGCTGGTTGTGCCGGCCCATATGTTGCCATCGTGGTCTCGCAAAAGAGCTAGCACTTCCACGGTATCCAGAGCTGGAGGCAGATTCACCCTGGTGAACAGAGTGCCATTCCATCGATATAATCCTTTGCTGGTACCGACCCACAATTCCCGTTCACCCACGGGTAACAAACAATTGATTTTCTTCTCCGAAATGCCCGTAACGCGGGTAGTGCGTCCATCAGCGAAATAGAAGAGGCCGGCTACGGTCCCTAGCCAGATCTTGCCGTCCCGCGTTTTCGCTATCGCTAGAACCAGAGATGGTGGAAGGAGCGTGGGGGGAGCCAGTACCTGGACGTTTTCTCCTCGAACCCGGATGATTCCATCTACTAGATCTGTGAACAGCGAGGCCCCGTCATCTTCTCGCCAGCTGCTGGCGACTTCCAGGGTAGTTCTTCGAAGAATGGGCGCCAGGTTCACGAATTTTCCATCGCGATAGTACAACACACCCGCACCCCAAAAAATTACGCAGAGCCGGCCTTCGCCATCGGTGGTCAAAGCAGACACGGGATCGCCTGAAAATTCAGAAAACGATGAGATCAGACGAAAGTTAACGCCATCGAAACGCACCAAGCCCTTTTCCGTTCCCATCCATAGATAGCCATCGGCGGTCTGGGTAATGGCGTTGATGGCTCCGCCCGGAAAATTGTTATCGGTAGTCCATTGTTCATGCGAGTACTGCGACAAGGTGTGATTAGGGTCCAGCGCGCGCGCTTCGCCGACCAAGCAGAGTAACGCTAGCCCAGCCGCGAGCCATCGAGACGGACCTGGCATGCGCATCACGGATAGTATTTAAACTTCTCAATCACAATTTCGTTTTCGTGTTGCAGCGGCGCTTTCCCCCATCCGAAGACGTACAGATTTATGCGCACCACCTCGCCCCCTGCCGACGGCACATGCGCGGTAAAAACATGCTGGTTCAGGGGATGAGCTTGTCCGGTAACCTGTGCTCCGGCGTAAGTCGTAAAGGTCACCAGCCCAGGCTCCCACCGGAACGAATGAGTGAGCGTGCCAGCCGGAACATTAAACCGAACGATGTTCGTTGGGATGTAATAAGGCTGCACTACGTATTGCGCATTCTCGTTGTTGGAGACACCCCACCGGCTCATTTCAATATCGAGTTCCTGGCGATTTTCGTCGGTGCCGACCATGCCATCCCAGCTGAAAAGGGAGAGAACAGCAGAAGGTTCCAGGTGCGAAGTATCGCGCACCACGAAGAGGTAGGTACCGTATCCCAGGCTGCGTGTAAGTTGGACTTCCGCGCAACTCCATCCGTCCTGGTTCTTTGTTACGCGCAGATGCAGAGCGCCATTTTCATCGGTCCAGGCGTTGGCCGGATCAAACGAGTTCATCGAGCCGCCGCGATAGCTTAATAAATTTCTTACTAACCAATCGTAACCGCTAAAGCGAATCATTTTAGGCGGCGAAGAAGGATCGGGAGTTTGGCCCTTGACGACCGCGACTGCTGCAATCGCGCGGCCTGTGGCAGGCAGCACTTCGGTACTTTGTGGCGGAGAGTAGCTGGGCTCAACCAACAAAGCGGCGTACTCCTCGCCCAAATGGGTTACGTTCTTCCATTTGGAATCGCCTTGGATTTTTGTGAATAACGGGTCTCGAGCGAACGGCTGTATCCACCAGCGGCCTCCGCTTTTGACATACAAAACGATTTGTTGTTCTGGGCGCACACCGATTACTCTTCCCTCGACGGTGTCCATGTTGTCCAGACCGCCTACAGCCGCAATGGGAATTTTGATGAACTCGATGGAAGGTTTAGAAACGCCGTGTTGACACGCGACAAAAAAGAAGAGGCAGAAGAAGAAAAGCGCGCTTAGTTGAGCAGACCTTTTTAAAATCGGGAGTGCCTGGGACCCTCGATTCAAGCGACGGCAGCAACGTCGCTGACGCCAGGAAGCAAAGCCGGCCATTTATACCTCAGCGGTGCGGCACCTTCTGTCGGATAGTAATTGTGGAACACTTGTCATTTCTTGCCGGGCACCCTTTTTTTAGCCAGATCCGGTATTCCGACAGCATCCTGATGTTAGACCCAATCGGATCGGAACGAATAAGAACCTGCTGTGCGGCTTAGGTGAACAAACTTGCTGTAGCCGGCCATGTGAGTAAGCATCTTGCCTACCATACGCTCTGAGAGCCCGTATTGAAACGATTGGTGCCAGGCCTGGGTTGCGAAATGTCCGAGCTTTCAACAATTGCCTAAAGCTCCTACAACATTCAGGAACGTTTTTTCGAATTAGCTGTGCACCGCTAGTTATTTTTCGAGGCGCTTGCAGCGATACTTGTCGATCTTCAATGAGGCAATCTTCGATTCTAAAGTTGATCGATGAATGCCCAGCTTTGCAGCCGCTCCGGATGGTCCGGACACTCGCGCACCGCTTTCGCGCAGGGCCGCCTCAATCATCTCTTTCTCCTGAGCAGCAAGAGCATGAGGGAGCTCAACGGTGACTTTCGGCTCAGTGGGGAGAGACTGCCGGAAAAGCCAACGCTCGTCGACGGAAAAATTCTCTGTTTCGCACACGATAACCGAGCGTTCCACCAGATTCTGCAATTCGCGAATATTACCTGGCCAGGGATACGACAGAAGAAGGTTCAAGGTTTTTTTATTTATGCCACTGAAGCTTTTCCCCGCTTTTCTGGCGAAATGATCGATGAAGTATTCGACCAACAGAGGAATGTCTTTTTTTCGATCGCGCAGAGCAGGAATCTCAATCGGAAAAACGTTGAGGCGGTAAAACAGATCGCTGCGAAATGTGCCCGCAGAGATGGCGGTTTCCAGATCGCGATTGGTAGCGGCAATCATCCGCACATTAGCTCGGATACGCTGATTGCCGCCCACTCGCTCAAACTCCCGCTCTTGTAGAACGCGCAACAACATAATTTGAGTTTCCGCGGGCAGCTCACCGATTTCGTCAAGAAAGAGGGTGCCTTCTTCGGCGAGTTCAAAGCGCCCCAGGCGGCGCTGCATGGCCCCGGTGAAAGCTCCTTTCTCATGACCGAATAACTCTGAAGCGATCAGCGAGGTGGGAATGGCAGAACAATTCACACTGACGAATGCGCGCGCGGACCGTCGAGATCTTTTGTGGATGGCGCGAGCGATCAATTCTTTTCCTGTGCCCGTTTCACCTGTAAGTAGAACGGTGGAATCCGTGGGCGCCACCTTGGAAACGCGAGAGAGCACTGCTCGCAGCGCAGGAGAGACGCCCACAACCTCCTCAAACATGGAGACCCGATCCACTTCGTCGCGCAGCGCAAGATTCTCTTTATATAACTGGTCCTTTAACTGCTTTAACACTTCTATCTGTTGGAAGGCGGTTTCCAGAGCGACTCTGGCCTCGCCCTCCTCGGTCAGGTTGTGCCGCAAAATGGCCGAATCGGTGGGGACGACGGTGCGCACCAGCTCCAGGATTTCCAGCAAGGCAGCTCTAATTTCGACAATTCTTTCGCAGCGATCGAACCCTTCGCTGGAGCGATACTCGGCCGTATCGTCTATCAGTAACGTGGCAGTCGCTGACGATTCTTCTGTCAACAGCTCATCCGTCTCGAAGGGCTGGTTCCCGCGAAATAAGTAAAATTTATTCATCGAATATCGAGTCATCTGTATCTAAGCCCGGTCAGAATGTAAATGCACTGCGGGTCATTTGGCGGTCAAAATGGAATTTGGACCGGGAAGCAATTGATTCGAAAGGACTAAAGCGGAGGCTTTGGGCGGTAACCAGTTCTCCTTTCTGGGCCTTTTGGAGAACCACGCATGGCGGAAGTACACTCTCAAATATTCATGACACAAGATCTCGCACGTCGCGTCCGGCTCGGAGGGTTTGAACTTGACCTCAATTCCGGCGAACTGTGCTCGCTCGCGGCAGTAAACGGTGACGGCAAGGTCCTTCTTCGGGAACAACCATTCCAGGTTCTGAGAATACTGATTGAGCATGGGGGCAAGATCGTCACCCGCGAGGAAATTAGGAGGAAGCTCTGGCCCAACGACACCGTTGTAGATTTCGACCACAGCATTAATGTGGCCATCGGGATTCTCCGGCGAGCGTTGGGCGATGCTGCTGATAACCCTCAATACATCGAGACGTTAGCGCGACGAGGGTATCGCTTGCTGGTCGCCACCGAATGGTTGCGAACAACCGCAGAAATGTCTCGTGGGGAGGCCGCCAGCACCAGGGCGTCACCCAGGCTTGGTGGCCTTATCGGCAAGAAAGTTTCCCACTATCGCGTGCTCGAGGTGATTGGCGGCGGGGGCATGGGGATGGTGTACAAGGCCGAAGACCTCAAGTTAGGCCGCCGCGTGGCGCTTAAATTCCTGCCGGAAGAGCTAGCCAGCGATACGCGTAGTCTCCAGCGTTTTGAGCGCGAAGCGCAGACCGCATCGGCGTTGAACCATCCCAACATCTGCACGATATATGGAATTGAAGAGTATGAAGGCCAGCCCTTCATCGTCATGGAGTTGCTGGAAGGATCGACGCTCCTGCATCACCCGTCCCTTTCCGGGTCGAAGGCCATCCCGCTCGTTCCTCTCTTAGACATTGCGATTCAAATCTGCGACGGGCTGCAGGCCGCCCACGACAAAGGCATCATTCATCGCGACATCAAGCCGGCGAACATTTTCCTGACGAAGCAAGGTCCGGTGAAGATACTGGATTTTGGATTGGCGAAGTTGGCCTCTACAGAAGAAGGTGAGGAAATGGGCCCACCAGCGGGAGCGGAAATTCCTTCCGCAGGAGCAAAGCAGCCTGCAAGAGAGCCGGGCACAGAAACATCCAGAGAAGTCCATAGCAATCTGACTCGCACAGGGACCGCGATAGGGACGGCCGGCTATATGTCTCCCGAGCAGGTGCGCAAGGAAAAATTGGACGCTCGTACCGATCTGTTTTCTTTCGGACTAGTGCTGTACGAGATGGCAACTGGCCGGCGCGCCTTCACCGGCGAGACGGCGGCAATGGTCCACGATGCGATTCTCAAGCAGACGCCATCTCCAACGAATGATCTGAACTCTGCTGTTCCGCGGCGACTGGATGCCGTCATCGCCAAAGCGCTCGAGAAGGACCGCTCGCGACGATACCAGTCCTCCGCGGAAATGCGCGAGGATCTGGAGCGCGTCCGCGGAGAGATGCACCCTGCGCGGCGCATGCGGAAGTGGCTGGTACCAGCCGCGCTGCTGCTGGTCTTGACTGCTGGGGGCTGGATTTACCGCAATTACCGCAACAAAGTGACGCTTTCCGCCAGGGACACGGTTGTCCTCGCGGTTAGCAACCAGACCGGCGACCCGGTGTTTGATGACGCCTTGAACTTAGCGTTGCGTGTCGGCCTGGAGCAGACGCCCTATCTCAATGTTCTGACTGATGACAAATTCCGCGGAACATTAAGGACGCTAAAAATTTCTCAAGATGGCAAAGTGACCCCGGAGATCGCACGTGAAGTTTGTCTTAGGACGAACAGCAAAATGTTGGTAGCCAGTTCGATTGCGGACGCGGGCAATGGCCTTCGTATCGAACTGAAGGGGATTGACTGTCAGTCGGGCGTGACTGTCGCGCGCGTCCGGCAAGACGCTCTTAGTAGAAACGAAGTGGTGCACGTGCTGGGCATCTCAGCGGCGCAATTGCGCGACAAGCTGGGTGAACCGGCGGCCTCTATTGCCAAATACAATAAGCCGTTGGAGCAGGCTACGAGTCCGTCGCTGGAAGCTCTGCAACTGCTCACGGAGGGGTACAGGCACCACCTCGCAGGGGATTTCCGTGGAGCGCTTCCGTTTTATCAGCGTGCCACCGAGCTGGATTCAGAATTCGCGCTGGCTTATGCGGCTCTTGGGAGTCTTTATGGCGGTCGGAATGAATTCGCGCCGGCAGCGACGGCCGAAAGCAAAGCCTACAAACTTCGTACTCGGTTGACCGAACGGTCCCGCTTTCAGGCGGAGGATCTGTATTACGAGGTCGTAACTGGAGAACAGGATAGGGCCTGTGCTGTCCTCTCACAATGGGTGCAAACCTTTCCCGACGATTTCATAGCCCACAGCAATTTCGCCGGGTGCTTGCTACGTCTGGGGCAACTGGACCAGTCTCTCGCCGAAGCACGCGAAGCGGCTCGGCTGCTTCCCAGTGTATGGAGCTACAATTCCTTGATATACCGCAACATTGTGACGGACCGGCTTGAGGAAGCGAAGGCTCTATTCGATGAAGCGGCGGCGCGCAAGTTTGACGCACCTCCGATGCACGTGACCCGCGCCCTGCTGGCCTTCCTGCAAAAGGACAACCTCGCGATGCAGGAACAGTGGCGTTGGGCCGATGGGGCCGTCGGCGAACGAGCCGCCGAATCCCTGTTGCTTTTTGCAAGGCCAAGTGTGGCGACTTATTACGGCCACTTCCTCGAAGCTCGCCGCTTATTGACGCAAGGTGTCGCTCTCGAACAAAAGGCCGGGGTTTGGCATCCGACCAGTGAGTACGACATCGTTCATGGGTTGCGAGACGCCGAAGTGGGCAACTTGGCCCGAGCTCGACAAGCAGCAGCAACGGCTCTCAACAAGACTCAGGACCGCGATACGCGATTGTGTCTGGCACTGGTCTTCGCGCGAACAGGAGACACTGAACAAGCGGAGAAACTATCCGATGAGCTAAGTCAGGAGGTCCCATTGGATACTATGGTCCAGAATTACACCTTACCGACTATCCGGGCTGCGGTGAAACTTAGTGAGAACGATGCGACCGCGGCCGTAGAAATCTTGCGGCCCACGGTCAAGTACGATTTGGCCGATCCCGATTCCTTCAGTAGCCTCTATCCCGCTTACATCCGTGGGCTGGCATACCTCAAGATGGGCGAAGGGCGTCTGGCAGCTGTGGAATTTCAGAAGCTGCTCGATCATCCGGGTAGGGTGGCAAGAGAGATTATTGGGGCACTGTCACACTTGCAACTAGCCAGGGCTGAGAAAATGATGGGTGACCAAGCCGCAGCGCGCAAGTCGTATGAGGATTTTTTGACTCTTTGGAAGGACGCCGACGCCGATATTCCCATCTACCAGCAAGCCAAAGCCGAGTATGCCAAGTTGCGCACAAGTGGAAATCGCACATTCTGAGCCACGTGACGCAGGCGATTCTTGGCGAACTCGTGCAGAAATACGGCAGCAGAAACGCGTTTAATTAGTTTTCGAGGCGCTTGCAGTTTTGAAGCGATACTTGTCAATCTTCAATGACGCGATCTTCGATTCCAGGGTGGATCGGTGAATTCCCAGTTTGGCGGCCGCTCCGGACGGTCCGGACACTCGCCCTCCGCTTTCGCGCAGGGCCGCCTCAATCATCTGTTTTTCCTGGGCTGAAAGCGCTTCAGAAAGTTCGAATGGGCTTTTCGAACTGCTCGCGGGCTGCCGCGAAAGCCAGCTCTCATCCACAGAGAAGTTCTCCGTATCGCATACCACGACAGAACGTTCGACGACGTTCTGCAATTCGCGAATATTACCTGGCCACGGATACGATAGAAGAAGGTTCAAGGTTTTTTTATTTATGCCACGGAAGCTCTTTCCTGCTTTTCTGGCGAAATGAGCGATGAAGTATTCGACCAGCAAGGGAATGTCTTCTTTTCGTTCCCGTAGAGGCGGAATCTCAATGGGAAAAACGCTGAGGCGGTAAAACAAATCGCTGCGAAATGTACCGGCAGCGATGGCCGCCTCCAGATCGCGATTAGTGGCGGCAATCACTCGCACGTTAGCTCGGATATGCTGATTACCGCCTACCCGCTCAAACTCCCGCTCTTGTAGAACGCGCAACAGCGTGATTTGAGTTTCCGCGGGCAGCTCACCGACTTCGTCAAGGAAGAGGGTGCCTTCTTCCGCAAGTTCAAACCGGCCCAGCCGGCGCTGCAATGCCCCGGTGAAAGCCCCTTTCTCGTGACCGAACAATTCGGATGCAATCAATGAAGAAGGAATTGCAGAACAATTCACACTGACAAAAGCGCGCGAGGATCGTCGAGATCTCTTGTGGATAGCGCGGGCGATCAACTCTTTGCCGGTGCCCGTTTCACCTGTAAGTAGAACGGTGGAATCCGTGGGCGCCACCTTGGAAACGCGAGAAAGCACCGCTCGCAGCGCGGGAGAAGCACCCACAATTTCCTCAAACATGAGAGCCTGATTGATTTGCTCGCGCAGCGCCAAGTTCTCGTGTTGCAAGTGGTCTTTCAGGCCCTGAATTTCTTCAAGAGCTTTTTCTAATGCAGTCCTCGCGTTCCACTGTTCGGTCACATCCATGACGGTGCCGATGACTTCGATGATTTCACCAGATTCATCCATTACTGGATGAGCGATAGTATGAAGGCGTTTTATCCTTCCGTTTGGCAGAACGATGCGAAAATCAGTCTGAGAATCTACCCAGTCCTTCTGGGTAGTCTCCATTTTCGCTTTCTGCTCGATCTGTGGTCGATCCTCAGGGTGAACCCTCTGGAGGAACTGCTCCCTTGTGGGTGCTATTTCTGGTGGGTCATAGTCATAAATGCGAAAAATCTCTTGCGACCAGAAGAGCACGCCGGTACGCACGTTCCAAGCCCAACTACCGGTATGAGTCAATTTCTGTGCTTCAGCCAAGTAATTCTCGCTCCGCCGAAGGTCCTCAGTCCGATGCTCAATTTCGCCCAGGGCCTTTTCCAATTCGGTTCTGGCGTGCGTGATTTCGTGATAGGCAGAGGTGTTCTCTACGGCGATGGCGATCTGGTTCGCTACCTGAGAGAGAAACTCGATATCAGCTTGGCCGAAGGCATTTTCCTCCCGCCGGGCGAGGGATAAGACACCGAGGATACGATTCCGGCTGACAAGTGGGAGAATGCATCCAGTTTTGAGACCCTCGGGGATGGCCGCTTCATCGATCAGACCTAACCGCAGCATGTCAGAGGCATTGCCGATCCACGGCTTGCGGGTGCGGAAGACAAAACCACTAAGCGTCCCTTCAATCGGAATAAAGAATGACTCTCGGATAAATCCTTTGCTCTCTGGAAAATCTAGCACGAAGGTTTTCAATTGTTTCAACTCCGCATCCGGGAAGCAGACGCTCACCAGATCGCAGTGCGTGACGCGCCGCACGCTGGCTGAGATCGCGCGCAGTAGGTCATGCAGCTGTAAATTTGAGACCACCTGATTGGTAACATCGAGGAGTAATTGCAACCGCTCTTCCGCTTGTTTGCGCTCGTCAATGTCAGTCAGCAAGACATACCAGCTGATGATGCGGCCTTCCGTGTTCCGTACGGGGTGATTCCGTATCTGAAACCAGCGGTATTCGCCATCAGCCCGCCGAATACGGTGCTCAATGTTGTAGGGATGGCCGCTTTCGATCGAACCGGTGTGGGCGGCGATTACGCGAGGGAGGTCATCGGGATGGACGAGGTCACTGGTGGCCCAACTTTTCAATTCCTCGGGCGTCCTACCAAAATATTCAAGGAGTTGACGGTTTAGGAGCTGAGCTTCTCCCGCGGCATTCATGGTAGCCACAAGCCCGGGAATGCTGTCGACGATCAGGCGCAAACTCTGTTCACTGCAGCGTAGCGCTTCCTCGGCACGCTTCCTGTCGTCAATATCCGTTATCAAGCTGTACCAGCGAATGATACGGCCATCACTGCCCCGCAGGGGAAGGCTGCGGCCCTGAAACCAGCGATACACGCCATCGGCACGGCGGATGCGGTATTCGTTCTCGAAAGGCTGCCCAGTTTCGACTGACTGTTTCCATGCTGCTGCCGCGCGTGGGAGGTCGTCCAGATGGATTACATCAGAAGTTTGCCACGCTTTCATTTCTTCGAGAGTCTTGCCGTGATAATCAAGCCACCGCTGATTGGCGGATTCGAGTTCACCGGATGGACTCATCGTATTCACAAGGCCTGGAATGCTAGCGATGGTCAAGCGAAGAGCCTGTTCGCTTGCGCGCAAAGCCTGCTTGGCATTTTGTGAGGCGTCGAAGTTCAACGCGTCGTCCACCGCCAGCGCTACCTGGTTGGCGACGAGCGAAAGAAATTTGACCTCCTCGCTGCTATAGGCGTCCACCTCTGTGCTGCCCACAGCGAGGCCACCAAGGCGCCGGTGAACTGTCGTCAAAGGAAGCGCGCACACCGAACGAACTCCGCGTTTTTTTAGCATCTCGGCTACCGCGGGGAATCGAGTCTCCGCGTCTAAGGAGGGAATTATCAACGGTTGTTGATGATGGTAGACCCACCACGTGAAGGTTTCTTCCGGCGCGAATTTTGGAACCTGGAGGGGATCACCTGGTTCGCCGTAGGACGTAAGACGAATCTCGTGAGCCTTCTCGTCATAGATGCCCACCTCCATGACATAGAAGTTCACTACCCCACGCAATTCGCGTGCGAGAAGCCTGAAGAGTTCCTCCGAAGAGCGAATGGAGATGAGAGTTTGCGAAACGCGGAGAAGCGCTTCATAGCGATCAGTCGCCCCCTCCTCGTCTCGTCTTTGGGTCGTGCCGTTCATGGCTGCCGGTCCTCGCCAGGCTGGTTCAATGTTTGAGGACTTCCCGTCGCCGGATGGAATTTATTAGGCAACAACATACACCCGGGCGAGCGCCTGCGTCACCAGGAGCAGGAAGCGTCTTACCTCATGCGTCTCGGCAATGGTTAAGCTGAAGGATTATTTGTTAGCCGGCTTGGCCAACGGCGGTGTAATCGATCCCCTGTACATTACTCAAAATGAGTTGGACGCGTTCGTTGCCTGTTCCCTTTGGGTTGTGATTAAGAAAATGTTTGATCGCTGCACGTAGAAAGCTGCCTGATCCACAACTTGGATCAAGCACCGATTTGTAACCTTGCTTCGGGAGCAGGTCGGCGACGATACGCTCGCACAACCAGTCGGGGGTGTAATACTCACCGAGGTCGTGACGGTCTTTAGGATCGATTAGTTGCTGGAACACGCCCTTGAGTACATCTTCCCGTACCTGCGACAGGTCGTACTCGGTGAGGTACGAAAGGATTCTTTCCCATGTTGGAGCGAGAATGCGTCCGGCCTCCGAGCTCCGAATCCAGTGGAAGAAGTCATCATTGACAGGTCCAACCCGGACACATAGGTGACACAACGTACCTAAGACATAGGTAACACTTTTGGACCGAATGGATTTTCGAGCGGTTCGAGCACTCGAGTTTCCAGATCGAAGTAGCCCAAATCA
>Ga0073928_10003468_pt1 | contig 24860 bp, 22 predicted proteins | sample PaiPotPPA55metaG_FD_76969 | JGI IMG/M metagenome (GOLD analysis project Ga0073928, IMG submission 76969) | Iron sulfur acid spring bacterial and archeal communities from Banff, Canada, to study Microbial Dark Matter (Phase II) - Paint Pots PPA... ...
GCGTCTAGAGGGAGAATACCCGCTGTGGTCTTTGACCGATGAGCGATCCCGCGGCCGCGGGACAGCCGGCCAAAAGACGCGCAGCCCGGAGGGTTGCGATGAAAATGGGCCGGCGGCTGCGTTACTCCTCAGTCACGTATCGATTAAGATATGCTCCTTCATCGTGCCTTGCCGGCGGTCCATTTTGATCGCAACGCCACTACCCCGGTCACTGACTTGGTGCACTAGTGCGCGTTTTCGAGTTCCGCGGCGTACGAGTGCAAAAGTTGCGTTAGCGCTAACGCTGTTGGCCTGATTTTCCTTTTTTTCTCACCTTACTGTCGGATTCCGGCACTCCCTGGAGCAACCACGTCCACGGTGCGGCTCAAAACCGACGCGTTCGAACCAAGCGAGCATCCGAATCATGGGCGCGCCGAGTCCCGCCGCCGCTACGCTTTGGCGCGGCCCTGTCCAGTATCGTGTCACGCCCTGAGATAGGCCGCGACGTAGGCTTTGCGCAGTCGGGTTTTCGCCCTACCGGTTTAGCTCTTCCCGTGCCTTGTCGAACGCGAACCGGGTTCACGCTCGTTCACGGCGTTTTCGCTTGTTCACGTTGTCTAGCTCCTAGATAGGCTACTCCAAGTACGATCGCAGTGAGCAGCGATCCCACGAACGGAGGAATGAAGAAGTACCGCCACGCCAGGACAGCAAAACCGAGGTTAGCAAACAGAAATGCTGCTATGATCGGTCGGATTCGCCTGGGTTCAGTCTGTGTCAGACCGGCCAGTTGCCAGAAAACAACCGCCTGGATCAACGAACTAACGCTGATAGTTAATCCGTAGCCGATAAAGAAGTCCCAATACGATCTGGTTGCCCCCATTACATCGAACTGATTGGATTTCATCGCCTCCACAACGGCACCCTCTTTGGTGCCGGGCGGCGCATCGACCCCAAAAACGCCGCCGATGGTGTGTCCGATGCAATGAAGAACGGTAATCACCGAAGCGACTTTCAAGAGGAGAGCCGGTGATATTCGATTGGTTTTCGGTAGAGACGTCACGGAGAGGGATTGGATGCTCATAGGATCAATTATGTGGATTTGCAGGATGATTTTTCGTCCTCGTCCTCGATCTGGTGCCTAGTAGGTCAGGCGCGCTGTTTCGAAGACCCCACCCCAACCGTGCCTTGATGCTGGAGAGAACGGCATTTTCGAGGACGAGGACGACGACGAGAACGAGGACGATTAGCGGCTACGCCGCCGCGCCAAGGAGTTTGCCATACTCACCCAACACGTAAGTCCAGCCGCCTGGTTTATCGACCTGGGTTCGTAGCCGTTCGCCAGTTTCGCCGTGGCGTTCGAAGCAGCGATGCTCGAGTTCAACTCGGGTCCATCCTTCATTTTCGAGAGTGAACCGGACTTCCACCTCGCTGGCTCGGGTGACATCGGCCACAAATTCAAAATCGCCGTTTAGATGCCAAGAAAGCACGAGCCGGGTTGGAGGCTCCCAATGTAATACCGTGCCCCAATCGCATTCTGAGCCATCCTCGTCTTTCTCATACCAGCGACCGCCGTTACTAGGCTCGACCACCACTAGGAGTAGGGGACTACCTCCGATATGATGTTCTTTGGGCCACCATTGACCCATGTTTTGAGTAAACACTTCGAAGGCGCGCCGGATGTCAGCGTTTACGACGATCGTCTTTCGAACGACGGGATGTTCTTCGGTCTGTTGTTGCATGAGGAGTTTTGGGGTTTGTGGACGGATCGGTTTCGATAAAAGCCTTGAACGAGGAGAGGGCATCGCTCCAGAAACGGTCAAAATAGGAGCGGATTTCTTCAATGCCACCGGGGTTAACTCGATAGATCCGCCGGCTGCCGACGGCCTCGTCTAGAACCAGACCGGCATCTTTAAGAACGCGTAAATGCTGGGAGATAGCGGGCCGGCTGACCGGGAAGTGGTCAGCGATTTCTTGAACCGCGGCTGGACGTTTGGCTAAACGTTCGAAGACAGCCAGGCGGGTAGGATCAGCCAAAGCAGCGAGTTGGTCGCCAACGTAAGCCATTGCTTACCGTAAGTAATAGCTTACGTAATGTGAGTCAAGCCGGAATTGGAAAATCTGTTTCTCAACTGGCCTAGAGAAGTCCGCTATCAAGAAATGTGATAATCAATCATAACGTTTGATTACCAATGCTACTATTCTGCCGGTACCCAAATGCATGCAGAATCCAATTTTGATAAACCAAAAGAACTATCTTCGAGCAATCTTACTCGTGCCGGTCATGGGTGTCGTAGCGTTTAGCGGATGCTCTAGCATCTCAGGTACAGCCGCAAATGGAACCGCGACAACCAATCGGGTGGCCGCCTACCTCGAAAATAAGGTAGAGAACGCGAGCATCCAGCCTGTCGATTCCGATCCGGATCCAACCTACGAGTGGTTTTATTAAACCTCAATTGGGTCACGAATGGAATTCAGCCGGCGTTTGCTGAACTCGCCGAGCGGATCGGTATTACGCCCGGAACGACGCCGGCACAATTTCACATCGAAGCACAGCGTACGGGTCAGTTGGTAATCATAAAGCAATACATCTTCGTTACTTTCAATTACGCGGACTGAGGGATCTTGGAGATGCTCGGCTAACCAATCACAGCTCACCAAAGACTTAGGATGGGCATATGAGTTTGAGTTCAAGAAGTGCGTGTCCATGGGCCGGAAGTTAGCAGCGAAGCTGCCGTCTCAGGCTAGCCTAGACGGACGAAGGCTTGTGCGGTCGAGGGGTAAACCGGCTGCTTTCCACTCCGGTACTCCAAAAGGCAGTCGTTGGGCTGGAATACCCAATTTCCTCAGCGAAGTAACCCCTTTTAGAGCTGTGATACAGTAGGGACCGCGACAATACGCGAGAATGGGTCGATCTCCCGCGAGTTCATCAACTCGCTTTTTCAAATCCTTCAACTCGATGTGCTTGGCATGCGGCAGGTGTCCCGCGCGATATTCGTCCTGATCCCGTAGATCGAGGAGAAACACCCTGTTGTTGCGCACTTCCTGCATGATCTCCGTCATTGTCAGGGCCGAAAGCGTCTCGGGATGTTCGAAATAATCGCGGACAATTTCGCGAACTTGCGGTAGCAATTCTTCGCCCAGATTCCGTAAAGCAAGCCACACACGCGTGACACTGTCTCCCGCCAAGCTGCACCACACATGTCGGCCTTCTTTATGGCCCTCCACCAAACCGGAAGCCCGGAGAACCTTGAGATGCGCGCTGGTCGCCGCCATCGACTGATCGGTCAAATCGGCGAGTTGGTCGACACTTTTCGGTCCCTCGCTGAGCAGACTAATGATTTTGAGCCGCCTCGGACTCGACATCGCCTCGCCGAATCGGGCGAGCATGCAGAAAATGGCCTGTTGCTTATTGGCGATATCGTAACGCATGCACCAATATTTGATTGACGTCGCGGTCAGTCAAATAGCCATTTGAGTAATATATGTTTATGGTTTTGGCTTCCGGGCCGCCGCAGGAAGCTCGCGCGCTTCTCCGCCATGGTGGCTTACCCTTAGCGTATAAGCATATAATATATTACTCAAACGAGTAATTGACTATCAAACGGAGTGTATCAAATATTTCCTTGGGCCCACTCGCCTCAACTTTCCGAGAACTAACTTATAAACCAACCGACACTGCCATGCTTTTACGCCAAATTTACGACGCCGATCTTTCGCAATACGCCTACATCATTGGTTGCGAGAAGACTCGCGAGGCCATGGTTATTGATCCCGAGCGCGATGTGGATCGCTACCACGCAATCGCAACCGGCGAAGGCCTGAAACTGAACGCGGTCGCCGAGACCCATATTCACGCGGATTTCGTGAGCGGGGCGCGTGAACTACTAGCGCGCGACCCTGCGATGCGCGGGTTCCTTTCCGCAGAGGGCGGGCCGGATTGGCAATCGGAATGGGCGCGGAACCTTCCGAATGTCACGTTGTTGCGGGACGGCGACACCTTCAAAGTCGGCAACATCAGATTCCAGGCTTTACACACACCGGGACACACCCCGGAGCATGTCGCCTATCTCGTAACCGATGAGGGGAGTGGAGCCAATGAGCCGATCGCTTTACTGAGCGGTGATTCTCTTTTTGTCGGCGACGCGGGCCGGCCTGATTTGCTGGAAACCGCGGCCGGGATCGCCGCCACAGCGGAAGAAGGGGCTCACCGGCTCTATTCCAGCCTGCGCCGAGTCGCCAATCTGCCCTGCCATGTGCAAATTCTGCCCGGCCACGGGTCGGGCAGTGCGTGTGGCAAATCGCTCGGCGCGGTGCCCAGCTCGACAGCCGGTTATGAGATCAAATTCAATCCAACATTGAAGCTCGCCGTTGAAGGGCCAGCGAAGGCGTTTGTGGACTTCATCCTCCGGGACCAGCCGGAACCACCTTTCTATTTCGCTCGAATGAAGAACGTGAACCGAGGTGGTCCTGCCGTGCTAGGCAAGCTGCCCGAGCCGCCCCAACTCACTATCGACGAAGTGATCGGGCAGCTCGACAATCCAAACCTGGTCGTGCTCGACACGCGTGCTGACCGTGCCGCCTTCATGAAAGCGCATCTGCGTGGCAGTCTATACGCACCTGCGAAAGGCAGCTTCAGCGATTTTGCTGGCAGCTTCCTTGGACCAGACGAACGCATCGTTCTAGTCGTGGATTCTGCCGATCAGGTAGAAGAACAGGTGCGCCGACTGATCCGAATCGGCTTTGACAAGATAGAGGGCTGGTTATCGGTCGCCGCTCTTGCTTCAACCAACGGTGCTCTTGCCAGCATCCCGTCGGTTAAATTTCGCGAAGTGCCGGCGCTCATCGGCGAAGATCCGGATGCTCTCGTGCTGGATGTCCGTCGTGCCACCGAATATGAGGACCATCATATCAGGGGAGCGCTGAACGTTGCGAACACCCGGCTCCGAGCCCGGGTCGCAGAAGCGCCGGCGGATCGAACGGTCATCGTCCATTGCCAAAGTGGTAATCGAGCGTCCGCTTCCGCTGCGTATCTCGAACGCAACGGACGACGGACCATCTACGTGAACGATACCTTCGGCAACGTTCCAGCGGAACTCCTCGAATAGTCCTTATCATGGACTCTTGGCTCAATTATGAACTACTCGACGTCGCCTTCGGCATGATCGTTGGAATGTCGCTGGGTCTGACAGGCGGCGGCTCGATCTTCGCTGTACCGCTGCTCACCTACGGCCTAGGTGTGCCGGTCGGCTCGGCGCTGGGTTTGAGTCTTGCCTCCGTTGGAGCTACCGCCGGGTTCGGCGCGGCACTTCGACTGCGCGCCCGAGAGATTGAGCTCCAAGCGGGTTTCATCTTCTCTATCGTGGGAATGGTCATGGCACCGATCGGCGCCATGATTGGACACCGGATAGCACCGGCCATCTTGCTTTCCGCGTTTGCTGTGATGATGGGCTATGTCGGAATCCGAATGTGGCGCAAGAGAACGGGGGCGTCCGTCAGGCCGGGACCTTGCGCTACCCGGGTCCACGGAAAACTCAGCGCAGGTTGCTACGCCATGCTCTCAATTGCCGGCGCCGCTTCCGGGCTACTTTCAGGACTCTTTGGTGTCGGGGGCGGGTTCGTTATCGTCCCTTCACTCCTTTACGCCGGCATAACCATTCACCGAGCGGTCGCGACATCGCTTATGGTCATCTTTCTCATCTCGGTTTCGGGCGTTGTCGCCAATATCGTTCAAGGACAGCAATTCCCAGTGCACGTCACTAGTCTGTTTGTCGGAGGCTGCCTCGCTGGAATGCTCTCCGGTAGCGCCCTTCGTTCGCGGCTGTCCGGCTCGGCGCTACAAAAGACGTTCGCTATAGCGATGTGGCTCGTCGCCCTTTTTATGCTGACAAAAAACCTCTCGACCTTCGTGCCTCATTGAAAACGCAACTCTGTTTATGTTATGAATAAAACTCACTATTCCATATTGATTATTGGCGGCGGCACCGCCGGCATCGACGTCGCCGCCCGGCTCCGTGCTAAAGCGTCGAAGTTCGACATTGCCGTCATCGATCCGTCGGAAAAGCATTACTACCAGCCACTCTGGACCCTAGTTGGCGGTGGAGTTACAAAGAAGGAAGTAACCGAGAAACGCGAAGCCGATCTTATCCCACGCGGTGTGACTTGGATACGGGATGCCGTGGTTGCCTTTGAGCCGGCTGAAAACCGCGTCCGCCTTCGCAGTGGTCCACTTCTCGGCTATGATTACCTCGTCGTTTGTCCCGGTATTCAGGTCAACTGGAAGGACATTAAAGGCCTGAAGGAGACCATGGGACGCAATGGGGTCTGCTCCAACTACGACTTCAACACCGTCGATTTTACCTGGCAGGCTATCCGAAGCCTCCGGCAAGGCACCGCCATCTTCACGATGCCCGCGACGCCAATAAAATGCGCTGGTGCGCCACAGAAGATTATGTATTTGGCCGAAGATCACTTTCGTCGCACGGGCGTACGTGATGAGATCCGCGTGGTTTACGCCAGCGCCACTCCCGCGATTTTCGGGGTCGCAAAGTACCGAAAAGCGCTGGAAAAAGTCATCGCGGACCGCGGTATGCAAACCTGCTTTCGCCACAGTCTCATCGAAGTGCGCGGCGACAGTCGGGAAGCCATTTTCACCCAACTCGATACCAAGGAAGAAGTCGTGATGAAGTTCGACCTTCTCCATGTCACCCCCCCGATGAGTGCTCCTGATTTCATCCGGGAAAGCCCGCTCGCCGACAAGGACGGCTGGGTCGAAGTGGACAAATATAACCTCCAACATCCGCGGTTTGCTAACATCTTTGCTCTCGGCGACGCCAGCAGTTTGCCCACCAGCCGCACGGGTGCAGCGATCCGCAAAGAAGCTCCTGTCCTCGTCGAGAATCTACTCGCCCACCGCGCCGGCCAACCGCTCAAAGCCAAATATAACGGTTATTCTTCATGCCCGCTCGTGACAGGCTATGGCAAACTGATCCTTGCTGAATTTGATTATGATGGAAACCCTGCCGAAACGTTTCCATTCGATCAGAGCAAGGAGCGCTACTCCATGTGGTTGCTCAAGCGTTGGGCTTTGCCCGTCCTGTATTGGCAAGGCATGCTAAAAGGGCGCGCCTGAACGCCGCCAACCTCCCTGGGAGCGGCGTCCCTTTTTGCTGTGACCAAAGACAGGGCCCGTTAAGACGCGTCCCACACAGCCTCGCCGTAGGCTTTCATGAGGCACAGCTTCGCTGCTCCTGCGGAAATGCCGTGACTGCTGCGTTCGATCCACAGCTGAAAGTCCTGGACGTGATGTTCAATTAGCTGATGGCATTTGTCTGATTCTTGTTCACGGACGGCTAGAGTTTGCTTCGCCATACTCTGCAGCGAATCGAGGTCGTACAAATAAACACCGTCCAACTGGCAAACGGCCGGTTCGATGTCACGTGGCATCGCCAAATCGATCAGGAAGAGCGGCCGGTGACGGCGAGCTTGCCAGAACGGCGCTAACTTATCCAAGGTGATAATCGAGTGCGGAGCTGCTGTCGAACTCACCAGTATATCCAGGTTGCAGAACTCTTGCTCCCAATCCGCAAAATGAATTGCTCGTCCGCCGGTCATTGTCGCTAAAGCCTGCGCTCGCTCGAAAGAGCGATTGGAAACAAAAATTTGTTCCGCTCCGCGAGACCGAAAAACTTTGGCAGTCTTTTCGCTCGTTTCACCGGCTCCGAGGATCATGATCTTGCATCCGTCTAGATCTCCAAAGATCTGTTCTGCCAAACCCACTGCCACGGAACCGACTGAAACAGGACCACGCGTGATGGCAGTAGAAGATCGAATCTCTTTACTCACTTGAAACGATTTTTGAAAAAGTCGATTCAGGAACTTGCCAGTCGTCTTGGCCGCGGTCGCAAACGCGTAAGCACGTTTGACCTGGCCAAAAATTTCTGTTTCGCCAACGACCATCGATTCCAGACCAGAAGCGACTCGAAATAGGTGACGAACACAATGGTCACCCCATAAGCGGAACAGATGTGTTTCGTCGCCGACCCGGAAATCTCGATAGAAGCTCTGGAAAAAACCTTGGCTGTCCCGGAACTCTCCGGTAACATAAAATTCCGTTCGATTGCAAGTTGACAGAATAAGGCCCTCAGCGAGCCCTGGCATCGTCTTTAGTCGGGCCAGCGCTTCGGGAATAGCTGATTGCGGAATCGCGAATCTCTCGCGTACGTCGACTGCCGCAGTCTGATGACTAACACCGAAGCAAAATATGCTCATCTCACCGATGGGATTTACCAGACAAAATCTGATCCTCGAAAAGACACGCGAGAACCGATAAAATCTTCGTTTTTCAAGTGATCCAAGAACGGATCGTTAAAACCCTGGTTTGCTGGGCGCCCCTTTTAGTTCTTTGGTCGAACCACGAGCGCGGCGCGAACATAACGAAGTCTCCTATTACCGCAGATAAGCTGGCGCTGTTTCTCCGGTGTCGGGTAGTAAACGCTTTTGGTTTTTGAGCGGATGATCATAACAAAGCGATTGACTAGTTAGTCCTTCGGCTGCTGTACCGGAATCCTTTGGCTGGTCCGGCATTTACCCCAAAACTTCCAGTACGCCCAACCACTAGATGGGGCGGGACCAGAAAAAGTAATCGCAGATAGGTATTCGGGTTGATAGAGACTCGATCTTGCATGTATCTGCTTATCCCCAAAACGATCGACTGGGTAGACGCGTGTTATGATGGGTTATCACGCTTCCTGATAGCGGCTAACGAAGCCGGATCGATCCTGTGGGAGGATCCGAGTAGCAGCCACACCCCGACGAGTTGCACGGGCACGCCGGCCACGAACATCACAAACCCCGCCCATCTCTGGTCGATGAGTGGCGGGATGTTCCAGCGGCAAACGACGTCAAGGTAGGGTGTATAGAGTACGTCTGGTGACAGCATCCAGACTACGGCTACGACTGTCATCGGGATTGCACCGATCCAGGCAACTGCGCCCGCCAGCCATGCTGGTCTAATACGGCGGGTCGCCGGCATGAATTGCGACCAGAAAAGCAGCCCGGACAATAGCTCCAGCCCGCCGAGCGGCGCAGTGTATAAGGCGTTCACCAGGCTAGGATCGAATACGCCGGGCAGGCTGACGGCAATGCTCAGGAGGACAAACAGTATGGTTGCCGCCCAGGGGTCGAGGAGAAGGCTGGCCAACGCGGCGCCTTTGCTATGGCCCTGCAGGCTGACGCGAATTGAGTGTGGTAGAGCCAGCAGGAGCACAGGTGGTGCGATCTGATTCAACGCCATTAGTGCCGCGGTATAGCTCGCCATTGACGCGAGCGGATCGTGCAATCCCAGGATAGCAAGTACCACGACCAGTACTCCAAAGGCAGCTGCCAAGACCCGCAACGTGCTGGCTCGAGTCGAGAACAAACGATATTGCGACCATCCGGGCGCGCCTGGCCAATCTGTCCCTCGAACCAGACATCCCGTGGCATCACTATTCAACGGTGATTCAGGAGCTAAAACGATCTGCAGATTACGCGGATTCCACAGATCCGATGAGTCATGCCGTGAGTCGCACTCCTCCGCCTCATTGCCGGAAGGCGTCAGATCGGGAAACGACCCCGACGCTCGTCCAAATCTTAATAATCTTAGGACCTTATTTTTGGATTTCGGGTTCATGCAGAATGCGCTTGAGGTCGCGCGCGACCGCTTTCGGATCCTGGAGTTGGGAAAAGCCATACCGTAGCCGCTCCCGTCCATCGGGACCGACGACTGCGACGACAGAAGTGTGATCGATATAGGCGCCGCCCTCGGACGGGCGCCAGGTCACGTCCCAGGCTCGGGCCGCCGCGGCAACCGCCTCAGGTGATCCGGTAACACCAACCGGCACCGGATCGAAGTTCGACAGATAGGCTCGCAATAAGTCGGGCGTGTCGCGTCGCGGATCCAGCGTCACGAAGACTTGCTCCACCCGACGCTTGTCCGCGCCAAGACTCTCCGACACAGCATCCAGAAGATTCAGTGTCGCCGGGCAAACATCGGGACAGCGGGTGTAGCCGAAATAGACGAGCACGATCTCACCTCGGTGCGCCGCGAGGTCGAATGTTCCGCCCCGGTCATCCGGCAGCACGAGCGAAGGAGTCGTATCTGACCGGACAGGACTTCCCATATAGGAGAAGCCGTGGCCAGATCTCGAATAAGCCCAAAGTCCCGAGACCACTAGCAAGGGCAGTAGGAGGGCACGTGCGACCAGGTATGCGTTCGGCGTTCGGCGTTCGGCGTTTGGCGTGCATCGCTGGGTGGGTGTCGCTCAGGCGCAGGATCCGCTCCAATTTTGGATTTGTCATAACTCGAACTGAAACCGGTTCTCATAAGCTGTCGTCATTGAGGCACCACTGCCAGTATCGCCGAACGCCAAACGCCAAACGCCGAACGCCGAACGCCGAACGCCAAACGCCAAACGCCAAACGGATATCGCTCACCAGACCTTCCATCCGTGCGCCGCTGTCATGTTAGTGATTAAGGGCCAAAGGATCGGGATGTAGGCTGCGAGCGTCGCGGCTGCCGTGATCAAGGTCAGCAGCCCGAGATGTTCGAGCACCTTGGCGAGCGGTGAGCGGTGCGGGTCTGGCGCAACGCTGGTAGGTTCTCTGCCGATGGATTCGGCGGCCCCGATTGCATAAGTCTCTCTGCCGCCGAAGGCCTGGGCGAACGGGATTGGGACCGGTGCCGAGAGTCGGCGACCGAACAAGGTACCCGCGAACACAATGTAGAAAGCGATCGTCGCCAACCAAAGGATAATTCCGCCAATCGCAACGAGCGTGAGCGGTAAGTGGGCCGAACCGTAAACGCGTTCATAGGTGCTATGCGGGAGCTGCGAGATCCAGGCACGCCGCGGCACGCCGAGTAGTCCGCTCCAGTGCATCCCGAGGCTGAAAAGGGACATTCCCACGAACCAGAGCCACACGGATGCGAGGGCAAGGCGGCGGCTGAGCAGTTGGCGTCCTGTGAGGTGCGGAATCATCCAAAACGCGATGCCCATTAAAGTCATCGCGGTTGCGGTGCCGACGGTGATGTGGAAGTGGCCCGGGATCCAAGTTGTGTTATGAACGATGTTGTCGAGCTGCCAGCTTCCCAGCACGATGCCGCCGGCGCCGCCAAAGATGAAGGTCAACATAGAAAGCACCTGGGCGGCTACGCTAGGATCGCGCCAGGGAAGAGCCGTGAACCATCCAATCCAGCCGCGGCCGCCTCGCAAACGCCCGGCATATTCCAGGCTCAGGCCCAAAGTGAACGCGGTGATCAGGCTGGGCAGGGCAACTGAGAGGGTCAGCGCAGCCAGAATCCCTTTCCAGATCGGAGAGATTCCTGGGTCGACGTACTGGTGGTGGCTGCCCACTGGTAGCGAGAACACTAGCAACAGCGCAAAGGTCAGCCGCGCCATCGGATCGGAAACAAGCTTGCCGCCCGCCTGTTTGGATAGCAGACCGTACCAGGAAATGTAAGCGGGCATCAGCCAGAAATAGACGATCGGGTGACCAGTCCACCAAAACAGGGTGCGGCCGATCATCGGGTCGACCGTATTCGTCAGTCCGAGCGCCCAGGGGATGAGTTGCACAATGAGCTCGGTGCCGGCGCCGCCGGCAGCCAAGAGCCACATCAGCATCGTGGCGGTGCTCATGTAGGTCACGAGCGGCGTCAGTTCACCGGGCCGCAGCGCCTTCCACCGAGCGCGCAGGTCGAGCACGATCGGCAGAGGCAGCAAGCTGCCGAGCACTACCAGGGTCATGCCCAAATAGAAGAAAACGCTCCCTTTCAGCGGCGGGTAGAAGGTCCAGAGCACGCTCGAGGAGTTGTCGAACATGGAATAGAGCAGCAATAATGTGCCGGCGGCCATCAGCCCGAAGCAAAGTCGCCACAGTGTCATGTTCGGTGAAAGACCGAGCTCGCGCGCCGGCAAATAGACCAGCAGGCCGCACGCGATGAAGAAGGTGAAGATGTACGCGTTCAGGACGCCGTGGATGGTCAACCCTTGATAGTACGTCTGTAGAAGCGGCCGCAGGTACGGGTAGGCGTTGATGCCGTCATAGTTCAACGCTTGGAGCGGGCCGATGGCAGCCCCGATCAACAGCGCCGAAAAGCCCCAGACCAGGAAAGAAAGCATCATCCGCTTCTCGGACGCTGCAGGCAACACGCCGAGCGCGGAACGCCGAACGCCAAACACCGAACGCCAAACGCCTATAGTGCTCATATCCGCTTCTCCGGGTCGACGATGATGCGTCCGATCATATTCTGATGCCCGATACCGCAGTACTCGTTGCAGATGATGTTGTATGTCCCGACATGCTCGAAGGTATAGGTCACCGACCCGATGATGCCCGGGACAGCGGTGACGTTGATGGTGGTGCCCGGCACCTGGAATCCGTGAAGCACATCGGCGCTGGTGACGTAGAACGTAATCGCGGCACCCTGCGGCACGTGCAGCGGACTCGGTGTCCAGGCCCACATGTGAGCCAGCATATGCACCGAATAGGCATTTGGCGCCGTGCGGACCAAATCCGTAACGGCAAACGGTGCGGTCGTAGCAGCTGTCGCTGGATCAGTGCGGTAGCCGTCGGTCTTCACCACTACGCCGTAGTCGAGTACCACGAAGAATAACGTGCCAATCATCAACAGGCTCAAGAGCAGCATCGCGATAAAGACCCAGACGCGCTCATGCCGCTCGGCGGCCCTGTGGAATGCCTCTTCGAATTCCGATTGTGCAATAGTGTCCTTCACTTTCTCGCTTTCTCAGCAAACTCGATCAGGAGTTAACTCCAACCTTGAGCTTGCACGATTTGTCATCTCTCATCTGTCATTTATCATGCGCGTAGCGGTCAGCTGTATGCATAGAAAATGAGCGAGACCACGGTCCACATCGTGAGCGTCGCTAACATCAGGAAACCCGCTACTACCCAGGCTCCAATAGGCCGCACCCGTCGCTCGGCCGTAGTTCCGGCCGAAACCGCGTCATGGTTGGCTCTGTTTGTCATAATTGTCCTTTAGTCCGCATCCACCGGGCCAGTGTCATTCCCGGCGGGCACCGTGCGCGATGGAGGGGTGAAGGCCGGATCACCCAGGACCGCGCTATTGACGGTCCGCCCGTACATCGAATACTCCGAGTCGTGGTATTTTTTCCGCGTCTGGTCGACGTCACCATTGAAGCGCGGATCCTGCGGACGCACCTGGCTGTCGATAAAAGCCGCTACATCCCAGGACTGCTGCACACTGAGCGTGCCACCCAGCGCTAGAGGCATGTTTGCGCTAATAAATTCCGCTGCGTTCTTGATCGATGTCATTCCGGCGCCCCAGTTGTAGGATTGCGGTCCCCAGAGGGGTGGGAATACCACTTTATCTCCCGAGGACCGGCCGAGTCCGTCTGCCCCGTGGCAGGAGGCGCAGTTCTGGGCGTAGACCTTAGCACCCCGTGCGTAGTCGGGAGTTAATGCCGGCTTCGGCAGCGCCGGGAAACCCCGGCCGGGTGCGGTCTTGCCTGTCGGCAGGCCTTTGGCGAGGAAATAGGAATAGCTCTCCAGGGCAACCAGCACCGGATCGCCGAGCTTTGGTACCTTACCGTTCATGCTGTAGCGAAAACATCCTTGAAGGCGTTCCTCGAAGGAATTCACATGTCCGTTCTTGCTGCGGTAGGCGGGGTAAGCCGGGTAAGCCGCCCACATGGGCGAAGCCCCTCCCAGGCGTCCTGCTTCCAGGTGGCAGTTACTGCACCGCAGTTGGTTGCCGACGAACTGGCGAGCGTACGTCCCCGGATCGCGGAAAATCTGTTCTCCGAACCGTACGATGTCGCCGAACTTGCCGGCTGGAATGGCACTGTCAGAAGGTGGCTGGAATGCCCCGGGTCTGACCGTGAACAGGGAACTGATTTTCCAGGCGGTTACCGTGCCTACATCCCCGGCCAGAAGAACGAGCGCTGCAATTTTCCAAATTCCGTTCTTTTTCATGGTTTCCCTGCTTCCTTTCCTCCAAGCGACGAGACGAATGCTGCCAATGCAGCGATGTCAGATTGGGTGAGATGGCGCGCATCGGCGCGCATGAAGATTCCTTTAGGATCGCGTAGATCGCCCGACTGCCATTGCTCCAGCTTCTGGGCGACATAGTCGGCGGACTGACCTGCCAGCCGTGGTGAAAAATTGCTGACTCCGAGCCCAGTTCTTCCATGACATTGAGAGCAGGAGAGTAGGCCGGTTCGGTAATCGCCATCCAGAAAGAGGGTTCGACCGCGATCCAGCGTCGCTTCTCTCGCTTGGACCAGATCCGGCTGTGGCGGCACCGGAAGGCTTGCGAAATAGTCCGCGACCGCTTGGCGCTGGACGGGAGTCAACATTGCGGAGTAGGGCGCCATCACAGGGTCCTTCCGAGCGCCGGTCGCGAAATACTCAAGCCGTGCCGCAATGTAGGACGAGCTTAGTCCGGCTAGCCGAGGGATGCCGACGTCGGGCTGTCCCGCTCCGTTCTGTTGATGGCAAGAAGCACAACTCGCGCGTTCGGGCGAAACGCCGTTGACCGCGATCCGGTACCCGGCGGCGATTGACGCCTGATCACCTATTGCCGGGGCGAGCTGTGACAGGCCGGCCATCAGACTCCCGAAAGCCAAGCCTGTCCACACCCATATTCTCCTATGGCCTTCCTGCCTCATGGTTACCGCTTTGCCGAATCTCCGGCGATGTATCGCTTGAAGCCGTAGCGTTCGAAGATGCCCAAGGCCGGCTCAGAATGGATGAAGGAGAGCCATAGGCGCGCCGCTTCGGGATGCGCGGCCCCTTTTACCACTGCCCCCGCATAGATTGCGGTGGTGTTTTGGTCGGCCGGGATGTCAACGTGCGTAATTGGGTGGCCCGACTGCTCCTGGAACAGAGCTTCGGACTGCCAGGTGATCCCGGCATCGGCCAGGCCCTGCATCAGGAATAGCGGCGTCTGGCGGTGGTGAATATGCGTCAGCACGGTGCTGCCGTCCTTCACCTTGGTCTTGTAGACCGCGTCGGCCAGCGCGCTGCCGCCGGCCTTCTCTAGCGACTCCTGGATCTGCCGGGCAATGCCTTCGAATTCGGGATTTGGCATGGCTAACCGCACGCCGGGCTTGCCGAGATCAGCGAGCCCAGTGACATGTGCGGGATTATCCTTGGGCAACATGATCGCCAGTGTGTTGGTGACGTAGGGTACTGCGGGCCCTACCAGCAAACCGCTCGCGATGGATTCTTTGACTTTCTTCAGCCCAGCAAGATAGGCATCCGCTTTTGCCGTCCAGGTCAGGTTACCGCAGGTGATCGTACCGCCCGCCTGAATTTGCTTGATCAGCAGCCCAGGCGGAATCGTCTCCCAATAGATGCCGCCTTTAAAGTCGGGATGCTCCTTCTCGAACTCGGCAACCAGAGGCGCCATCGCGAAGAAATAGTTTCCTCCGACATAGAGCACGAGCTTTGGATTGGTGATGTCGCCGTGAAAATCGGCAAGATCGTCCACCTCCGGCACGGTAAATTCAAAGCCGCGTTTCGTTGCGTCATTGTTCTCCCCGTGTTGCCAGGGAGGGAAAACCTTTTCGGCGTAGCTTGGTACCTCAGCTTTACCGTGCCACAGCGTGTCCGGTGTCGGATCCTGTGCGAAAGCCGATGTGACCAGCGCAGGCGCAGTTAGAGTGAGCCTGGCCGCGAGGTTGAGTATGGAGTAGAACGCAGGCATTTTCATGGTCTCTTTATGTCGCGTAATGGAAGCCGGCCTTTTGCAGTTCTGGAATGGTGGCGACGATGCCGGGTGTTAGTACGACGCCCTCGATCAGGTGATTAGTTAACTCGGCGGCAATTGCCTCATGCGACAGTCTGTCCAGGTTGATACCTTTCTCCAGCACCTTCGCCGTCTGTTCCCAGATCGCATTGTGACACGCCATGAACACTACGCCGCGTTGCTGCAAAGCTGGGATGGTGTTGCCGGCAGGGCCGAACCCGCTCTTGGGATCTTCATGGGCCGCGGTATTGGTAGGTACGTCCTTTGGGTCAATCAGAGTGTTGGTCTTGATGTCGTGGCCGGCCATCGCGGCGAGCTGATACTTGTCCCACATCTCCTGATCGTAGAGCGCCAACTGCGCCGAACCATGCGTGGCGGAAACCTCCAGAAAATCCGGATGCCGGAATGAGAAGACCTGCGCGTTAAGTGAATTGCGCATCAGGTTCAGCCATGGGCCACCGATGTCGGTGTTGTCCCAGACCTGCTTCCCGCTGCCGCGATAGGCGATTACGGTATCCAACGCCACGGCATCCCACAGATCGGGCGTGTCGAGGATCATCGGCACAGCCTTGAAGTCGCGGCGGCGTGGCGCCTTGGCCAGCTTTTCCATCAGTGAGCGGAGTTCTCCGGTCTCCCGGGCGGCGGTTGGTGCTTCCGCCGCTAATACTCGGCGTCCCAATAGCATCGAGCCGCCTACTAAAGCCGACATCTGCAGGCAGCGGCGACGTGATAAAAACAGATCCTTCATGATTGCCAAGAAAGGCGATCTGATGAGGACTGAATAATCAATTGACTGGATAAGCTATCAGCGCGGCTTATATCGAGATATAACGCGCGGGCCTCGAATACTTCAGCGATCCAGGGCGTCGCTGCAAAGCTTTCGGGCTCACCAGAACAAATCCACGAACCTGGTTCTCCCGCTCCGTGAATCAGTGGCTGGCGCGTGACAGTGGGCCATCCCAGCACGTTTTCGGGCCGGCGGATGTCAGAAAGACCACGTTCAGCCGCCCTTGCAGGGCGGTTCTAATGGGCGGCTAACCTAGGGCTAAAGCCCTGGGCTGTGGTCTTTAACCGCTTCGCGGTAACCGACAAACGGGTTTGCGATCCCTCTTTTTTGCGTTCTTTGTGCTCTTCCGCCTTCGCCAAGCCTACGGCGCGACAGGTTTTGCGGCTATTTCCTCAGCTCTTACTGCTGGATCGCGCTTTCCTCGTGCGTGGGCCACTTAGACACCTGCGATGGAGTCGGTAACTCCGACACATCCCAACCGCCGCCAAGCGCCTCGATCAAGGATACCGCGCTGGTCATCTGTAAGACTTGAACCGTGATCACAGCTTGCTGATCGGTGAGTAAGGTGGTCTGAGCAGTGACCACATCGACGTACGGATCGATACCGGTTTGGAATCTAGCCATCTCGAGTGTCAAAAACTGCTGGGCCGACTGCTCGGCTGCTCGTTGTTCGATCAATTGTTTGGAGAAAAGACGGATTTGAGCCAGGCCATCTTCTACCTGTTGGAACCCGGTGAGCACGGTCTGGCGGTAAGCGGCTAGATCCGCGTTATAGATGGCAATGAACTGATGAACAGTCGCAGTGCGGAGACCGGCGTCGAAAATCGTTTCAGAGGCAGATGGTCCGATCGACCAAGTCCGACTGTTCGTATCGAAAAGGTTACTGAAATGGCGACTGGTGAACCCGGCATCAGAACTCAAATTGAACGTTGGGAAATAGGCAGCGTAAGCCTGACCGATTTGAGCGTTAGCAGATGCCATCGCGCGTTCAGCGGCCGCGATATCGGGCCGGCGCTCGAGTAATTGTGATGGGATACCGAGCGGGATCCGGGGAGGAGCCCGATGTAAAGTCCTAATCGGAATCGAAAAGTTGGAAGCGACTCGACCGAGCAAGACGGCGATCGCATGTTCGAATTGGGCTCGAGCGACGCCGATGTTAGTCGCGGAAGCCTCGGCGTTTTCCAGGGTGTTCTGAGCTTCTACTACTGAAATCTGATCGGTGATTCCCGTTTCGTATTGGACCTGGTTGTAAGCTAGCGCTTTCTGAAAAGCAACGATCGTATCGTTAAAGAGCTGCTGCAGCGTGTCCTGTCCTCGGATTTGGAAGTAGAGCGTTGCCAAGGTGGCCTGCTCGGTAAGTTTCTCGTTCTCCAGGTCGCCGGCACTAAGCTGCGCGCTGTATTGGGCTGACCGAACTGCATTTCGCACCTTGCCCCAAACGTCTGGCGCCCAGGAGATTTCTAAAGTGGACAGAATAGTCGTGATTGGGTTAAGCGGGGGCGTGCGTGACTTGGTCCAGGAAGCGTTAGCGGTGAGGGTAGGATAAAGCTGAGAGTTGGTTTCAGCGATTAGAGCCCGCGCTGCCATGAAGTTCTCGAAGAACTCTTTAATGTTCTGGTTGTTGATATTGAGTTGTGCTTCCAGCGCGTTCAGGTCCGGATCGTTGAACACTCTCCACCATTCTCCGCGCAGCATCGCTTCTCGCGGTTGGGCGATGTCCCAGCCTTCGGAGTTCTTGTAATGAGCGGGGATCTCTTTGTAGGTGGATGGTAGCGGTTCCTGGGTAGCAGCCGGCCTTCGGTATATCGGACCTACTAATATGCATCCGGTTAGGGTGCACAATACGACGCAGAGACAGATGCTGAATGTTAGTCGCAATGGAGTCATCCGGGGAAATGGAGTGATGGAGTAACGGAGTAGCGGACTTATGGAGTATTGGCGCTAAGTTTTTTCTTGTTTGGAACGATCGATCCATGATCGAAGCCTTGGACTAAGTGCTGCCGCTTCAGCATCCTCAACCCTGCGGCCGCCGGGCGCATTACTCCAATACTCCAGCACTCCAATACTCCGGTCTGTAGGCGTTTTTGGTCAAGCGGTCTCAGTTCCATGATGAAATACATCGGGTTTCTGGCCCTTCATTCGTAGCCGGAGCCGATCAAACGCGAGGTAGAGAACGGGGGTGGTATAGAGGGTCAGGAGTTGGCTCACGATGAGGCCGCCAACAATGCTAATACCAAGTGGCCGGCGCAGTTCTGAGCCGGTCCCAGTTCCTAAAGCTAACGGTAGTGCGCCGAACAAAGCGCACATGGTTGTCATTAAGATCGGACGAAATCGCAGCATGCAGGCTTCGAAAATGGCGTCAGCGGTGCCTTTCCCTTCGTGGCGCTCCGCTTGCAGCGCGAAATCGATCATCATGATCGCGTTCTTTTTTACAATCCCGATTAGCAGCACGATACCGATGATCGAGATCACATTAAGATCGGTGTTCGCGATGGTTAATGCCAGCATGGCGCCTACGCCGGCTGATGGCAAAGTCGATATAATCGTGATGGGATGTACTAGATTCTCGTACAGAATCCCGAGAACGATGTAGACGGCAAGCAGCGCGGTTAGTACCAGGATCGGCATCGTGCTCAGCGACTGTTGGTAGCCTAGCAGCGTCCCAGCATAAAAGCCTTGGATCGAGGAAGGCGTCCCGAGCTGTCTCTGCATGTCGATGATCTTGGCGGTCGCATCGCTCAACGACATGCCCGGAGCCAGATTGAATGAAACCGTAACCGATGGGAACAACCCGGTATGATTGATAGCCAGCGGAATGGTATTGGCCCGGTTCGTGGATAATGCGAAGAGCGGGATGTGGCCGCTGTTTGATGTCGCTGCCAGGTATACGTCCTTGAAGTTCTCCGGGCTTTGAAAGTAGGGCGGAGCCACTTCCAGGACGACGTAGTATTGGTTAAGTTGGGTGTAGATCACGGATACCTCCGCTTGACCAAATGCGTCGTAGAGCGCGGTATCGAGGGACTGAGTGGTAAGCCCTAACTTGGCGGCAGTTGTCCGATCGTAAGTCAGATATTCGTCGCGGCCACCGTTCTGCTGGTCCGAGATAACATCTTGAAATCCTGGTAAGCGCCGCATGGCGTCCAAGAGAATCGGTCCCCAATGCGCGAGTTCTTGGGAGCTGTCAGACTGAATCGTGTACTGATAGAGTGCGTTGCTACCGCGACCACCGATACGGATATCTTGCGCCGCCTGCAGGAATACCGACGCCACCGGCAGACGATTCAATTGAGGACGCAAACGATTGATGATGTCAGCGGCATCAATTTTTCGTTCCGCTAACGGTTTCAACGAGATGTAAACAAAAGCAGTATTGGTGGCGCCTTGACCGCCGGTAAACTCGATCACGTTGGCCACACCGGGATCGTTCTTTATTACTCTGCCGATCTGTTGGATGGCATTGTTCATGGCCGCGAAAGAGGAATCCTGCGGACCTTGCACTCCCCCGACGATGGCGCCGGTATCCTGCTGCGGAAAAAACCCTTTCGGCATGTTGTAGATCAGCACCACATTGAATGCGATGGTCAGTACCAGGGCGATCATGGTGATGGTTGGGTTATCCAGAACCCAGGTCAGGCTGCGCCGATAAATGGATTGCACCCAGGCAAACGCCCGCTCGTTGGCCATGTAAATTCGGCCATGTTTTCTCCCGCGCTCGCTCTTGAGAATATAGGCGCACATCATGGGCGTCGTGGTCAGCGAGATGACCATGGAAACGAGGATGGCGGTCGAGAGGGTAACGGCGAACTCCCGAAATAGACGGCCTACAATCCCGCCCATCGCCAAAAGCGGGATAAACACTGCAATCAGGGAAATGCTGATCGAGAAGACAGTGAAACCGATTTGCTGCGTGCCCTTTAAGGCTGCTTGCAACGGAGTTAGGCCCTCCTCCAGATGGCGGGTGATATTTTCCATCACCACGATGGCATCATCGACCACAAATCCGGTCGCAATGGTCAGCGCCATCAGCGAGAGGTTATCGATACTGTAGCCGAAGAGATACATCACCGCACAGGTGCCAATGAGTGAAACTGGGACCGCGACCCCGGGAATAAGCGTGGCGCGAGGATTTCTCAGGAAGACGAAAACCACGATGATAACCAGGACTACGGAAAAACAGAGGGTTCGTTCAACGTCTTCCACCGAAGCCCGAATCGTGGTGGTTCGGTCAAGAACCACGGTGACGTCAATTCCTTCTGGAATGGACGCTTTGATCCAGGGTATCTGCGCCCACAACCGGTTTACCGTGTTAATGATGTTCGCTCCCGGTTCCCGGAAGATGATCAGCGTGACGGCGCGTTTACCATTTAGAAAACCGCCGGCGCGGATGTTTTGAACCCCGTCGGTGACTTGGGCAACGTCCGACAGGTGTACAGCGGCGCCGTTGCTAAAACCGATAATCAGCGGTTTGTAATCGTCTGCATGGAAGATCTGATCGTTGGCTAAGATGTCCCTGGTTATCTTGCCATCCGTCAGCTGTCCCTTGGCGAGATCGGCGTTTTGGACGCTTAACACCGACTGCACATTTGCCATGCTCAGGCCGAAGTTAGCTAATTGGGTCGGATTAACATCGACGCGTACGGACGGTAACGCGCCGCCTCCGACGCTGACCTGACCGACACCCTTAACCTGTGATAGTTTTTGTTGGATGACGGTGGACGCTTCGTCATACATCTTGGCTGGACCGTATTTGTCCGAGGTAAGCGCAAGGATCATGATCGGCGCGTCGGCGGGATTAACCTTTCGATAGGTCGGATTCGACGGCAGGTTAGCGGGTAGATAAGTCCGGGCAGCGTTGATGGCGGCTTCAACGTCCCGGGCCGCGCCATCGATGTTACGGCTGAGGTCAAATTGGATGGTAATTGACGTGGTGCCGAGCGAGCTGGCTGACGTCATTTCGGTCACGCCCGCGATGTGACCGAATTGTCGCTCCAAAGGCGTCGCCACGGATGAAGCCATGATCTCAGCGCTGCCTCCCGGCAAGCTGGCAGCCACAGAGATAGTGGGAAAATCTACCTGGGGCAGGGGAGACACAGGCAATACCGAGTAAGCGATCGCTCCGGCAAAGGCGATGCCGATCGTGATCAGGGTCGTCCCGACCGGACGCCGAATGAACGTTTCGGAGATGTTCATCCGTGCGCTGGTTCGCTTAACTCGCTCCCGCCTTCAGGTCTGGGCTTCTTGCGGGAAAAGCGGTGGGAGAGCTTGTCAAAGAAGATGTAGATAACAGGGGTAGTATAAAGAGTCAGGACCTGGCTGAATATCAGACCACCGACCATCGAGATACCAAGCGGCCGGCGTATCTCGGATCCGAATCCTGAGCCGAACGCCAACGGTACACCCGCTAGGAGAGCGGCCATGGTGGTCATCACGATGGGACGAAACCGCAAGAGACAGGCTTCGTAAGCAGCCTCGGTCGAATTTTTTCCTCGTTGCCGCTCCGCTTGCAGAGCGAAGTCGACGATCATGATACCGTTCTTTTTCACAATACCGAGTAGCAGAACCAGCCCGATGATAGCGACCACACCGAGATCCTGATGAAAGAGGATCAACGCCAAGAGAGCGCCCACACACGCTGACGGTAGCGTCGACAGAATCGTGATGGGATGAATGAAGTTTTCGTAGAGAACACCTAGGACGAGGTAAACGGTGATCAAAGCCGCCAGAATGAGAATCGGCTCATTAGTAAGCGAGGCTTGAAACGACGCGGCAGTACCTTCGAATCCAGCCTGAATGCTGGCCGGCATGTGCAGGTCCTTTTGCGTTTTATCGACCAGCGAGATGGCTTCGCCGAGAGAGATGTTCGGTGAGAGGTTGAAAGAAACGGTGACCGCGGGGAACTGCCCCTGATGATTAATCGAGAGCATCTCGGTGGTGTTCTCGAAGTGGCAGAATGCGCTCAAGGGAACCAGGTTGCTCATGCTGGAGCTGGTCGAGCCGGCAGAGTTGACGCCGGTGGTCGCCGTTTTGTTGGACAGGGCGTTCCCAGGTGGAGTCAAGGTATTGGCCGCGGGAGTGAAAAGGGAGCTACCCGTGAGAGCGTTCGAACCGGCCGAAGCTGAGCCCGAAGCCGCGAAAGAAGTGGATGCTCCGGGGCCGTTGGTGCCCGCAGATGAATTGGCCTGAATATAAATCTGATTCAGGTTGGAAGGGTCTTGCCTGAATGGCGGCTCGACTTCGAGCAGGACGTGGTACTGATTGACCTGCGTGTACATGGTGTTGATCTGCCGCTGACCAAATGCGTCGTACAACGTGTTGTCGATTGTGCTGGGCGCGATGCCCAGCCGCGAGGCGGTAACTCGATCAATCTTTAAACGCACGGCGAGTCCACCCGGCTGCTGGTCGGTGGCGACACCCTCCAATTGCGGCAGCGCTTTCAGACGATCGACGAAACGGTTAGTCCAAGTGGTTAACTCGCCGGCATCCGGTCCCTCGAGACTGAACTGGTATTGGGCGCGGCTCACCCGGTCATCAACCGTGATGTTCTGTACCGGCGTCATATACAGGTGGATTCCCTGGATCTGTTCGAGTTTTGGAGTCAGGCGGCGGATCACATCGGCCGCACTAACGCGTTCTTCCAGCGGCTTGAGATTGATCGACATTCTGCCGCTGTTGATCGTTGTGTTGGTCCCGTCAGCGCCAATGAAAGAGGAGAGGCTCTCCACGGCGGGATCTTGCGAGACCACCTTGGCGAGTTCTTGCTGTTTCTCGGCCATCGCCTTCGCGGCGATGGTCGGCGGCGCTTGGGTAATCCCTTGGATGACGCCGGTATCTTGTTCCGGGAAAAAGCCTTTGGGGACAACGATGTAAAGATAAACCGTGAAGACCAGGGTAATGACCGCGACGATGAGGGTGAGGCCTTGATGTCGTAGAACGATCTGCAGAGTTCGTCCATAAAAAGCGATCATGCCTTCAAAGGCGCGCTCAGAGATGCGGTAGAACCGGCCCTGCTGGGCTTCCGGTCTATGCTTAACGATGCGAGCGGTCATCATCGGAGTAAGCGTCAAGGACACCACTGCCGAGATAACGATCGTGACGGCCAAGGTAACGGCGAATTCCCGGAAAAGACGTCCAACCACGTCGCCCATGAAGAGCAGCGGGATCAGCACGGCGATCAGGGATACGGTCAACGACAGAATGGTAAATCCGATTTGCTCCGCGCCCTTGAGTGCGGCTTGCATCGGTGGTTCGCCCTCTTCGATGTAACGCGTGATGTTCTCGATCATCACGATAGCGTCATCAACCACGAATCCGGTGGCGATGGTTAGCGCCATGAGAGACAGGTTATCCAGGCTGTAGCCGAGGAAGTACATCGCCGCGAAGGTTCCGACCAGAGACAGCGGAACGGCCACGCTGGGAATGATCGTTGCCGACAGGCTTCGCAAGAAGACAAAGATGACCATCACCACCAGGCCGATGGTCAGCATCAATTCAAACTCGACGTCGGCAACCGACGCATTGATGGCGGTAGTAAGGTCCGTGAGAGTGGTAATCCGAATACTGGCCGGCAAACTCGATTGGAGTTGTGGCAAAAGCTGTTTGATACTTTTGACCACGCTGATCGTGTTAGCGCCGGGCTGGCGTTGCACATTCACAATCACCGCCGGTGTGCCATTCATCCAGGCGGCTTGTTGGCTGTTTTCGACACCATCGATGACTCGAGCCACGTCGGTCAGCATGACCGGCGCACCGTTCCGGTAAGCCACAACCACAGTTCGATAATCTTTACTGCTGACTAGCTGATCATTCGCATCGATCTGGAAATTCTGGCGGGGACCGTCGAAATTTCCCTTGGCCGCATTTAAGCTGGTTTGGACCAAGGCAGTGCGTACGTCCTCCAGATTGATCCCATAGGAAGACAGGGCCGTTGGATTAACCTGAATGCGGACGGCGGGTTTTTGACCGCCACTAATGCTGACTAGACCAACTCCGCTCATCTGCGCGATCTTAGGTGCGAGCCGGGTATCGACGAGGTCCTCCACCTGGTTAAGCGGCATCGCATTCGAAGTCACCGCCATGGTAATGATGGGGGCGTCGGCGGGGTTTGTCTTATTGTAGACTGGCGGCGCAGGTAGGTTAGCCGGTAGTAAGCTCTGCGAGGCGTTGATAGCCGCCTGCACTTCTTCCTCCGCCACATCGAGTTTCAGGGTCAGAGTAAATTGCAGCACGATCACGGACGTCCCGCCGGAACTGCTTGAGGTCATTTGGTTCAGGCCCGGCATTTGCCCGAATTGCCGTTCGAGCGGCGCGGTGACCGTGGTGGCGACTACA
>Ga0073928_10003470_pt1 | contig 24858 bp, 20 predicted proteins | sample PaiPotPPA55metaG_FD_76969 | JGI IMG/M metagenome (GOLD analysis project Ga0073928, IMG submission 76969) | Iron sulfur acid spring bacterial and archeal communities from Banff, Canada, to study Microbial Dark Matter (Phase II) - Paint Pots PPA... ...
CTCAAGGTATGACTCATGATTGGGGTGAAGTCGTAACAAGGTAGCCGTAGGAGAACCTGCGGCTGGATCACCTCCTTTCTAAAAGAAAAGGGAGCACGACCCGTCTTTGGCGGGTACGGCTCTCCATCCTGGTCCTCATCCGCCTCGCGGCGGACAGGCGGGCCAGGTTCGTTCGGCACTCAAAGCCGGACGGGTTCTGGCAAGTCTCATCCGATCTTCTCCGAAGCTGCGCAAGCGGCCCCGGAGAGTCATAAGAGCACTCAGACAAACGCAAGCCCCGGTTCGATGCAAATCGAGCCGGGGCTTTTTGTTTATGTGGGCCCCAATTTTTCTTAGCGAAGGTCAAGACGATTGTCGCGAGCCTTGTGATTTGGTAAATCTCGTTGCAGAATGGCGCAATCTTTTTGTGGAAGCGATGAATGCACCAGAATGCTCCGACAATACAAAGCACTCTTCGAGTTCTCCGAATCGTGCACTTGGTGATGGCGGCTTCGATTCTCTTGTACTGGCACGCCATGATTCTCGTTCCGGCTCAGAATTCCGAACCACTGAATCCTGAATGGCTGTGGGGGCTGGGCGCACTTGGTGCCGTTGATCTGGTCATTGGTCAATGGCTCAGATCAAGAGAATTGCGAATAGCATTCGGTACTCTTCGGACGAAACCTGATGATGCACCAGCTCTTGGTCACTGGCGACGCGGAATAATCCTCGGCGACTGTTTCGCACTGAGTGTTGTGTTGTTCGGATTCAACATTTACTTGCGGGGCGGAACCGGCCGCCAGGTCGCTCCGTTTTTCATCGTAGGAGCGGCGGCGTTTCTCGTGTGGTGGCCGAAGCAACCCTAAACGCAGTGAACACTCCATGTAACGAATCCTGCCTCAAGTCAGTAATAGAGATAGAGAGCAAAAAAATGGAACTGCTGGAGCGGTTCGCACAAGGCGACATGAACGCCTTCGAAGAGTTGTTCCGCCAGTTCCAAAGGGACGTGTATGGCTGGATTGTTCGGATCGTGCGCGACAGTGGTACGGCGGAGGATTTGACCGTCGACACATTCTTGCGCGCCTACAAGGCGCGCGCGCGATTCGATCCCGAGCGAAGCTTCGGGGCATGGTTGCGGCGAATCGCGACGAATCTCGCGCTCGACCACCTAAAACGAAGCCGGCGCGAAACGCCGCTTGACGACAGCTTCCCGGCCGCTGTGACGGACAGCAATCCGGGCGTGCAGCGCGAACGCCGCGATCAGATCGACCGGGCCTTTCGGAAATTATCGCCGAAGCTGCGACTAGTGGCGATGCTGGCGCTTGTGGAAGACGTGCCCTATCGCGAAATCGCCGAGGCTCTGGGAATTCCGGATGCCACCGTCCGCGTGCGCGTTTTTCGCGCGACGCAATACTTGAGAGAAAGCCTGAAGGAACTGGGTGCCGAGCTATGAGTCAAAATGTGAACGACGACGAAGAACGAAAGCTTCGAGAATTCCTGCGGAGCAGTCTGCCGCGCGTGGACGCGGAGCCGCGCCGCGATCTGTGGCCGGAGATGTTGCGGCGGATGGACGTGCACGAACAGCGGGCGGTGCCGTGGTTCGATTGGGCGTTGCTGGGTCTCGCAGCCGCGTGCCTCGCGTTCGTGCCGCGGATTATTCCGATGTTGCTGTATCACCTGTAAGTACGGAGGGAAGCCATGAATACGCATCGATACGTGCGGGCCTATATGGCGGGAATTGTCGTGCCGACTCTGGGGCTGCTCGTGGCGCTCTCTGCGTTCGTCACACTTCGCCTGATTCTGCATTTTCCCGTGCCCATTGAACGAGCGATCGCGTTTCCGATGGCGATCGTCCCGAATCTATGGGGCGCGTGGAACATGCTCTACGTCCGGCTGCGCCAAGGTCGCCACTGGGGAATCGGCCTTCACGGTCTGCTGCTGCCCGTGCTCCTGCTCCCGATGGGCTTTCTGCTCGGCCGAGCGCTAGGCGTTCTGGAAACAACTCCGCATGGCGTCACGTATTTTGGCGCCGTAGCGCTCGACTACGCGCACTGGCTGACGGGCGTGCTCATCGGAATGTCGATGTACTACCTGATGTGGAAGTATGTGGTGAATGCGCTCAACGAGATTCTAGGAATAGCCTGAGCCCATGAGGAAGAAAGGCGAGTCTGTGGGGCGGAGCTTGTTCGCAGTTCCCTGTTCCTGGTTCAGCCGTCCCTTCGGGATTTAAAGTCTTGAAGATTCTCACCCGGTTTCGCCCGAGAAAACCGACCCTTCACAATTCGAAGAGTCGGGCACCCTCTGGCTGGGTGGACGCCATCAGTAACTATGGTGCGGTGTTATGCGCTTGGGCTTCGATGTAAGGTGGAAAAAATAATTCAGGAACGAAACGGCCTGCCACCCGCCCACTACTTTGGTGCGTCGTGGAAACCACTATCTTGAGGTGCCCGTTTCGAATCCTCGCTGGTTCTTCACGATCTTGAAGCTGTTGAACGCTGCGCGTGCTTTGACAACTTGAGTTTGGTTAGCCAGGTTTCCTAGAGCACGCCTCAAAGCAGTCTGAGGAATCGTGCACTGGGCGCCGGCGATTATTTTTACAAGTCGAAGTGCTGCGTCGAAATCCCTGAAATAGAGTCCGCCCTCTGCTAGTCCAAGGGGGGCCATAATGCGGATTTCCTGTTCGTATTGCCAATTGCGGTACTTTGTGAATAGCCACGCATCCGCGACTTCATCCGTGGCAGTTTTAGGAAAAGGCAAACGCTTCGACACGTACTTAACGCGATCGCAGTAGGCGTCTGGAACTTCAAAGCCAAGGCAGATTCCCCGATGTTTGTCGCTATAGTGAGCCCAGACAACCGGATCGTCCCAACCGGCGCTGAAACAGAGAACACCACGGTTGGTTGCTAAACGGCGTTTTTCCTGGACTGTGGCGAGACGGTGCTCCCGTACGGAAAGCTTGAAAGGCAGCAATTCAAAAGGGTCGTTGAGATCATGAATCCGCGAAATCTTTAGGCGCTTTTCGTAGAGGCTCTTGAGCCCGAAGTGCGCATCGAGAAACTTGTATACCCGCATGCGAGCGGATGTTACCACTTTTCAAATTGACATTGAATAACTTGGGCGGTAGGTTTTGGGTGCGAGACGCCATGTGTTCTTGGAGTTCGATAAATGGGCGATGAGTACAATGTTTTCATCAGCTGGTCGGGACCACAAAGTGAGTGGGTCGCCAGAGCCCTGCGAGATTGGCTCCCGGTAGTAATTCAGACTGCGAAGCCATGGATGTCAGCCGCCGACATCGAAAAAGGGAGCCGTGGGCTCGATGAGGTTAGCAGCAGGCTGCAAGGTATGAAGGTCGGAATTGTTTGCTTAACACCAGAAAACCTCAATGAACCATGGATTCTGTATGAAGCCGGCGCGTTGTCAAAAACTATCGACGACAAAACGCGCCTTTGCACTTACCTTCTGGGCGGCCTCGAGTTTCAGGACGTTAAGCCTCCCCTCGGGATTTTTCAGGCGACGAAGGCAAACAAGCAAGACACCCACAAGCTCGTACGCACCATCAATAGGGCCGCGAGCGACACCCCAATTCCGGATACTAATCTCGACATTCTCTTCGACCATATGTGGCCTGATTTGGAGAAGCAACTTAAAGCGCTGCCTGAATCAAACGGAGTCGCTGCGCCGAAACGATCAGTCGAGGACGTGGTGACCGAAATCCTAGAACTAGCTCGGTCGGAAGTTAACTCCAGAAAAGCGATTCAGGCCCAAATCTCACACATTGAAACTGTTCTGAACCGAGCACCCTTCGGCGACTGGGCTCTTTCTTTCTTGGACTCACCAGCTACTTTGAACTATAGCTATGAGCCAGTTACTGGCACCCTCCGGTATGGTCCTCTGACCAAAATGGCCGTCTTGAAGGATCTCGTGGGAACGAAAACTCCCGCGGGAGAACCTGAACCATCAAAGTCGGATACACAACCGAAGAAGGACCGCAAGAAGTGAGCTCGGTAGGTTTTCCTTCCGCGCGTTACCAAGCAGCCGCGGCTCGCAAGAATCTCTAAATAGAGGATCCAATGCACAGAGCAGTGATTGTTTCCATCGTGAGAGAGGAATTCCGAAAGCACTCCTGGGATACGTTCGTCGATCATCTGTCGGAGCGCGTCTTGACGAGGGGGCTCGGCGCCTGAGGTTAACCAAATCGAATTGCTCGTTGACCCAGTCACCGCGGACTTTTATTACTTGGGATTTGCGGCTAGCCAATCGTTCAAAAATTTGTCAGTCACGTCTTTGACAGAATTGCGAATACCTTGAACGCTCGGATTGGCAATTAGCATTTCGTTCGTCCACGTTCCAACTCCACCAGCCCTTTGGCCGTTGCGCTGTAAAGTTGCATCCTGGTGTAAGGAAATGTCGATGGAGGCTGCTTCAGCGCCACTGGTCACGTTCAGATTTACATATAAATATGGGCTCCCGGGCAGATTGACGCTTTCCGCCATCGTGACCACGCGCAGACCGGCCAGTCGCAGCTTCAGCTCGACATCGGTCTGAATGATCTCCTCGGACAGCGCCAATTTCTTAGCGCCGTTCGGAAGGCGTTCAACTAACACGAAGATACTGTTGATACCTGTCAGAGATGCCTGTTGACGGTTGCTTATCGCCGGAATAGACCGCGACGCCGCTCCAAGTGTGAACGCGGCTAAAAGGGATATCGCTGCCACCCATCTTGTCACAAGGCACATCCTTCGGCCTGGACGCCATACGCCAGGTCGCGCCTAATTGCCGTCGCGCGTTGTCAACGGATGAACTGGAATCTCTTGGGCGTCCGGCCACGGGGCGGATTCTAACTCTCGGGGTTACCACTTTTCAAATTGACATTGAATATCGTGGGCAGCAGGGCGGTGCCCCCTTCGCAGCGCGGCATTCGCACGGCACGCGAAGTCAATTCTTGCCACAACCAAACAACGCTGGGTGGCGCGTCCTTGCGGTTCTTGCAAGGGCGCGGGTTTTTCTGGGGTTTCGGGTCCGCGCGGCTGTGGAGCAATTCGAAAAGAAAAAGAAGTAGGAAGCGGATCCCTCATACCGTCTCGCCCACGATGCGGGCGAGTTCGGGATGACAACGCTGGAGCGAAGGCGAAAAGCGAAGAAGGAAAGCAAAGGCTGCCGGCCGTAAAGGCCGCCGCTACATAGGCGAAGAAACAGGCGGGTGGCTCGTCCTTCGCAGCCCGGCATTCGCACAGCACACGAAGTCACTTCTCGCCACAACCAAACGACGCTGGGTGGCGCGTCCTTGCGGTTCTTGCAAGGGCGCGGGTTTTTCTGGGGTTTCGGGTCCGCGCGGCTGTGGGGCAATTCGAAAAGAGAAGGAAAAAGAAGTAGGAAGCAGATCCCCGCCTTCGGCAAGAGGCATGCCTACGGCGGGCAGGCCCTCCTCTTCGGCGAAGGGTGTGTCTACGGCGGGCAGGCCTCACGCTGTCCGAAATACGGGCGGGTTTGAGGCGGATTCGCGTTGGTAAGGATAAGAGGACACAAGAAGAGGCGAGAGAGGTTCCTCGGCTTCGCTCGGAATGACAGGCGAATGCAGGATGCCGGCCTGAAGGACGCCGCTACATAGGCCCGCGAAAAGCGAAGAGGAAAAACAAAGGCTGGCCCGCCTGAGGCGGGCAAGCGCCCGTGAAGGGCGCCGCTACATAGGCGAGGAAACAGCAGGTCCCTCATAGCGTCTCGTCCGGATGCGGACGAGTTCGGGATGACAGGCGCCGGAGGGGACGGAAAGTCAAAAGAGCCGGCGAGACGCCTCGACTGCGCTCGGGGCAGGCTCTGGCGCTACGAACGGCGACGGCAACAACAACGGCAAGATGCCGGCGCTACGAACGGCGACACCGAGGCGCGGGACGTCCGCTCAATATTAAGATTTGAAATTTGAGATTTCAAAGAAGGCGGAAAGCTTCGCGTCAGAGTTATCTTGACTAGAGCCCATCTCCATCTCATGAATGTTCAGCCGCAATCACCGCTCCTGATACATTTCCTTCATGGCAAGAACGCTTATAGTCGCAATCCTTAGCGCAGCCGTCGGACATCTTGTTGTGCTGTGGGTGCGCAAAATGAAAAAGCCATGAAGCTGATAGAGGTAACCCGCCAGTTCAACACCGACGACAGAAACCCGAAGAGCCGGCAGGACACGTTCGGCAGGCTCAGTGCAGGTTCTGGCGTTACAAAATGCGGGGAAACAGCAGATCCTCGTCCGGATGTCCTCAAAGGTGAGCTAATTCAGGAAAGTGGTAGCTGGTGATGAGTGGCTAGCGACGAGTAAGCAAGAAAAGAGAGGAAGGGCGATGGGAGGGCCGGGCGCGGGACATAAATCGGAGAGGGCGAGGCAGGCGCGGCGGGTGAACATACAGAAGGCGCGGGCGGCGCGAAAGAGGGAGCCGCTGCGCCGGCGGAGCGGGCTGGAGTTCGCGAATCGTTGAGCAGCTTGTGTGGCAGTGGTGGCTCACGAGCGATGGTGAGCGGCCCTTGGACCGCTTTTGACGACCTCAGTGCAAGCAGGCAGGCTGCGCCACGGACCCAATTTCAGACTTGAAATTTGAGATTTCAAAGAAGGCGGAAGATCAACAGCAGATCCCTGCCTTGCGGCAGGCAGGCTGCGCCACGGACCCAATTTCAGACTTGAAATTTGAGATTTCAAAGAAGGCGGAAGATCAACAGCAGATCCCTGCCTTGCGGCAGGCAGGCTGCGCCCCCGATCCAATTTCAGACTTGAAATTTGAGATTTCAAAGAAAGGCGGAAGATCAACAGCAGATCCCTCACGCGATGGCACCCAGCGTTGCGCGGGGCCAGGTTCTGCCGCCCCTTAGCGGGGCTGAAGAAGACAGAAGAAGCCCGCCTAAAGGCGGCCGCTACAAGTGCGGGTTCGATCGTACATCAGCAAAGACCGCGGGCCCAGGGAGGGAGGTCGCGCGAGCGATGGGACGCGCTGGACGGGTCGTAATTTTGTAGCGAGCTTGAAGCGCGACTGGATGCGCTGGGATTGCGGAGGCTGGCTTTGGTTGGGAGGCGGGCGGAGCGGGTTTTGCCGCCGGGAAGGGTGTAGCGGACGCGGCGGAGGCGAATGGGGCCGCGAAGGCGTCCGTGCTCGCGGTGCCAGAGAGTTTCCTGGCGGGCGCGCTCGAGCTTTTCGAGAGTGGCGGGGGCGAAGGGAGCGTAGCGGCGGCGAAAGCGGCCGGGATCGGAGCGGAAGCGTTTGGCGAGTTTGTTGACCCAGGTGTGGCTGACGCCGAGAAGGCGAGCGACGCGAAGGGCCGGCCATTTGGGCGCGGGAGACAGCCACCACTGCCAGGCGAGCTGTTCGATGACGCGGGATTCGAGGCCGCTGCGCCAAGGGAGCGGCGGACGGCGTCGCGCGGCGCGTGCTTTTTGGATATTGATGAGGCGCGCCCGGCGAGCGCGGGGCGATTTGTGGCCGGGTCCTTTGCCGCCCATGGCGCGATTCTCCGAGGAGAATATAGGCCGCGCGGAAGCCGGAGCGACGAAAGGGCCGGGAGCACCGCGTGAGCCCACTCTAATCATAACATCCAGGCGCCCGCCGGTTCCGGCGCCGAGATTCCTCCTCTGTCGCTAAACCGCCCGATTTCCGCGCGGCTGAGAGAAGTAGTCGCGGAAATCGGGCTGCTCCGTCGCCGGAATGACAATGCGTTTGTGTTGGAGAACGAGGATAGCGACGGAGCACAGCAGACTTTCAACAGAGGCGGATCATTTCATCCCACACAGGCTTATTAGGGCAGGCCCTCCTGAGAAAAAAGCGCCGGTCCGCTGGCTGCGAACCGGCGCTTTTGCTTCTTGAGTTGCGTTATTTGCTCTCGGCGGAGAAGAGGAACGGAAGAACGCTTATTTGTTCCTTTTTCACGGCTTCGAGCTGGCTGGGGTCGATTCCCAGGGCTTTGAGGATCGTCGGCGCAACCTGTTGATTTGAAGTTGGGGTCTTCACGGTTTCCCGTTCCATACCGGAGAAGGAGACGAGAAGCGCGGTGTGCACATCGTCCTCGTTGAAACCGCCGTGTTCGGCAATCTTCGAACCGCCTGTGAAGATGACGCCCGTGTTGACCTTCAGGATGATATCCGGCGTGCGCGGATCGCTGCCGGGATCGTTGAACTTATTCCGCAACGATGCGCCCGCAAAGATTTCCTGAATACCGAGTGTTTGCTGGCTAGCCGGCTCACTCAACAACGCGACAACGCTGGGCGTGAGCTCGGTGTCGGTCAGCCAGATTAGCGAGCCATCGTCTGAAATGTCGAACGCTTCCGGCGTTCCGATTAAAGTTGCCGGCTGGCCACCGCCGATACCGACTCGCTTGGAGAGGTCGATCGGAGACTGGCCGTGCTTGGCGGCGATGATTATGAGCGTCGAATCGAAAAGCCCATTCTTCTTCAGTTCAGCAACCATTCTACCGAGCGACTGATCCACAAAATCCAGCTCGAACGCGAGGCCTTGTGAAGGTGTGCCCAGAACGTCCAGATAACCGCCATTTACGGGCGGCGCCCCGGCGGCGAGGGGCCCGCTCTTGAGTTTCTGGCCGACGCTGACAGCCTGAAAGTTCATGCCGAAAAGAGTGGGCACTCCTATCTGCTTCGACCCAGTGTGATCGAAGCCGTTAATCTGGTTGAGGACAGCGCGGACGTGGAGCGAGTCGTAGCACACGATGTTCCTGAAGTCGGTGGTCCAGCCGTTATCGAACCCGTTATCGGCAAAGGGGACGGGAGAACATCCGGGAAACTGCGGCAATGCCACGGGAATGGAATTGATTTCAGGGCCGAAGAAGTCGTCGACTCCTTTGCCGCTCGGCCCCTTTGTCCACTCGTAGGACGGATGCTTATCGACCCACGCCGTGGCGCCGCCATTGGCTTTCACGACTTCGAAAATCGTGTTGACGCGCAGATAACTGTGCGGAAAAACAGGAGCGCAATTGTTGTTCGGATCGCGCGGAAGAAAATCCTTGTCAATGCCGCCCGCGCCATTGAGTTTCGTTAAATCGAAATCGATAGATTCATCGTAGGCAACGATCGTTCCAATCACGTTCGGACAGAGATCCTGGCCGCCGGTAATCGGGAGCGGGGTGCTTTTCGCCGGCGGCGAAAGAGCGCGGTTGTAGCTGACGTCGTACCAGAAGCCGGCGGTGGTTGGAGAGCCGCCGGTGACTAGAGATGCCAGTCCCGGGAAGGAATCCGACGGCGCGGAAGTGGAATTGTTCGTGTAGGTGATGCCCTGGCGGCTGAGCAATGCGAGCGTAGAATCGTGGTGGGCGGCGACGAAGTTTGTAAGATCGAGAGCGTGAAGACCGTCCACGCTGATGAGAAGAACGTGTTTTACGGTGTGGCCCGTTTCCGCGATGTCATCTCCCCCTGCGCGCGCTGCGAGCGGAAGCGCGAGGAGCGAGGCTGCGAGTACGCATGAAAGTAAGCCTTTTGCAAATTGCATTCTGGTTCCTCCGTGAAGGTAAACGCTCGAGGAATCTAACGGAGTGCGCGAGTCTGCGGATGAGAACGCGGTGACGCAACTGTTAAAAAGCGGCGAACGGATGCTAATGCAGTTGTAATGGAAAAGAAATCTAGGAGAAACCTTTCAGCAGGTGCGCGAGTAATGAGCGATTCCCCGAGGACGATTTTCTTTTCCGACTGCCGCGAGGTAAGGCGACTGGGCTATTTCGCCGGGCCGGGCACGAACACTTCTCGCGGCGCTGAAATCTCCACATTGTGTTGCTCGGTCGTAACGCGAAATGGGCGCAAATCTCCCTTCGCTTTCTTGCTTCGCGGCATTGCAAAAGTCAGCCAATACTGATTCCTTAAGACGACGTCCAACTGCTGAAGGTACGGGCCGAACGAAATCGGAGTCTGCAGCCCCTGAAAGAACGCCTCGCCGCCCGTCGCGTCTGTAATTTTGGAGAGATTGCTCTGGCCCAAGTTGCTGCGGAACAAGTTGCGAGCGACGCGGCCAACTCCGGTCGAATACAGTGTGTGAATCATGATGCCAGCCGTCTCAGCACTCGTTATTGCCGATTCGAGGTCCGTGCTCGTCGGAAAATCCCCGCGAAAGCGATCGATGCCGTCGGCGATGAGCAGAATCTCGCGGCGATCTCTTGTAGCAGGCCACCGCTTGATCAAATCCATCATCGAGAGATAAATGCTGGAATATGCGGCAAATCTTCCTATCGGGAGGCGCAACGACTTGGCGACGGCGGCATGATCGTCATTGAATTGCGAAGCCGCTTGAATGGTTCCGTCGTCAGCGTAAAAGATCCCCACCTTCGTTGTCTTCTGCTGGTCCGTTATGAATGTGGCTAGATCCTTGAACTGAGCCCCGATGTCGGTGGAAACCGCGTCATCGATAACGATGGCGAGCTCGAGTCCTGCATGCTCGCCTTGCGCCGGCAGCCAGCCCGTCACGTCCATCCGGGCCTTCCCAGAGTGCACGATGATGTCTTCTTTTCCGAGCGGGGGAGGTGCGTTGAATTTCGGTCCGAGAACGGTGACTACGGCTGTAACTGGCGCCATTCCGGCGGAGCTTGCCGCCTGTTGTGCGTGCGCCGGAGGTATTGCGATTAAGATTGCAGTAAAAACAAGGAGTGAAAAAACTGTTTGCACCAGATATCGCACGACGAGCCTCCTTCGAATGCACCGCAGCTATGTTACGCCACGCTACGGTCAGAAGGAAGGTATCGAAAGATTGAGGGCGAATTCCCGTGGCTTCCCGACGAGGTCAGGGGCCTTGTGCACCGAATTGCCGTGGCACGCGATCCTGAGAATTAGTAAACAGGCGTGAGATGCTTGCGGCGCTCGACCCACTCTGCGCTCGCGAAAATTCGGGGCGTGAGCTCGATCAAGCGTGGAAGCATGTTGAAGACGGCCACCGGGCCCCACTCGGTTCCCCGGCGCGTGCGGAAGCCTTTGCGGTTCAACTCCTCGGCCACCTTCGTCAATGATATGTCCTGAATGATGAGTTCCATCATCGAGAGAAGGAACTGCATCTCCGGAGGATTGTCTTCGAGCCGCTCGCAATCGCCGGCCACGCGCGTTCCAAAAGGCGCTTCCTCGAGGCGCGGCGCGGGTTCAGGACTCGATTCCGCAACGTCGCGCTCCCACTCCACTGCTACCAATTTCCATCCGGCTCGCTCGCGCTCGCGGAGATAGTCCAACTCCAGCGGCCGGTCGAACGCTTCCCGTACACGTTCTGTTTTTGCCATGATACTTCTCCTTTCCGCGCTTCAAGAGAACCGTGATTCCCACATTCGTGACTGTTCCAATTTCATTGGTATCGCAACGCGACCATCGGATCGACGCGAGACCCACGCCGAGCTGGAATGTAGCAAGCCGCCAAAGCGACCAGTGCAAAGAACGCGGCCACGCCAAAAAACGTAACGGGATCGCTGGCTTTCACGTTATACAGGATCGCGGCCAGCCCGCGCGTTACTCCCGCCGCAGCCAGCAAACCCAAAGCAATTCCGGTGAACGTAAGTTTCAGTCCCTGGCCCACCACCAACCCCAGCACCTGACGGGGAGTCGAGCCCAAAGCTATGCGGATGCCGATTTCGTGCCTGCGCTGCTCCACCGACTGTGCCATTAGTCCATAAATCCCGACGGCCCCGAGCAGCAATGCGAGCGCGCCGAAGAACCCGACCATCTGGGCGATGATTCGATTCCCACTATTCCGCTCGGTAATCAAGTCGTCGAGCGGACGAACGGCGGAAACGGGTTGCTCGGCGTCCACGGACCAGACAGCGCTGCGGATGCTCGACGCCAGCCCCGGAGCAGGACGCGATGCGCGAGCAACGATCGACATATACCGATTGGGAAATTGCGCAGCAGAAACGTAGATCTGGCGCTGAGGACGGTCGCTGAGCGTGAATTTCTTGACGTCGTGCACTACGCCTACGATGGTGCAGACCTCGCGTTTTTCGCCGATTTCCAACTGCCGGCCGATCGGATCTTCCTTCGGGAATTGCTGCCGCATCAGAGTGTCATTGATAACGATCACATTAGGGGCGCCCGGGCCATCGCCCGGCTCGATCGAGCGCCCGCGAACCAATGGAATCTGCATCGTGGAAAGATATCCGGGCGTAACCGCCGTGTAATCGGCACCAAGTACCTCGCCCGGCTGCTCTGCGGGGCGACCGACAACGTGAATGACATAAGTTTGGTTCGATTCCCCAAAGGGAATGTACTCGCTCGCATCCGCCGAGGCGACTTCGGGAAGCGCGCGGACGCGCGCCATCACTTGCTCGTAGAAATTCCTGATTTGCGCGTCGGAAACGTACTTAGATGGAGGAATAACGAGGTCAGCCGTCATGACATTTTCCGGGTGAAACCCGAGATCGCCATACAGCATCCGCGCGAAGTCTTCGACAAGCAACGTAGTCGCGATCAGCACCACCACGGCAATCGCAATCTCACCGGCCACAAGGACGCGCCGCATGCGCGCAGCGCGGCGCGTGCCGGAGACTTGTCCGGCGGATTCCTTGAGAGCGCGATTGACGTCGATACCCGAGCTTTCGAAGGCCGGTGCCAGACCGAAGACCACGCCGCAAAGCAGGGCAATGCCCAGCGTATAGGACAGGATAGTGAAGTCGAGATCGGCACGGCCGTAGTTGACAATATAGCCGCGAATCCGGCCGGGAATGGAATCTTCGATCCAGTGCACGCACCAAACGCCGAATAGCGTTCCGGCGGCGCCGCCGACGGAAAACAGCAACAAAGATTCCGTAAGCAGCTGGCGGACGAGCCGCCCGCGCGAGGCTCCCAGCGCGCCACGAACCGCGAACTCTTTCACGCGCTGGCTGGCGCGCGCGAGCATGAGATTTGCGACGTTGGCACAGGCGATCAAGAGGACAAGGCCGACAATCCAGAAGCAGACCATCACCTGCTGAACGCCCTCGTTCTTGCCAATCTCAAAGGCCATCGGGCTCAGCAGCGTCGTCTGATTCGCGTTGGTTTGCGGGAACAGCTTCTCGAGGCGCGATGCGAACGCCGCAATTTCGGCGCCGGCTTGCTCCTGCGTGACTCCGGGTTTCAGGCGTCCAAAGGCCGAGAACCACGAAGTCACGCGGTCCGCTCGTTGCTTGTCGTCGAAAGCAAAAGGCGCCCAGATATTGGCGATGCCCATGAGCGAAAACTGGAAATCGGCCGGCATGACGCCCACCACGGTATAAGTCTCGCCTTGCAGTTTGATCGTGCGCCCGATGATGTGCGGGTCGGCGGCAAACCGGCTCTCCCACAGGCCGCGGCTGAGAATGGCCACGTGGCTCGATGACGTCTGTGATTCCTGCTCAAGGAACGAGCGGCCGAGCAACGGCTGGACGCCGAGCGTCTGAAAGAAATTCCAGCTCACCAGGCCTCCAAGGACGCGGTCGGGCGGCCCGTCGCCGGTCAGATTGAAAGCCCATTGTGTCCAGGCGGCGAGCTGTTCGAAGGATGCATTCTGGTTTTGATAATCGAGAAAATCAGCCGTTGACGTAACACTATTGCTGGTCCAGCCCTTTTTCGTGTCGTGCGAAAGGAGAACCATCAGGCGGTCCGCTTGCCGGAACGGAAGAGGCTTAATGAGCCAGGCATCGACGTAGCTGAAAATCGCAGTGTTCGCGCCGATGCCAAGCGCCAGCGTGAGCACGGCAATCGCTGCAAAGCCGGGACTCTTCACCAACATTTTGAAGCCGTACTTTAGATCAAGCCAGAACGCTTCCATTGTTCACCGCTTTGCGAATCAGTGCACGCCGACCGCGCCGCCCCCCGAAGCCGTTTGGTTCTGAAGCCACGTTCGCAAGTTCGGCTCCTGATGCGCTCGAAGGTCGATGCAACTATTGATTTGCTCGAGCGTCAGTTTCAAAGTGCGCTCGGCCGCTTCCACTTTATGTTCGGTAAAGAATTTCTGCACCTCGTCCCGCTTCGCCGCGTCGCAAAAACTTCCAGCGTTGCCTACAATCCCCGCCTCGGAATAATTGTTGAGTTTGGCTGCGACCTCCGCCCAATGCTGGCGCACGAAGTCCCAAACCAGTTGGCGTCCCGCGGGATTCGAGAATACTCCCCCGAAAACCGCAGCAGCATCCTGCCCACGCATCATCGGTCCGACGGCAAATTCGAGCGTGCGCGTAAGCAGCGCGGGGTCGTCAAACAGGCACAGCGCCCTGCCATAGGTGTAATACTCATCCGTTCGTGACGCGCGTCCAAGGCGCCCAAGAATCGCGTTGTAGAGTTTCTCATCGCCATCTCGCACGGCAATTCTTACCGAGGCGTTAAGCAAAGCCGAATCCACAGGCTCACCTTGAATCGCTTTGGCGAACGTTTCTCGGCCAACTTGAATCGCACGTGGATCGTGTCCTATCAAACCCACGATCGACAACAAATCAGCGCGCCGGGATAGCGTTTCATCGGACTCGTTCGCTGCCGGCGTCCAACCCGTTTTTTCCGCGGCTGGACCAAACGTGGCCCGTACCCAGGATTCAAACCGCGGGCGATCGGCATCCGTCACCAGGTATTCGTTCACAAACTGAAGTTCGCCGGCGAGATAGTTGATTACCGTCGTGGAAGGATCGTCCTTCATGTCCTCCGCGAGGTTCATCACGTCACCAACGGAAACGCGATTCACTTGCAGTTGAAAATTCATATCGTCAAGCAAAAGGTAGCGCTCACCGGGAGACAATCCCCGTTCGGCCGAAGCCGATATACGCCGCAGATTTTCGGCATCATATCCTGAACGGTAGTACCCGCGGCCTCCAGCATTTCCGTAAACCCCTGCCGCGCACCCATCGAGATCAATCTGCTGTTCTTTCGAGGCAAGCAATTCGCACTTCTCGGTCTTTCCCGCCTTCAGGCAAACAGGAATACTCCACTGTTCTTTAGAGCCCGCTTCCAGGAGCGCCCGATCGGAGAAAAAGCGTTGTTGGGTCAGCGTCACTTTTGTCTTGCCGCTGACGCAGGCCGCTTTTACGGTGACCAGCGGGAAGCCAGGCTGATTGATAAAGCTCGACATGATGCGATCGACGGGCTTGTGCGACACCTCGGCAATTTCGTTCCAGAAATCCTCGGCTGTGGCATTTCCGTAAGAGTGCTTCGTAAGGTAGGAATTCACGCCCTTGCGAAACGTCTCTTCGCCCACGTAACCTTCCACCATCCGCAACACCGCAGCCGCCTTGTTGTACGCGATCGCGTCGAACAGCTCTTCGATTTGCGCCGGCGTTTCCGCATGCGCGTGGATCGCGCGAGTGGAGCTGAGCGCATCGGTGGCCATCGCGCCCACGTTCGAGCCTACAAAATCACTTCCGAAATTCCATTCCGGCTTCCATGCCTCCATCGGCTTGAACGACATCCATGTGGCGAATCCTTCATTCAGCCAAACGTCGTCCCACCATTTCATCGTCACCAGGTCTCCGAACCATTGATGTGCGATTTCGTGCGCCACAAGCCCCTGCGCCACGAATTTTCGTATGCCGTAGGCGGAATTCTTGGGATCCACAAAGATAAGATCGCGCGCGATGATGCACGCCGTGTTTTCCATCGCTCCTGCAGCGAAATCCGGCACGCCGATAATATCCAGCTTGGCGTACGGATACTTGATGCCGAAATAATTGTCGTAATACTTCAGCGTGTACTCCGCCGCTGCCAGCGCAAACGCGGCGTTCGCTTTCGTGCCGGGGACGCCGCAGATGCGAATCGGAATATTGTCCGCGCTTCCCTCCAGGCACTCCCAATCCCCCACGGCCAGCGCCACTAGATACGACGACATCTTGGGAGTCGTCGCAAACTTTACCGTGTGCTTGCCGTCGCCCGGACCCGGCGTGTCCGAAATTACTTTGCCGTTCGAGATGGCCGTGTCGCCCTTATCGATAACGGCTGTGATGTCGAACGCCGCTTTATAATCGGGCTCGTCAAACGATGGGTACATCCGGCGCGCATCCGTATTTTCGAGCTGCGTAAGCGCGTACTTGCGATTGTTACCCTTGCTCAAATACAGTCCGCGCAACTGGCCATTCAAAATTCCCGTGTATCGAATGTGGATTGACGCGGGACCGGGTTCGAGCGCCTTCGCCAGTTTGAGTACAACCATTTCGTTCTTTGCATCCGGCGTTACTTCCGCGGTTTGAGTCTGCCTGCCGGCCGTCACCGTTACTTCGCCAAACTGAATCTCCGCCGAATTCAGCGTGATGCTGGGCGTCGCCTTGAGCACGTTAATGTCGATCGTTTCTTCGCCGGCGAATTTTTCCTTGTCCAGATCGGGGGCGATGGTGATTTGGTAGTGTTGCGGCGTCGCAACGTCGGGCAGCCGTTGCGCGCCTGCAATCGGCGCAATCACCACAACAAGTGCATAGAACAGAACGAACTTTTTCATTTTCTCTCCTGCCATCCCACGGATGGAGTGTTTATTCGTAACGCAAAGCCACCATCGGATCGACGTTCGACGCCCGGCGCGCCGGCAGGTAGCAGGCGAAAAGGGCCACAGCGATCAATAAAACAGCAACACCCACAAAAGTCCAAGGATCGGACGCACCGACACCGTATAACAAGCCGGTCATCGCACGCGTGAGAAACAGCGCCGCCACCACGCCTGCCAGCACGCCCGCCGCTGCAACCTTGGCCCCCTGCGTGACGACCATGTCCAAGACGTCTCGTTGCTGCGCGCCCAGCGCCATGCGGATTCCGATTTCGTGCCGGCGCTGCGTCACCGAGTACGCCATCACACCGAACACTCCCACCGCCGCGAGCAGCAGAGCCAGTCCTGCGAAACACCCGACGAGCAAGAGCGTGAACCGAGCGTTGGAAATCGCGCTCGCGCCGATTTCCTCCATGGGCCTCACATCGGTGATCGGAACATCCTTATCCAGCGCCAGAACTTCACCGGGAAGCTCGCGCGCCAGCGTCGCGAGGTCCGAGGAAGCGCGCACGACTACCGTGCGCTCACCTTTATCCGTGGATTGCCAGTCGGGCCAATAAAAGGCAGGCTTCGCCGCTGCCGCATCCGGCGTGTCTTTCACGTCGCCCACCACGCCGACGATAATCACGCCCTTTTGGCCCCAGACAGCGAGTCGTTTTCCGACCGCGTTCTCACCCGGAAAGTAGCGCTGCGCAAGGGCGGAGTTCACCAGGATAACTTTCTGAGATTTCAGGTCGTCAGTAGGTTCGGCGAATCGGCCTTGCAATAGAGGCGTGCCAATCGCGCGGAAGTAGTCCGGCGAAGCGAAATGGTATCGAGCCTCCGGCCTAATGTTTGGATTTTCTGGAACTCCTTCAATGCCGAACGACGAGTTCTCATCGTAGCCCGTCCACGGAATGTCGGAAGAAACACCAACCAACTGAACTCCGGGGAGACTCTGGAGTCGTGCGGCGAGGTCCTCATAAAAACGGATGAAGTTCTCGTCCTTCGGATAGCGCTTTCCCGGCAGGTCGGTATGAAACGTCAGAACGTGCGCCGGCTGAAAACCCATGCTCACGTGCTGGAGATTGAAAAACGTCCGGAGCAACAATCCTGCGCCCGTCAGAAGAACAAGTGCCAGTCCGATTTCAATGGCAGCCAGCCAGTTGCGCAAGCGCGCGCGGCCGCCGCCCGGCGTTGCACCACGGTCGCCATCTTTCAGAGAACGATTCACGTCCGTACGCAGCATTGCCGCCGCAGGTGCGAGCCCGAAGATCATCGCCGTAAACACCGTGACGACCGCCGCAAACGCCAGGACCCGCCCGTCCAAATGCACCATTTGCAGACGAGGCAAGTTCGCAGGACTCAATGCGATCAGAGCGTCCACGCCCCACCGCGCCAGTATTATTCCGAGCAGGCAGCCGAGAAACGCGAGCAGCAAACTCTCAGTGAACAGTTGAAGGACGATGCGTATCCGGGTCGCGCCAAGCACCGAGCGCACCGCAATTTCCCGCTCCCTCGCCGTAGCCCGTGCCAGAGAAAGATTGGCGACGTTCACGCACGCAATCAAGAGCAAGAACCCGACGGCCCCAAGCAGCACCATCAACAGAACCCGCGCACGCCCAACGATTTCTTCCTTCAAGGGCACGATCAGGATGCGGCCATCCTTGTTCGAATCCGGATATTGCTTCGCGAGGATTGCTGCGATCGAATTCATGTCCGCGCTGGCCTGCTCCCACGTGACGCCGTCTTTCAGGCGGGCGACCATGTTCAGGTAGTGGCAGCCCCGGTCGCAGCCATTTCCTCGCAAGTCGAGCGGAAGAGGCCACCACAAGTCCACATTATCGCCATGCGGAAGGGAATGAAAGTCGCCGCCCACGTGCTGAACTCCCGGCGGCATCACACCGATTACCGTGAACGGTTCGCCAGACAATTCAACGCTTCGACCAATGATGCCGGCATCGGAATTAAAGCGATTGCGCCAGAGTTGATCGCTCAGGATCACCACATGGCCATTTGCTTTGGAGTCCTCGTTCGCCTGGAAATCCCGGCCGAGCGCCGGGCGATATCCAAGCACCCGGAAATAAGCATGCGAAACGCCCATGCCCGCCAGATGTTCCGGCCGCTCCTTGATTGTCAAGTCGAGATCGCGCTCGGCGTACAACGCGGCGTCCGCGAATACCTTGTTTTGCTCGACGTAGTCCTTGAAATCGGCGATCGCCATGGAGAAATGCGGCTGCGTGGGCCACACGCTAAACACGCGAACCAGCTGCCCTGCCGACGGGTATGGCAACGGTCGAAGCAGAACGCCGTTTACGACGCTGAAAATCGCGGTGTTTGCGCCGATGCCCAGCGCAAGCGTCAAGACGGCGATCGCCGTAAATCCGGGAGCGTTGCGCAACATGCGAGCGCCGTAGCGCAAGTTCTGCCAGAACTCAGTCAATTTTTCTCCTATTCGTAACGCAGTGCCACCATCGGATCGACACGTGACGCCCGCCGCGCCGGAATGTAGCAAGCCGCGGCCGCCACTGCCGCCAGCAGAATCGCGACGCCGGCGAACGTGACGGGATCGTAGGATGTGACGCCAAACAGCAAGCTCGACATCAGCCGCGTCAGCGCCAAAGCTGCGGCGATGCCGGCGCCAACGCCGATAAGAATCAGCTTCGACCCCTGGCGAAGAACAAGTTGAAGCACGTCCCTCTGCTGCGCGCCGAGCGCCATGCGAACCCCTATCTCGTGCGTGCGCTGCGTGACAAGATACGCCATCACGCTGTAGAGCCCCACGGCTGCAAGCAAAGCGGCCAGCGTCGCAAAAACTCCGAGAAGAATAGTCTGTAGACTCAGATCCTGCATGGATTCTGAAATGACGTCGTCCATCGTGCGCGGCTTGAAGATGGCGAGGCTGCTATCGAGTGCGTTCAGGCTGCTTCGAATCCCTCCGAGCGTGCTCATGGGAGGGACGCTTGCTTTTACCGTCAGGCGCCAGCTCCACATCGCGTTATCGAGCGCGCCAGTGAGCGGGAAATAGGCTTGCGGCCAGGCGGGTTCGCGGATTCCGTGTTCCTTGACGTCTTCCACGAGTCCGATCACTCTCACCGGCAGTCCACCGCCCGCCTTAAATACTTTCCCAATGGGATCCTGGTTCGGCCAGACTATACGAGCCATGGCGCGGTTAATGACGGCAACCCAGGCGAGATCCTTGGGCAGCTCCTTGGGCGGCGTGGGCGAAGAAAAAAGCTCATCGACCTTGAGGTTCACCTCTCCAGTGCGTGCAACATCGCCGGGCGAGAAATTCTGGCCCCGAAGAAACGGGATGCCGTAGGCGCGGAAGTAATCCGGGGTGATGTAATTCCATTCGAAAAGTTGGTTCTTGATTGCCGCGTCGTCGCGGCCGTCCACCGTGATGTAGCCGTTCGTGCCGCCTTCGAGTGGAATCTCGGTGGAAACCGAAGCCGCGACAATGCCGGGGGTGCGTTCGACGCGGACCACGAGCTGATCGAAGAATTCGCCGCGCGCCGCGAGGCTAGTGTATTTTTTCTCGGGAAGATTGATACCCATCGTCAGAACGTTCTGCGCTTGCACGCCGATTTCAGAATTGCGAAGTTGGGCGAAACTGCGCAGCAGCAGGCCGGCGCCGACGAGCAGCGCAAGCGAAATCGCGATTTCCCCGATCACGAGCGCATCTCGCACGGCGCGTCGCCAGCCGGAAGGACTCACCACCGCTTGAGCGCTCGATTTCAGCTCTTCACTCAAGTCCAACTGCGAAGCATGTAAAGCGGGGGCTAGCCCAAAAAGCAGCCCGACAAAAACGCTGACGCCCACCGTGAAAAACAGGACTGCGAAACCGATCTGAACGGGATTGTCGCGCGGAATCGGCAGAGCTTTCACCGATCCCAAAACGCTGACGCACCACCAGGCAATGCCCAAACCAAGCGCCGCACCGGAAAGCGACAGCAGGACACTCTCTGTAAGTAGTTGCCTGCCTACGCGCCATCGGCTCGCTCCCAGCACTGCGCGGAGCGCCACTTCGCGCTGGCGGCCGCTGGCGCGGGCCAACAGCAGATTCGCCACGTTAGCGCAAGCGATGAGCAGCACCAGCGCCACCGCACCCAGCAAGATAAGCAATTGCTCCCGCGAATTCTTCGTGATTTCTTCCTTCATCGAAACCACGACGGCGCTAACCTTCTCATTCGTATTTGGATACTGCTGCTCCAGGCGCTTCGCAATCGTGGCCAGCTCTGCTTGCGCCTGGCCCACGGCGACCCCTGCCTTCAGCCTGCCGAAGGCGCGGTAACTGTGAGATCCACGGGGACCGAGGTTTTTTTCAGACATCTCAAACGGCGTCCAGATGTCGGTGCTCGGCGGAAAATTGAACGTGCGTGGCATCACGCCGATAACCGCATAGCTTTCGGAATTCAACTCGATGCTTTTTCCGATCGCGCCGGGATCACCGCCGAAATGACGCTGCCAAAATGAATAACTTAGCACTGCCACATGCGTTTTTCCTGCCTGGTCCTCGTCGGACGCGAACACGCGGCCCATCCTCGGCGTCACGCCCAACACTGAGAAGAAGTTGGCTTGCGCTGCGATCAACGACGCAGTTTCCGCTTCACCCGATCCGCTCGCATTCACTCCCCTGTCCCAGGTGTAAAGGCTCATCGCCTCGAGTGTGTGATTCTGCTTCTGCCAGTCAAGATAATCGGGGCCCGCAAAGGGATAGGTTCCCGGGGCTGCTTCCGTCTCCCAAAGCTGGACGAGCCGGCTGGAATCCTTGAACGGCAACGGCCGCAACAGCACCGAATTGATAACGGAAAAGATCGCGGTGTTCGCGCCGATGCCCAGCGCCAGAGTCAGAATGGCAACAGCCGTGAAGCCGGGATTTTTCACCAGCATCCGGATTCCGAATTTCAGGTCTTGCGCGAACGCTCCCATTTTTCGCCCCTCGCGGTTACCTTTGGTTATCTATACGCGGCCAAGTTGGCAGAAAGTTTAAACGCTAGAAACCGCCGCCCCAAAGTTCTGCAGACCAGTCGCGCTATCGACAGAACAAAACTCTACAAGTACACGCACAGCGTCACGTCTACTCGCACTTAGTCCCGCAAAACAGACGCAAGTAGAGTTCCTCGCCATACATCCCGCAAACCCAAGCTAGACAATTGTTTAGCTACTGAGAAACGTTCGCAGGCGGCAAGAGCTGGTCGCTTCTGGGATGTCTTGTCGCTGAACCGGACATTGTTTTTCAGCGTTTTCTGCGCACCGTGCGGCTTGACCCGTAGCCACGCAGCACCTATCATGTTTGAATTCCTGCAGAGCAGTGTCTTCCGCGGGCCTGTAGCTCAGGTGGCTAGAGCGCGCCCCTGATAAGGGCGAGGTCGGTGGTTCAAGTCCACCCAGGCCCACCATTCATTTTTGGGCGGTGAACACTGAGCGTGGTTCTGTGTTCACCGTTGACTTGAGTCGCAAGCTATATGCTCCGATGCGAAACCGTAAAGTACTTATGTTCCACATGAGACCATGGGTCACGAATTTCGGAGTCCCGCTCAATCTTGCGCTTCCATCCATTCACTTCGAGTTGCTTATCTATCGCTTCCTGGACTTTCTTTAGGTCGCCGTAATCAACGTTTTGGTAGTAGACACCAAACTCGGAGTAAGGGAGAGTGGCGATGACCAATCGAGTTGTTCCGCAGAGATGGTCCCTGTCCCCTTTAATCTTCGCGAGATCCCCGATTTCCTTGCTTTCACGGAGATGCTCCCACCAATCGTCTTGAACCTCCAACCCGATCTCGTATCCCCCGGCTCCCCACTTGAAGCAGAACCTTGGCAGGCTGGACCATTGGGGGTGATGAAAGAACGGGTGTTCTTCTCCCCTCCCAGGCAGGTGGAATTCGTTTTCGATTTCGATGATGGGTTCAGAGAGCTCGAGGTCGGCCAGGAACACCTTCCGGTTATGCCAAAATGTCAGACCCGGAAGCAGGCCGTCATCGGCAGGTGGCTTGATCACAGTGAACGCGAATCCACGCCGGAACAGCGTGTACTCGCGTTCGGGCGTCTCATTGGCTGCGTTGCACAATTTGTCCCATTCGTCTTCCGAGTTGATGAGCTTGAAATCGGATAGGAGCTCGTACCAATTGGGGTAGATAGAAGCACAGAAAGGCGAAAACACGTCCGCAACTGTGCGCGAAGCATTCAGCTTCTCATAGAGTCCATAGCCCATTGATGCCGCGACAGCAAGAACAGCGCTTTGCTGAGAAGAGAAGTCGCCTAGGTAGCGAAAGCAAATGTATGACAAGACCAGAAAAATCAAGCTCTTCAGTAACGCTTTGGCAATAGCCTTAGCAGTTCTCATGAGACGTATCCCCTCGCGCGCAGATCATGTCACAGTCAGGTCTCAGGCGCGATTGAAAGCACTGCGTTGCTCGCGCAGTCATGTCACACTAATTTGAAATGGGAATCACGAGATATTCGGTTGAGTGTCCCGGATGCAAAGTCGGCATTGTGCTTAGGCTCGGGGTTGGACATGAGAAGCGACAGGCTTTCTTCTATGTATGCCCCAAATGCCAAGCCGCCACAAGAGGCGCATTGATCTGGACCGGGGGCGCAGACACGCGACTTGAGCTCTCCGACGGACGAAAATTGCGTTCGGAGGAAGGATGCACGGAGGTTTTATCAATCAACCCGGAAATCCCTTCATTTCCAGGCGCCAGGAGCATGGCAGAGCCCGGAGGATCTCCATTCATTACCTTTTTCCAGTGGCTTGGTGCCGACGGCATTCAGCGGTATCAGCGCGCTTTCTACCAAATGCGGCACGTGATTGACAAGGATTGGAAGCGGCTCTCTCGTCTTTCAACGTACTACCTGAACCATGACGTCCATCACTTCGACAAGGCGCTCAAATCATGGCTGCCCAAAGGGGAACGCCTCCCCGAAGCGGACTGGGAGCGCGATCATGCGATTCATCACCTCTACAGCGCATTCTTCGGTCCGATGTGGGCGTTACATCCACAAAGGTACTTCTTGGACATGAAAGCCGCTTGGAATGATTTGTGGTCCCCTGATCGAGGTAACTTTAGGCAGGTAATCTCGTTCGCGGAGAGCGAGATCGGCACTTCCTCTTTCACAAATACGCAAACGGATCTTTTCGAGCAAACAGGGCGGTATGTAGGTTTGATCGGCGCAGTGTTTCCCGGCCTCCTGTGCGACTTACTTCCCGACGCACATCAGCCCCAGGTCGATCGGTTACGTCTGTTTAGAGACGAGTACGAAGTGCTAAGGGATTTGTACATCCAGACTTTTGAGACCTCGCACAAGGTTCTGCGTTGGGTGCTCGGAACAGTTAATGCAGACACGCACGGCGATCCTAACAGGTTTGTGCCCGTGGCGGGTATGGACCCGGAGGCGGCAAAGCACCCTCCCAAAAATCTGGACGCTTATACAAGATCTGTAAACGCAAGTAAGCGCGAATGGCTTTTGCTCCTTCCGGAGTGGCATCGGTGCTGGGACAGTTTGCTCGATAGGCACCTTCGCAATGACATTGGGCATGCTTCGGCTCGACACGAACTACCCACAGGACTCATACAACGCGACGGTAGGCCTCCACTCCCTTACACTCGGTTCGTCCAAAAGGCACACCGGATTCTGCACCTCCTGCTAGCTTGTGCTAACGTCATGAAGATCATGCGAATCTACGCGACGATGGAAATTGGCAAAGCTCCCGGCCCGGGTGAGAGCGCCCGACGGTAGGCTTCTATTTCAACTGGGCCCACCAATCTTTCAATCGGCATTCCGCTTAACTTGCGCGCTCGGCGTCTAAAGCTTGTTCAACCCGTCGAGCGCCGCCACTTTGTAAGCCTCAGCAAGAGTTGGATAGTTGAATACCGTATCGCGGAAATACTCGATCGAGCCGCCGTAAGCCAGCACGGCTTGCCCGATATGAATAATCTCCGTAGCGCGCTCGCCGATCGCATGTACGCCAAGCAACTTGCGCGTATTTCTGTCGAACAACAGCTTCAGCATGCCGGTTTCGTCGCCGAGCATCATGCTCTTCGCAAGCTCGGCGTATTTCGCGATTCCCACTTCATACGGCACGCGATCTTTCGTCAGCCGTTCTTCGTTCAGTCCCACCATCGAAATTTCGGGAATCGTATAAATGCCGTACGGGAAAAGGTCTGACATTTGTTCGCACGGCAGCCCGAACATGTGGCAACCCGCCAGCCGTCCCTGCTCCATCGACGTGCTCGCGAGCGCCGGAAAACCGATTACGTCGCCAGCGGCATAGATGTGCGGGGCTTCAGTCTGAAAGCACGAGTTCACTACGAGCTTGCCGCGCGCCTCCGCCTTCAGTCCCGCCGCTTCCAGTCGAAGTTGATCGCCGTTGGCTTGCCGTCCGACGGCATATAGCAAAGCATCCGCGATCACCTTCTTGCCGCTCTCCAGCTCCGCGAACACGCGATCGCGCTGCGGATCGATGCCCACGCGCGTCACTTTGTCGCCA
>Ga0073928_10003471_pt1 | contig 24858 bp, 21 predicted proteins | sample PaiPotPPA55metaG_FD_76969 | JGI IMG/M metagenome (GOLD analysis project Ga0073928, IMG submission 76969) | Iron sulfur acid spring bacterial and archeal communities from Banff, Canada, to study Microbial Dark Matter (Phase II) - Paint Pots PPA... ...
AGCAGCACGCCGGTGACCAGCGAGGCGAGGCCGGTGCGCGCGCCCTCACCGACGCCCGCGGCCGACTCGACGAACGTCGTGTTGGAGGAGCAGGAGCCTGCGCCACCGGCCGCCGCGGCCAGGCCGTCGATGAACAGCACCCGGTTGATGCCCGGGACCTCGCCGTTCTCGTCCAGCAGCCCGGCCTCGGCCGTGACGCCCACGATCGTGCCCATGGCGTCGAAGAAGTCGGACAGGATCAGGGTGAAGATGAAGACGACCGCCGTCACGATCCCCGCGTGCACGAATCCGCCGAACAGGGAGAACTTCCCGAGCAGGTTGAAGTCGGGGGAGGCGAACAGGTGATGGGGCAGCTTGGGTTGGATCAGGCCCCAGTCCGCGGCGGTCAGGTGGGCCACGTGGTTGACGATGACGGAGATCACCGTGCAGGCGACGATGGAGATGAGGATCGCGCCGGGTACCTTGCGCACGAGCAGCAGGAAGGTGCCGAGCACGCCGAGGCAGAAGATGAACACCGGCCAGCCGTTGAGGTTGCCGTCCGAGCCGAGCTGCACCGGCACGGTGGTCTGCGCCGAGTCGGGGACCCGGGTCACGAAACCCGCGTCGACCAGTCCGATCAGTGCGATGAACAGCCCGATGCCGACGCCGATGGCCCGCTTGAGCGGCATCGGGATCGCATCCATGATCATCTTCCGCAGGCCGGTGACCACGAGCAGGCAGATGCCGATCCCTTCGAGCACCACCAGGCCCATGGCGTCCGGCCAGGACATCGTCGGCGCGATCGTGTAGGCGACGACGCCGTTGAGGCCGAGTCCGGCCGCGATGGCCAGCGGCAGGTTCCCGCCCGCGCCCATGATGATCGTCATCACGCCGGCCACGATCGCGGTGGACACGGTCAACTGCTCGATATTCAGCGTGTGCCCGTACATGTCCTTGCCCGAGCCCAGGATGAGCGGGTTGAGCACCACGATGTACGCCAGCGCGAAGAACGTCGCGACGCCGCCACGCACCTCCCGCAGCACACTGCTACCGCGTTCGTGCAGCCGGAAATACGGTTCGAGGGCGCTGTGGGCGGCCATGTTGGATCTCCGGGTGGGCTGGGCGCTTGTCCTCGGGCTCGGACTAGTCTTGGCGACGTGGCCATTCCCGCTGAATCCCAGAAGCCGACCGAGCCGCCGCCGAACGGGGGTATCCGCGAGCTCAAGCCGATGGAGGTGGACCTCGCCCGCATCGTGCTGCTCGGCACCGCGCTGTACGCGGTCGCGGCCGTCATCCTGCTGCCCATGCAGAGCTCGCTGAACCACGACGGGCGCGGACGTTGGCCGTGGGTCGCAGTCAGCGGAGTGGTGCTCGGCCTGATCGGATACTTCTACGTCAAGCGCCGCGACCGGGCGATCGCGCGCGACGCCGCCGCTGCTGTTGACGGCGGTGGCGGTGGCAACGACGGCATCGCTGAAACGCCGTCAGCCTGATAGGCGAAGGCACGAGATGGAAGGCACGAGGTAAGAATTCCCGCCTCCCGCAGCGACGGCGGGGCGCTGAGCGCCCGTCAGACGCCCCCGTTACGGCTCAGGAGTGGCCGAGTTCGGCCGCTTCGACCGCGAACTCGTCGAGGACCGGCTCGAGCTGCTCACGCGGCTCCGGGGCCGCCACGGCCTCCGAGTGGCCGCCGCAGCCGAAGGTCAGCGCCACGACCTGGCCGTCGGCCGGGGAGTACTCGTTCGCGCAGACGCCGAAGTACTGCCGCAGCGAGCCCGCCATCTGGGCCAGGAAGCCGCAGGTAGAGCAGGTGGCCGGGGCCGCCTGGGCCATGTCGGACTCGGGCCCGCGGCCCTGCAGCCAGCGTTCGGCCGCGGCTTCCCGACCCTCCCGGGAGAGCACCCGGGGACGGCCGAGGCCGAGCTCGAAGGCGATCAGCGGTAGCGAGTCACGCTGCTCCCGCGGCTCATCCGGCTGCGGTGCGGCCGGCTCGGTGTCGTCCGCGCCGGTGTAGCCCGGCTCGAGGCGCACGTCGTCCTGCGGGGTCGGCAGCAGGTCGCCGACGCCGATGTCGCCCGGCTGCAGCCGCTCGCTCCACGGCAGCCATTCCGGCGGCATGATCGCGCCGTCGCCGGGCACCAGCACCGTCTCGTCCACCGTGACCAACTTGGAACGCGAGGCCCGGGTGACGGTGACGGCCCAGCGCCAGCCGACGTAGCCGCGCTCGTTCGCCACGAAGAAATGCGTGGCGACCCGCTCGCCCTCCGGCTGCACGCCGAGGTGCTCGCCGACTCGCCCGATGCCCGCCACGTCCTCGGCGGCCGCCAAGGCCAGGTCGACGGCCTCGGCGCAGGCCGAGTCGAGTACGGGCGTACGACTGACGCGGGACTTGGTGGCGGTGGTCACGGCTCCGATGGTAGTCGTTTCGCCCGCGCCCGGCGCCAACCGTCCGCCGGCGTGATCAATACGGCGATGGTGAACTGCGGCCGATCCGGCGAAGGTGACCATGATGACCGTGACAAGGCGCCGTCCCGAGGTAGAGACTTGAGCAGGATTCTGTGGAGGGGGAGAGGAAGAGCAATGGGTGGTCCGGACGACGCGACGCAACGCGTGGACCAGGCGGCGGCCGGCGAGCCTCCGCTCGAGGAGACGCTGCTCGGCGACCCGGCAGACCTGCACGCGACCGAGGTGGCGCCACCCGCGGGCCAGGGCCGGAAGCAGGCGACGAACGGGTTCACGCCCCCGCCGGACCCGTCCGGCGGCAAGTCCTCGCACGCCCCCGCCTGGATGCGGCAGACCAGCGGGGCGGTCAAGCACGGCGCGGACGTGGGCGCCGACGTGGCGGACGCCGTCTACGGCCGGATCCAGAAGATCACCCGGGCCGAGGGGGCCGGGGAATCGGGCCTGTCGCACGTCATCGAGCTCAACGCGGTGGTGGCCACCGGCGACCTGCTGATCACCGTGGCGCTGGCCACCTCGCTCTTCTTCAGCCTGCAGCCGGACGAGGCGCGGTCGAAGGTGGCGCTCTACCTGGTCGTCACGATGGTGCCGTTCGTGCTGCTCGCGCCGGTGATCGGCCCGCTGCTCGACCGGCTGCGCGGCGGCCGCCGCTTCGCCATGGCAACCACCGCGCTCATCCGCGCGCTGCTCGCACTCGTGCTGGCCAAGACGATCGCGAGCGGCAGTCTGGCGATCTACCCGGCGGCTTTCGGCTGTCTGGCCGCGTCGCGGGCGTACGGGGTGAGCCGCTCGGCCGTCATCCCTCGTGTGCTGCCGGCGGGCACCAGCCTGGTCAGGGCCAACTCGCGGATCAACCTCTTCACCCTGTTCGCGACCCTCGCCGCGACGCCGATCGGCTACGGGCTCGGCAAGGTCAGCCACGCGCTGCCGCTGCTGCTCGCGGCACTGGTCTTCTTCGCCGGCACGGCGATGGCGCTGCGGCTGCCCAAGCACGTGGACTCCGACGAGGGCGAGATCACCGCGCAACTGCGGCGCGACGACCACGGCCTCGACGCGCAGGAGGCCAGGCTCGCGAAGGCGATGCCGGACAAGCGGCTGCGCTCGGTGGGCCCGAGCGTGGTCATGGCCTTGCGGGCGACCGGGGCGTTGCGCGCGTTCGCCGGCTACACGGCCCTGTACTTCGCCTTCATGCTGCGCACGAACTCGATCGGCGGGCTCAAGAACCTGACCGCGATCGGACTGGTCGCCGGTGCCCTCGCGATCGGCGGCGGCCTCGGCTCGCTGGTCGGCGGCTGGCTCAGGGCGCGCGCGCCGGAGGGCATCGTGGCCGGGTGTATCGCGGTCAGTGCGATCGTCTCGGTGATGACCGCGTTCTACTACAACCTGCCGATGGTGCTGCTGGCCTGCGGCCTGGCCGGCCTGTGCCCTTCGCTGGCCAAGCTTTCGCTGGACGCGATGATCCAGCGGGACACTTTGGAGGCCGTCCGGACGTCGGCGTTCGCGAAGTCGGAGACGCTGATGCAGCTGGCCTGGGTGCTCGGCGCGGGACTCGGACTTGTGATGCCGAGCAGTCACCCGGTGCTCGCCCTGAGCACCTGCGCACTCTGGCTGTCGCTGGTGACGTTGCTGACCGGCAAGTCGCTGACCGACTTCCGGGCGGCGCAGCAGTCCGCGCCGGCCGCCGGGTAGCGCAACGACCGCCAGATCCGTCGCACGTTGCCCTCATGCGGTTCGCTCACCCGTCCGGTGTAGCGTCGGAAGGGTGAACCGCATCCTCATCGTCACGGCCGTCGAGGCCGAGGCCGCCGCCCTGCGCGCCGGGCTGCCCACCGACCGCCCGCACGGCGTGACGGTGATCGCGGGCGGGGTCGGCAGCGCGAACGCGGCCGCGGCCACCTCGCGGGCGCTCACCCTCGACTCCGGCTTCGAGGCGGTGATCAGCGCCGGGATCGGTGGAGCGTTCCCCGGCCGGGCCGAACCCGGCGCGCTGCTGCTCGCCCGCCGGGTCGTCGCCGCGGACCTCGGCGCGCAGAGCCCGGGCGGATTCCTCAGCGTCGACGAGCTCGGATTCGGTTCGGCCACACTGGAGGCCGGGCGGATTCCGGGTCTCGACGCGGCCGTCGGCGTCATCCTCACCGTGAACACGGCCACCGGCACCGATGAACGCGCCGCCGAGCTGATGCAGCGTCACCCGGACGCGGTGGGCGAGGCGATGGAGGGCTACGGCGTGGCCGCGGCCGCCGCGCTCACGGACGTGCCCTTCGCGGAGGTCCGGGCCGTCTCCAACCTCGTCGGCAAGCGGGACCGAGACTCCTGGCGGCTCGACCTCGCCTTCCGCGCCCTGACCGCCGCCGCCCTGCCGATCGCCGAAGGACTCGAAGCGTGCTGACTGATCCGACTGAGTCGACCGAGCCGGCCAAGCTGACCCTGGCCCACTCCCCCTGCCCGAACGACACCTTCCTCTTCCACGCCTGGACGCACGGCCTGGTGCCCGACGCCCCCGAGGTCTCCCTCACCTACGCCGACATCGATCTGACGAACGGTTGGCTCTCCTCACCCGAGGGCCGCGACGTGATGAAGATCTCGGCGGCCGCGCTGCCCGAGGCCGAGGCGAACGGCTACCAACTGCTGCCCTGCGGCGGCGCGATGGGACGCGGCTGCGGACCGTTGGTGCTGGCGGCGCCGGGGTTCGACGGCTCGCTGGCCGGCCGGACGGTCGCAGTTCCCAGCCTGAAGTCGACCGCGTTCCTGCTCTTCCGGCAGTGGATCGCGGACCGTACGACCGACGGCACCGAGCCGCCCGAAATTGTCGTGCTGCCGTTCCGCGACATCATGCCCGCCGTGCGCGACGGCAAGGTGGACGCCGGCCTCGTCATCCACGAGGCCCGCTTCACCTTCCCCGAGTTCGGCCTCGAATGCCTCGCCGACCTCGGCGAATGGTGGGAGCAGACCACCGGCGCGCCGATCCCGCTCGGCGTGATCGTGGCCCGCAACTCGCTCGGACCCGGGGCCATCGAACACCTCACCCGGGCGCTGCGGGCCTCGGTCGAGCACGCCTTCGCGCATCCGGACGACTCCCGCGAGTACGTGCTCTCCCTCGCCGAGGAGATGGACCCCGAGGTCGCGCGCAGCCACATCGAGCTCTACGCGAACGAGTTCTCCCGTGATCTGGGGCCGGCCGGGCGCACGGCGCTCGAACGGCTCTTCGCCTAGGGCGCGTCCTGGCCGCGCGGCGTTCGCCGAGACTTAGCAAAACCGTTCGAACGGGCCCTGATGCCAGGGCCCGGCGAACCCGTCTCAGAGGTCGAGCTGGTCGGCCACCGCGCGTAGCAGCTTGGCCACCTTGCGTCCCTGTTCGCGCTCGGGGTACTTGCCCCGGCGCAGGGTGGTCGAGACGTGGTCGAGGACCTTGATCACGTCCTCGACGATCACCACGAGGTCCTCGGCGGGCTTGCGCTGCGCGACCGCCACCGAGGGCTTCGACTCGAGCAGCTGCACGTTGAGCGCACTCTCCCCGCGACGACCGTCCGCGATGCCGAACTCGACGCGCTGCCCGGGCTTGAGGGCGGTGACCCCGGGCGGCAGAGCGGAGGAGTGGACGTGGACGTCCCCGCCGTCCTCGCGGGCGATGAACCCGAAGCCCTTTTCCGCGTTGTACCACTTCACCTTGCCGGTCGGCACGGAATTACCTCATCCGTCTCGTCGTTTGCTCGCGGGCAACGCGTCGGACGCGCGTTCACCCTGACGAGTTAAGGCTAGCTGTCCGGGAGCTTGCGGTCACGCCGCTTTCGTCACCCCCGGCACGGCGCCGCGAACACCCGGTGACCCGAGTGGTGACCCGACTCGCCCGTTCGGACCACTGGGGCGCACGGTGCGGCCGGCGGCTGGGTAAGGTGAGGCAAACCTGACCGGCTATGGCCGTGCTCCCTGCCCCGCCCGCACACCGCGAGGTGACGAGAATTGCCGGACTTCTTCGGCTGCGCCGAGCAGTGCCGTGACCTGGCCGAACCGCTCGCCGGCAGCGCGCCGACGGCTACCGCCGGCTGGCTGCTGATCGAGCATCCGGGGCCGTGGCCCGGGTACGGCTACCCACCCGATCTGCCCGCTCCGCTCGTCGCGGCGGCCGATCGGCTGCTGCGGTACGGCGTGCGCCCGCAGCTGATCCGCCGCACCGACCGGGCCGGTCGACGAGGCGAGGGCGCGCCGGCCGTGTTCCTCAGCGGCGGGGACGACACGGGACGCTGGCTCGAGCGCCTGCGACCCGGCCTGCTGACGGATCGTCAAGCGCTGCGGCAGTTGTTGCGCCCGGCCGCCTTCCGCTCGCCCCGCGCGCCCGGCCTGGGCCGTCGTACGGGGCCGCTGTTGCTGGTGTGCACCCACGGCCGCCGTGAGGTCTGCTGCGCCCGCTACGGCCGCCCTGTCGCCCTCGCCCTGGCGGAGCGCTTCGGCTCGGCGGTCTGGGAGACGACGCACGTCGGCGGGGACCGGTTCGCGGCGAATCTGGTGCTGCTGCCGCAGGGCGCGTATTTCGGCAGGCTCGATCCGGGACGCGCCGTCGAGGTCGCCGAGCGTGCGTTCGGCGGCGAACTCGACCTGACGGCGTATCGAGGCACGGCGGGGCGCACATCGGCGCGGCAGAGCGCCGAGTGGCATCTGCGCGGAGCGCTGCCCGAGCCGCGGATCGAGGCGCTGCGGGTGCTGCGCCGGCTTCCGGGAGATCATCCGGACCAACATCGTTTCGCACGTGGCGACGAACGCTATTCGGTGCTCGTCGAGCCGTACACGTACCCGGTATCGCGGCTGCTGTCCTGCGCGGAGGGCACCGTGGCGGCCCCGGGCGGCCATCGGTTGGTGTCGATCGAGTCCTACGCGCGGGCGCCTCGCGCCGCGGCGGTCACGTCCGCCGGATGACCCCGCGGGCCAGCCGCCAGGCCAGGAACATCGCGCCGAGCAGGGCGATCATCCGGGGCAACGGCCCGAAGAAGGAGTCCACGCCGTTCAGCAGGTCGGCGGGCTTGTTGGAGGTTCCGCCCGGCTTGCCGTGCGTGCTGAGCCAGAACCCGAGCGTGAACAGCAGGAAGCTGATCACCGGGACGCCGACCAGCAGCGTCCACTTCTCCGCCGGGCTGTAGTAGCGGGAGGCGAAGGCGACCAGCACGGCCGCGAGCAGCACCAGCCAGTTGCCCATGATCGCGCCGACCAGCAGCAGCACTATGGCGAGGGTCTCCACCGGGTGCAGCCGAGGGCCGTCGGCCCAGAAGGAGCGCAGCCGGTCGGTGACCGCGGGGTCCTGCAGCGAGCCCACGGACTGCGAAGAACCGCCCCCGTCCGCCGCGGAGGTGCCGAGTGCGCCGACCGTCTCCGGCCGGTATTCGAAGGCCATCCCGAACGGGTCGGGGTCGAGGCAGATCTCCGGGCCGGAGCCGAGCGGGCCGACCGGGTGCACCGGGCCGTGGCCGTGCCCCTCCGGCGCGAGCTGCCTGGCCACCTCGGAGTCCATGCCGGCCGAGGCGGGTGTCGTGGGCTCGACCCGGCTGAGCCGGGTCGCCAGGGCCTGCTGCGACTCCGGGTCGCGCTGCACCTCCGCGTCGACCAGGGTGACCGGGTCGCCGAGCGAGGCCAGGATCCGGTCGAGGGTGCGCATGTCCATGCCGTTCTCCGAGCGCTCCCGGTCGATCGTCTGCCGCAGGCTCTCCAGCAGGCGGCTGCGCGCGCGCGGGGACAGGTGCGGCGCCGCGGTGTCCGCGACCTTGCTCAGAAAGGCTGCGAGGTGCTGCTCGGGATCGCGGTCGGGCCGTGCCGACCGCCTCCCGTATTCGCCGAACTCGTGACCGCCGCGCACCGTCGCCACCCCTCACCTCGATCGCTGAGTCCTGTTATATATGCCCGGCGGACGCGACGGTGACCCGGCTCGCCTTTGTGGCGGGGAGCACGTTGGGCGCGCGGGTCGCCCGGAGTGCGCGTGTGCACGCCGCCGCGCCGCTCGGCGCGCCGGTCGCCGCCGGTCGCCGCCGGTCGCCGCGGCGGTGGCCGCCGGCCGCTACGCGGTACGGACCGGTATGGGAGGGTGGGGCCCATGTCCAAGGGATTACTGGAAGTGATCGCCCTCGACGCGCGGGACGCACAGGGCGCGGTGGACGGCGGAGCCGACCGGATCGAGCTGGTCAGCGGGATGGAGTTCGCCGGCTTCTGCCCGGCACTGGAGACCGTCGAGGCGGTCAGGGCCGCGGTGGACGTGCCGGTACGGGTGATGCTGCGGCAACGCGAGGACTTCTCGATCGGCGGTCCGGAGGGCGTGACCGCGATCGCCGCCACGGCGCGCCGGCTGCGCGAGGCGGGCGCCGAGGAGTTCGTACTCGGCTGGCTGGACGAGCGGAACGCGGTGGACGTCGCGGCGATCGAGCAGATCCGCGAGTCCCTCGGCGGCCTGCCGTTCACCTTCCACAAGGCGATCGACCAGGCGCACGACCGGGACGCCGGATACGAGGCGGTGCGCTCGATCCCGGGCGCTGACACCATGCTGACGTCCGGTGGTCCGTTCCCGGCCGGCCAGGGCACCGCGGTGCTGGCCGCGGAGGCGGCGCGCGAGGCGGGCCGGGCCGAGGGCGGGCTGCGGATCCTGGTCGGCGGCGGCCTGAAGCTCGCGGACGTGCCGGCGTTGCAGGCCGTCGGCCTACGCGACTTCCACGTGGGCTCCGCGGTGCGCAACGGCGCCGACTGGGCCGGTTCGGTGGACTCGGAGCTGGTCGCGCGGTGGCGGGACGTCATCGACGGCTGAGACGTCCCGGCCACGGCGCGGTCGGCGGCGCGTAGTACGGCACCGCCCGTGAGCTCTACCCGAGTTCCGCCGGCAGCGGCCTGGCGTGCAGGACGGTCAACCGGGTGACGGCCCGGGTCAGCACGACGTAGAGGCGGCGCAGTCCGAGCAGCGCGTCGTGCTCGGCCTCGGCGATCTCGCTCGGCTCCACCACGATCACCTGGTCGTACTCGAGGCCCTTGGCGAGCGTCGCCGGGACGAGCACGACGCGCGCGGAGTTCTCCTCGTCCTCGAGACGGGAGTGCTCGATCCCGGCTGCCCGCAGGGATTTCTCGATCCGGTCGACGGCGGTGTCCGCGGCGATCAGCCCGATGGAGCCCTCTTCGGCCAGGGCGCTGCGAACCGTCTCGACCAACCACAGCTCCAATTCCGCCTCGTCATCGACACCGAGGATGTCGAGGCCGCCGCCCTGCTGGCGCACGGAGGTCGGCGGCGCGAGCTCCGGCGCGATCGTGGGCAGCAGCCGGGCCGCGTATTCGATGACCTGCTTGGGCACCCGGAAGCCCTGCGTCAGCTCCTCGATCACCGCGTCGCCCTTGCCGAGGTGTCCGAGCGCCGACTGCCAGGAACCGGTCGCCCACGGCGTGGTGGCCTGCGCGATGTCGCCGAGCACCGTCACGGAGCCGGTGGTGCAGCGTCGGGCGACGGCGCGCAACTGCATCGCCGAGAGGTCCTGCGCTTCGTCGACGACGACGTGTGCCAGCGAAGGTGTGCGCTCGAGCAGGTCGGTCAGTTCGTCGAGCAATACGGCGTCCGCGGCCGTCCAGCGCGCCGTCCCGGCCGAGCGCGGCGGCTTTTCCCACCGCAGGAGTTCCTGCTCCTCGGCGCTGAGCAGCCCGTCCGCAGCCGCGGCCAACCGCTCCGGCGAGCTGAACAGCGCATGCAGCAGTTTGACCGGGTCGACCGCGGGCCACGCCTGGTCCACGATCTTGCGCACCGGCTGGCTGCGCGCGACTGCGTTCTGCACCCGGTCGTCCGGCGACTCCCCGGCCTCCTCCATGCGGGTCAGCACACTGTGCGCGATCCGCTGGCCGAGCATTGTCCGGGCCGCGCTGTAACGCACGTCCCGGCCGCGCAACGCCGTGATGTGCTCGGCGATCTCGTAGGCCGGCACCCGCCAGCGCCGGGAACCGCGCACCAGCAGGAGGGCCTCTGCGGGTTCTGAGACGTGTGCCCAGACGGCCCGGTCGAGCAGCTGAGCCATCCGCGCGTCGCCCTTGAGCCGGGCCACCGCGCCGTCCTCCGTCGCCCGCACCGGAGCCCGGTCGACGAGCTCTGCGACGGTGGCCTGCGCGACGTCGATCTCGCCGAGCGCGGGCAGCACCTGTTCGATGTACTTGAGGAACTGCCGGTTCGGCCCGACGACGAGCGCGCCGCCGCGCTTGATCCGCTCGCGGTGGGCGTAGAGCAGGAAGGCCACCCGGTGCAGGCCCACGGCCGTCTTCCCGGTGCCCGGCGCCCCCTGCACGCAGATGCTCGTGCCGAGGTCGGCACGCACGATCTCGTCCTGCTCAGGCTGGATGGTGGCGACGATGTCGCGCATGGGCCCGGTGCGCGGACGCTCGATCTCCTGACGCAGGATCTGCGAGCTGCCTTCCAGCACGGTGCCGGGGACAGCGCCGTCGGCCAGCGGCTCATCCTCGATCGCGGTCAACCGACCGTCGGCGAAGCCGAAGCGCCGCCGCAGCCCGAGGCCCATCGGCACCTTGGCGCTCGCCCGGTAGAACGCGAGGGAGACGGGCGCGCGCCAGTCCACCACCATCGGGTCGCCGTGCGCGTCGTGCACGTGGCGTCGGCCGACGTAAAACTGCTCGCCGGTGTACTCGGAGGGCAGGTGCGCGGAGTAGTCGAGGCGGCCGAAGAAGAGCGGCACGTTCGGCCGGTCGAGCAGCGCGGCGGCGCGTGCCTGAAGCGCGGTATTGAGGACCTCGGCGGACACCCAGTTGCCCGCCTCGACGCGCAGCGAGAGGGTGTCGGACCGCATCGCGCGCAACGCGGCGCGCGAACGGTCCAGATGATCCTGTTCGGCCGTGACTTGGGCGTCGACGTCCGGCAAAGCCCCGTTTTCGGGCATGGCAAAGCCTCCATGGATACACGAATCGCTGATCAGGTTGTGTATTTCCGGAGGCAGAGGTCCAAGCCGATCTCCCGACGGCCCGTACATGCACGATGCGGCGGGGTGTTGCCGCGTGAAATGGAAGGAGCACAGCTTACATAGTTGAAGGCGGAGATTCTACCCCAACAGCAGCGTCTGCTTCCACCCCATTCGCGGTAACGGTAAGCACCGAACCCTTGACACGCTGCCGATCCGGCGACAGGCTGCTGACGCGCCCGGTGTCTCCGCCGGACGCGCGCGATTCGACAGGCGGGTCGCGGATCCCGGGGCGGCGGTGCGGCGCCGTACGAGGGACCCGCGGCTGGTCGCGCGTGTCCGGCGGTTCCACCCCGGTGCCGGGCGCTGCCCGTCCGTCGCCGACGGACGGGTTTTTCCCGCCTGCAGAAACGACGAGGTCTCGCAATGATTCCCCGCTCGCACCGATCGCACGGATACCTCTCGCACCGTTACCGATCCACTCTGGCGGCCGCTGCCGCCGTCAGCCTCGCGCTCTGTGCGCTCCCCGCCGCGGCCCACGCCGAAGCCGCCCCGGCTACCGGCCCGGGCAGCGCCTCGTACTATGACCTGGCCCGCAAGGACTGCCTGGGCACCGCCCGCGACTCGACCTCGAAGGTCTGGTACACCGTCGCCGACGGCGTGTTGTCCGATGTGTACGAGCCGACCGTGGACAACACGAACGTCAGTACCCTGCAGTACGTCGTGACCGACGGCTCCAGCTTCACGGACCTGCAGACCAGGGACATGACGTACACGGTCGCGGCCGATCCGACCGGCATGGAGTGCACGGTCACGTCCAAGGACCAGGCACACGGGTACGAGCTGACCACCGAGTACGTCACCGACCCACAGCGTGACACGGTCCTGATGCATACGACGTTGTCCGCGCTGCCGGGCACGCGCACCGACCTGTCCGCCTTGCACGTCTACGCTCGGCTGGACGCACACGTGAACGGCACGGGCGGCGGCGGGACCCAGAACGCAGGCGGGAACACCGGCGTGGTCGACACCTCGGGTGTGCCCGTCGTGTACAACACGCTGACCCAGACCGAAGCCGTCAACCGCGATTACGCCGTGCCGACGTACATGGCCATGACCGCGACCTCGGCAGGTCAGGCGAGCGTCGGCTACGCGGGCACGGCCAGCGACGGACTCACCCAGCTCGACTCGGCCAGGACCCTCACTCAGTACACAGAGGCCGACGACGGCCACATCGTGGCCACCGAGGACGTCACGCCCCGCACGCACGGTTACGGCGGCAATGCCGGTGCCGACTTCACGCTCTCCCTCGGCTTCGGCCGCACCCAGGCCCAGGCCGTGAGCACGGCGAACAGCTCGCTGCGTCTCCCGTTCCCCGCGGTCGAACAGGGCTATCTGGCGACGTGGCGGGCGTATGACAGCACACTGAAGCCGGCGCCGGCGCACGTCGACGGCATCGACCAGCAGACGGTGCGCAAGACCTACTACCTCGACGCCAATGTGCTCAAGTCGAGCGAGGACAAGACGTACCCCGGCGCCATCGTCGCCTCGCTGTCCTCGCCCTGGGGCCAGGCAGTGAATGCGGGAACGTACGTGAACGGCAAGGCGGTCTACTTCGGCTCGTATCGTGAAGTCTTCTCCCGCGACCTGTACGAGGCGTTCACCGGCCTGCTCGCGGACGGCGACATCGCGACGGCCCGCGACTCGGCGCTGTTCCTGTTGGAGCGGCAGCAGTTGGCGAGCGGCGAGATTCCACGCAACTCGCTGGTCAACGGCAAGGCGGCGCCGGACACCGGCGGTGACCAGCTGGACGAGACGGCCTACCCGATCCTGATGGCATACGAGTCGGGCCTCGGCGGCGACGCGACGCTGTGGACCCAGCACATCAAGCCCGCCGCCGACTTCCTGGTCGCACACGGGCCCTCGTACGGCGTGGAGCGCTGGGAGGAGCAGTCCGGGTACTCGCCCTCGACGATCGCGGCCGAGATCGCCGGCCTGACCGCCGCGTCGGCCATCGCCCGGTCCCACCACGACAACGCCGACGCAGCCCTCTACCAAGCAGCTGCGGACGACTTCCAGCGGAACGTGAAGAACTGGACGGTCACCGACACCGGAACGCAGAGCGCGAGCCCCTACTTCATGCGGCTTTCCAAGACCGGCGACCCGAACGCGGCCATCGACTACTCGCTCTCGAACGGCGCGCCGAGCGTGGACCAGCGCAACGTCATCGACGGCGGCTTCCAGGAGTTAGTGCGGCTCGGCGAGCTGTCCCCGACCGACGCGACGTTCCAGAACTCCCTTTCCGTGCTGGACAAGACGATCTCGGTGAGCACGCCGACGGGTACCGGTTACTACCGTTACGGCGACGGCGCGAGCCTCGGCAGCGCGGACGGCTACGGCGACTGCTCGACGGTGAACAGCCAGACCGCCTGCACGGTGGACGGCCAGCCGTGGCCGACCACGGACACCGGCACCGGGCACCTGTGGCCGGTCCTGTCGGGTGAGCGCGCCGAATCCGCCATCGCCGAAGGCGACCGGAGCACCGCGAGCTCGATGCTCTCCTTCATGATCGGCTCCGCCTCCGGCGAGGGCCTGGTGCCCGAGCAGGTGTGGGAGGACCCGAACCTGGCGGCGTCCGCGTACGGCTCAGACCCGACGAGCGCGAGCATCGGATTCGTCGACGGCCAGGCGGCCGGCAGTGCCTCGCCGCTCACCTGGGCGCAGGCGCAAGAACTGAGGCTGATCGTGGACCTCGGCACCGGACGTGACGTGGACACGCCCCAGATCACCACCGCGCGCTACGTCGCGAATCCGGCGCCCACGGCCCAGACCGTGACCATCACCTCGCCGACGCAGGGCGCCACCATCGAGGGCGGCACGACCACGGTGACCGGGACCGCGTCCCCCGGTGCCGCGGTCACCGTGGAGACTCAGGACACGGACACCGGCGCGGCGGCCACGAGCGTGACGGCGACGGCTGACACCGGTGGCGCCTTCAGCGCGCAGGTGAGCGTCGGCTTCGGCACCAACGTGATCAGCGTCAGCGCGACCTCGGGGAGCGGGACGAAGCAGTCCACCGGCTTCGCGCAGGCGCAGGTGGTCGGCGACGTCGTCGGCGGGACCACGGTGCTCGACGTCACGCACACAGGGAACCACGACGGTCCGGGCACGTACCAGTACCCGACCGCCAGCGCGTTCGTGGCAGGGTCCTTCGACATCAACCGCTTCCAGGTGATCACCGCGGGCAGCACGGTCTACCTGCGGCTGACGCTGGCCGACCTGACGCCCACCTTCGGCGCCACGATGGGCGCGCAACTGCTGGATTACTACATCCACGACCCGAGTGCCCCGGCCACGGCGACCAGCACCGCGGCGGCGTACACCAGTCGCAACTACACGATCGCGCCGGCCGACGCGTGGAGCCAGCGGATCGAGGTGCAGGGCTTCGCATCGCCGGTGTGGCAGGACGCGAGCGGCAACGCGGTGGGCAGCCCGACCGCCGTCGTCGCCTCGACGCTGACGAACACGATCACCGTGGCGCTGCCCGAATCGGAGTTCGGTACGCCGGGATCCGGCTGGACGTTCACCATCGCCCTGACCGGACAGGACGGCTTCAGCTCGGACCAGGCGCGCGCCTTCACGTCCACGGCCGGAGCGTATTCGTTCGGCGTCTGCGCCGGCGGCGACACGGCGGCGATCTGCCAGGTCGCTCCGTCCACGGTCCCGAAGGTGATGGACACGATCACACCAACGGGTGTGAGTCAGGCGACCGAGCTCGACCCGACCGTTGGCCCGGTCATGCTGCAGGGCGTGACCGTGCCGTAGTCGATCGAACCGATAACTGAACACCGACGGGAGCAGGGTGCGCCGACCACGGCGCACCCTGCTTCCTCCTCATCAATCGCGAACAGGGTCTGTCAGCACGCCGGTGAGGAAAGCGGTGGTGATGGCGGCACTGGCGGCCTCGATACCGAGCTGCGCCCGGGCGGTCATCTGCAGGGCGCTCTCGAGCAGCGCGGTGAACATGCCGAGCAGCATGTCCGGCGGGATGTCGGCGCGCAGTGTGCCGTCCCGCACTCCCCGGAGTATCAGTGCTCGGACAGGCGCGGCGATGCGCTGCTCGATGACGTGCGGATCGGTGGTCTTGCGGCCGATCCGCAGCAGGGCGCTGTACTTGTCACCCGCGTCGAGAAAGCCGCGGTTGAGTCGGGCGATGCCTTCCCGCACCGGCACCGTCTCCAGCTCCGCCTCGGCGATCTTGATGCACAGTTGCTCGACCGCGGCAGCCTCCAGGGCCTGCAGCAGTGCGTCTCGACTGGGGAAGTAGCGGTAAAGGGTGGCGCGGCCGATGCCGGCAGCCTCGGCGACCTCCTCCATGCTCGCCGCGTCGCCCCGTTCACCGAGAACCGCCGCGGCCGAGTCGAGGATGCCACCCGCGATCCGCTCCTGCAGCTTCGCACTCCTGACCATGGACTCAGGGTACGGCCAGGTCTCCTGCGTCGACATATCCATCTCGATATGAGACGCTAATGTCTCACCTTGATGCAGAAACCGTCTCTTGCCGAGGAGTGGCCATGCAGGTTTCCCAAGCGGTGCTGGTGACCGGATGCTCGTCTGGAATCGGGCGCGCGACCGCGATCGCCCTCGCCCAGGCAGGATTGCCGACCTGGGCCTCGGCTCGCCGCCTTGAGACCATCGCCGACCTGCGCGATGCCGGCTGCCGCGTCATCGAGCTCGACGTGACGGACGAATCGTCCCGGGCCCGCGCGGTTCAGGCGGTGGAAGCCGAACACGGCGCAGTGGGCGCGCTGGTCAACAACGCCGGCTACGCACAGGTCGGCGCGATCGAGGACATACCGGAGCAATCGCTGCGTCGGCAGTTCGAGACCAACCTCTTCGGCCCGATCCGGCTATGCCAAATGGTTCTTCCCGGCATGAGGGCGCAGCGTTGCGGAACCATCGTCAACCTCGGCTCCGCCGCCGGCTTGGTGACGCCGCCGGCTTCGGGGGCGTATGCCATGACCAAGTACGCCCTCGAGGCCCTCTCCGATGCCCTGCGCTACGAGGTCGCCCCCTTCGGCGTGCGAATCGTGCTGCTGGAGCCGGGAGCCGTGCGCACCGGCTTCACCTCGGCACTCGCCGCCAACGCGCCCGACCTGGACGCCACCATGCCAGGCCCCTACCACACGCTCACCAAAAACGCCCTCGCCCTGGCCGAACGGGAGGGCGCCGGGGATCGCGGGCTCGACCCCGAGCAACTGGCGCACATCGTCGTCCGGGCGATCGCCGCCCGCCGGCCCAGATCCCGCTATCGGATCGGCACCCAGGCCCGCGTCGCCCCCACCGTCCGCCGCCTCCTCGGCGACCGCGCCTGGGACGCCGTGCTCCGCCGCGTGTGCCCGGCGGAGTAAGGCCGGTCCGGCGAGACGGCACGCCCGCCCCTGATCCCCTTATCGGGCAAGGCAATCCGATATTGAACATGTTCAAAAGCTGCGCTACAGTCGGCACAACGCAGATTTGAACGCGTTCAACTCTCTGGGAGGGGCTGCCCATGGACCTCACCGTCCTGACCTATCTGATCTACCTCGCCGTCAGTGTGCTGCTGACCGTGTGGGTGGCGCGCGTGCTGGTGAAGGCGGGCCAGGTGTTCCTGGCCGCCGTCTTCCCCGGCGACGCGTCGCTCATCAAGGCGGTCAACGACCTGCTCGTGGTCGGGTTCTACCTGGTGAACCTCGGCTTCATCGCTCTTTGGCTGCGCAAGACCGGCGACGTCGTCGATGCCCGCGGGGTGTTCTCAGCCCTGTCAGTGGACGTCGGTACGGTGCTTCTGGTGCTGGGCGCGATGCATCTGGGCAACGTGTTCGTCCTCAGCCGCTTCCGGCGGCGGGCGATCGACGGACCCCGGCCGCCTCGTCCGCAGCAGCCGCCGCAGCTCCGCTGGCCGTAAGCCCCAAGGAGCAGCATTCGTAGGGAGAGCGAGGAGCCGCGCGTGCGGACCGACGACGAGGAGGGGAGTCGGTCCGCTCGGGCGTCGTCCCGCACCGGCACGTACCTTACGGTGGAGCAATGCAAGACACGGCCCAAGCCAAGACGCCGAAGAGCGAGCAGACGCGGACGCTGATCCTGTCCACCGCCCTGCGCCTGTTCGAGGAGCGCGGCTACGACAAGACGACCATGCGGGCTATCGCGCAGGAGGCGGGCGTCTCCGTCGGAAACGCCTACTACTACTTCGCCGCCAAGGAGCACCTGATCCAGGGCTTCTACGACCGGCTCGCCGAGGAGCACCGGGTGGCCGCGGTCCAGGCGCTGGACGGCGTGCCCGACCTGGCCGACCGGGTGCGCCTGGTGCTGACCACCTGGCTGGACGTCGCAGGGCCCTACCACGCTTTCGCCGCCCAGTTCTTCAAGAACGCGGCCGACCCGTCGAGTCCGCTCAGCCCGTTCTCCGCCGAATCCTCCTCGGCCCGGGAGGCGGTGATCTCACTGCACCGGCTCGTGCTCTCCGGCTCGAACCTGCGCTACGACGCGGAGATCGCGCGCATCATGCCGGAGCTGCTGTGGCTGCACCACCTGGGCATCGTGCTCTACTGGGCGCACGACCGGACCCCCGAGGCCGAACGTACCCGCAGGTTGGCCGTGCGTACGGCGGCGACGGTGGCCCGTGCGGTGAAGCTCTCGCGCTTCAAGGTGGTCCGGCCACTGGTGCGCGAGGCCGACGCGATGATCCGCGAGTTCCTGATCACCGAACCGGGCGACGAGCCGCAGGCGCTGAAATAGCGGAGTCGGACTCGGCCGAATCGGCGTCGCCGGCCGCGCTGGGCACGGAGACGGCCGCTTCAGGGACGGCCTCCAGGGCTGAGGGGTCCGGTTCATCCGGCTCACGGCCCGGCGTCATGATGTTGAACTTCTTGATCGCGAAGGTGAACAGCGCGTAGTAGACCACGGCGAAGCACATGCCGATCGGGATCAGCAGGAACGGCTTGGTCGCGATGTCGAAGTTGAAGACGTAGTCGATCAGCCCGGCCGAGAACGAGAATCCGTCGTGGATGCCGAGTGCGTTGCACAGCGCCATGGACAGGCCGGTGAGCAGCGCGTGGATGACGAAGAGCTCCGGCGCCACGAACAGGAACGCGAACTCGATCGGCTCGGTCACCCCGGTGAGGAACGAACAGAGCGCGGCGGAGAGCATGATGCCGCCGATCATCTTGCGCTTCTCCGGCCGGGCGCAGCGCACTATCGCGAACGCGGCCGCCGGCAGCGCGAACATCATGATCGGGAAGAACCCGGTCATGAACATGCCGGAGTTCGGATCCCCGTGGAAGAAGCAGGCCTGGTCCCCCATGTAGGCCACGCCGTTCTCGGTGCAGGTGCCGCCCACCGCCGAGGTCCACACCAGGTTGTTCGGGATGTGGTGCAGCCCGAAGGGCAGCAGCAGCCGGTCGACGACGCCGTAGATGCCCGCACCCACGCTCGCGTGGGCCGCCGCCTGCTTGCCCAGGTAGGTGATCGCGGCGCCGGGCCACTGCCAGATCAGTCCCATCACGACGCCGAGGAACGTGGCGGCGAACGCGGTGACGATCGGCACGAAACGCCGGCCGCCGAAGAACGCCAGGTACGTCGGCAGCTTGATCCGGTGGAAGCGCTGGTAGAGCAGCGCGGCCAGGATGCCGACCAGGATGCCGCCGAGCACGTATGTCGGGTTCTTGTTGATCGCGTCGCTGGTGTCGAGCGTCGTCTTCCCGGCCACCGTGGTGGTGCCGTACCAGGCGGTGGCCCACTGCTGTCCCGCGGTGATGGGCATGGCGAAGACCGCCGCCGTCACCTCGTTGTAGACCAGGTAGCCGACCGCCGCGGCCAGTGCCACGGTGCCGTCGGCCTTCTTCGCGAAGCCGACCGCTACCCCGATGGCGAACAGCAGCGGCAGGAAGTTGTAGATGCCGTTGCCGGCCGCCGCGCACACCTGCTCGACGTAGACCAGCCAGTGCCAGCCGGTGAGGCTGGCGAGGTAGAGTCCGTGCTCGCTCGCGGCCTTGGGCCCGGTGCCGCGCTCGCCGAGGATGTCGTCGGAGCCCAGACGCAGCAGGACGCCCGCCGCCGGCATCACGGCGATGGGCAGCATCACGGAGCGGCCGATGCGCTGCAGCACGGCCAGCACCCGGCTCAACGGCTTGGGCCCCGGACGCGCGGGGGCAGCCGCGTCGGTCAGGGCGGTGGAGGAACTCAACTACGCGCCTCCAGGGGATTGGCGGCATGTGCACGCGGGTTCACGATCGGTTGCGCCGGGCGCTCCAGCGGCACCCACAGCTGGTAGCGGTCCGCGCGGTAGACGGAAGCAGCGTATTCGACGAGGAGATCGTCACAGTAACTTCTTCGTGTCATCTGCAGCACGACTCCGCTCACCGGGATCTCGAGCAGCGTCGCCTCCTCGGCGTCCGGATTGCCGGCCTCGATCACCTGCTCGCCCCAGGAGAGCGTCAGCCCGTACTGCTCGGCCAGGACCTGGTAGAGCGACTTGGGCGAGCCGAGGTTGAGGATGCCGGGCACCCGGTTCTCCGGCAGGTGGGTGCGCTCGACCGCCATCGGGATCGAGTCGGCGTAGCGCAGCCGCACCAGCCGTACCACGCCGTCGCCCGGCTGGATCTCGAGCTGCCTGGCCAGCGCGGGGGAGGCCTCGATCCGCTCGAACGCGAGGGTGCGCGAGGCCGGGACCATGCCGCGGCGGGTCATGTCCTCGGTGTAGGAGGCGAGCCGGACCTGCAGGTCCATCTTCGGCTGGGCGACGAAGGTGCCGCGCCCGCGCACCCGGTAGAGCCGGCCGTCCGCGACGAGTTGGTTGACGGCCTGGCGTACCGTCATCCGGGAGAGCCCGTAGCGCTCCCCGAGCTCCCGCTCAGACTGGATCGGGGTGTCCGGCTCCAGCTCGGTGGCGATCAGCTCCAGTAGGATTTCCCGCAGCTGCTGGTGCTTGGGCACCGGGCTACGCGGATTGATCTCCATCGATCCCTCACTCGACTCTCGCCCGGCCCCAGAGGCGGGCCGGACCGGCGCGACCCGCCACAGCCGGCCTTGCTGTGAGCTCGGTCACGCTCTACTGTTATGGACCGGACTAGACCACTTATGGTCGACTGTTGTCAAGATGGTCGCCTGCGGTCGAAATCCAATCGCAACCGCACAGGCCGGGACAAGCAGGCCGGGACGAAGGAACGTAGGCAAGCGGATGGACAAGGCGCAAGCGATCCTCGCCGCGCTCGGCGGGGCGGACAACATCATGGAGATCGAGCCCTGCATCACCCGGCTGCGCACGGTGGTGCACGACGCGGGCAAGGTCAGCGAGCGCGCGCTCAAGGCGGCCGGCGTGCACGGGGTCATGCGGGCGGGCACCGTCGTGCAGGTGGTGGTGGGTCCCGACGCGGACACGGTCTGCATGGACATCGAGGACCTGCTCTGAACGCTCCGCGAATCTTACCGAAACAACCTGTGCGCACCCGGCCTCTGGAGGTCGTCGCCCCGGTGACCGGGCGCGCGATCAGCCTGGCCGAGGTGCCGGACGCGGTGTTCGCGCAGAACATGGTGGGTCCGGGGGCCGCGATAGACCCGGTCCGCGCACCCGGCGAGGTGGTCAGCCCGATCGCCGGGATCCTGGTCAAGCTCAAGCCGCACGCCTTCGTGGTGACCGCCGAGGACGGACGCGGTGTACTCGTGCACCTCGGGATCGATACGGTGAACCTGGACGGCGCCGGCTTCGCGGTGCTGGCCGAGGAGGGCAGCGAGGTGGCCGCCGGCGCACCGGTGATCCGGTGGAACCCGGCCGAGGTCGAGGCGCGCGGGCTCAGCCCGGTGTGCCCGGTGATCGCCCTGGACGCCGGTCAGGCCGCGGTCGATGCCGTTTCGGTATCGGTCGCGCTCGGCGCCGTGTCAGCGGGAGACCGGCTGTTCACCTGGGCCTGATACTGGTGGGTGCCGCACCGAAGCGAAGCAGGCGCCGCACGAGGATCGAGGAGAGACACAAGACCATGCCGCAGCGAACAGTGACCGTAGCCTCCCGGGTGGGGCTGCACGCCCGGCCCGCCGCCGTGTTCGTCAAGGCCGCCAGTGCCGCCGCGCTGCCCGTCACGATCGCCAAGGAGGGCAAGGAGCCGGTGAGCGCGCGCTCGATCCTGGCCGTACTCGGCCTCGACGTGCGCGGCGGGGAGGACGTGGTGCTCGAGGCCGACGGCGACGGGGCCGAGGCCATCCTGGAGCGCCTGGCCGAACTGCTGACGGAGGACCTGGAAGGGTGAGCCCGGCTTGAGCGTGGCCGAGAACGCGGCGGGGAGCGGAGAGACCTGGCGCCGAGGGCTGCCCGGCGACGGCGTCGAGAGGGACGACGCCGCGGCCGATGACCGCCACTCGCCCCAGCCGGCCGACAGCGGTAGCGATGACGCCGCTGGTGGCGCCGCGGCCGCCGGCGTGCCCCCGCAGCCCTCGCCGCTCCCGTCGCGCCTGACCGGCATCGGCATCGGCGCCGCCGCCGTCGCCGGTCCGGTGGCGCTGATGGGGCTGCCCGAGCCGCCGCCCGATCCCAAGATCCCGCCTGCCGGAACGCCCGAGCAGGAAACCGAGCGTGCGCTGGCGGCTCTGCGCCAGGTGGCCGAGGAGCTCGGCCGTCGCGCGGGCCTGGCCGGTGGTGCGGCCGCCGAGGTCCTCGAGGCCCAGGTTCTGATGGCCGAGGACCCCAGCCTGACCGAGGCGGTCGCCGCGTTCACCGCGGCCGGCGCCTCCGCCGAGAGCGCGATCCACCAGGCCTTCGGCGGCTTCCGTGCCATGCTCGCCGAGGCCGGGGAGTACCTGGCAGCGCGCGTCGCCGACCTCGACGACCTGGCCGCCCGCGCGGTGGCCGCGGCAACGGGCCGGCCGATGCCCGGCGTGCCGGAACGCGAGCAGCCGTTCGTCCTGGTCGCCCACGACCTCGCCCCCGCCGACACCGCGCTGCTCGACCTGACGAAGGTGCTGGCCCTGGTGACCGAGCAAGGCGGCCCGACCAGCCACACCGCGATCCTGGCGCGCTCCCGCGGCATCCCGGCCATCGTCGGCGTCGCCGGGGCGCTCGGGCTGTCCGACGGACTTCCGGTCCTGGTGGACGCGGCGGACGGCACGGTACACGTCTCACCCTCCGCCCAGCTCGTCGACGAGGTGCTCCGGCGCGGTGCCCGCCGCCGCGAGGCCACGGCCCGGGCGTCGAGCACCGCCACCCGGATTCTTACCCCGGACGGCCGCGAGGTGCGGCTGCTGGCCAATATCGGCGGAGCCGCCGACGTGCCGGACGCGCTGGCCGCCGGGGCCCAGGGCGTCGGGCTATTGCGCACCGAATTCCTCTTCCTGGCAGCGAGCGAGCCGCCGTCCTTCGAGGAGCAGGTGGCCGCCTACCGGCCGGTGTTCGAGGGCTTCGACGGCCGGCACGTGGTCGCCCGGACGCTCGACGTGGGCGCGGACAAGCCGCTGCCCTTCCTGCCGTTCGCCGACGAGCCCAATCCGGCCCTCGGCGTGCGTGGGCTGCGTGCCTTCCGCGGCGAACACGAGCACCTGCTCGATGCGCAGCTCGCCGCACTGGCCGCAGCGGCAGCAGGTACCGGCACGGAGCTTTGGGTGATGGCTCCGATGGTCGCGGACGCGGCGGAGGCGGCCTGGTTCGCGGCCAAGGCGCGCGCGGCCGGGATCACCACGGTGGGCGTGATGATCGAGGTGCCCGCGGCGGCCCTGTGCGCCAAGGAGATCCTCGCCGAGGTGGACTTCGCCTCCATCGGCACGAACGACCTGACTCAGTACACGATGGCCGCGGACCGGCTGCTCGGCCCGCTCGGCGCGCTGCAGGACGCCGGGCATCCGGCCGTGCTCAAGCTGATCGAGATGACGGCGCGCGCCGGCGCGGAGCTCGGCAAGCCGGTCGGGGTGTGCGGCGAGGCGGCCGGAGATCCGCGGCTCGCGGCCGAGCTCGTGCGGCTCGGCGTGACCTCGCTGTCGATGGCCGCCGCGGCGATCCCGGAGATCCGAGCCGTTCTTTCAGAGTGAAACACCGACTCTTAGCGCGAAACACCAAGCCTCGTATCGCAGAAGCGATACGAGGCTTGGTGTTATACGGACTCTGGGGCATGACCCCCGAGGGCTACGCCCTTAGAAGTCCATGTCTCCGCCGGGCATGCCGCCGCCGGCCGGGGCCGAGGCCTTCTCCGGCTTGTCGGCGATGACGGCCTCGGTGGTCAGGAACAGCGCGGCGATCGACGCGGCGTTCTGCAGCGCCGAGCGGGTGACCTTGGCCGGGTCGGGGATGCCCGCCGCCAGCATGTCCACGTACTCGCCGGTCGCGGCGTTCAGGCCCCAGCCGGGCTCCAGGTTGCGCACCTTCTCCACCACGACGCCGCCCTCGAGGCCGGCGTTGACGGCGATCTGCTTGAGCGGGGCCTCGACGGCCAGGCGCACGATGTTCGCGCCGGTCGCCTCGTCGCCCTGCAGCTCGAGCTTCTCGAAGGCCTTGGTCGCCGCCTGCAGCAGCGCCACGCCGCCGCCGGCCACGATGCCCTCTTCGACGGCCGCCTTCGCGTTGCGAACGGCGTCCTCGATGCGGTGCTTGCGCTCCTTGAGCTCGACCTCGGTGGCCGCGCCGGCCTTGATGACGGCGACGCCGCCGGCCAGCTTGGCGAGGCGCTCCTGCAGCTTCTCGCGGTCGTAGTCCGAGTCCGACTTCTCGATCTCGGCGCGGATCTGGGACTTGCGGCCCTCGATCGCGTCCGCGTCGCCGGCGCCGTCCACGATGGTCGTCTCGTCCTTGGTGACGACGACCTTGCGGGCGCGGCCGAGCAGGTCGAGGCCGGTCGACTCGAGCTTGAGGCCGACCTCCTCGGTGATGACCTGGCCACCGGTGAGGATGGCGATGTCGCCGAGCATGGCCTTGCGGCGGTCGCCGAAGCCCGGGGCCTTGACCGCGACGGACTTGAAGGTGCCGCGGATCTTGTTGACCACCAGGGTGGCCAGGGCCTCGCCCTCGACGTCCTCGGCGATGATCAGCAGCGCCTTGCCGGACTGCATGACCTTCTCCAGGATCGGCAGCAGGTCCTTGACGTTGCCGATCTTCTGGTTGGCGATCAGGATGTACGGGTCCTCGAGGACCGCCTCCTGCCGCTCCATGTCGGTGGCGAAGTAGAAGTTGATGTAGCCCTTGTCGAAGCGCATGCCCTCGGTGAGCTCGAGCTCGAGGCCGAAGGTGTTGCTCTCCTCGACGGTGATGACGCCTTCCTTGCCGGCCTTGTCCATCGCCTCGGCGATCAGCTCGCCGATCGCCTCGTCGGCGGCGGAGATGGAGGCGGTGGACGCGATCTGCTCGCGGGTCTCCACCTCGGTGGCCATGGCCAGCAGTTCGGCGGCGACCTTCTCGACGGCGAACTCGATGCCGCGCTTGAGGGCCATCGGGTTGGCGCCGGCGGCCACGTTGCGCAGGCCCTCGCGGACCATCGCCTGGGCCAGCACGGTGGCGGTG
>Ga0073928_10003472_pt1 | contig 24854 bp, 25 predicted proteins | sample PaiPotPPA55metaG_FD_76969 | JGI IMG/M metagenome (GOLD analysis project Ga0073928, IMG submission 76969) | Iron sulfur acid spring bacterial and archeal communities from Banff, Canada, to study Microbial Dark Matter (Phase II) - Paint Pots PPA... ...
CGTCGAGTTCAATCAGGGTTGGGCCAAGAACGCTCCGGTCGTAATGCTTAGCGTGGCGGCCATGAACTTCGCCCACAACCACGAACCGAATCGCCATGCTTTTCACGACGTCGGCCAGGCCGCAGCAAATCTTGCCCTGCAGGCGACCGCCCTCGGCCTCGAACTTCATCAGATGGCAGGCATCTTGCCCGACAAGGCCCGCGAAATTTTCGCGATTCCAGATGGCTACGAAGCCGTCGCGGGAATGGCGCTTGGCTACCCCGGCGATCCGGCGTCGCTGCCAGAGCCGTTGCGCAAGCGCGAAGAAGAAGCGCGAACCCGCAAAGCCCTCGACTCCTTCGTTTTTACCGGCAAGTGGGGCAGTACCGCAGCCTGCGCCATGCCTAAAAAGTGACTTAGCCTGCCCTCGAAGCACCTGGACCTCATTTTGCGGCTGCCCACACTTCGCACCTGCTGCCAGCAGGGGGGTGCCCACGGGCAACCCCGCTCCCATTACCCTGAATCGAACCTACTCGGGATGTAGCTTCTTTTCCGTAAGTTACGCGCGGCCGAGTAATTCTTAGCGCCGCGGTGTTAAGTCTAGGGACACTCAACGCTTTACTCGGTGATGCCAACGCAGGCCGGCATTTTAAAATTTAAGATTGCAATTTAGGTCCAACGCAGGAGCACAGCCTTAGTGCGTGTCGAAACACGATCTTTTAGCTTTTTGACGTCCGCGAAAAGCCTGCTCGCGCGGACTCTGCGTGCAGGCCTGCCTTCCGTCGCGCTCCTAATTCTATTTTCGTCCTTCGTGTGCTCGCCCGCGCACGCCGATGTCGGAGTCGTCCTGAACGAATCACTCGACACCAGCGTCGCCAGAATCACAGGTTCAGGCCACAGCGCCGTCTATTTTTCCCGAATCTGCCCGGACGGGCCGGTCAAACTCCGCCTTTGCGCCGCCGCCGAAAACGGCTCCGTAATGAGCAACTACACCACCCTCGGCGAAGACCAGCCTTTCGAGTGGAACGTCGTCCCGCTGAACATTTATCTCTACGGCGTCGAGGACCCGGCGCAACAACCCGTCTACGGCTCGGAAAAAATCAAGCGCGCTCTCGAGGAACGTTACCGCGAAAACTATTTAACCGGCTACTGCGAAGGCAAAATCTGCCGAACCGGCAATGGCTCGGAATGGCGTGAGATGGTCGGCGCCACTCTGGAACGAAGCATCTACATTTTTATCGTTGCCACCACCATCGAACAGGATCAGGAACTGATTGCAAAGTTCAATTCCTTGCCGAACGAAAACCACTTCAACGGTGCGACGCGTAATTGCGCCGACTTCACGCGGCGCGTCATCAATAGCTATTTTCCGCGCGCCGTCAGTCCGGATTACATCAATGATTTCGGAATGACCAGCCCGAAAGCGGTTGCGCGTTCCTTCAGCCGCTACGCTCAGCGCCATCCGGAATCCGAGTATCGTGCTCTGCACTACGCGCAGTTGCCCGGCCGCATCAAGCGCAGCACCGAGGCGCGGGCCGGAACCGAGCAGCTCTACCACTCCAAGAAGCTGCTGGTTCCTATGCTTATTTTCGCGGACCACGAACTCCCATTTGTCGCGGCTTCGTATTTGCTCACGGGCCGCTTCAACCCGGAGCATGAATCGGAAGAGCATCCCACCGTCGAAATCACCGATGCCGGCCACCAAATCGATCTCGCGAAGGCCGTCGGCGACGAAGAACGCGTGAAGGAACTAGAGACCATTCGACGGGATCGGCGCGCGGATGTGGTGGGTACCTCGAACGAGTGGAACGACTACAAGAATGCATTCAGCATGGTCGTCGAGGAAGCGATCCGCAGCGAGATCATTCCGAACCGCAAATATCTCGATCGATTCTACCGCCGCCTGGAAGGCGCCGGCACGCTGGCAATTGACTCGAACGGAGCTTCCACAATGGAAGTCGCGAATCAGGTCGAGACCATCCACGTGGGCCTGAGCGCGGACAACATTGTCGCTCCCGGTTCCGATGCCGAGCTATCTTACGTGCTCATGCTCACGCGAATCGGCCGCGTACTAAAGAGCCCCAAGCACAGCCGCGAAACGATGATTGAATTCAGAAAGGATTGGGCGCTCTTGCAAACGGCCCGAATTAAGATCATTGACGTCGATTCGACTGCCCCGCTGCCGGGCATCGCTATGCGTACGGGCGTGGCAGCTGGAATCGGGAAAAACTGAAACATCAAGGCAGCCAGAGAAGAATTTACGTCCGGAATTCCAGAAGATAAACCCTCGACGCGATTCCCCTCCCTTTCCCGCGCCTTCTCGCGCTTCGCCGCCATTTTTTGCTATGATGCAACCACTCTTGAGACTTCGCATGCGATCTTCGATTTGCGCGCTTTTCTATTTTCTTTCGCTCTCCGTGTTGCACGCGCAGTCCGCGCCCGTGCGCCTCGCCGCAAATACCAGCGGGACTTTCTCGGCTGCTCCGGTATCGGCTGCCCCTGTAATTGTTATCGGGTTCTTGGGCGGATTCGTGAAACACGACAATCTGGTGCACGGCGGCGTTCAGGTTGCCGCGCGGCTCCGCGAGGATTATCGTTCCGGCGTTTACATCGAGTCTTTCGAGAATCATCGTGGCGAAAAGGCTCACGCTGCAATCCTCAAACTCCTCGACGTCGATCGTGACGGCGTTCTTTCACCCGACGAGAAGCGCAACGCCCGCATCGTCATCTACGGGATTAGCTGGGGAGCTTCCGAAACCGTGAATCTCGCGCGGGAGCTCGAAAGCGACGGCATCCCCGTCCTTCTTACCATTCAGGTGGATAGTGTTTCGAAATTCGGCGAGAACGACGAGACGATTCCCGCGAACGTAGCGGAGGCAATCAACTTCTATCAACCGGACGGACTCCTGCATGGCCGGCCGCAAATTCGTGCCGCGGACGCGAACCGTACTCACATCATCGCCAACGTTCGCTACGACTACAAGGAAACGCCCATCAGCTGCGATCGGTATCCTTGGTATGACCGCGTATTTGCCAAGACCCATACGCAGATCGAGTGCGATCCGAAAGTCTGGAACAGAGTCGAGTCTTTGATCCGCTCCAAGCTCCCACCGCCCGATCCGAATACATCCGCGCAATTCTCCGCTCAATAATTGCAGCTCCCGGTTCGCGTGTGGCCGCCCCCGATTCTCGTGCGCGCTTCTCTTCACAAGCCCAGCAGGCCTATCTGCAATACAGGAATCACCTCATCCCGGCGCAGACGACGCTGTACTCCATTTCCAAACTCCGTACAAATTCGTGTTTTCCACAGATTTTTGCTCATTTCTCGATCCACCAGCAGGAGCCTACGCGGGCCTACCACAACCTTCCGTTTCATCTCAGGGCATTGCAGTATGGGCACATTAGAGCCTGCGGCGTACTGTTTCACGCGTGTTCGTTCGTTTTTGAGGTTCGCAAAGGCCGCGGCAATCCTCGACGGCCTCTTTCCAGGCCGCGTTAGAAGCGTCAGCTAGCAACGCCACCCGGCTCGCGCCGGAGCCCTTTCGCCAGGGCAACCTAAAAGTCCACTTGAGGAGGAGTGACACGTGAAAGCTGCGAAGGAAACGGAGGCTCCGGCAGGCAAGGAAGTTTCGCGCGACGAGTTGATCAATCTCTTGAACGAAGACCTTTCGCGCGAATACCAGGCAATCATTTCTTACGTCGTTTATTCGCAGGTTCTGAAGGGCGCGCAATACATGAACATCGCGGGAGAACTCGAAAAGCACGCCGGTGAGGAACTGGCCCACGCCCTCGTCATTTCCAACCAGATTGATTATCTAGGCGGAATGCCCGCCATTACGCCCAAGCCCGTGCGCACCTCTGAGAAAGCGACGGACATGCTCCAATTTGACCTTGAGAACGAAACCGAAACGATTCGCAACTACACCGACCGCATCTATCAATGTGAAGAACTGGGCGAGTTCGCGATGGCCGAACACATCCGTGAAATTCTCATGGACGAGCAAGACCATCTGATTTCACTCGCCACCGCACTCGGCCGGGAAGTCCCGGTCATCAAGAGAACCGCCGGGAAACGCGCAAAAGAGTAGCGCACCGGCGGCGAAAAAGGAGTAACAGATGAAGGGTATTTCGATCGTGGGCATTCTGCTGGTGATTCTGGGAGTCATCGGCCTGGCCTATCAAGGAATCGGTTACACCAAGAAGAAGGACATCGTCGACGTGGGGCCGATTCACGCCACCGCGGACGAGCACAAAACGATTCCGATTCCGCCAATCCTGAGTGGTATCGCTCTCGTGGGCGGGATTGCCTTGTTGATCGCTGGCGCAAAGGCTGGTTCGTAAACTCGACGATCCGGTATTGCACGGACTACGTGTCACGGAGGAATTGATGTTCTTGATTCTGACAATCGTTCTCGTGCTGGCGCTCGTGGGAAGTTTGCCAAGGTGGCCGCATAGCCGGGGTTGGGGTTATTACCCCAGCGGTGGCCTGGGCTTGGTTCTCGTGATTTTGTTGATTCTGCTTTTGCTAGGACGCCTGTAAGCGCTGTACCCGAATGGCAAAACGCCGGATTTTTCCTCCGGCGCGTTTTCTAAACTAACCGGGAGGACGAATCCACAATGAGCAATACGAGTAACTTTGAAAAGAAAGAAAAGGGCATTTTAATGGACGTGGCGCGAACAATCGGCTCCACTCTGGGCAGCGTAGCTCACACCGTGGAATCGGCGACGGCAGCCGCTGACCATGCGTTCCATCGTAAGCCTGCGAAGCGCCGCGTCACCAAAGCACGCGCGGCAAAGCGCACCGTCAAGCGCGTGGCAAAGCGTATTGCAAAGAAAGTCCGCGCCTCCAAAGCTTCGGTCGCTCGCAAAGTGGCCAAGCGAAGCTCGCGCCGTTCTTCCGGTCGCGGCAAATAACGATTCGCACGCTCGGTGGAGGATATGCAAATGGGCGCACTTCGAATTCTGATCGCCGACGATCACGACGTAATTAGGCGCGGCCTTAAAACGCTCCTCGAAGCCCATCCCGGTTGGAAGGTTTGCGCGGAGGCCCACACCGGAACCGAAGCGGTGTCGAAATCCCAAGAAACGAAGCCGGACGTAGTGGTTCTCGATATCAACATGCCGGAAATGAGCGGCCTCGAAGCTGCCAGAAAGATCCACGAAATCCTTCCGAAAACAGAAACCCTGATGCTTTCGCTCGAATATTCCGACGATCTTATCGTTGGGTGCATCGACGCGGGCGCTCGCGGATATATGGTGAAGTCTGACGCCGGCAGCCAAATTATCATCGCCGTCGAGGCGCTCGCAAACCACAAGCCGTTCTTTACGCCGCGCGTGAAGGAAGCGCTCTCGGGCGATAACGCGATCGTCAGCGAACTTGGAGATGGCAAGCGATCCACGCGTGAACGCCTCACCGCGCGTGAACGGGAAGTGGTGCGCCTCATATCCGAGGGAAAGCACAGCCGCGAGGTGAGCGCTACTCTCGGAATCAGCGTGAAAACGGTGGAAACTCACCGCGCAAACATCATGCGCAAGCTCGACATTCATTGCATGGGCGATCTCGTGCGATACGCGCTGCGCAATCGCTTGGTCGATGCCTAACCGCCGGGGTTGGCCTGACGAGCTAAATCATAAGGAGGATTTATGTTGCGCTGGGCTCTGATTTTTCTAGTGGTCGCGATCGTTGCTGGAATTCTGGGCTTCGCGGGACTTATGGTAGCGGCGGCGGGAATTGCGAAGACCTTGTTCTATCTGTTCCTCATTCTCTTCCTGGTCTCATTGATTGGCGGGCTCGTCAGAAGGGCCTGACGAGGCAGTTCATACAGCTTAAAGGAGTCCTCAGATGACCGCTCAACAAGGGAAAAAGTGCGCGCATCCGGTGTGTTCGTGCGAGGTCACATCGGGTAAGTATTGCAGCGCGCAGTGCGAAGCGATGGAGAAAACGCCCGACGTCGATTGCCGCTGCGGACATCCCGGCTGCCAGGGTCGAGCGCACTAAAATATTGCAGAAGGCCGCAGCGTAAGCGAAGCCGCCCCCCTCTTATCGCCTCTAAGCGAATTCGGCGACCGTCCGCTAAAACTCATGCCTACATCATTTCCCCAGCGTCGCGAAGAAACCCACCGAGGCTAAAAGCATTACAGCTGTGGCTATCCATCCGATCGCTTTTAGCGGATTCGGCACCGTGAATTTCCCCATGATCTTCGGACTCGCGCACATCAGCATCGTAACAACCATCAGCGGCACGGAGACGATTCCGTTGAGCGCCGCCGCCCAGAACAGCGCCCGGATCGGATCGAGTCCGCTGAAGTTGATTGCGGTCCCGATTAGCGTGGCAATCGCCAGCACCCCATAGAATTTTGGCGCTTGGCGAGGTTTTAACTCCAGGCTCGCATGCCACTTGAATGTTTCCGCGATCCCGTATGCGGCCGACCCCGCCAGCACCGGCACTGCAAGCAGTCCTGTCCCGATAATCCCGATTGCAAATAAAAGAAAAGCCAAATGGCCGGCCAATGGTTCGAGCGCCTGCGCTGCTTGCGCCGACGTTTGCACGTGTTTTCCCGCGGCATGCAGCGTTGCGGCCGTGGTCAATATAATGAAGAACGCCACGAGGTTCGAAAACCCCATCCCAACGTATGTATCGATCTTGATTCGCTGGAGCTGTACCGGCGCCTGCTCCGGCGATTTTCGCAACGGCTGTTCCTTCTGATTCAAGCTGACATCCTCGGCTTCTTGCGACGCCTGCCAGAAGAAAAGGTACGGGCTGATTGTCGTTCCAAGCACCGCAATCAAAGCTGTGAGGTAGTCCGACGTGAAGGAAATCGACGGCAAAAGGGTCGCGCGCATCGCCTGGGCCCACGGCACGCGCACCACGAAAGCCGTCGCCACATACGCGAACAGCGCCGCTGTGAGCCACTTGAGATACTTTACATAGGATTCGTAGCGTACGAATGTCTCGAGGACGAGCGAGAGAACGCCAAAAAGAAGCACGTAGGCAATCGCGGGTCCCGGAATCAGCAGCTGGGCCGCTGCCGCCATTGCTCCAATGTCCGCGCCCAGATTGAAAATGTTCGCGATGCACAGAAGCGAGACCATCGTATAGAGGATGGGCCGCGGATAATTTTTCCGGATGTTCCCCGCAAGGCCCGCGCCGGTCACTCGCCCGATCCGCGCGCAGATTTCCTGTATCACGGCCATGAGCGGATACGAGAACAGCATCGTCCACAGTAATCCGAACCCAAACTGCGCTCCCACTTGCGAATACGTGGCGATTCCGCTCGGATCGTCATCGGACGCGCCGGTGATCAGCCCCGGCCCGAGCTTCCGGAAGATCCATCCGACTCCGTAATTTTTATCGACTGCGATCGCTGCGATCCTTCGATGCGAACTCGAAGTCAAAACAGTTTTAGCTGAAAAACCTAGGCGAACTCCAGCGTACCACCTGCGCAATCCTCTCATACCACAATCGCGAACATTTCCGAGTGTTGGGTGAACCACAGAAGGAACTAACGCGGCGGAACGCGGCGAACTTTGCGATTCCTGTTCCCGCATCCCAGCGGCTAGATTTTCGGGAGGACGATGCCCTGCTGCGCCTGGTACTTCCCCTTTTTGTCTTTGTAGGAGACTTCACATTGCTCGTCGGATTCGAAGAAGACTACCTGGCACAATCCTTCGTTGGCGTAAATTCTTGCGGGAAGCGGCGTGGTGTTGCTGATCTCGAGCGTCACGAAGCCTTCCCATTCCGGCTCGAACGGCGTTACGTTGACGATGATCCCGCAGCGCGCGTAAGTGGACTTGCCCACGCACAGCGTCAGCACGTTTCGCGGAATGCGGAAATATTCCACCGAGCGGCCGAGCGCGAACGAATTCGGAGGAACGATGCAGATGTCGCCTTTGAATTCCACAAATGATTTCGCGTCGAAATGTTTCGGGTCCACGATCGACGAATTCACGTTCGTAAAAATGCGGAATTCGTCCGCTACGCGCATGTCGTAACCGTACGATGAAACTCCATAGCTGATCACGCCGTCGCGCACCTGGCGATCCTCGTAAGGCTCGATCATCTTGTGCTCGCGCGCCATCCTGCGAATCCATTTGTCAGACTTCACCGACATCCTAACCTCCTCAAGAATTGAATCGAGCCTGGCGGAACCCTGAGAGCCGCGCATGTTATTACACGGCGCGGCGCTTGACAACCCGCAAACCCCTGTCTAGCATAGGCTTCCGCCCTGCGGGAGGCTCGTGTGATCAAGCTCGACATCGTAAACGCCATCGTAGCGAAGACAAACATCACTCGTACGAAAGCCGAACAGGCCGTCGAAACCGTTTTCGAGGCCATGAAGAACGCGCTCGGCCGCGGCGAACGCATCGAACTCCGCCGCTTCGGTGTCTTCAACGTGAAGCCGCGCAAGACCGGCATCGGCCGCAACCCGCGCACCGGACAGCAGGTCAGCATTCCACCCGGCAAAGCGGTGCGCTTCAAGCCGGGAAAAGAACTCCAGTCGCTCCCGGCTACTACTCCGGCAGCCAAGTCCTGAAGCGCGAGCTGCTGCGTCTTGCAGGCCGCTCGCAATCCGCAAATGACACTTGATCGTAGTCTTGGCCAACGTTCGCGCCAATTGCTGGGCGCCAAGGCCGCCCGCCAGAATCTAGCGACGACTGCGCACCGAAGCATCCAACCTGCATGAACGACGGCAACGGCGACCCGGACGAAGTTCTCGATTCGCAATTTCCGCCATTCCCGCTGGTCAATGGGCCGCCACCGCCATTTCGACGCCGGCGGCGCCGGTTGTGGCCCGCGCTGCTGCTGTTTTTTCTCACGGTGATTTCAACCCTCGCCGTGGGCTCGGAATTCGCGCGGTCGTACGCGCGGAATATCTCGCCATTCTCGGGCGACGAGAATTTATTTCTTATGATGGTGTATCCGCTGAAGCATCCTAGCTTGCTCCTCCTTGGCATTCCGTTTTCCATCACAGTGATGGGAATTCTCCTGGCTCATGAGCTGGGCCACTACTTCGCCTGCAAGTTTTATCGCATGGATGTGAGCTACCCATATTTTATTCCTGCCCCGACTCTCTTCGGCACCTTTGGAGCATTCATTCTGATTCGCTCGCCGTTCCGGTCGAAGCGTGCGCTGTTCGACGTCGGAATCGCCGGGCCAATCGCGGGATTCGTTCTCGCTGTGCCGGCGATGGCATTCGGAATCGCCTGGTCGAAGATTGCGCCGGACGCGCAGGCAAGCGCTTCTATTTTGTTCGGCAATCCCCTGCTGGTGCGAATGTTCATCGCGTTGTTTCATCCTGGCGTGGACTCTGCTTCGCTGCTGCTTCATCCCGTCGCGCGCGCCGCGTGGCTTGGACTTCTCGCGACGGCGCTGAATCTGATGCCGATCTGGCAGCTTGATGGCGGGCACATTCTGTACAGCCTCGCGAGCGAGCAGCACCGGAAGATTTCGATTGTGCTTTCTCTTTTTCTAATCGTTCTCGGAAGATTCGCGTGGCCCGCCTGGTATTTCTGGGGCGGCGCGCTGCTGCTGCTGACTCTTCGGTTCCGCCATCCGCCCGTGATGGATCGCTGGGAACCGCTGGATGCTTCGCGCAAATTGTTAGCGCTTGTGGCGCTGGCCATTTTTGCCCTCTGTTATACGTTGTCGCCAACATGGGAGCCTCCTGAGGATGCGCCGATTCAGGCGAGATTTGTGGGATCGACATCGACGATAACGGCGGTGTCGGGAATTTCCTTCTTGGCGCAGAAATCGAGGCAGCCGGAGAGCGCTTGCGCGAGCGCGGAGCGTTGCGGCGACTTCAGCACAAACTGGAAGCGGTAGTCCTTGCGCAGACGTGCCACGGGCGCCGCGGCGGGGCCCAAGATTTTCACGCCGCGATTTTCAAACGGCGCGAAATAGCCTGCCAGGGCGCGCGACCAGCGAATCGCGTTCTCGATTTTGCGGTCGCGAACCAGCACGTTTGCGAGCGCGGTGAACGGCGGGTAGTGCAGCATGCGCCGGAAATGCGCTTCTTTCTCGTAGAACGAAGCGTAATCCTGTTGTGCTGCGAACTGGATCGCGTAGTGCTCCGGATAGTACGTTTCGACCAAGACTTCGCCGGCCAGCTCGCCGCGTCCGGCGCGTCCTGCTACTTGCGTTAGCAACTGGAACGTGCGTTCGGCGGCGCGAAAATCGGGCCGGCCGAGTGCGAGGTCCGCGGCGACAACTCCCACGAGCGTGACGCGCTGGAAGTCGTGCCCCTTCGCGACCATTTGGGTGCCGACGAGCACGTCGATCTCGCCTTGCGCGAATGCGCCGAGAATCTGCTGGAAGGCGTGCTTGGTGCGAACGGTGTCGCGGTCGAGCCGCGCGATCTTCGCGTTTGGAAATTGCTCGCGTAAATATTCTTCGACGCGCTCGGCGCCGTCGCCGACGAAATACATGTACTCGGCCTTGCATTTCGGGCATTGCTTGGGTGGACGAATGGAGTAGCCGCAGTAGTGGCACTCGAGGCGCGCGCGGCTTTTGTGGTACGTCAGCGCGATGCTGCAATTCTGGCACTGCACGAACGCGCCGCAACTTCGACAGAGCATCGACCATGAATATCCGCGGCGGTTGATCAGCACCATCGCCTGCGTGCCTTCCTGCAAGCGAAGCGCGATGGCGGCGCGAAGCGATTCGGAAACAGGCGTGGCACGATGCTGGCGACGGAATTCCTCGCGGAGGTCAATGATGCGCACTTTGGCGAGCGGACGATTTTCGACGCGCGAAGTCAACTCGATTGAGTGATATTTTCCGGCGCGAGCGTTGTGGTAGGTCTCAAGCGAAGGGGTGGCCGAGCCTAGGAGCGCGACGGCGCCTTCGAGGCGCGCTCGATAGACGGCCGTGTCGCGGCCGTTGTAGCGCGGCGTTTCTTCCTGTTTGTAGCTCGATTCCTGCTCTTCATCGACGATTACCAGGCCAAGATTCTCGAGCGGCGCAAAAACCGCGGAGCGCGTGCCCACTACGACGCGCGCTTCGCCGCGCCGCACGCGCCACCATTCACGCGCCCGCTCGATGTCGGGCAAGCCACTGTGCAGAACGGCAACGCCAGAGCCGAAGCGCGCACGAACCAAGCGTCCTACCCAGAGCGTGAGCGCGATTTCAGGAACCAGGACGAGCGCGGTGCGTCCGCGCGAAAGCGCCGCTTCGATCGCGCCGAGATAGACTTCCGTTTTTCCGCTGCCAGTGACTCCATAAAGAAGGCCAGCCGCAAATTTTCCAGCTACCAGCCAGCGCCATATTTCAGCGAGCGCCTGATTTTGCTCGGCGTTCAAAACATTGGCGGGCGGTGTGAAGTCCGTGTCCCAGGAATCTTCCTCGGCGGTGAGCGGCTCTTCCCAGGCGAGGAGGCGCGAGTTTTTCTCGAGGCGCTGAATCACGGCGCGCGATACCTGCGCTTTCTCGATTAGAAGGCCGAGCGGAAGCGGGCCGCGCGTCGCGGTAAGGATTTCGCGAATTCGCTCTTCTGCGCCGCTAGCTGGGCCTTCGGTGTTCGCAACGTTCCACGCGACGATCTTCTGCATGCGCGCATGCTTTTGACGTACGACTTCGCGCGCGCTCAGCAATCCGCGGCGAACGAGCCTTTCGGCGATCGCTTCCGAAAGCGGTTTGCGGCGGAGGCGTTTCGAAGGAAGCGACTGCCCTTCCGAGTCGATCTTGCGGAGCAGGTCGAACTCGGCCGACTCGGCGTCCGTTTTCTCGGCAGCATCGGCGAGTTCCTGCAAATACTTGCGTCCCGCCTCAGTGATCGAATACTCGCGGTCGTGGCGAAGTTCGACTTCCGGCGGAAGCATGGCGCGGAATGTTTCGCCAATCGGCGCGAGATAGTAGCGGCTGACCCAGTGTCCTAGTTCGATGAGTTTTGCAGGGAGCGCCGGGAGCGAGTCCATCAGTTCGGCGATTTCGCGGATGGTTGATTTGCCGCGCGCGATTTCCGGCGCGCGGTCGGAGACGGAGAGACCGATGCCGACCATAGCGCGATTGCGAAACGGCACAACGAGACGGCGTCCGATGAGTTCTTCGCCGTTGAGCGATGCAGGCACGGCGTAGGTGAACGTCGAGCGGAGCGGAACAGGAAGCGCGACTTCGCAGAAACGCGTGCTCATGGCGGTGGGTAGTGTAGCAGCAGGGCGAAGCGTGGCCGAATTCAGAGGCGAAAGCGGTGAAAATAAAACATGCAATAATTCGCTATTAGACTGGGTACCGATCGTTTGTTTTGAACGACTTCCGAGGCATTCTAATCGCCGATTCGCTATTAGAAAAAATGGCTGGGCAGCGAGTGGATCGGAGGAAGGAACGTGCGAGGCGTTGGTGGCAAAAGACACTACGGCGCGAGCGAAAGCGGGACTTGCCGCTCGCGGCCTATGCAATTCTGCGGGCCGTCTTGCGCGCCTTTTGTTGCGCGGCGTCATGGCGCCTCTTTTACCGTATCACTAAAGATTCTGAAATCAAGTGTTTTTTTACGCAGGAGAAAATCCACGCGGAGTTCGCTGAGCTAATTAGCGTTAGCGGATCAGTCAGCGATGAAGGTACAGCGGATTTCCGTCAGGGTCGGACAGAAATCTGACATGCTGCGGGCGGACCCCATGAGATTGAATTTGTAATTGGACATCAGGTCCAGCAACTGCCGCTCGGTGTCGTTGGCAGGAACCGGTTTCTCAAACAGCGAGAGTGAGTGCACCAAACCAAGGAGCAATAGGAATACCGCACCCGTCTTGAACAGACGCCTTCCCCACTTGTCCGTCATGGTGTGAAGTTATAGCACGAGAAGAGGGCCACGGATTGATTGCGGCTAGCGAATCCCGACCTGGCCTCGGACGCTGTCGATCAACTTCTTGGAATCGTAGCCGATCCCGGATTTGAAGACGGTTTCGACGTTTTCGATCTCGTCGATGTTTTTTGACGGGTCGCCCTTGATTAAAACCAGGTCCGCTTGCTTGCCGGGCGCGAGGGTTCCGATGCGATCTTGCCGGCCGAGGTATATCGCGCCGTTCGCGGTGGCGATTTGAATGGCTTCGACTGGCGTGAACCCCGCCTCGACCAGCAACTCTATTTCGCGCTGATCGCCGAAACCCGGAAGCACTCCGCCATTTCCAGTTGGATCAGGTCCGGCGAGCAGCAAGCCTCCCGCTTTGACGAACGCGACTTCAAAATCCATTTCTTTGCGCATCAGGGACGGCATCGGCGAATCCAAAGTTACGCCTGCACGCGCGGTGAGGTAGCTTTGCGCGGATTCCGCGGACATGGCGTCGAGCGTGCGCCGCTGCAATTTCGGACGGCCGGGTGCGCTGGCTTCGAAGACCGGAAGCGTTGAAGTGACCGCAACGTGATGCGAGACGAGATTGTGGATCAGCTCCTGCACTTGCGGGCCGTTTACGTCCTGCTTCGCCCAACTGGTGGCACCGCCTTGCGGGCACACGTCGGGCTTTTTGTCCGTCACGAATTCGGTGTCGGCAAATACCGGTCCGTGCTCGAAATCGTCGATCCCCAGCGCGATGGCTTCCGGCCAAGTTACCGAGCAGAGGTGCCCGGTGAGTTTCAGGTTGTGTGCGTGGGCCTGCTTGATCGCCACGCCCAGTTCCTCACGCGTGATGTTCATGTAGGCTTTAAAGGACGTCATGCCTTCCGCCGCCCAGTAATCGACCATGCGTTTGGCATCATCGGGGCCGGAGAGTTCGTGCATCTGAGCAAAGCGAGTGGGCGCGCCTTCGAGGTATGGCGCCGTCGCGTCAATAGCTGGGCCCGGCATGAGGTTCGCGTCTATGCGGCTTTTGACTTTCAGGTCGGTGTAGGGCTCGAGGCTTCCGGTGGTGCGCATGGTTGTTACGCCGGCCGCTAGATAGAGACGCGGCGCGGTGTAAGGAATCTCCGCTACGAACAGACCCGGCTCGCCAATTTTTCCTCCGACAACTTGTACTGCGTATGAGTCCGTGTAGTAGAGATGGTCGTGCATGCCGACCAGGCCGGGAATGACGGTGTAGCCGGAGAGCTCGAGCCGTTGCGCGCCCTGAGGGATTTCAGCGGACGCTGCTGGGCCCATGGATTGGATCTTGCCATTGGCGATCACGATCGCCTGATCTTCTTTTGGGGCGGCGCCGGTTCCGTCGATTACTCGGACGTGGCCGAGGACGAAGACCGATGCGTCGACGCTTACGAAGGGCGCGGCGTCGGTGGATTGGTGGGTCTGGGCAACTGCGGTGGCAGCGGCGAGCAACGAGCCAAATAAAAGCAGAGCACGCATCCGTAAACCTCGCGAGGCCTGCCACTGAGGATCCGGCTGGCGGCTGGGATTCTACTCCAACGGTTCTCTAGCGGGAACAAGAGTAGTTGGGGGCTGGGTGCGGAGCGGGTGGATTGGCGCGAAGAGAGACGATCGAGTTGTTTGCATGCTGTGCGAATTTGAACAGTGCCGGGGTGGGCACTGCCGGTACCATTCTTCCAGGTGCAATCTTGTGCGGCGACAGCGTTTTGCCGCGAGCGACGTCACGAGGAGAATCGAAATGAAAAGATCGATAGTTCTGGGTACGTTCCTGGCAGCGCTACTGATTGGCGGGTGTACCACGACCCCGACGGTGGCACCCGATCCGCAGGCACAACAAGGCGCGACGTCGCGCGACGCAGATCAGCGGCGGGAGGCAGACCGGCGGCGGGAGGAAGATCAGCGCAGGGAGGAAGATCAGCGGCGTGGCGCGGATCAGCATCGGGACGCAGAGCGGGGCAGGGATGGGCAGACCGCGGCGTGTCCAGCGGGCCAGCATCGCGCTACAGCTTCCGATGGAAGAGTGATTTGCGTGAGGGACTGACGTCGAACCGGTAATCTGACTGGAATTTTGTTGTCCGAGTTCGGGATTCGAAAAAAAACATGGAGAGCGATACACCGCCGGAATGGCGGAGGAGTGTGGTTGCGCGCGATGCGCGAATAGCACCTGTCGGCGGCTGATCCCGATGGTATACAGGACGAGAATCAGAGGCTGACGAGGACGATGCCGAGGAAGATTAGGGCGATGCCGAACCATTGGCCGGGCTCGAGGCGCTCGCGGAGAAAAACCCAAGAGAGCAGGACGGTGACGGCGCCGTAGAGCGAGGCGAGTACGGCGACTACGGCTACTTGTCCGGTGTGCAGGCCGGCGTTGTTAGCCATGAAGGCTGCGGTGTCCATCACGCCGACGGCGGCGAGGAGCCACCAGACTCCGCCGCGCGGAATGCGAAGGCTTTGGCGCGCGGGGGCGGCGCAGAGCAGAAGCGTCGAGAAAGATGTGAGGCGAATTACCCAGACGGAGACCGTGCCCCCGACGACCGGAACGACGAAATAGCCGAGAAACCAGAAAAGAAAACCGAATAGCACTCCTGCAACAATTGCCCAGCCGACTCCTTTCGAGAAATGCGCGCGCGCAGTTGTTTTGTCTACTGCTGTTTTGTCAGGCGATGCCTGGCGCTCAGGTGGCGTTGCGTTTGTTGCTTTCGCGAACGATGTGGCGGCGAGCACGACGCCGATCAGCGTTACGGCGAGGCCTGCGGCGCGGATTGGATGGATGCGTTCGCCGCTGAGCAACGAGAGCGCAACCGTTAGCGCCGGGTAGGCCGACGAAATGGGTGCGACGATGCTCATGACGCCGACTTCGAAGGAGTGGTAGAGCGCGAGAGACGCGGTGACGTTCATCAGACCGGCTCCGACGGCGAGCGCCCAAGGATGCCAGCCGGGTGCGACGCCGCGAGCTATTCCTCCTCGCGATTCCAGATAAAACGTGAGCGCGAGGAATCCGAAAAGCTGCATGAAGAGAAGTGCGCGGTAGGCCCCGACGCGCCGAGAAGCGAAGCGGGCGGCAAAATCCGCGATGCCCCAACAGAGTGCGCCGGTTAGTCCGAGGGCGATTCCCAAACAATTCTCCACGTGGGATTTTAACGGCGTTTGGGCTGAAGGCCGAGGTACGCCATCACTTTTTGCAAATCCTTCCAGACGTCGCTTTTCGCGGCGGGATTGCGGAGAAGATAGGCCGGGTGGTACGTCGGGATGAGCTTCGCGCCGCGGAAGTCGAACCACTCGCCGCGGAAGCGCGAGATGCCTTGCGTGGTTGCGAGAAGAGTTTGCGCGGAGCAGCTTCCGAGGCAGCAAATAACTTTTGGGCGGATGACGTCGATCTGGCGCATGAGAAACGGCGAGCAGATGGCGATTTCGTCTTTTTCCGGGAGGCGATTTTCGGGCGGGCGGCACTTGACGACGTTGGCGATGTAGACGTCTTCGCGGCGCAGGCCCATGGCTTCGATCATCTGGGTGAGAAGTTTTCCGGCCCGGCCTACGAAAGGCTCGCCCTGAAGGTCTTCATCGCGGCCGGGGCCTTCTCCGACGAACATTAGTTCGGCTTTCGGATTGCCGACGCCAAAGACGATTTTGGTGCGGCCTTTGTGGAGGCGGCAGCGCGTGCAATCGCCGATGTCCTCACGAATGCGGTCGAGCGAGTCGCCTTCGACGCGGTCGACTATTTCGAATAGAGAGGGTTCGGGAGCTACCGGCTTGATCGCGGCCGAGGAGGAAATTGACGGAGTACGCAGTGCCGGGGGCGCCGGGGCGGGTTCACGCTTGGGCGCAGCCGTTTGGAATTCGATCGTTGGCGACGTGCTTGCGGGTAGTGCGGACGGCGAGGATGGAGAGACGGCACGGTTGCGATAGTACGGCCCGAGGCCGAGATCTTCGCTATAGCGCAACCAGGACTCCACACGTTCACGGTTCGACGGGTCCACGAGTTTCCCTTTTTTTCAATTCGCCGCTGGGGACTTTAACACAGGAAGTCGGGAGTGCGTACGCGGCTTACGAGGCGCTTGAAAACTTTTTGCTGGAAGAATGCGTCTCGTTAGCGGCGTTCTTTCAACAAGAGCACTTGATCGAGAATACGATTTGCTACGTCGAACTTGGACATTTTAGGAAGAGGGATTTCGCGGCTGTCGCGGAGGTACAAAGTGACGATGTTGGTGTCGACGTCGAAGCCGGCGCCTTGCTGAGTGACGTCGTTGGCGACGATTATGTCGGCGCCTTTGCGGGCCAGCTTGTCTTTCGCGTTTTCGGCGATGCTGCCGGTTTCGGCGGCAAAGCCGACCAGAATCCGGCCGGCTTTCTCGCGGCCGATTTCGGCGAGGATATCGGGGGTTGGCTCGAGCTCCAGGGTGAAATTCCCTTCACCGCGCTTGAGTTTCTGGTCATGCCGGGCGGCGGGGCGATAATCCGCGACGGCTGCGGCCATGATGACGATGTTTGCTTCGCGGACACGCTCGCGGACTGCGTTTTGCATTTCTTCGGTGGAGCGCACGGGAACCCAATCGACGCCGTCCGGAGCTTTGAGATCCGTTGGGCCACTAACGAGAATGACGTTCGCTCCGCGGCGATTTGCGGCGTCGGCGAGCGAGTAACCCATCTTGCCGGACGAGCGGTTCGTGAGATAGCGGACCGGGTCGAGATCTTCACACGTGGGACCGGCGGTGACGAGCACGGTCTGGCCGGCGAGATCGCGGCGGAGACCGAGAACGTCGCGAACTTTTTCGACGATGGCTTCCGTGGAGGCGAAGCGTCCCGCGCCAACCATGCCGCAAGCGAGATAACCTTCATCGGGATTGACGACGTGCACGCCGCGCGCGCGGAGGGTGGAAAGGTTTTCCTGCGTCGCTGCGTGCTCCCACATGTTTACGTTCATGGCGGGCGCGACGATTACGGGAGCTTTCGTGGCCAGATGCAGCGTGGTTAGAAAATCGTCGGCGATGCCGCGGGCGAATTTGCCGATAATGTCGGCGGTAGCAGGCGCAACGAGAAGAAGGTCGATGCGTTGCGCGACAGCGATGTGCTCGATGGCGCTTTCGACATTTGCCGGCGCTGCACCGGCGGCGCTGAACATTTCGGTGATTACTTTTTGTCCGGTAAGCGCGGCGAAAGTGAGGGGCGTGATGAATTCCTGCGCGCCGCGAGTCATCACCACCTGCACGTCCAGCTTTTCCTGCTGGAGGCGGCGAACAAGCTCCGCAGCCTTATAAGCGGCGACGCCTCCGGTGACACCGAGCGCAATTCGCATGGGTGCGCGGCAGCTCAATCCTTGCGCCGCTTCCCGTCCTTGTCGAGCAGCTGAGACTCGTTGATCAAATCGCTGGCATCGTACTCGAGCAGCCCCTTCTGCAATTCTTCTTCGGCAATCCGCGTGTTTTTGCGCGAACGCGGGTTATCCACCATGGGGCGCCCGCCCATCATCAACTGGCGTGCACGGCGTGCGGCGACTACGACGTAAGCGAACTGGCTATCCGGTGCTTTGCTGAAAACGGACATAAGAAAATCAGCCTCCAAAGGACTTCAAAATTTCGCGAATCCGGCCTTCATTCCGCGCCACCCGGCAGCGCGACCCAAGAGCGATCGCTTCCACTTCGCGGGTAGCGCGCTCGAGATCGTCGTTGATGATGGCAAAATCATAGCTGCTGTAACTCAACATTTCCTGGCGGGCGCGTTCGAGCCGCCGGTGAATCTCATCTTCTGAATCCTGGCCGCGCGCCCGGATGCGATGCTCCAACTCGGCGCGCGACGGCGGAAGAACAAAAACGGCGACGGCGCCCGGCAGTTTCGTTTTCACCTGGAGCGCGCCTTGCACGTCAATTTCAAGAACCAAATCTTTTCCGTGGGCCTGAGCTTCTTCGATGCACTTCCGGGGAGTCCCGTACCAGTTCTTGCCGAAGACTTGCGCGTACTCCAGGAATTCGCCGCGGGCCACCATCTCCTGGAACTCGGCTTCGGTAACAAAAGTGTACCACTTGCCGTCGGTTTCCGTCTTGCGCGGGCGGCGGGTGGTGCACGAAACCGATAGCATGGTGCCCGGTAGCTTCAGGATTTTGTCGACGAGCGTGGATTTGCCCGAACCGGAAGGGCCGGAAACGATCAGGACGAGAGGCACCGCTGAGCTCATTCGATGTTTTGCACCTGTTCGCGGAGTTTTTCGATCTCGGACTTGATTTCGAGCGCGAGCCGCGTGATTTCAAGGCCTTCGTCTTCGTTACCCGGTGTTTTAGAGAGCAAGGTGTTCGATTCGCGCTGCATTTCCTGAAGCAGAAAATCCAGCTTCTTGCCGACGTCCGAGGCGCCGGAAAGAAGCGCTTCGAATTGGTGCACGTGACTGCGCAGGCGCGCGAGCTCTTCGGACACGTCACTGCGTTCGGCAGCGACGGCGGCTTCCTGGGCGAGGCGCGCGGGTTCGAGTTGCGCTTCTCCGAGCAATTCCTTTAGCCGCGCTTCGAGGCGTCTGGCGAATGCGGGCACCGCACGTGCCGCGAGAACTTCTACGTTCCCCGAGAGCGCCGTGATGTTTGCGAGGCGCGCCAACATTTCCTGGCGGAGCTGACTTGCTTCCTGTTCGCGCATGCGATCAAGCTTATCCAGCGATTCAGTCAGGCAGCGCGTTACGACCGCTTCGAGCCGCTCGACTTCCTCTCCGATTGAAGCCGCCATTGGACCTATTACGCCGGGCAAGCGCAAAATCGCCGCAAGGTCCGGCTCCGCCTGAATGTTAAACTGCTTTCCGAGCGACCTTGCCGCCTCGAGATAGGCCGCCGCGACTTCGCGATTCACCCCCACGGCTTTCGGTCCCGCGAGGTCGTAGTAAACCGTGACGTCAAGATGGCCGCGACGGATTCTTTCGCGGACGATTTGGCGAATGCGCGGTTCGATCGGCTCAAAGCCGTCCGGCATGCGGAGGTGCAAATCGAGGAAACGATGGTTGACGCTTCGAATCGAAACCCGTAGGCTCCAGCCATTTTCGATAGCTTGCGACTGCGCGTAACCGGTCATCGATTTAAGACCGGGGGACTTGAGATGCCCAGATTTAGGGCCAGAAGTGTTCAGGCTCGCCTTGCCGGGCTTCGAAATATGGTTAGGAGCTGATTGGGATTTTGCAGCGGTCATTTTCAGGCTGGTCCCATCGCGCGAGCTGCCGGTTCGACATCGCGAAATTGAATTTCATGAAGGCGCGCGTAAACGCCCCCTTGTTCGAGAAGCTTGTCGTGCGTTCCGCTCTCGCGAATCGTACCGTTTTCCAGAACGGCAATGGTGTCAGCGCGGCGGATCGTCGAGAGCCGGTGCGCGATGACGAAAACGGTGCGGCCGGTCATTAAATTGTTGAGCGCCGTCTGCACGAGCATTTCGGATTCCGAATCCAGTTCTGATGTGGCTTCGTCGAGAATCAGGATGGGAGCATCTTTCAGCAGAGCGCGCGCAATTGCAAGTCTCTGGCGCTGCCCGCCGGAGAGGCGCTGGCCCCGGTCGCCGATCATCGTCTGATAGCCCTGCGGCATCTGCGTGATGAAGTCGTGCGCCAGCGCCGCTCGGGCTGCCGCCATCACTTTCGCCTCCGGCATTCCCGGGCGGCCGTAGCAGAGATTGTTCCAAATCGTATCGTTGAACAGAATGGTTTCCTGCGTGACGATAGCCAGCTGTTCACGCAGCGAGCGTAGAGTAACGTCGTTTAGGTTGTTTCCGTCGATCTGCACCGAACCGGACGTGGGAGAATAGAAGCGCGGCAACAAATTCGCGAGGGTGGTTTTTCCTGCGCCGCTCGAACCCACAATCGCCACCACCGTGCCGGAGCTAACGCTCAAGTTGATGCCTTTCAGAATGGGTGCGCCGTCGTCGTACGCAAAGCTGACGTTGACGAATTCAACAGAGTTTGCAAAACGCGGCAGGGGCTTCGCCCCCGGCGTCTCCATGATTTCTTCCGGAAGATCGAGAAAACGGAACACCTGTGCGGAAGTTCCAATCGCCTGCTGGAATAACTGATAGATCGATCCCAATCGCTTCACGGGCTCGTAGGCTTTAAAGAGCGCGAAAATAAACGCGAAAAATATGCCCGTCGACATGCGACCGCCGCGAATTTGGTCCCGCGCGAACAGCAAGAGCATGCAAATCACGGCCGCCCCCAAGAGGTCCATCAGGGGCGACGTACCCGCCAGAGCGCGAATCCAACGCATGTTCTCCCGGAGGAGCTTCCGGCCGGCTTCGCGGAACTTTCGGATTTCGAAGCCTTCCATACCGAAAGCTTTAACGACCCGGTTGCCGCTGATGGTCTCTTGCAAGATCTGGCTTAGGTCCGCGAAACCGGTACGGCTTTTCTCAGTGGAATGGCGGATTCGGCGCGCCAGCTTGCCCACCGGCCAGACAACAACAGGAATCAAAACGGCGGACCCCACAGCCATTTTCCAATTGATGACCAGTAAGACGGCCACGAATGCAATCAAAGTAAAAACCTGGCGGAAGAAATCCGCCAGGTAGTCGGAAAAGGCGCTGCGCATCTGCTCAATGTCGTTCATTACCGCTGACATCACGCGTCCGACCGGGTTGTCGTGAAAAAAACCCACCGGCTGCTGAATCACACGTGCGTACGCCTTGTTTCGCAGATCGGTGACGGCGGAGAGACCTGCGTATTGAACCAGCATGGTTCCAAAAAACTCCGCCAGCCCTTTTGTAAGAAAAAGGAGCAGCAGCGCGATGGAAAAAACGGACCACACGTAGTGGACGCGCGCGGGAACAAAAGAATTCAGGTACAGCGTGGGCCCGCCCCAAGGCACGGTAAGAAGCGGGAGCCGCTGGTCCAGCGTTCCGGGGTTCAGGACGATATCGACTGCGGGCCGAATCGAGAGAATGGTAAGTCCATCGAGCGCCGCCATGACGGCCAGCAACAAAACACCCAGAGCGAGAGGACCGGCATAGGGGGCCGCATAGAGCATCAGCCGCCGAGTTTCGTCCTTCCGGGTGTTGTGCGGAACTTCGTTCATGCGTCCAGGTCCAAGGTCGATAGATGAAGGCTGTTAACGCTAGGTTGGCACGGAGGAAAAGTCAAGGCGCCTACTTGTCCAGGTCGCGATGCACGACCTTCGTTGAATATCCCTTGCCCACAAGCGTGCGGCGAATTACTTCGGCCAGCATTACGGAGCGATGGCGTCCGCCCGTACAACCGAGCGTGACGGTGAGATAGCTCTTTCCCTCGCGGATGTAGTGGGGAATCAGATAGGACAGCAGGCTTTCGATGCGCCGCAGAAATTCGCCCGTTTGCGGGAAAGAACGAATATAGCGCGCGACGCGCGGATTTTTGCCGCTGAAGGGCCGCAATCGCGGAACGAAGTGCGGATTGGGAAGAAAGCGCACGTCGAACACCAGGTCTGCTTCGGTGGGAATACCGTAGCGAAAACCGAAACTGACCACGGAGATCATCAGGGGGCGCTTGCCCGGACTCTCGAAGCGGTCGAGAATAAACCGGCGCAGCTCGTTGACGTTAAACTTCGTCGTGTCGATCGTGAGGTCTGCGAGGCGGCGGATGGGCGCCATACGGCGGCGCTCCTCGCGAATGCCTTCCAGAATCGAAAAATCCTGACCCACAGGATGCGGGCGGCGCGTTTCGCTGAAGCGGCGAAGCAACGCTTCTTCGCTGGCTTCCACAAAGACGAGCGCCACCGAGCGCTCGCTCCGCATCTTGCGATAAATCTCGGGCAGCTTCTTGATGCCCTCGCCTTCTCGCGCGTCTACGAGCAGCGCAGCGCGCTCCACTTCGCCAACTCCTTCCACGTATAGTTCGCTGAAAGCGGGAATCAATGCGACGGGGAGATTATCGACGCAGTAAAAGCCGAGGTCTTCAAACGTTTTGAGGATGGATCCTTTGCCGGAGCCGGACAGGCCGGTGAGCAGCACAAGCTGGCGCGCGTTGCGATTCCTGGGCGAGCGCGTCACGACGGGGCGGCTAGGCCTTCACCCGCCGGCGATGCGTGCTGGGAATGCGGAGGTCTTCGCGATACTTCGCGACAGTGCGGCGAGTGACTTGAATTCCTTCGTCGCCGAGTTTCTTGGTGATTTGCTCGTCAGTGAGCGGATGCGATGCGTCTTCTTCCTCGATCATCTGTTTCACGCGGCGCTTCAGCGAGAGCAGCGACATTTCGCTGCCTTGCGGCCCGTTCACTGACTCCGAGAAGAAACTGCGGAGCTCGAGCACGCCCGAAGGCGTGTGGACGTATTTGTTGGCGACCGCCCGGCTAACCGTCGAGGGATGCACGCCGACTTCTTCGGCCACTTCCTTGATCATCATGGGCTTCAGTTGATCGGGGCCGTAGTCCAGGTACTCGTGCTGGCGGCGCAGAATCGATTGGCAAACTTTGACAATCGTGTGCTTGCGCTGCTCGATGTTCTTCATCAATTGAATCGCGGCAGTGAACCGTTCTTTCACGTAGTTGCGGACGTCGCGATCGGCGGCATCACGGGCCAGAAGGCGGCGATACGTAGGGTTCAACCGAAGCTGCGGCAGGTCGTCGTCGTTCATGAAAACCTGCCATTCGCCATCCACCTTGCGAAACTGGACGTCCGGCTCGACGAGCCGCGGCTCGATCTTGTTGTAACGCAGTCCCGGCTTGGGATCCAGGCGCTTGATCACGTCAACGGCGCGCTTCACCAACTCAATCGGGCGGTTCAAAGCTCGCGCCACTTCCTTCATTTGATTGTTCTGGAGAAGCTTCAGGTGGTCGGCGATGATCTGTTGCGCCAAAGTGTTTTGCGGATCGACGCCTTTGAGCTGCATCAATAGGCATTCTTCAAGCGTGCGAGCACCGACCCCCGGGGGGTCGAACTCCTGCACCATCGCCAAAGCCTCCTCGACATCTTCGGCCGAATAATTTCCGGATTCGCCAATTTCTTCGAGCGTCGCAGTGAGGTAACCGTTTTCGTCGAGATTGCCGATCACTCCCTCGGCAATTTTGCGGACCGTCTCGGTGCAGATACTCATGCTGAGCTGCCAGGCGAGATGGTCGGTCAAGCTCGATGGGGAGGAGAGGAACTTGTCGAACGAAGGCTTCTCGACATCTTCGTGCTCGCCACTGGAAGCGCGTTCGGCGCCTGTATCGAGATATTGCGAGAAGAAGGAACCGAAATCGAATTCATCAAACGGATTAGGGGCGGGGGTCTCAGGAACTTTTTCCGTTTCCGCCTTGAGAAATGTTTCGTCGGTGTAACTTTCGGCGCTGGTGGATTCTTCAGCGAGCTCCTCGAGCACGGGGTTTTCCATGATCTCCTGATTGATCATTTCCCGCAACTCGAGACGATTCAGCGCCAGCACGCTGACCATCTGGACGAGGCCCGGCGTCAGAATTTGCTTCTGTGCTACCCGTAAATTCAGTTTGGGCTGGAGCCAGTTCATAAAATCAGTTCAGCCGGAATCCTTCGCCGAGATAGACCCGGCGTACTTCCGAATTCGCCGCTAAATCCGCCGGAGTTCCCGCGTAGAGAATCCTTCCGTCATTGATGATGTAGGCGCGATTCGTCACTGCCAGAGTCTCACGAACGTTGTGATCGGTCACTAGTACTCCGATACCGGCTGCGCTCAAGTCCGCAATGATTTTCTGGATATCGACTACCGTCAGCGGGTCAATTCCCGAAAACGGCTCATCGAGAAGCACGAAAGACGGCGACAGAACCAGCGATCGCGCGATTTCAAGCCGCCGCCGCTCACCGCCAGACAGCACGTAAGCCTGGCTGTATCGCACGCCTTCCAGACCCATTTGCGTCAATAGCTCCTCCACGCGGTCGCGCCGCTGTTCGGGGGTCAACTCCAGAGTCTCGAGCACCGCCAAAAGGTTCGATTCCACTGTCAATTTACGGAAGACCGAAGGCTCTTGAGGGAGGTAACTGATGCCGCTGCGGGCCCGCAGATACATCGGGAGGTCGGTGATATCCTCGCCGTCCAGTAGCACCCGTCCGTAATCCGGACGTGCCAGCCCGACCAGGATATAGAACGTCGTAGTCTTCCCTGCGCCGTTCGGCCCGAGCAACCCGACCACTTCACCCTGTCGAATCTCCAA
>Ga0073928_10003475_pt1 | contig 24821 bp, 17 predicted proteins | sample PaiPotPPA55metaG_FD_76969 | JGI IMG/M metagenome (GOLD analysis project Ga0073928, IMG submission 76969) | Iron sulfur acid spring bacterial and archeal communities from Banff, Canada, to study Microbial Dark Matter (Phase II) - Paint Pots PPA... ...
AATCCCTTCAGCTGGGGCAATTACCAAGTAGGTGGGTCGTTCGGCAACGAGAGCGCCGAGTACATCGACGGCCAGCCGGTGAACATCGGGTACATCAACTTGCCAATTCTGATTCCCGACCAGGACTCGATCGCGGAATTCAAGGTGCAGTACAACAACCTGGGTCCGGAATGGGGCAAGTTCGCCGGCGGTATTGTCAACCTGAGTACTAAGGGCGGATCGAATGAGTATCACGGCGCGGCTTACGAGTATTTCCGTAACAAGGTTCTCAATGCCAAACCATTTTTCTCGGCAACGAATCCTCCTTACGTGCAGAACCAGTACGGCGGCACGTTTGGCGGGCCGGTCATCAAAGAAAAGACGTTCTTCTTCTTCGCCTACGATGGGTACCGTCAGCGCGCGTCTTCGGTATTTACTACCACGGTGCCCACCGTTTCGGAGAGAACCGGCGCGTTCCCGGCGGATGTACCGATTTTTGATCCGCTCAGCATAAGCGCGGCTTGTTCAGCAACTAATGTGGCTGCCTGCAACCGCACGCAGTTTGCCAACAACACCATTCCCACCGCGCTAATTAATCCGGCGGCTGCAACCGAACTGAAGTTCATTCCCGTGCCGACGAACGGCAGCGAAGTCAATAACTACACTTCGGCTGCGGCCTCAGGCGGAAATACCAGTCAGTACGTAGGCCGGGTTGATCACAATCTCACTTCGACACAACATATTTTCGCCCGCTACAACTTTTTCAGCCTATTGGATCTACCAACTGACCCTTTCAGAACGGGATTGTGCGCTGACAGGTGTTCGGAAACCTATCAGACCAACGCAGTGGCTATAGACTACAGCAATACGATTCGCCCTGATCTGATACTGAACATCAACGGCAGCGGCAGCCGCTTCCACTACCTGCGGTCGCCGACCAACTCCAATTTTGATTTGACTCAGTACGGTTGGCCCGCAAGTTACAATAGCCTAATTCCGGCTGCTGGCCGGTCTCCGTTCACGCCCTGCTTCACGCCGCAGGATCCTACGGTTAGTTGTTCGCAAGGCCAAAGCTTCATCACTGACCACGATACGCAGTTCGCCTTTCAGCCGAACCTGACTTGGATCAGAGGACGACACACGTTTCAGTTCGGCGGACAACTTATAGAAACCTACGACAACTATGCGCAGACGAACATCGCCAGCGGCGCTTTCGCTTTCAATGGCAGCTGGACGAACAGCAACGCCGTTTCCGGCGGCACGGGCGGCATTTCCTTTGCCGATTTCCTGCTGGGCTACGGCCTGAACCAGTCGAGCGTGTTCAACCACAATTTCGGTGAAGCACAGGTCCCGGGGCTAGTGGCGCAAAAAGAAACCTATCGGGGCTTTTACTTTGGAGATACGTGGAAGGTAACGCGAAAGCTGACGCTCAACTACGGTCTGCGTTACGACTTGCCGGGAGCTTTCTCGGTACGTCATGACTTCTCCACTTATTGGGATCCAGCCGCAACGAACCGCACGGTTACTGGCTGCCAACTGAATGTGGCCACGGGCTCTGGAACCGTGGGTAGCCCATGTCCGGGTGACGTCTTCCTGGTTCGCAACGGCGTTAACGCCGGGCGGACCGCTATACCTCTCTCCAAGAAGGAATTCATGCCGCGCCTGGGGCTTGCTTATAGCTTCGACCAGAAAACCGTTCTGCGGGCCGGTTACGGCGTCTTCTTTATCCCGAACTGGACATTCTTCGGACTCAACCCCAGTAACGACCCCATCAACACGGCCTCAACACTCTGGGTCGCCAGCTCGAATGGAGGTATCTCGCCCTCCAGCACACTGACGGCGACGAACTGCACGTTTACAGCGGGCGCACCTACAGGGACGCTGAATTGTCCGACGAATGGGCCGTTCGGTCCGACGGTCAATGGTCCGCTCGGCAGGGGCAATGTTTCGGCTTTTGACGCCGGACAAGGGCCCGTGGAAGCTCCTTATACGAACTATCACCCCGGGTATGTGCAACAGTTTAACGTGGATATCCAGCGAGAATTGCCGTGGGGCATCTTCGTTGATGCCGCGTTCGCCGGCTCGCGAGGAGTGCATTTGCCGAATCCAACTCAGACTGGAATCGACCAGATTCCCGACAAATTCTTGTCGCTACAGGGCGCGTTGGTCGCGCAGGTTCCCAATCCGTTCCTTGGGATCACTACGGTCAGCCCTCTGAATCCAACGGCTAATCCGACCGTTAACGCCGGTCAGCTACTCCGTCCGTATCCGGAGTACACCAATGTCAGCCTCGCCGGGGATGGCTGCTGCAACAGTAACTACAACTCATTTCAACTTACGGTCACCAAGCGATTCCAGGGTGGCGGCTCGTTCCTGGCTGCGTACACCAACGCTAAGTTGATCAGCAATACAGACACACTTACCACTTGGCTAGAGACGGGCGTGGGCGAAGTGCAAAACTGGAACAACCTGAAGGCGGAGCGATCACTCTCCTCGCAGGATGTGCCTCAGCGGCTGGTGCTCAGCTACGTCTATGACCTACCGATCGGCCACGGCAAGACCTACTTCGCGGACGCTACTGGCGTGATGAGCAAGATCGTTTCTGGCTGGGGCGTCGATGGCGTTACCACATTTCAGAAGGGTTTCCCGCTGCCCGTCACCTACGGCGCATCCACACCGCTATCATCAGCGAACTTGGGAATCGGTGTTCTGCGTCCGAATTATGTGCCCGGATGCAACAAGAACGTTCCCCATGCGTCGCTCTCGGGAGGAATCGCCTGGTTCAATCCTAACTGCTTCGCGCCGCCCCCGGACTGGGGTTTCGGCAATGAGGGTCGTGTCGATTCCACGCTCCGAGGGCAAGGAATCAATAACTGGGACATCGCGATATTTAAGACCACAAACTTCGGACCGGAGGACAAGTTTGGAGTGCAATTCCGGACCGAGTTCTTCAACACCTTCAATCGTGTGCAGTTTGGCCCGCCAAACACCGCATGTTGCACATCGAATAACGCGAGCTTCGGAATTGTGAGCAGCCAATTGAACACCCCGCGGCTCATTCAGTTCGCTCTGAAGTTCCTGTTCTAAACCCCACAGCGCTTGGGGTGGATGCCGACCAGGTACCCACCCCAAGCGCCTGTTAGCTAGATCTTCCAAAGGTTTCCTATCCTCGCTCCTCGCTCCTCGTTCCCGTCCACTTCCCCAACTTCGCTTCGTGTTAGCCTATTCTTGCGTTTACTTTTACGCGAAGCGCGTACTTGCGCTACGGGGAGTCACGCTGAGGCATGGTCCGTCGCTTCACACGGCGTAATTTTTTGAGTTTTGCGGCGCTGGGCGCAGCGGTACCCATTTTTGAAGTAAAACCGCTGCGCGGCCTCGACTTCATTCTTCAGAATTCTCCAACTCCCAGAAAGTTTCTGATCGAGACCATGCCCGGCGGCGTAGCTCTCTTCGATTACAACAACGACGGCTTGCTTGATATTTTTCTCGTCAACGGCGGCAAGATTACTGAATCCCTGCGCGTGCCTGAGAATTTTGACCGCAGCGAGCCTCGCTACTGGAACCGGTTATATCGCCAGAATCGCGACGGGAGCTTTGTGGACGTCACACGTGCGGCAGGTCTGGCTAACGCCGGTAATGGCAATTATGGGATGGGCGTAGCAGTCGGCGATTTCGACAACGATGGTTATCCCGACCTGTACGTCACCAGCTACGGAAAAAACATTCTTTATCACAACAATGGTGACGGCACTTTCACGGATGTAACTGCCAAAGCCGGCGTCGCTGGCGGGGGCTGGTCTGTCTCTGCCGGTTTCTTCGACTATGACAACGACGGCCATCTGGACCTGTTTGTCACTCGCTACATGGATTGGGACGCGGATCACAACAAGATTTGCGGCGGAGACTGGCACACCTATTGCCCGCCAAATGCTTTTCCCGCGACGACCTGTTTGCTCTATCGCAATCGCGGGGATGGCACATTCGAGGATGTCGGTCAGCGCTCGGGCATCACCGCTAAAAAGGGCCGAGCACTTGGCGTGGCGTTCGCGGACTACGACGGCGACGGCTTCACCGATATTTCTGTCTCAAACGACGGCATGCAGCAGTATCTGTTTCACAACAACGGTGACGGCACTTTCAAGGAGTGCGCACTGGAAGCAGGTGTGGGGTTGACATCCGATGGCAAAGCTCTTTCGGGCATGGGCACGGCTTTTCAAGATTATGACAACGACGGCCGCCCAGACATCATCACTACGGTGCTACCGCGTGAATTGTACGCGTTGTTTCATAACGACGGAGACGGCTCATTTACTTATGACAGTCTAAAGAGCGGCCTTGGCGCACTGACATCCGGCAGCTCAGGCTGGGGCGTAGGACTGGAAGATTTTGACAATGATGGTTGGAAGGATCTTTTTGTCGCGCAAAGCCACGTGCTTGAGAATGTCGAGAAAATTGATGCTTCCTTGCACTATAAGGAGTTGCCGCTGTTGGCGCTGAATCATAATGGCAGGTTCGAGAGAACCGATTCGGGCGTAATCACACCGCTGGCGGCCCGCGGCGCAGCTTTCGGCGACATTAATAATGACGGCAGGATGGACGCTATCATTACTACCCTTGGCGGACCGCCGGTATTACTTCTGAATCGCTGCGATAATCATACTCATTGGCTCTCGATTACCCTGCGTGGCACGCGCAGCAATCGCGATGGATACGGAGCTAAGGTTTCTGTGAATGGTCAGACTCGCTTCGCCACATCGGCAGGAAGCTATGTCTGCGCGAATGACAAACGCCTGCACTTCGGACTAGCGTCTGCGGAGAAAGCTTCAGTAGAAGTTGTCTGGCCTTCCGGCGCCAAACAAGTTTTAAGCGATGTTCGCGCCGACCAATTCCTGGAAGTTCGCGAACCGGAGCACTCGTGATTTTTCTTTTATTCATAGCGCTGGTGGGCCAGTCCGCGACATCAGATGCTATGCAACACCTGCAAGCTGGACTTGAAGCTCGCAAGCAGCACCACGTCGATGTTGAAATTACGGAATTTCGTGAAGCGGCCAAGCTCGACCCTGAGCTAGCCGATGCATTCGTGAATCTCGGCGCCGCTTACATGGAGAAACACGATTATGGCGCGGCCATCACTCCTCTTAAGCGCGCGTTGGAACTCAGTCCCGACCTGTTGCCGGCCCACCAGTTTTTGGGTTACGCGCTGCTCGCCCAAGGCTACGCCACGGAGGCCATCCCGCATCTCGCGCGAGCCGGCGCACGGGAAGCCTTGGGAATCGCGCAGATCGAAACGGGCCAGCTGACCGAAGCGGTCGCCAACTTCACCGCCGCGCTTCCCCAACATCCCAATGATCCTGACCTGTTATTTTACCTGGGCCATTCCAGTGGCTTACTTTCCAAAACGGCCATCGACACTTTGATTGCCAATCATCCTGATTCCGCTCGCGCGCACCAGGCCCTCGGGGAAAACTATTTGGTGCTTCGGCAAATGCCGCAAGCCGAGAAAGAATACCTGGAGGCGCTGCGCCTTCGTCCGGATTTGCCCGGGCTTCATCTGGAATTAGGCCAGGTCTACGCCAACTCGGCGCAGTGGCCTAAAGCGGAGACCGAATTTCGCGCTGAAGCAAAATTGCAGCCTGGTAACGCGGAAGCCGCGTACCGCATCGGCGCGGCCTTGCTTCAACAAGGAAATGCGCGCGACGCGATGGCCGAATTGAAGCGGTCAAACCAGCTCAAGCCGGAGATGCCAGAGACTCTGTACTCCCTGGGCAAGGCCGCGTCCATGATCGGCGAAAGCGCCGTAGCCGAGCAAGCTTGGCTGAAAGTAATCGAGCTGGAAAAGAACACTTCGATCGCCGCTCAAGCGTATTTCGGTCTCGCGGGTTTACATCGCAAGCAAGGCAAGGTCGCGCAGTCACAACATGAAATGGCAGAATTTCAAAAACTTCAAAGCACCATCGGACCGCCGCGCTCTGAATAGAACCCGTCGCCGAAGGCTCCGGCGCAATCACCAACTGATCACGATCACCCCGGAACAGCTGATCATCTTCATCCCGGAATCCTGATCACCATCATCTCGGAATCGCGATCACGATCGCCCGGAACCACCGATCACCTTCATCGGAATCCCCAGCTACCATCGACTCGTTAAGTTTGTCCGCCATAAATCTGCTTCTCGGGGGGATATTCAGCCGTTACTAGAAATCGCGTGCCACGAGAGTCCATCATCGTTATTGGAGATACTGGGGCTGGCATATAGAGACCTCCGAATCTTTGGGAATTATATTCCATGGAACCGACGCCATTACCACGTGATCTTGTGTTGGTTCAGCCTGAAACGGGGAGATGACGTTTTCCGTTAGTGAGTATTTCGCCCTTCGGGCGGGGATTTGCAAGGCATCGATAAGACCACCAGGCTATCCCTGGGCATGGTTGCGTCACCGCAGCAGCCCGACGCGGCGCATCAAGTCCTGGAAGCGAGGGTCGCTGCGCAGCGGATCGTAGATTGGGTCTACCTTCAGGGTGGTGAGAGCATTGGAATGCTGTGAGTGTCGTTGTCTCGTGTGACTTGGACCAGTTCGTTCATTTATCGCGCTCTCTCCCTGGGGTGATCTAAGCGATGGTCTGGTAGAGGTCCCGAGAGTACAAATGTAAAGATATAGCAGGACCGTTGCAAACTAACAGCCGAACTTGGGCAGTCCGAAGCCCGTGCCTGGAATGAAATTCAGAAATACAACCGTGTTGCGCACGGAAATTAGTTGACTCCTAAAGTATTTGCCGCGATTATTTCGCTCGGCACACTTCGGCAATTTCGTGCCTGAACTTGAACTAGCACACGGGAGAGGTGGGCATGGGTCGCAGGCAGTCACAGATCCTAAATGACAATATATTGAAGCTTGGTTTTTTTTCGCCCAACTGTTCTGGAGGGATGTCCGTAACCAAGGTTCCGGAACGCTGGGTGAATTCCTGGGACAATAACATCCGCCTGGCGAAACTGGCCGATGAGGCCGGCATCGAATTTCTTCTGCCCATCGCGAGGTGGATTGGATACGGCGGCGAGACCGATTTTCACGGCAGCGTACTGGAAACCATTACCTGGGCGACCGGCTTGCTCGCGCATACGGAACGAATAAATATTTTCGCCACGGTGCATACGGCGTTTATCCACCCGGTGGTAGCCGCCAAGCAACTTGCTACTGCGGATCAGTTGGGTCGCGGGCGGCTGGGCTTGAATGTCGTGGCCGGATGGAACAAGCCGGAATACGACGCCTTCGGTATCTCTCTTCCTGAGAAACATTCGGACCGCTACAGTTTGGCCCAGGAATGGTTCGACGTGGCGACCCGCATTTGGAATCATAACGGACCTTTCAACTGGGACGGTAAATTTTTCCATCTCAAGAATGTTTACGGCTTCCCGCGGCCGTTCGATGGTCGGCCGCCAATTATGAATGCGGCAGGATCCGCCGAGGGGCGGGACTTCGCAGTTCGGAATGCGGACTTCCTCTTTGCGATTTCTGTTGACCTAGAAAAATCCAAAACCGAAGTGGACGAGATCAAGCAGAGAGCCGGCAAGATCAATCGGAACACCGGCGTTTTCACACTGTGCCACGTCGTTTGCCGGCCTACGCGAAAAGAAGCTGAGGACTACTATCGGTATTACGCCGAAGAGCATGCCGACTGGCACGCGGTTGACAACTTGATGAACCTGCAAGGGCTGCACGCGCAATCTTTTCCACCCGAGGCCCTTCGCACCATGCGGGGACGTTTTGCGGGCGGGCATGGCACCTACCCGCTTGTGGGCGACCCGGACATGATCGCCATGGAAATGGAAAAAATTCCAGCCTCCGGATTTTCCGGGACTACGTTGAGCTTCGTCGATTACGTGCAGGAGTTTCCGTATTTTCGCGACGAGGTGATGCCGCGCCTGGAGAAGAAGGGGCTACGTCAAAAAAGGCGTGCCTGATACTCAAGCTTCTGGCAGGCCCGTCCGGATTCCAGGAAACCGAAACTTCGCCAGGAAGGACCACGAATCACGACGCGTGATTCGCGTTGACAATCATTTCGTAGAATTGCTGCTGCGATGCAAACACCGACACGAGAGTATTCGTACGAATTGCTTGACAGGCGCAGGGCGCTGGTATAAATCATTTTAAGCTTGAAGTAATTGGTGAATAGCATGGGGTGTGGAATGAAATTTGCCGCTTCAGTGACTATCTCTGTCTACTTTTCCCTTTTTCTGCTCTTCGGGCTTGTTTTAACTTCCCCGCCGGCCGGCGCACAGGCCGTTAACGCCACACTTTCGGGACGGATCACAGATACTTCGGGTGGAAGTGTGGCCAACGCCGCAGTGACCGTGGCCAGCACGTCCACAGGCTTCAGCCGGACGGTGCAAAGTTTGGAAAACGGAGACTTCACGGTTCCGGCGCTTCCTGCAGGCGAATATAACGTGACGGCAAACTTCACGGGATTCGGCAAGCAAACCAAGACCGTGGTTCTACAGGTGGGGCAGGCGGCGGAACTGGATTTCTTGCTGACGCCGGGTAATGTGGAAGAGAAGATAGAAGTTGGCGCTACCGCGGACCTCGCCGAGCCTACGCGAACAGAAGTGAGCACGGTCATCACCCAACAGCAAATCGTTGATCTTCCGGTCAACGGCCGCGAATTTATAGATTTCGCGCTATTATCGCCGGCAGTCACCATCGGGGACACCACATCCGGAAATACAGACGTGATCGTCGAACCGGTCACCAAACTTTCTTTTGCGGGTCAGAATATCCACTTCAATTTCATCGCGGTCGACGGAGCGGACGACATCTCAACTGCTTCGGGGATTCAGCGAGGTACTCCGCCGCAGGAATCCGTGCAGGAGTTTCGCGTCGTCAATACCGATTACTCGGCGGAGTTTGGCCGCGCTGTGGCCGGTATCGTGAACATCATTACGCGTTCCGGCACCAACGAATGGCACGGAATCCTCTACGAATACTTTCGAAATAATAAGCTCGATGCGATCAATCTTCTGCAAGCGAATGGAGCGCACGAGTTGCGGCAAAACCAGTACGGAGCAGCCGTCGGCGGCCCGTTGCAAAAAGACAAGACTTTTTTGTATGCCAACTTTGAAGGACAGCGGCGCGGTGAATCGCCGTTTTACAATTCCGCGGTACTGGCCAACATCGCGGCCATTAACAACGTTAAGGTGAACACCTTTGGCTTGCCGGCCGAGCCCGCGCTAGGCAGCGTGTTGCGAACAAATGACACTGACAACGGTTTCCTGCGCGTCGATCACAGATTCAGTGATAACGAAAATGTTTTCGTCCGCTATTTCATAAATGATGGCCGCCTATTGAACCAATCCCCGCTGAACGATGGTTTCGATCTGCCGTCATCGTACAAAAATAATTTTTACCGCGATCAGTCGCTTTCGGCCAACGTCGCGTCGGTGATCACTCCGAAGCTAGTGAATGAGGTCCGCGTTCAGTATGCGAGACGTTCCTTTGACTTCCCGACGGTGACAACCCAGCCCCACCTCGAGGTATCCAATACGTTTTCCACGGGGGTCAATCGCGGGAATCCCGATTTCTACCGGGAATCGAGATTTGAGGTGGTGGACAACGTCACCTACACCCGCGATCGTCACACCCTCAGCTTCGGTGGAGACTTCAATTTTGTCCGCACGTACGAATCCTTCCCGCTTTTCTATCCGTTTGAAGGCGATTTCGCCAGTCTTGACGCCTTCTTAGGGCGGGGCGCGTACGCAGCTACGGGACCAGCCCCATTTGTGATTTTCTTTGAAAGATTCGATGCCGCATCGAATTTCCAGGAGCCGGCGCTCGATCCGGCCATATATCGCGGGTCTTCTTTCTCGTCGGCCATTCGAAAGCAGGCGGCTGGGACCCTCGATCACACCTACGATGGCCTATTTCTGCAGGACAAATGGCGGGCTACGAACCACCTGACCCTTAATGCCGGTATCCGCTGGGATTGGGAAACCTGGCCGTCCGGGGTACTGAACACCCAATGGAAAAATTTTGACCCGCGAATCGGGATGGCTTACCAGCTAGGCACCAGCCGCAACGTTGTCGTTCGCGCAGGCTTTGGTTTGTTTCATGGCACATTCCCTTCGCCCCTGCTCGATTGTCAGCGTCCGTCGTGCGGCGGGACGCTCGGGAAGTATCCCGGCCAGCCGGAGCTTAACTCACTGAATGCCGCGACGAGACTTTTCGCATTTGCTAGCGGGCCGGGCATCACATCATTCGCGTTGCAGAACCTTTTGACTACGGGAACTTATCCTGACGCGGTACCATTCCCCAACGTGTGTTTTCCAGGTGAAACGCTGCTGTCCCAGTGCGGATTCTTTGGCGACGCTACGGTTGTACGCTTTGATCAAAACTCGAAGACGCCTTACGGTGTTCAAGCCAGCGTAGCTGTAGAGTTCAATCCATTGCCGGATACAACTGTGAGCATAAGTGGGCTCCACATCCGTGGCGTGCATCTAGGAAGTTTCTTTAACGTCAACCAGCCCCTACCTAGCGGGGTACAGATGCTGCACGATTCGGCAGGACGGGTCGGATCAAAAAATTGTTATTTCGCGGGTCCCGATTGCACGGGCAATCCGGGTACCGCGGATCCCCGGTGGGCTATTTATTTTGAGGCTACATCCCGGTGGGATTCGCAATACGACGGCTTGCTGATCAATATTAATAAGCGTCTCTCGCACAATTTCAATTACGGACTCAGCTACACGTTTTCCAAGTCCATCGACGATGGACCAAATCCCAGTTTCGTACTCGTTCCGCAGGACAGCAGGAACCTGCGAGGGGAGCGCGCACTTTCTTCGGACGATGTGCGCCACCGCTTGGTTGTTAACGGCACGCTGACGACGCCCAAAACCTGGAACATTCTTGCCCGGGGTTTTCTGCTCGGCACCATTATCACCATTCAATCTCCGCAGCGCTTCACGAAATTCGCGGGCTCCGACGTCAACGGGGATGTCTTCGGGAACAACGATCGAGTGGGCATCGAACCTCGAAATACTTTTGTCGGGGATAATTTCCGGTCTGTGGATTTACGCTTCTCGCGAGCCTTCGCGGTACGCGAAAGGATGAGGCTGGAGTTTATTGCCGAGGCGTTCAATCTCTTTAACACTACCAACATTCGCTTCTTCAATACGAATTATGGAGCGGCGGATTTCTGTCCATCCGATGCAGCCGCTGCCGGGTGTGCCGGTGCGACGCAGTTCTTCAACGAAGGTTCACCAAACCCGCTGTACGGCACGCCACGCGCCGTATTCAATCCCCGCCAGATTCAACTGGCACTGAAGTTCAGCTTCTAATGGCTTTGGCGAGGTCGGTAGCGAGTCCTCTTTACGGAGAAGCGTAGCCGCCGCTAAGGTAACCTAATCGTCCAAACTATATGAATTCACTCGCTTCTTCCACCCGAACCGACCTTGCGTCCACCCATTTCGCACGGGTGAGCGCTCGGCGGTTGCTTGTGCTTGGTGGCATCTCGTTGATCCTCGTGGGGATGGTCTTTGGAGACATCTTCGCGGTCTTTGTACTGCATCAGAATGCAGCCCACGTCGGAGCTGGATTAGATGCGGCCGCACAAGCGGCACTGGCGGGAGACACCTCCTCGGTGGCTACGCACTTCCAAGACGTCGGGTCGTTTCTCGAAAATCGCGGGACCAAGGTGGATGCCCACGTCCACATGATCGACTTCGGCTATCTCGCCTTGCTGCTGGCCATGGTGCAACCGTGGATAGCGTTTGCTGAAAAAACGAAACGTCGTATTGCATGGATATTTCTAACCGGTGCAGGTCTATTGCCCGTCGGCGTTTTTTTGATCCACTATGTCGGTTTGGCGTACAGCCCCTTGGAAGCGATCGGCTGGGCCAGCATCGTCGCCGATCTTGGCGGAGTTTGCGTGCTGCTGGCTACGACGGTGTATTTAGCGGGCGTGCTCTTACATTCTCGATCGACTTCGACGGCTCCAGATACTCTGCTGGCGTTGCGCACATCAGCCGGACAGCGGCTTCTTGCCGGCGGACTGATGCTGGTGTTGCTCGGATTTGCGCACGGAGCGTACTACGCCGCCGCGGACTTATACCGCCTCGACGCAGCAGACTTCTCGATTCTTAACAGCATGGTGACTGGCAGCGCATCGCAAGACGGACTGCGAGTCAACACCGCTTTAGCGGAGTACGGTCAATTGCAAGGCGACAAAGCGGTGAAGATTGCCGCGCACGCGCACATCATCGAATTTGGTTTGTTGGCGATGATTCTCGCGTTTTTCCAGCCGTATGTCAGCTTGAGCGAGCAGTGGAAGCAACGCTGGGTTTTCACACTGTTGGCAGGCTCCCTGTTGCTTCCCGTCGGTGTGTTGTTCGAATTGAAATTCGGCCTGCTCGCGGGCGGGCTGGCCGATGCCGGCGGTGTGCTGGTGATTGTGGCGCTACTCGCGATGTGGATTGGAATTGTGCGTTACACCGGCAGATTGGATGCTGCCGCGGAGATGGCTGCGTGAACTGGCCGAGGCGGGTTCTTCTTATCGGCGGAATTGCGCTGGCTGTGGCCGGTATGTGTCATGGCACGTGGTACGCTGCATTTGCGGAACACCAGGCGCTTGATCGTATCGGTGGTTCTCTGGCCGGCGCTTTTACGCGGGCCGGCTAGCGAAACGCGATAGGGGCGACGTCGGCATTGGCACAGTATCGCGAAGCCAAATACACTTATGAACGCCAAGTGGACGCTCACGGACATTGGATCGGCTTGGCCATGCTGCTGATGGTGCTGGGTGTCGCATTTGACCGCGTGGCGCTTGCGGAAAAATGGAAACTGGCCCTCGCAATAGGTCTGCTGGCCGGCGCTGTGCTGTTTCCGTTGACCGTTCTGTTGCAGACTTTCAGTCACGGTTCGTTGCCGCGAATATTAACGATCGTCAGCTCGGCGCTAATGATTGGAACGCTGGCAATTACTGCTTTAGGACTGGTGCTAAATAGGCGAACTTCCTGAGGGAACCACGCTAGGAGAGTGCCGATGTCTAACAGCATTTTGCAACAATTTGCACAAGCGATAGTTGCCCGGCACATTCGGGTCATAGACCTGAGCCAACCGTTGGATGCCAATACTTCCGTCATTCAACTGCCGCCCGAGTTTGGAAAATCCTGGCCGTTTCGCCTTGAGGAGATCTCGAAATACGACAACCGTGGGCCGGCATGGTATTGGAATAATTTTTCTTGTGGCGAGCACACCGGTACGCACTTCGACGCGCCTATCCATTGGGTAACCGGCAAGGACCATCAAAATAACGCGACTCACAGCATTCCGGTCGAACAATTTTTTGCGCCCGCCTGTGTAATTGATGTGTCGCGCGAAACTGCAGACAACCCGGATTTTTTATTGACCGTACAACACGTCGAAGCGTGGGAAAGCCAGCATGGCCGAATCGAGAAAGGTTCCTGGGTGCTGATGCGCACGGACTGGTCGAAGCGCAAGGATCCTGAAGCTTTTCTTAATATCAAGGAAGACGGTTCCCACGTACCCGGTCCGCATCCAGATCTGGTCCCGTTCCTTGCGAAAAATCGCGATGTGATCGGTTGGGGTTCGGAGGGTGTGGGCACCGATGCGGGACAAGCTTTCCGTTTTACGCCGCCTTTTCCATGCCACAGCATCATGCATGGCAGCGGCAAGTTTGGCTTGGCGAGCCTGGTCAATCTGGGCCAACTGCCAGCGAAGGGCGCGATCCTGATTACGCCCCCGCTAAAAATTGTACAAGGATCGGGCAGTCCATGCAGAGTGCTGGCACTGGTGCAAGACGCAGGCGCTGCGGGATAAGTTGACACGTAAAATATTTAGATTTAAAGTTTATTGCACCGCTGAGTTTTGCAGAGTATAGCTGTCTGCGTTTAGCGGCGCTCCGATTCTTTTCCAGGCTCAGGCGTCGACCATGGCCGAACGATTCTTTACCAAAGAAGTTCAGAAGCTGCATCTGGGCGCGGGCGAAGAATTTCGTGGCGAGGGGATTCTCGCAGTTACCAAGGCGCTTCTACAATCCGGCGTGTCCTACGTCGCGGGTTACCAGGGAGCCCCCATCTCGCACTTGATGGATGTGCTGAACGACGCCAATAGCATCCTGGAAGGTCTCGGCGTGCATTTTGAAAACAGCGCCTCGGAAGCCACCGCGGCGGCTACGCTGGCTGCTTCCGTAAACTACCCGTTGCGCGGCGCGGTAACCTTCAAGTCCACTGTCGGAACTAACGTTGCTTCTGACGCTCTCGCCAATCTTGCCTCGGGCGGCGTCACCGGTGGCGCGTTGATCATCGTCGGCGAAGACTACGGCGAAGGCTCCAGCATCATGCAAGAGCGATCACACGCGTTTGCCATGAAATCGCAGATGTGGCTGCTTGATCCTCGCACGAACTTGCCCTCTATCGTGAACGCCGTCGAGCAAGGCTTCGCCCTTTCGGAAGCCAGCAACACCCCGGTCATGCTGGAGCTGCGCATCCGCGCGTGCCATGTGCACGGCCGGTTCGTCGCGAAAGACAACGTCCGCCCCAGGTTCACGTTGAAAGATGCTATTGAAAATCCGTCTCGTGATGCCAGCCGGATTGTGCTGCCACCAGGCAGTTTCCTGCACGAGCACGAAAAAATCGAGAAACGCTGGCCAGCGGCACAGCGATTTATCCAGGAACATGCTCTGAACGAGTTCTTCTCAGACGGCACGCAGGATTTCGGAATTATTTTGCAGGGTGGAATGTACAACACGGTCATCCGGGCCCTGCAACTTCTCGGCTTATCCAACGCCTTTGGCGATACCAAAGTTCCGTTATACGTGTTGAACGTCACCTATCCGGTGGTGGAGGACGAAGTTCGACGCTTCTGCGTCGGCAAGCGAGCGGTATTGGTCATCGAAGAAGGCCAACCCGACTTTATCGAACAGAATTTAAATTCCATACTGCGCAAGGCTGATGTTCAAACCGCCGTTTGCGGCAAAGGCATGTTGCCGATGGCGGGTGAATACACCGCCGCGACCGTCATCCGCGGCATCCTGAAATTTGTCGAGCAATATGGTCAACATCTCATCGATCGCCAGAATCTACCGGCGGTTGTCCGCCCAGTCGCGCCAATATCGACGCCACTGCGCGAGCTACAGAATCAGGTCCACGCGCGCCCGCCATCGTTTTGCACCGGTTGCCCGGAACGTCCCATCTTCACAGCTATGAAGTTGGTGGAGCGGGAACTTGGCCCTCATCACGTAAGTTGCGACATCGGCTGTCACCTGTTTTCCACCTTGCCGCCGTTTAACATCGGCGCTACGACCATGGGGTACGGTCTGGGATGGGCGAGCGCCGCAGCTTTTAACACCAAAGAGACTTCGAAGCGCACCATCAGCTTCATGGGCGACGGCGGCTTTTGGCACAACGGATTGACAAGTGGTGTCGGCAATGCCGTGTTCAACCAGAGCGACAGCGTTTTGATTGTGGTCGACAACAGTTACACCGCGGCTACCGGCGGGCAGGACATTTTATCCTCGTCATCCAGCAATCCGATTCGCACAACCAGGCTTTCGATCGCGGATGCAGTGCGCGGTGTCGGTGTGAAATGGGTGCGCACCATCACGCGGACCTATGATTTGGTGGCGATGCGGGACGTATTGAAAGAGGCGCTCACGACCAAGGAGAAAGGTCCAAAGGTCATTGTTGCTCAAAGCGAATGCGCGTTAAACGAACAGCGCCGGGTCAAGCCTCTGGCCAGCAAGCGCGAGCGGGAAGGAAAACGGGTGGTGCGCGAGAAGTTTGGCGTCGACGCGGACACTTGCACCGGCGACCATTCGTGCATTCGACTGTCGGGATGTCCTTCTCTCACGATCGCACCCAATCCGGATCCGCTGCGAAAAGATCCCGTCGCTAGGGTCATCGAAAGTTGCGTGGGCTGCGGGCTGTGCGGAGAAGTTGCACACGCGGCGCGCTTGTGCCCGTCGTTCTTCCGCACCCAAATCATTTCTAATCCAACAGGCTGGGATCGATTCAAAGCAGCCTCGCGAAACGCGATCATCGAATTCCTGCAGCGGCGCACCGATCGCCGTCTCGCGGCCATTGGCTGAGCCGGTCAGAGATTCCCGAATGGGAACTATTTCCATCACGTGCCCATGGTAATGAAGACGGAAGCGCTAGCGTCACGTGCAATCACCATCGCCATTGTTGCCATGGGCGGCGAGGGCGGTGGTGTTTTGGCGGACTGGATTGTCGATCTTGCGGAACACGCCGCCTACCGCGCGCAAACAACTTCCGTGCCCGGCGTCGCGCAGCGTACTGGCTCAACAATCTATTACATCGAACTATTTTCCGGTGCGGCTGCAGACGCGGCAGGCAAAGATCCAGTGCTGGCGCTTACGCCAGTTCCGGGAGAACTCGACATTGTGCTGGCTTCCGAACTGATGGAAGCAGGTCGCGCCATACAACGCGGGTTGGTAACTCCCGACCGCACGACTTTGGTCTCTTCGACGCACCGCGTGTACTCCATGATGGAAAAGACCGCCATCGGCGATGGACAGGTCGATGCGCAAAAACTGTTGGCGGCCGGTCACGCGGCAGCAAAACGTTTCGTGTGCACAAATTTCGCACAGATCGCGGAACAAACAAAAAGTGTAATCAGTGCCGCTCTATTCGGAGCGCTTGCTGGCACCGGCGCTCTGCCATTTAATCGCAGCGAGTTTGAAGCTGCAATTCGTAGAAGCGGAGTGGGGGTCGACTCTAGCCTGGCCGCGTTTTCAGCAGCCTTTGTCGCCCCAGCCCATTCCGCCGTCGCAGCGACGGACGCGCCGAGCATCTCGTTCCCGGCGATGGGTGAGCAATTGCAGCCGTTAGCTTCACAAATTCAGGGCGCCTTTCCACCGGCAAGTCATGCAATTCTTTTTGCTGGCATCCAGCGCCTTGCTGATTATCAGGATGTAGCCTATGCGCGCGAATATTTGAAGGATTTGCAAATAGTGCGGGACATGGAGATGCATAGTGGCAACGCCTCGTGTTCCCTCCTTTGTGAAACTGCGCGCTATCTGGCGCTGTGGATGTCCTATGAGGATGCGGTTCGCGTAGCAGACTTGAAAACACGAAGCGCGCGTTTCAAGCGCGTAATTCAGGAATCTCGCACAGGCGGCTCCCAGATGGTGCATATCAGCGAATTTCTGCACCCGGGAATCGAAGAAATGACGGACATCATGCCGGTATTCCTGGGGAGATGGTTGCGCAAGCCCCGCTGGCCGGCAAAATTAATCGCACGGCTTACGGGCCGGGGGCAAATCGTGCGGAGCACCACGCTGGCAGGTTTTCTCCAACTTTACTTCTTGGCCGGTTTGCGCCCATGGCGACGCAAATCGCTGCGCTTCAAGGAAGAACACGCGAGAATCCAGGAGTGGCTCTCGCAGGTCGCTCGAATTGCGCGTGAGGACTATATGCTGGGGCTAGAGCTTGCGGAATGCCCAAGAATGGTAAAAGGCTACGGCGCAACGCACCTACGGGGACGGCGGAATTTCGACACGGTTATGAAGACGCTCCCGGAGCTCCGTGGAATGAAAGATGCTGCCGCGAGGCTTAAGAAACTGCGCGAAGCGGCGTTAGCCGACGATACCAACGAAAAATTTAATCGGGCTTTGCTGGAATTGCGCGCATGATGTCGTGCCTCCGCATAAGAAAGAGTTCGCCTCTGCGACGAGGAACGAAGCGATGAAGATTGTTTGCCTTGGCGGCGGTCCCGCTGGACTTTATTTCTCGATCCTCGCCAAAAAGGCTAATCCTTTCTGGGACATCACTGTAATCGAGCGTAATCGCGCTGACAGTACTTTCGGCTGGGGCGTGGTGTTTTCCGACAAAACCATGGGCGGCTTCAAAGATGCGGACCAAGAAACTCACGCCGCGATTACAAACGCCTTCCGTCATTGGGACGATATTGACGTTTATTTCAAGGGCCGGAAATTCACCTCTGGCGGCCACGGCTTCTGCGGCATCGCGCGGATGAAGCTATTGCAAATATTGCAGAGGCGCGCTGCGGGCCTGGGTGTGCAACTTATTTTCGAGACCGAAGCCGCCGATCCCGACACTTATGCTGCTGAATTCGATTTGGTGATCGCTTCCGACGGAGCATCTTCGGTTACGCGAAAAAAATATGACAGCGTCTTCAAGCCCAATATTCAAGTCCGCAATAATCGCTTCATCTGGCTGGGCACAAAGAAAAAGCTGGACGCTTTTACTTTTGATTTCAAGCAGACCAAGTGGGGCTGGTTCAATTTGCATGCTTACCGCTTCGACGCGGACTGGTCCACTTTCATCGTGGAAACACCCGAAGAGAACTGGCGCAAAGCCGGCATCGACGAGATGGCGCAAGAGGAATCAATCGCACTTTGCGAAAAATTATTCACTGAACGCCTGGATGGCAACGCGCTCATCTCCAACGCCAAGCACCTTCGCGGCTCAGCGGTGTGGTTGAAATTCGCGCGTGTATTGTGTGAAAAGTGGCATCACAAGAATATTGTTCTTATCGGTGATGCCGCTCACACCGCCCACTTTGGCATCGGGTCGGGTACGAAACTCGCCATGGAGGATGCCATGGCGTTGGCTCAGGTACTCTCCGGTCACAAAGGAGATGTTTCGAGCGCCTTGGAGCTCTATCAAGAAAAGCGCGAGATCGAAGCGCTCAAGCTGCAAAGCGCGGCACGCAATCGCATGGAGTGGTTTGAGCAAGTCGAGCGCTATGTCCATCTTGACCCGGAGCAGTTCACCTATAGCCTTCTAACTGGCAGCCAGCGCATTGGACACGAAAACTTGAAGCTCCGCGATGCCGGTTACGTGCATGGCGTCGAACAGTGGTTCGCTGCCCGCAGCGGAGTGGATCACGCGGTGCCCCCCATGTTCACCCCGTTTACTGTCCGCGGATTGTCTCTGAAGAATCGTGTGATCGTGTCCCCCATGGCGACCTACATGGCGGTCGACGGAGTCCCCAATGACTTTCATCTGGTTCACTTGGCGAGTCGCGCCATGGGTGGGGCGGCCATGGTTGGCACGGAGATGACCTGTGTCTCGCCTGACGCCCGCATCACTCCAGCGTGTCCCGGGATGTGGAACGCGGAACAGCAAACTGCCTGGCAACGTATCGTGAACTTTGTTCACACGCACACAAATGCCAAAATTGCATTGCAGTTGGGGCATTCCGGACGCAAAGGATCCACCCGGCGCGGTTGGGAAGGCATTGATCTGCCGCTGGATTCGAACAACTGGCCGCTGGTATCAGCTTCACCCATTCCCTACATCGACGGTGTATCGCAAACTCCGCGCGAAGCCACGCGCGCGGACATGGATCGCGTTCTCGATGATTTTGTCACCGCCACGGAACGCGGTGTGGCTGCTGGGTTTGATTGGCTGGAATTTCACTGCGCCCACGGTTACCTGCTCTCAAGTTTCATTTCTCCTCTGACCAACCGGCGCACGGACGAATACGGCGGGTCTCTCGATAACCGTTGCCGCTTTCCTCTGGAAGTTTTCACGGCGATGCGCAGTGTTTGGCCCGCCGAAAAACCCATGAGCGTGCGCATCTCCGCGCACGATTGGGTGCCTGGAGGTCTTACACCGGAGGACGCCGCGAATGTCGCCCGTTTATTCTGTGCCGCAGGCGCTGATGTGATTGATTGTTCTTCGGGCCAGGTCAGCAAGGCTGAGAAACCGATCTATGGCCGCATGTTCCAGGTACCGTTCTCCGATCGCATTCGCAATGAGGTGGGGATTCCGACCATCGCGGTAGGCAACATTTTCGAAGGCGATCATGTCAACACCATTATCGCTGCGGGTCGCGCCGACCTCTGTGCCATTGCGCGCCCCCACCTAGCAGACCCTTCGTGGACGTTTCACGAAGCGGCGAAACAAGGGTACACCGACATCTGGTGGCCCGATCAATATCTGTCAGGTAAAGAACAACTCGAGCGAAACATGGCGCGCGCTCAACTTTTGGTGCAAGCGTGACGCAAACCTCTCGCACGCAATCCGAGCGTGGTCTTTCCGGAAAACATGCGCTTGTCACCGGTGGCTCGCGTGGTATCGGCGCTGCCATAGCTAACCTTCTATTAGCCCACGGAGCGCGGGTCACTGCGATTAGTCGAACCGGGACTGTCGGCAACTCCGAGGGCGCGACGCGAATAGCCAACGAGTTTACATCTATCACTGCCGACGTAACGAACCCTAATGCGATTTCGAAGGCTTTCACAGAGGCCCGATCGCGCTTTGGTGCTATAAATATTCTCATCAACAACGCCGGCCAAGCTGCTTCCGCGCCTTTTTCAAAAACTGCTCTCACAATGTGGCGCTCCATGATGGCCGTCAACGTTGACGGAACGTTTTACTGTTCCCAAGCAGCCCTGCCGGACATGCTGGAGGGCTGTTGGGGACGCATCGTCAATATCAGTAGCACCGCGGGGTTGACGGGGTACGCCTACGTTTCGGCATACTGTGCAGCGAAACACGCCGTTGTCGGTCTGACTCGCGCACTTGCGTTGGAAGTCGCGCCCAAGGGCGTCACCGTGAATGCTGTCTGCCCCGGGTACACCCAAACGGATATGGTGGAAAAATCCGTTGCCAATATCGTAGCGAGGACCGGGCGCACTCGCGAAGAGGCGTTAGCGCAGTTGGTAGCTCACAATCCGCAAAAACGATTGATACAGCCGGAGGAAGTAGCAAACGCGGTCGTTTGGTTATGCTTGCCCGGCAGCGAGGCGGTGACCGGCCAAACCATCGCTGTGTCCGGTGGCGAAACGATTTGAGGACAACATGGGAACTTCACCAGCAATAAGAAAAAGCGGTTCGGAACTGAGTGGCAGCGCCGCCGTTCTGGTCGACCTCGAAACTCGCGCTACCGAGGACGATCACGAGGCATTGCGCCTATGGCTTCGCATGCTGTCTTGCACTGTGCGCATCGAAAATCAGGTCCGGAGCAGATTGCGCCGTAATTTCTCCACGACCCTCCCACGCTTCGATTTGATGGCCCAACTTGAACGCAACCCGGGTGGTCTGCGCATGAGTGAGTTGTCCAAACGTCTGATGGTTTCCGGCGGCAACGTGACCGGAATCACCGATCAACTCGAGCGTGAGGGATTGGTTGCACGCACCCTGGATCGCGGCGACCGCCGTGCCATCGCCGTGAAACTCACCGACGCCGGTCTCAAGCGCTTCCGAGTAATGGCGGCTCACCACGAACAGTGGATCATCGAACTCTTGACCGGAGTAAGCCAGGAAAACAAGCAGGGCATGATGAACATTCTACGCCAGCTCAAAATGCACTTGAGTGCCGCGGTTCCGGGTTCTTCGCCGACGGCAAATCGCGTGGAGAGGAGAAGGTGATGCGGTACGTCCCAGGTGAGCGCCACCAACTGCCGGTGCATCGCACCTCTCTTGCTACTTACCGGAGCCGTCACTTCCGGTTTGAATTCAAGGACGGAATCGCTACCCTGACTCTCAACCGGCCAGAGCGCAAAAATCCTCTGACGTTCGATTCCTACGCCGAGCTACGCGACTTATTTCGCTCGCTGGTCGAAGCCATCGACATTAAGGCCGTGGTCCTCACGGGCGCGGGAGAGAATTTCTGCTCTGGTGGTGATGTCCACGAGATCATCGGGCCGCTCACCAAGCTCGATATGCCCGGGTTGCTGACCTTCACACGTTTGACGGGTGATCTTGTCAAAGCGATGCGCGGCTGTCCTCAACCGGTCATTGCGGCGATTGACGGTGCGTGCGCTGGCGCGGGGGCTATTTTGGCCTTGGCCTCGGACATACGTATCGGAACATCACGCAGCAAGATCGCATTTCTATTTACTCGGGTTGGGCTTGCGGGCTGCGATATGGGCGCTTGCGCGATGTTGCCCCGGCTAATTGGGCAGGGTCGCGCTGCTGAGCTTCTCCTCACTGGACGCGCGATCAGCGGCGAAGAAGCTGAACGTTGGGGTTTTTTGAATCGCCTCTGCGCGCCGCAAGATCTCTTACCCGCAGCACTGAATCTGGCCGTTGAACTTGGAGGCGGACCAACGTTCGCGCACGGCATGACGAAGAAGATGCTTCAGCAGGAGTGGAACATGGGCGTTGACGAGGCCATTGAAGCCGAAGCGCAGGCGCAGGCTATTTGCATGGCGAGTAATGATTTTCATCGCGCTTATCACGCGTTTGTCGACAAACAGAAGCCCGAGTTCAAGGGAGATTAAGGATGACTGCCCAAGCGCACCTTAACTGGCCCTTCTTCGAGCCGCATCACAAGCTACTCGCGACGGAGGTAAATCGATGGGCGGGCGCTCAAGTGGGTGCCGAGCACGATAAAGATGTAGATGTAGACAACGTGTGTCGCGGACTGGTGCGCCAACTCGGAGACGCCGGATGGCTAAAGTACGCCATCGGTGGCACTGAATATGGCGCCAACGATGAGGTTATCGACACCCGGGCGATTTGTTTGATTCGCGAAACTCTCGCCCAGCATTCAGGCTTGGCGGATTTTGCGTTTGCCATGCAAGGTCTTGGCTCCGGGGCAATCACGCTTTTCGGTACCCCGCAGCAGAAAGCCAACTATCTACCACAGGTCGCCCAGGGGAAAGCCATCCCTGCTTTTGCATTGTCCGAGGCCGATGCGGGTTCGGATGTAGCGGCCCTGCAGTGCGAAGGCCGGCTCGATGGCGATAGTTATGTGCTCAATGGCGAAAAAACGTGGATCTCAAACGGGGGAATCGCCGATTTCTACGTAGTCTTCGCTCGCACCGGCGAGGCGGCAGGCTCGCGAGGAATCACTGCCTTCCTTGTGGACTCAGCTACCCAAGGATTCGCGATGAGCCAACGCATTAACATCATCGCTCCTCACCCCCTCGGCCACCTCACCTTTAAGAACTGCCGCGTCCCGGAAACCAACCGATTGGGCGAGCCCGGTCGGGGATTTAAAGTGGCCATGGCTACTCTCGACGTTTTTCGTACTTCCGTAGCTGCGGCGGCGGTCGGATTCGCCCGCCGTGCCATGCAGGAATCTCTGCGCCGCGCCACATCTCGCAAAATGTTCGGCCAAATGCTCTCGGACTTTCAATTGACGCAGGCCAGGTTGGCGGGCATGGCAACGGATATCGATGCCGCAGCTCTGCTGACGTATCGCGCCGCGTGGCTGCGCGATCAAGGGCAATCCATAACCGTGGAAGCTGCGATGGCCAAGATGACCGCCACGGAAACCGCTCAGCGCGTCATTGACGCGGCGGTGCAAATTGCCGGTGCGAAAGGAGTCGTGAGCGAGCAGATAGTGGAACGGTTATACCGCGAAATTCGTCCGCTGCGAATCTACGAGGGCGCCACCGAGGTGCAGCAGTTAATCGTGGCCCGCGGCATCATTAAATCTTTTCAAGAAAGTGAGCCGCCGCGTGCGTGATGCTCCGCAGGCAGCCGGTGCTTACCACACCGAAATTCGCGTGCGATTTGCGGATTGCGATGCAGCTGGCATCGTTTACTATCCTCGATATCTGGAAATGTTCAACGCCGTGGTGGAAGATTGGTTCCGTGATGAGCTGCACTCGTCGTTTACGGAAATTGTCATCAATCGGAACTGGGGGCTTCCTACAGTTCACCTTGAAGTGGATTTTGTGGCACCAAGCCGCTTCGACGAAAAGCTATCTTCTACTCTCACGGTATCAAGCCTCGGCAAGACTTCAGTAGGTTTGGGTATTATTCTGCGCGGCCCAGACAATGAGGATCGCGTGCGCGGCAAAATTTTGATCGTGCTGATCGACCGGGCGACGGTGCGCGCTATGCCTTGGCCAAATGATTTACGAGCTCGGATTCAGGCATTTCTAATAAAAATGTAATACCTCGAGAGGTTACCTCGAGAAAAAAAGGATCGAGAAATCCATGAAATGTGTCCAGCCAGCGCATTGGCCACGTCCGAAAGGTTACGCGAATGGTGTAGTAGCAAGCGGCCGTACTGTCTTCGTGAGCGGCATGATCGGATCGAATGCTCTCGGCGAGGTAGTTCCAGGAGACTTTGTCGGCCAAGCTCGCCAGACCCTGCGGAATATCGTGGAGGTGCTGTTCGAAGCGGGTGCCAAGCCAGAGCACATCGTGCGCATGAATTGGTACGTGGTCGATAAGCATGAATATCTTGGCGCTGCTGAAGAGCTTGGCATTGTTTATCGCGAAATTATTGGCCGTCACTACCCGGCGATGACCGCCGTGCAAGTTACCGGTCTGATTGAAGACACCGCCCGCCTGGAAATTGAGGTTACCGCCGTGATTCCCGACGGGGAGTAGCTTTTCCTTGCGAAACTCGCTCGCCAATATTTTGATGCTCGTCTTGCTGCCCGCGTTTGCGGCATTGTTTCTGAATGACGTGGTTGCCGCACAAGTCAAAGACCCGAGCTTTCGTGTGATTGCATTGGCGGAACACGGTGGTATTCACAAGCCATTTGTGGACGCGGCTAAGACCTGGCTTGGAAAATTAGCCGGCGAGAATAATTTCACTGTGGATTACATTGAGGATACAGAGAAAATCGACGACGCATTTCTCGCAAAATATGCTCTGATTATCCAGTTGAACTATCCTCCTTACAATTGGACAGACACGGCCAAGGCCGCCTTCATCAAGTACATCGAACAAGGCAAAGGAGGCTGGATCGGATTTCATCACGCCACCCTGCTTGGTGAATTCGATGGCTTCCAGATGTGGCCGTGGTTCCACCAGTTCATGGGAGGAATTCGATTTAAGAATTACATCGCTACGTTTGTTACTGGAGAGGTTACTGTCGAGGACAAGAACCACCCGGCGATGAAAGGCATCACCTCTCCGTTCATGATCAAAGAC
>Ga0073928_10003477_pt1 | contig 24799 bp, 25 predicted proteins | sample PaiPotPPA55metaG_FD_76969 | JGI IMG/M metagenome (GOLD analysis project Ga0073928, IMG submission 76969) | Iron sulfur acid spring bacterial and archeal communities from Banff, Canada, to study Microbial Dark Matter (Phase II) - Paint Pots PPA... ...
TCTCGTTCCTGAGCAGCCATAGTTTGGCGGCGGCATTGCCGATGATGTTGTGACGCTCGTTGACGAAGCGCACCATCAACGTCAGCTTGCCCTCATGGTTCGAGATGACTGCGCTATCGGCGAACAGCAGCCGGGCATTCGGCCGCGAGAAGCGCGCAAAGATCAACCCGGTCATCAACGACATCGAGAAGATGCCCGTGAACAGCTCGACCGCGGAGACGAAGTGTCCGTAATGGGTCTGCGGATGCATGTCGCCGTAGCCGGCGGTCGAAAGCGTCTCGATGCTGAAATAGAGATAATCGATATAGGCGCCGGCAGGCACGTTCGCGATCGGCTGTTCTCCGATCCAGTAGAGGCCCGCGAAAATCGCGTTGAAGACCACGAACACCAGCACCGCGCCGGCGATGAAGGAGGGCCAGGAAGCGGTCATGCAGCGATGGCTGATATCGGCCCAGAACCCGAGATGCTGGCCTTCGGCGACGATGATTTCGCGGCCGCCGAGCCGGACCACCCGCGCGTTCGGTGTTTTTTCGCTCAAGCCTTTAACCATCTTCCAGATCTCTCAACCAGCAAGGGCATTTATTCGGCTCTGCCATCATGGCATAGTCGGGTTGTTTCCAGAGGGTGTTTTTAGGCGTCAGACAAGGGGTTTCAAGTCATGGCGAATACGCGCGAACCGGTCATTCACCCGATTCCAATCCTCTCGCTGCGTCCGACGCAGATGACCGTCGGAATGCGGGAGGTCAAGGAGAAACGCAAGCGCTTGCGGGAGCACTGGAAGGAGCACAAATCGGCGAAAAAGCAGGGCGAGTTTCTGGGCAAACACATGATCCCGGTGGTGCTCGGGCCGGACAAGCGCCCTTACGTGGTCGACCATCATCATCTGGCGCGCGCGCTGCATGAGGAAGGCATCAAGGACATTCTCGTCACCGTGATCGGCGATCTCACCATGGTCCAGCGCGACGCGTTCTGGGGCGTGATGGACAACAAGCGGTGGGTCTATCCCTACGACGCCAAGGGCGAACGCCGGCACTTCAAGGACCTGCCGAAATCGATCTCGGACCTGAAGGACGATCCGTTCCGCAGCCTCGCCGGCGAGTTGCGGCGCTCCGGCGGCTTTGCCAAGGACACCACGCCGTTCAGCGAATTCCTGTGGGCGGATTTCCTGCGCCGCCAGATGTCGCGCGCCAGCGTCGACGCCAATTTTGACAAGGCCATGGAAAAAAGCCTGGCGCTGTCGAAAACCAAGGATGCGATCTATCTGCCCGGCTGGTGCGGACCCGCGTCGGACGATTAGGCTTCGGTGCGGCTCACTTCGGCACGCGCCCCATCAGATAAAATTCGTCGTTCGGGCGCATGTCGGTGACGTTGGCCATCCGGTTCGACAGCGCGAAGAACGCCGCGATCGCGGCGATATCCCAGATATCGTCGTCGGAAAAACCGTGGCTGGCGACCTCAGCGAAATCCGGCTCGGCAATCTTGTGCGGCTCGGTGCAGACCTTCATCGCAAAGTCGAGCATCGCCTTCTGGCGCGGCGTGATATCGGCCTTGCGGTAATTGACGGCGATCTGATCTGATATCTGCGGGTTCTTCGCCCGAATGCGCAGGATCGCGCCGTGCGCGATCACGCAATAATGACATTGGTTGGCGGCGGAGGTCGCGACCACGATCATCTCGCGCTCGGCCTTGGTGAGGCCGCCGTCCTTGTCCATCAGCGCATCGTGATAGGCAAAGAACGCCCGAAATTCGTCCGGCCGATAGGCCAGCGTCAGGAACACGTTCGGAACGAAGCCGGATTTCTCCTGCACCGCCAGCAGACGGCTGCGGATATCGTGCGGCAGGCTGTCGATCGAGGGCGTCGGGAAGCGTTTTGCAACGGGCTGGGTCATGGACGGGTTCCCCCTCACGCCGCATGATGCGGGTGGCGGGAACATAGTCGATGAGGGGAGCGGCGGAAAGCGGGGTTGGCGTGAATGCCGGGAGGCCGCGAGCGAGCGGTTTCGTGCACTGTCACCGTAATTTCTAACGGTGAGCTTAAACAGCGCCTCGTCCTGGAGGCCATTTAGAGTAAGCCCGGAGCCCTTAGGTCGATCAATAGTTCTTTGCTCTCTCTTGCTGAACGTACTCATAGCGAAATCCTAAGGTATTGCGCTTAGAGTCGGAAGCCCACCGTTACTCATAACAAATAATCCAGCCCGTAGGATGGGTTGAGCCCTTGCGAAACCCATCAACTTGCTGCGCTCGCATGGAGAGGTGATGGGTATCGCTACGCTCAACCCATCCTACGGTACTACGCTGCTGTTTCTGCCGGCAACCGCTCACGTCGTTCCTAGCCAGATTACAACCACTCTTAGCACAATCATGCCGGCGGTGCTGGCATGTCACGGCGCAGCTTGTCCGTACGCGGGCAAGGCGAATTGCAATGTCGCGCCCGGCCCGACGTTGCCGGAAGCCGAAAGTCGTCCCCCGTGCGCTTCGATGATCGAACGGCAGATCGAGAGTCCCATGCCCAGGCCGCTGGACTTGGTTGTGAAGAAGGGGTTGAACAGTTGGTCGACGTTCTCGGCGGAGATCCCGACACCGCAGTCCGTCACCATTACCAGGACTTGATCTGCTTCGTCCTGACGCGATCGGATCACAAGTTGGCGCGGCCGATCCGTGACCGGTTGCATCGCTTCGATGCCGTTGATCACCAGATTGATGAGCACCTGCTGCAGTTGGACCCGATCGGCGAGCACCGCGGGTAGAGCGGGCGCGAGCTCCGTCCGCAGCGATACCCCGTGGCTGAACACCTCACGCTGCACCAGGGCCATAACCTCGTTGACGACATCATTGATGTCGAGCGGCGCCATCTGCGGGTCGGTCTTTTTCGCGAGCGCCCGGACGCGCCGGATCACCTCACTCGCCCGGTTGCCATCGTCTATCACCGATTCCACCGAGCGGCGCGCCGCGTCGAGGTCGGGGAGTTTGCGGTCGAGCCAGCGCAGACAGGCCTCGCCGTTGGCGATGACCGCGGCGAGCGGCTGGTTCACTTCATGGGCGATTGATGCGGTTAGTTCGCCCAAGGTCGTCACGCGCGTGACATGCGCGAGCGCCGCCTGCGCCTCGTGCAGTTCCTCTGCCGCTCGCTTGGCTGCGGTGACGTCCATCACCGCTCCAACGAACTCGAGCCCGGCAGACTCGAGCCCGGCACGCTCGATACTGGCGGTTTCATCGTCCACGGTACGACCCACAACGTGGACGTATTTGACGGAACCTTCCGGCATCAGCAACCGATGCTCGATATCCAGATCCGTGCCGTCCATGGATGCGCGATCGAGCGTCGCTTTCACGAAGGCGCGGTCTTCCGGATGAATCCGTTGCAATAGCAGTTCGAGTGTAGACTTGGTCGCCCGGTCGAATCCAAGGATTCGATACATTTCGTCCGACCAGAAAACTTCTCCGCGAGAGACATTCCAGGCGAAACTGCCTGTGAGGCTCAGTCTCTGCGCTTCGACCAAATAGGCCTCGCTTCGCCGCAGGGCGGTTTCGGCCCGTTTGTAATCCTCGATATCGGTCGTTGTCCCATACCACTTGACGATATTTCCGTCCTCGTCGCGCCGAGGCACGGCGCGCAGCAGGACCCGGCGATATTCGCCGTCGGCCCGCCGCAGGCGTGCTTCCTTGTCGAACGGTTCACCGGCCGCGCAGGCCGCGCGCCACTCCTCCTCGAACTTCTTGCGCTCGTCGGGATGAATTGCATTCATCCAGCCCCAGCCCAGTCCCTCCTCCGCAGAGCGACCCCAATATTCCCGAAATCGTTGATTTATGAAATCGGCGGAGCCGTCCGGCAGTTTCCTCCACACGATCGCGGGAATTGTATCGATGACGAGCCGAAGCTCCTGTTCGGTCTGTCGGACCCTCGCATCCGCTTCGGCCTGCCATCGTTGCAGCGCGATGGTCGCTTCATTTGCGGCAATTCCGAGCAGCAGCCGTTGTGCTGCGGTTGGAAAGTCTGATCGGCGGGAACCCACGACGATGATCGCGTCATCACCAAAACCGATCGGGGCGGAGACGATACGAACGACGCCCTCTCCAATCGGATTGGGGACTGCGAGCACCAGCTCGGATGAGGGTGTCAGCGATACATCCCGTAACGCCCCGCGAATTGCAGCCAGCGAATCGGCAGCGATCCGCTTGCCGGACCGCGCGATCTCGATGGCCGGGTCGTCGCACTTTCCCGACAGTAAGATGTAAACGAAATCCGAGTCGAGCATCGAGGCCAGCGCCGTCGCGACACTGTCGGCGATCCGATACGGATCGAAGGTCTTCAAGATGGCCGGCAGCGTGGAGAGCGCGAGGAGGTCACGAATGCAACGTCGCAGTTCAGACGGATCAAAAAGCGCATCCACCTGCGGCATGCATATGCCCCGCCCTGGACCCCTCAGTGCGCCGGGACATCTCGAGCGCGCACCTCGCGCAGAAATTCGTCCGGCGGCACGTAGTACGGATTCTCCCGCAGGATTCCACCGACGATCACCCGCGGATGGGTGCGCAGAATGTCCATTGCGACAGCGGCACTGAATTTCGTCAAGTCATAGGTACAAACGACGACATCGTCGTGTTTCGGCAGGATGTAATTCAGCTGCGTCTCATACTCGACGATGTCGTGCACGCCCGGGAGATCCTCAAGCGCCCATTCCATATTCGCCCACAGCCGCGTCAATCCGAAGCCTTGCCGCTTGCCGGTGTCGAGGACTTCCTCGATCAGCGCGAGCATGGCTTGCTGATCGAACCGGCCGCCACGCAGATAGGCATTCTCCCACGGGCGAACCTCGAGCTGTCCGGTTCGTTCGGCGGCCGCAGTATCGACGCCGCTCTGCTCCAGACGTGTCAATCGCTCCGGTAGATGTCCCTTGTCGACGATCTGGAAGTTCCTGTCGCCCGTATCCAGCCCGTCTTGCACAAAGGGAAGGAGGACCTGGTACTCTTCATCTCGGGTGTGGAAAAAGGCACACGCATGACATGAGCATTGCACCGTCGATCTCGCCAATTGGACGGTTCTTTTGCTTTCCGGCATGGCACACTCCCTGCATTAGACGCATGGAGAGGTGGCGCTGCTCGTCGTCTGGTGACCGGCTGAAGGTGATGGCTGCAAAATCGCACGAGCCACTCTTTAGCCGGCAGTGCCGAGGTGGGTCGCCGACCTGTCTTTCCTCGGGTATAATACGCTTGGCACGGCTGCCGATAAAGCCTTAATTCGACCCCGGCTGCATCTTCCTGCGCCCCCGCATCGGCTTGGCGCCTAGCGCCGTGCGCACGGCAAGCTGCACCGCCGTCAACTCGCGCTGCGGCGCTTGCAATTCTAAGCCGTTGAAATCATTTCGTGCGCGCCGGGGTCGATGAATGAGGGCCCATTCAAGAAACTAAAAGCTCCTCTGCCGGCCAACCCCAGGGTTGAGGCCGAATAAGGCGCCTGCGCTCCACCCATCTACCGTACTCAGGGTGAATGCCGGGGCCGCCGCGTCAGCGCAGCGGCTTCTTCAGCAGTGAGAACCGGTCGGGATCGAGCCCCATCGACGGCTGCAGCATCGGCGCTTCCGCCGCCATCTGGCGGACCGTGGTGCGTTCGTTGATGGAGGGATCGTTGGGCGCGTCGCGGCTCGAGGTCGCTCCGCGCCAGCGCTCGAGCACGGCGCTGACGAAATGCATGTCGTGGCCGGCGGTCACCGACGGCGACGTCGAGATGGTGGCCTCGCTGCGCGGCAGTTGATGCAGCGGCACTTCCTTGAAGCGCAAGCGGGTCGGCAGCGCCACGCCTTCACCGAAGGCGAGCACTTCGCGGGTGCCGAGCGAGGGCACGAACGACAACAGGTTGGCGGCGGCGTCCGAGACCGCCGAGCGCAGCAGCGCCTGGTCGCGGTCGTTGGCAAGGCGCATCGTGAACAGCGTGTTGCACTGGGAAATGATGGTGGCGTCGAGTTCGGCGGGGCGCTGCGTGACGAGCCCGAGATAGACGCCGTATTTGCGGCCTTCCTTGGCGATCCGCGAAACCGCCTTGCGGGTCGGCCCGAAGCCGATGCTGCGGTCGGCGGAAGCGTAGCGATGGGCCTCCTCGCAGACGAACAGCAGCGGCGAGACGCCGTCGCTCCACAGCCCGAAGTCGAACGCCATCCGGCACAATACCGACACCACGGAATCCACGACCTCGGCAGGGAAGCCGGCGAGCTGCATGATGGTCATCGGACGGCCGTTGGCCGGCAGCCGGAACAGATGGCTGATGACTTCCGCCATGGTGTCGCCGCCGACATTGGCGTTATCGAACATGAAGGTGTAACGCGGATCGTTGCGCACGGTCTCGATGCGCGAAATCAGCTTGTGATAGATGATGCGCGACGAGCGGTTCTCGAGCTTGCCCATGCGCTCGTCGATCAGCGAAATCAGATCGACCAGCCGATAGGGCACCGGGGTGTCGGCGGTGTAGCCAACCTGTTTGGGATCGGCGCGTTTCAATCCGAGGCGGTCGGAGTTCTGGTACTGGGTATAGATTCCCTTGGCGGCCGGAATCACTTCGGCGAGAATGTCGAGTTCCTCGGCGACCCCGGGCCGGCCGGCGAACAGCACGTCGACGATCTCTTCGAAATTGAACAGCCAGAACGGCAGCTTCAGATTGCGCGGGTTGAGAACCAGCGAGCGCTCGCCGAAACAGCGGCCATACTCGTTGTGAACGTCGAGCAGGAAAATCCGCAAATTCGGCCGCGACTTGAGGATCTCGTTCAGCAGCAGCGACACGCCGGTCGATTTGCCGACGCCGGTGGAACCGAGCACCGCGAAGTGCTTGTTGAGCATCTCCTCGACATCGACATAGGCGATGACCGACGGATCCTGCTGCAGGGTGCCGATATTGATCTGGTCCGAGCCGCTCGGCGCATAGACCGTGCGAAGTTCCTGGTTGGTGATCAGCTCGACGGCGTCGCCGATGGTCGGATAGTTGGTGACGCCGCGCTGGAATTTAGGCCGGTCCGGGCCGCCGAGAATTTCGCCGAGCAGGTCGACCGTAGCGCTGGCAATGTAGGCGTCGGAGGTCGGCAGGTTCTCGCACGACACTTCGGTGATCATGGCGACGATGGTGGAATTTGCGCCGCGGATGCTGATGAAGCGCCCGACGGTGGCCCGCACCTGCGGGAGGCTCATCTGGCTCACCGCCAGAAGTCCGACCCGGGCGAGGGATCCACGCACCGAAATCACACGTCCGAAGGATGTCACAGTTGTTGAACCTGGCATGTCATGTCTTGGGTCAGCACATCACTATGCAGGCGGTGTTTGGAGAAACGGTTAAGCCGGCAGAGCATGCGATACGTCAAATCCGCGACATCCTGGTCGGGATTTTGCCCGTTGGGTCGCCCAGGGTGGGATTTGGCCGCGTTATTTGCTGGAAAATCGATGCTTTCGGCATCCGGACAAGGCCGCCGACGCCCGGGGATTTTAACGTCTCGTTTACCAAGCCCGCGCTTCGCATGTGTGCGTCGGCCTTTGTCAAGATGCGATGCGGGCTTGCGGCGGAGTCAAGAATCAGCGCTGATTCCGGATCACCACCCAAGGTTAGGCGATCATCAGGCGATCATCCGCAGCTTCAACCGAATATGCGAGGGTTAATGTCGTCCACACGTGTCATCGTGGTAGCCAATGAAAAGGGAGGATCGGGCAAGTCCACGGTCGCAATGCATATTGCGATTGCCCTGATCAAGTCCGGCGAGCGCGTCGCCACCATCGATCTCGATGCGCGGCAAAGGAGCTTGACCCGCTTCATCGAGAACCGGCGGCTGTGGGCAAAGCAGGTTGCCCGCGATCTCGAAATTCCCGATCATTTCAGCTTCGGCAATGTCGATTATCCCTCCGCCGAAGATGAAGCGGTCGGATGCAAGACCCTGACCGATGCCGTGGAAGCGCTCGGGCGCAGCTGCGGCGTGATCGTGATCGATACCCCCGGTCACAATAATTATTTGATGCGGCTCGCACATTCGCTGGCGGACACCCTGATCACGCCACTCAATGACAGTTTTGTCGACCTCGATGTCCTCGGCAGCGTCGATCCCGGGACCTTCCAGGTGAGCGGAACCAGTCACTATTCGCAGATGGTGCAGACGGCGCGCCGCCAGCGCCGGTCCGATCAGGCCTCCGCCGAGTGGATCGTCCTGCGCAACCGGCTTTCGACGCTCGGTTCGCGCAACAACCGCCTGGTCGGCGGCGGGCTGCAGGAACTTTCACGCTGGCTCAACTTCCGCTGCATTGAGGGTTTGGCCGAGCGGGTGATCTTCCGCGAGCTTTACCCGCGCGGGTTGACGGCGGTCGATGACATCGATGAAGTCACGCTCGGGACGCGGCCGACCATGTCGCATGTCTCCGCGCGCCTGGAGATGCAGAGCCTGCTCAGCGCGATCTTGCTGGGCGACCAGCCCTCACACGCGGCAATAACCGGCTACAGCCGTCTGGCGGTCGGCTGATCGCGACAAGGCCTAATCCGACAAGGCTGATTGCGACAAGGCTTAATCCGACAAGGCTTAATCCGACAAGCCTATTGCGGCGAAGGCGAAGGCGGAGGCTGGATTCGGGGGTACTTGAATTCAGGCGACATTTCGAGACGATAAACCCGCATTTTGGGTTCCTCCCATGATGCCAGGCGTTCGCCGCATATTGCGCAGTCGGCGTGGCTCGGGCCTGCCGGGGCCGATGTCGATTCGGCAACCAGGTAAGATGCCCCGCAAGTCGGGCAAGCACAGTCAGATATTTTCATAGCAGCCGCTGAGATATTTTTTCGATGCGCGCATGATCCGCGATCAATGCGACATTAGTGAGTATTCCCTTGCCCGAAAAAATTTTTGATCGGGATTCCGAAATGTTTTCCGGGTTGGAAAGTTATTGGATATAATGTCTTTCGCTCGTCATGCGCGAGCCTCACCCGTTAACTTGAATTCCACGAGCCATCCTCCCATTCTGAGGAAACGAGGATCATCCTGAAATGTTGGGGACAGTTCCAGGCATGATCGGGAAAGCCAGCCAGCGCGGTGTGGGCGCGCCGGCGAACATCGCGCGGACGATGCGCGCGCCCGGGATCATGAAGACGAGGCCAAAATAGCGATGGCGAGGGAGCCTGTTCTGGCGGCGGGAGGCATTGTACTGCGGCAGGAGGAAACTCCGCTGATCGCGGTGGTGCGCTTGCGCAAGCGTAACGAATGGGTGCTTCCCAAAGGCAAGCTCGATGAGGGCGAAACCGCGCGCGCCGCCGCCAAACGCGAGGTGCTCGAAGAAACCGGCCATGACGTTTCCGTGCAGGAGTTTCTGGGAACGCTGGTCTATGAATCGGGCGGACGGTCGAAAGTCGTTCATTATTGGCGCATGGAGGCCAGCGGCGAGCAGGCCCACGAGCTGATGGACGATGTGAAGGCGGTCGATTGGCTGCCGCTCGACGACGCGGTCGAGCGGCTCTCACGCGGATATGAGCGGGCGTTTCTCGCCAATGTCGGGCCGCTCGCGCTGCAATCGGCCGCGCTCGCGGAGGAGGCACGGCGGCCTAGGGTCGAGCGGCCGGCCCCCGAGAAGCGCCGGAGCCGGCGGCCCGTCGCACCGCAATCGCCGATCCCTGTACCGGACCCGCCGCAATCCGAGCCGATCGCGCCGGTGACCGCGCAAGAGGCGCATCCGTCGTTCGCAACCGAAGCGGCTCCTCCGGTTACCGTCGCCGTCCCTGCGGCGGAGGCCGGGACGGCGCCGCCCTTTGTGGAGGCATCTGCTGCGTCGTCCGACATCGCGCCGCAAGCCGGCAAGACCGATACCAAGACCGATACGGTGGCCCGAGGCTGGCGCGAAGGCATGGTACGGAGGGTGACGGGCTGGCTGCGGCGTACGAAATCCGACCTGAACTACCGGCTCTGATCGATGGCTTCGCCGGCGCGCAGTTTCCAGTGGTTGACGATCCGGAATCGCGCGTCAGCATTGTCCTGACGGAATAGCGCGATACGGTCGATCGCGAGCGTCGACAGGCCAATTTCGGAAAAGCGCCCCCGCAGCATCGCCAGGATCGGTTCGCGCCGTGCGGCGTCGAGCCGGCCGGTCAGGGTCATGTGGAAGCGGAATTCTTCCATCACATAAGGATATCCCCAGCGGTCGAGATAGTCGCGCTGCCTCGGCGTCAAGGCCGAAGGATTGCGTCGTTCGCGATCGTCTGCGGTCAGCGGCGCGCGAAATTGATCGAACTCGCGCGTGCAATCCGCGCCCAGCCGCTCAAGTCCGGCTGATCGCTCCGAAGGCACCACCGCGATGAAGCCGCTGATCGAACCGACCACCGGCGTGATCACCGGAATGGGTCGGGGCGTGGCGGCGAACGCCCCGCAGCCTGCGATCAGCTCTGCCTCGGTCCTGCCGGGCGCAAGCGAAAGCGGCGCCTTCAGCGTGGCGTGAAAGCCATATTTTCGCGGATCGCTTGTCAGCCCGTGCCAATCCGGCGTTGTCCGCGAAACGTCGCCCGGAAACGGCACATCCTCGCCGCCAACGGCGTCGTAGCCGAGCAGTTGCGCGCCGAAGCGATCGAGATCGCTGCCGGGCGCGGCGGCATAATAGATCGCATAACGTGGAAAACTGGCCATATCGCCCAGAATAGAGCCGCCTCACTCGGCTGCAACCGCCTCGTGCCGGGCGGTCGATGAACGAATCAGGCGGCTCGCATCGGCAAGATGCACCAAACGCCCAGCGGCGATGACGGCAACAATGCGGGGCCGCTGCGGCATTTCGTCATCGACAAGCACGATGTCGGCTCGGAAACCCTTGGCCAGAATGCCGCGGTCGGAAAGGCCCGCGGCGCGGGCCGGCGCCGCCGATATCAGGTCCCACGCCCGGGCAAGCGGCAGTACGCCGTCGGCGTCGAGCCGGAACGCGGCGAGCAATGGCGCAGGGTAATAATAGTCGGATGCGAGGATCGAGCAGAGACCCTTTTCGATCATGTCGGCCGCCTTGGTCCAGCCGGTGTGGCTGCCGCCGCGCACCACATTGGGCGCGCCGAGCACGATCGCATCGCCGGCCGCCGCCGCCGCGCGCGCGGTTTCCTCGTTGATCGGAAATTCGGCGATGCGGACGCCCATGGAGCGGAAGGCCTCGCGCATCGCGGGACTGTCGTCGTCATGCGACAGCATCCGGACGTTGGCGCCTCTCGCCGCTTGCGCGAGCCGCGCGATCGACGCCGGGACGTCATCCGCGCGCGAGACTACTTGCTGCACCAGGGACTCGAACTTTTCGTTGGATATGCCGCAGCGGTCGATCATCTGCGCGCGCTTGCGAGGTCGCGCGGCGCTCTTGACAATGGATTCCATGTGGTCGTTGAAAGCGAACAGATCGATGCGTCCGTCGGACAACCATTGGACGATCTCATCCTCGGCATCGAGATTGTAGGTCTCGTGGCGCAGGTGGAAGCGCGTATCGGCGGCGAGTTGCGGCCGCAAGGCTTCGATCGCCTCGAGTAATTTTCTCGCGTTGTCGGCGCTACGCAGACCAGGTTCCCAGGACCAGGTCGTCCCATGATAGACCGTCGTGATGCCGTTGCTGATCGCCTGCCTGTCGCTGTCGGCGAGTGCCACGTCGATCGGAAAATCGACGCCGGGGCGGGGCATCATCTGCCGCTCGAACGCATCGCCGTGCAGGTCGACGATGCCGGGCAGCACTTTCAGGCCGCGCGCGTCAATGCCGATCGAACCGCGGCTATGGTCGGGATCGAGCGCACTGATTTCGCCGCCCGCGAGCGCCAGCGAGGTTTTGCAAAATTCTCCGCCGAGAAGCGCCTTGCCGCCTTCGATGAAAATATCAGTCATGATACGGCACTTCGTCGCGGCGGGCGTGGCAGGGTGGAGATACCGGCGGATTCATACTTTAGCAGAAAATCCTCAACCGCCAGCTTTCGGAAATCGGGCAGGGCCCGGCGCAGAGTTTCGTGGTCCCAGTCCCACCACGCAAGTGCTGCGAGCCGGTTGGTGATATCCTCCGGAAATCGCCGCCGGATCATGCGCGCCGGATTTCCGGCGACGATGGTGTAGGCCGGAACGTCCTTGGTCACCACGGCGCCGCCCGCGATCACGGCGCCGGTGCCGACGTTGCGGCCCGGCAGCACAATGGCGCCGTGTCCGATCCAGACATCATGACCGATATCGACGTGATGGGCCCGACGCCATTCGAAGAACTCGGCATCGTCGCTCTCGCCTTCGAAATAGGCGCTGGCGCGATAGGTGAAATGCGCCTGCGAAGCCCGCTGCATCGGATGATTGCCGGGATTGATTCGCGTCATCGCCGCGATCGAGCAGAATTTTCCGATCGTCGTGTAGGTGATCTGGGCGTCGTTGACGACGTAGGAATAGTGGTCCATCGACACTTCGTGCAGGATCGTGCGGGGGCCTACTTCGCAATAGGCGCCGAGCCGCGTGTCGTGCAGTTTGGCGCTGGGATCGATGGTCGGTTCGATCGAAAGCATTTTGCCGGCCATGTAAGCTTATTCCACGAGCGCTGAATCTGATCCCAGGAATGCACGTCTTCGATGGGCTCGGTGACAATAGCATGACATTTTGATGACGATCAATCAGCGGGGACACCGGGTGCACCGCGGCGCGACTGTCACACAACTGTAAAATACCGGGCTTAGCGATGTTGGCGGCGACCCGTCTTGGAGCATTGCATGCTGGTGGTGGAAGGTTTGACGTGCCGTTTCGGCACAAAAGCCGCGGTTGACAATGCTTCGTTCACGGTTGCGCCCGGCAGCTTCGTCGGGGTGATCGGCCGCTCTGGCGCCGGCAAGTCGACCTTGCTGCGAATGATCAATCGTTTGGCCGAGCCGACGGCGGGACGAATTGCTTTCGATGGCCTCGACGTGACGGCGCTGCGGGGCCGCGAGTTGAGGAAATGGCGCGCCCGCTCGGCAATGATCTTCCAGCAGTTCAATCTGATCGGCCGCCTCGATGTGCTGACCAATGTGCTGATGGGACGCCTCGCCACCGTCTCGCCGGCGCGCGCGCTCCTGAAATTATGGCCGGATGCCGACAAGGCGATTGCGCTGGCCGCGCTGGAACAGTTCGAGATCGCCTCGCTTGCGATGCAGCGCGCGGATCAATTGTCCGGCGGCCAGCAGCAGCGGGTCGCGATCGCCCGTGCATTGGTGCAGGAGCCCGATATCATTCTGGCGGACGAGCCGATCGCCTCGCTTGATCCGCACAACACCAGGGTCGTGATGGATTCGCTCCAGCGCATCAACCGGGATTTCGGCATCACCGTGATCTGCAACCTTCACTCGCTCGAGCTGGCGCGCGGCTATTGCGGCCGGCTGATCGGCATGGCGGCGGGCAGGGTGGTGTTCGATGGGACGCCGGAGCAACTCACCGAATCGGAAGCACGACGCCTTTATGGTCTCGAATCCGAAGCAAGAACCAATTCGCCGGCACGGCCGAGCGGAGTCCCCGTCGAGGATCCCGTTCTCGGCATGCCCGCTGTCGCGTAGCCGTTAGCTATCGCGACCATAATCCGGCTTTCCGCCGGCAAGAAACGACCTCATCCCACCAACAGGAGAAGACCTATGCTGAACCGCCGCTATGTATTGGCCGCAGGCGCGCTTGCGCTTGGCTTTGGCGCGAGCGCTGCCCACGCCGATGACTGGAAATCGAAATACAAGGAACTGACGTTTGCCGTGGTGCCGGCGGAAAATGCGTCCGGCGTCAGCGACCGTTACGCACCCTTCATGACCTATCTGTCGAAGGAACTCGGCGTTCCCGTCAAGCTGCGAATCGCCAATGACTATGCCGCCGTGATCGAGGGCCAGCGCGCCGGCAATATCCAGATCGCCTTTTACGGTCCGGCCTCCTATTCGACGGCCTATATGACGGGCGTCAAGACCGAACCCTTCGTCACCACCCGGAACAATGACGGCACCGTCGGCTATTATTCGGTGATCTACGTCAAGGCCAATAGCCCATACAAGGACATTCAGGACCTGAAAGGCAAGACCATCGGCTTCGTCGATCCGAACTCGACCTCCGGCTATAACGCGCCGCGATTCTTCCTGCACAAGGCCGGCATCGATGCCGATTCCTTCTTCAGCAAATCCATCATCACCGGGAGCCACGAGAATGGCGTGATCGCTCTCGACAAGGGCACGGTCGATTGCGCAGCCGACTGGTGGAATTCCGATACCGACTCCAATCTCACGCGCATGGTCGCAAAAGGCATGGCGAAGAAGGAAGATTTCCGGGTCATCTTCAAGTCGGGACTCCTTGCCGGCTCGCCCTATGCGTACCTCTCCGATCTCCCGAGCGACCTCAAGCAGAGCATCGTCAAGGCGTTCACGGATGCGCCCACCAAGGACAAGGCCGCCTTCGACCGCCTGTCCGACGGCAAGGACAAGGAGTTCGTCCCGGTGACCCACAAGGATTACGAGAACACCGTGGACATGATTCAGTTCGTCAACGACATGCGCAAGAAGCATTCGTGAACCATTTTGGCTGGAGCGGCGAACTTTCGCCGCTCCAGCCACCCGGCTGATCGCAGAACATCATGGCCTCCAGCATCCTCAGCGTATCGCAGGCGCGGCTTGAGGTTCTGCTTGCCGACTATCGTCGCGAGGTCGGGCGCCGGCGGCGGCAATCGCTGTTGGTGCTGGCGATCCTGGCGATCCTGGTCGCCATCGCCGGGCGTTTCGGCGAAGTCGATCTCGGTTATCTTGTCCAGCACATATCGAACTTCACCAGCTATTTCGGCCGGATTATTCCCAAGCTTACATTCGCGCATTTTGGCGCCGATGTCGCGGACTGGTACTGGAATGTCGCGGGCTGGCTGAAACTCCTGCTCGATACCGTATTGATCGCCTATCTCGGCACCCTGTTCGGCGCCGGCGGCGCCTTCTTGATTGCCTTCTTCGCCGCCGCCAATCTGGCGCCGAGCAATGTCTTGCGCTGGAGCATCAAGCGCATCTTTGAATTCTGCCGTACCGTTCCGGATCTGGTGTTTGCGCTGATGTTTGTCAGCGCCTTCGGTCTCGGGCCGCTGGCGGGAATCCTCGCAATCGCGATCCACACGTTCGGTACGCTCGGCAAGCTCTTCACCGAGGCAATCGAGAACATCGATATGAAACCGGTCGAGGGCGTGCGCTCGACCGGCAGCCGCTTCATCGAAATGGTACGGTTCGGCGCGCTGCCGCAGGTCACGTCCTCTTTCGCGAGCTATACCCTGTTGCGCTTCGAGATCAATGTACGATCCGGTTCGGTGGTCGGCATGGTCGGGGCCGGCGGGATCGGCCAGGATCTGTTCGTGGCGATCAGGAAATTCTACTACACCGACGTTAGCGCCATCCTGTTGATGATCATCGTCTCGGTCGCGATCATCGACCTCGTCACCGAACGAATCCGGCATCGGTTGTCCGGTCGGGACGGCAGCCGATGAGCACGCGCCGCACCATGCGTCCGGACGACCCGAGCGCGGTGCTCGACCGGCATCGCGATCTTTTCGCCGTCTCGCCGCTTGGGCGCGCATCCGCGCTCGCCGCGCCGGTGGGAATAGCCGGCTTTGCGGTTTTCGCGGTGTGGTGGCTTGAGATCCCGTTCAGCCAGATCGGGCCGGGGCTGGCATCGCTGGCAAAATTCGTCGCGCTGATGTTTCCGCCGTCAAGCGGCGGGCATCTCGATCTCCTGGTCACGGCGATGGGCGAGACGCTGGCCATCGCGTTTCTGGGGACGTTGATTGCAACGGTGGTCGCATTTCCAATCAGCTTCCTCGCCGCAGGGAATACCGCGCCCCATCCCGTCATTCGCTTCGCCATCCGCCGCTGCCTCGACACCATCCGCGGTATCGACGCCCTGATCTGGGCGCTGGTTTTTGTCGGCGTCGTCGGCCTTGGCCCGTTCGCGGGCATTCTCGCGATCGCGGTGTCCGATACCGGCGCGCTCGGCAAGCTGTTTTCGGAAGCGATCGAATCGACCGAAGCGCGCGCGCGGGAATCGGTGTTGGCGAGCGGCGGCACCAGCCTGCTGGCGGTGCGCTTCGGGCTGTTGCCGCAGGTGCTCCCGATCATCGCCGGACAGATACTCTACTACTTCGAATCCAACGTACGATCGGCGACCATCATCGGCATCGTCGGCGCCGGCGGCATCGGGCTGCAGCTCTCCGAGCAGATCAGGACCTATGATTTCGATCAGGTTGCGTTCGCCGTCATCATGATCCTGATCACGGTCGCGGCGATCGACTGGATTTCCAGCAAACTGCGCTTTGCCATCATCGGGCGCCGCGCGGTCGTCTGAAGCGAACTCAGCTATTCTCGACCAGGAATTCGACGCGCTCGGCGGCAAAGCGCGAGCGCTTGGTCACGAGCGGTTTGCCGTTGGTATCGACGTCGGTGGCGTCGACCACGAGGACCGGACGTCCCAATGCGAGATCGAGCCGCGCCGCGTCAGTCGCATCCGCGATCGCCGCGGTGATCTTGGTCGACGCCCGGCGATAGTCGCGGACGCCGTAGTGCGCGAGCAGTTTAGTCATCGAGCGGACGCTGGCGAAGACGGCTCCGGCGTCGGGGAAGCGTTCGGCCGACAGCCAGGTGGTGCTGACGCAGATGGGCGTGCGGTCGGCCGATCGGAGCGCTTCGATCCGGATCAACGGGTCGCCGGTCTTCAGCCCGAGCGCCCGCGCCAGCTCGCGGGTGGCCGCGTCTTGCGATGCTTCGATCAACTGACCCCGTGGCTCCTGGCCGCCGGCGCCGACGATTTCGGAAAACCGCGTCCGCGGGCGCAGGGGATAAGCGAGCTTGGGTGCTTCGACATAGGTGCCGCTGCCGCGCTCGGCGCGCACCAGGCCGCGCTCGGCGAGCGTCGCCAATGCGCGGCGCACGGTGTGGCGATTGACCCGATAGGTTTCCGCAATCTCCATCTCGCCCGGCAGCTTTTCGCCCGCGGCGAAGCTGCCATTGGCGATGCCGCGCTCGATGCCGTCGGCAACCTGCCGCCACAGCGCCACGCCGGCAGCGGTGTCCTGTGTGCTCATGGCGTAGAAACCCCAAGGAAGGCGATCGGAAAAATCATGCTTTTGTCACGAAACAGTCACTGGCGTTTCTCTGTCAAGTTGTCTAGTATCATAGACAACTTGATTCCGGCAAGGGCGGCATGACCAAAGGCATCGAAAGCGACCAAAATGCCAGGCAGGCGCAGCGCCGGGCGGCGATGGCGGTGCTGGCGCATTCCGACGCGGTCGAGATTGCCAGGCGGCTCGAGAAAATCACGGTGCCCGCTTATGAAAATCTGCGCGAGGGCGAAAATGGCCTCGTGATGGTGCGCGGCCGCATCGGCGGCGACGGCGCGCCCTTCAACCTCGGCGAGGCCACGCTTTCGCGCGCGGCGGTGCGGCTTTCGACCGGCGAGGTGGGTTTTGGCTACACGCTCGGCCGTGACCGGCAGAAGGCGCGGATGATCGCGCTGTGCGATGCGATGGTGCAGTCGGATGAATTTTCGGTTGCGGTGGAAGCCGACGTGCTGGCGCCGCTACGCGCGGCCCTGATCTCGACGCAAAGCCAAAAGGCGGCCGAGACCGCGGCGACGCGGGTCGACTTCTACACGCTGGTGCGCGGTGAGGGTTGAGCGATGACTACATTTGCCGAACTGCCCGCAGGTTTCGCCGACAAGGTGCTGTCGGCGCAAACGACCTTCCGTTCAGTGATGTCTGCGATGGCGCGCCCCGGCAGCGTCCAGCGCATCGTGGTCGGCGCCGGCGCGCCTCATCCGATGATGCGCGGCAGTGCGGCGATTGCGCTGACGTTATTCGATCACGATACGCCGATCTGGCTCGACCGACGGATGTCCGAGACCCCGGACGTGACCAAATGGCTGAAGTTCCATACCGGCGCGCCGGCGATCGCGGATTCCTCGGTCTGTCATTTTGCGTTGATCGGCGACCCCAGCGCGCTTCCCGCGCTCGATCGTTTTGCCTTTGGCAGCAACGAATATCCGGATCGTTCGACCACGCTGATCCTGCAAGTCGAAAGCCTGATGCAAGGCGAGAGCCTGGAATTGCGTGGCCCCGGCATCGACGGCACGGCTGTGGTACAGGCCACAATCGAGCCCGCCGACCTGTTCGAGCGGCTTGCGATCAACGCCGCGCTTTTTCCGCGCGGCATCGACATCGTGTTGGTCCATGACGACAGCATTGTCGCGATACCCCGGACCACGCGGCTTATCGCGAAGGGAGGCTAACGCATGTACGTCGCCGTCAAGGGAGGCGAACTCGCCATCGAGAACGCCCATCGCCTGCTGGCGCATGAGCGGCGTGGTGATCGCGATGTCCCCGAGGTCTCGCTGGACCAGATTTCCGGACAGCTCAGCCTCGCGGTCGATCGCGTGATGGCCGAAGGCTCGCTGTATGATCGCGAGCTCGCAGCACTCGCCATCAAGCAGGCGCGTGGCGACATGATCGAGGCGATCTTCCTGGTGCGGGCGTTCCGCGCCACCTTGCCGCGGTTCGGCGCGACCGAGCCGGTCGATACCGGCCACATGCAGGTGCGGCGCCGGATCTCATCGACATTCAAGGACATTCCGGGCGGCCAGATTCTCGGACCCACTTTCGATTACACTCATCGGCTGCTCGATCCGCAGCTGTCCGAGGGATTTGATCCCGAGCCGCCCGCGATATCGGATGCATCGGCTTTGGCGATGCCGCGCGTCACGGATATTTTGGGCCGCGACGGCCTGATCGAATCGTCGCCCAAGGCGGATGCGGATGCACCGGTCGGCGATCTCACCCGCGAGCCGCTCAGTTTTCCCGCCGACCGCGATCTGCGGCTGCAGAATCTCGCCCGCGCCGATGAGGGTTTTTTGCTGGCGCTCGGCTATTCGTCGCAGCGCGGTTATGGGCGCAATCATCCGTTCGCCGGCGAAATCCGGCTTGGCGAGGTCGAGGTGGAATTTTTCGCCGAGGATGTCGGCTTCGCCGTGCCGCTCGGGCCGGTCACCTTGACCGAATGCCAGATGGTCAATCAGTTCAAGGGCTCGGCGACCGAAGCGCCGTGCTTCACCCGCGGCTATGGTCTCGCCTTCGGACAAAGCGAGCGCAAGACCATGTCGATGGCGCTGGTGGACCGCGCCTTGCGCGCCCGCGAACTCGGGGAGGAGACACTCGCTCCGGCGCAAGACGAAGAATTCGTGATGTCGCATTCCGACAATGTGCAGGCGACCGGCTTTGTCGAGCATTTGAAACTGCCGCATTATGTCGACTTCCAGTCCGAGCTTGGTCTGTTGCGCAAGCTGCGCAAGGAATTTGCCGAAGCGGCGGCGTCACCGCCCCTTCAGGAGGCCGCCGAATGAATGCGCCCGCCTATAATTTCGCCTATCTCGACGAACAAACAAAACGAATGATCCGCCGCGCCATCCTGAAGGCGATCGCGATCCCCGGCTATCAGGTGCCGTTCGCGAGCCGCGAGATGCCGATGCCCTATGGCTGGGGCACGGGCGGCGTGCAGGTGACCGCGGCGATCCTCGGTCCCGACGACGTGCTGAAGGTGATCGACCAGGGTTCCGACGACACCACGAACGCGATCTCGATCCGCAAGTTTTTTGCCAAGACCGCGGGCGTTGCAACCACAACGTCAACGGCGGACGCCACCGTGATCCAGACCCGGCACCGGATTCCGGAAGCGCCGCTGCATGCCGGCCAGGTGCTGGTCTATCAGGTGCCGATTCCCGAACCCCTGCGCTTCCTCGAGCCGCGCGAGACCGAGACGAGGCGCATGCATGCGCTCGGCGAATACGGGCTGATGCATGTCAAACTCTATGAAGACATCGCGCGCTTCGGGCATATCGCGACCTCCTACGCCTATCCGGTGAAAGTGAACGCCCGCTACGTCATGGACCCGTCGCCGACGCCGAAATTCGACAATCCGAAGATGGACAATTGCCCGGCGCTGCAACTGTTCGGCGCCGGCCGCGAGAAGCGCATCTACGCAATCCCGCCGCACACCTCGGTGGTCTCGCTCGACTTCGAGGATCATCCGTTCACCCGCTACCGCTTTGACGCGCCGTGTGCGCTGTGCGGGGCCGATGATTCCTATCTCGACGAGATCGTCACCGACGACCAGGGCGGCCGGATGTTTGTCTGCTCCGACACTGATTTCTGCGAGAGCCGCCAGGCCGCCGGTCATCGCGGCACCGAAAGCGCGGCGCCGCACAAGGAGAGGGCGCATGGCTGACCATGACAGCGACCCGCCGCTCCTGGTCGCGGACGGACTGACAAAAACCTATGGCCGGCTGACCGCCTGCCGTGACGTCTCCTTTGCGCTCTATCCCGGCGAAGTGCTGGCGATCGTCGGCGAGTCCGGCTCGGGCAAAACCACGCTGCTGCAACTATTGTCGGCGCAGCTCAAGCCGAGCGCGGGGCGCGTATCCTATCGCATGCGCGACGGAGTGTTGCGCGACCTCGCAGGCCTCGGCGAGGCCGAGCGGCGGTTTCTGTATCGCACCGACTGGGGTTATGTGCATCAGGATCCCGCGATGGGCTTGCGGATGGCGGTGTCGGCCGGCGCCAATGTCGGCGAGCGGCTGATGGCGGTCGGCTGGAACCACTACGGCAATATTCGCAACACGGCATCGTCCTGGCTGGAACGGGTCGAGATCGATACCGGGCGCATCGACGATGCGCCACGGACCTATTCCGGCGGCATGCGGCAGCGGCTGCAGATCGCGCGCAATCTCGTCACCGAGCCGCGGCTGGTGTTCATGGATGAGCCGACCGGCGGGCTCGACGTCTCGGTGCAGGCGCGGCTATTGGATTTGATGCGCAACCTCGTCAGCGAGCTGGATCTTGCCGCCATCGTCGTCACCCATGATCTCGCGGTGGCGCGGCTGTTGTCGCATCGGGTGATGGTGATGAAGGGCGGCCGCGTGATCGAGACCGGGTTGACCGATCAGGTGCTCGACGATCCCCGCGAGCCCTATACCCAATTGCTCGTCTCCTCGATTTTACCGGCATGAGCGCACCGATGACCGCAATGATCGAAATTGCCAATGCCGAAAAGACCTTTACGATGCATCTGCAGGGCGGCGTCGAGCTTCCCGTGGTGCGCGGCGTGTCGTTTCAGGTCGGGCCCGGCGAATGCGTGGTGCTGTCCGGTCCCTCCGGCGCCGGCAAGTCCTCGATCCTGAAAATGATCTTCGGCAATTACCGTTGCGACGGCGGCCGGATCGGCGTCCGTCACGACGGCGCGCTGATCGATCTCGCCAACGCCGAGCCGCGGCAGATCTTGAGCGTGCGCCGCGCCACCATCGGCTATGTCAGCCAGTTCTTGCGGGCGGTACCTCGCGTTGCCACCATCGACGTGGTGGCCGAGCCCTTGATCGCCAACGGGACGCCACGGCCTCTGGCGCGGGAAAAAGCCGGGCAGTTGCTGCGCCGTCTCAATATCCCCGAGCGTCTGTGGGCACTGCCGCCTTCGACCTTTTCCGGCGGCGAGCAGCAGCGCGTCAACATCGCGCGCGGTTTTATCTCGGATCTGCCGATCCTCCTGCTCGACGAGCCGACGGCCTCGCTTGATGCCGCCAATCGCGCTGTCGTGGTCGATCTGATCGGTGAAAAAAAGCTTGCGGGTGTCGCCATGGTCGCCATCGTCCATGACGATGAGATCCGCCATCTGATCGCCGACCGGATCGTCGACGTGACATCGTTTGCCGCGGCGGCATGAAGGAAGATGCTTGAGATGACTTCGACACCGTCCGAAACAATTATCGGCAATGCCAGGATCGTGCTGGCGGATCACGTGATCGAACACGGCTGGATCGCTTTTGTCGATGGCTGCATTGCGGGATTCGGCGAGGGCGAGGCTTCCCACGGCAGCGAGGATGCCGGCGGCGATCTGATCATGCCGGGCCTGATCGAATTGCACACCGATCATCTCGAGGCGCATTATGTGCCGCGCCCGAAAGTATACTGGGACCCGATCGCCGCGGTCGTCTCCTATGACGGGCAACTCGCGACGTCCGGCATCACGACGGTACTGGACTCGCTGCGGGTTTGGCGTGAGGACGGCGCCGAGGAAGTCGATGGCCGGGCCGGCGTGATGGCGGAAGCGATCGCGGCGGCGCGCGAGGCAAATCTCTTGCGCTCGGATCACTTCCTGCATCTGCGCTGTGAAATCCCGATGCCGAGCGTGGTCGAGGAAGCCAAGGAATTGATCGGGCGGCCGGACGTACGGCTGATGTCGCTGATGGATCACACCCCCGGACAACGCCAGTTCCGCGATGAGGGAAAACTCCGTGACTATTATCGCGGCAAGGGCGCCGGCATGACCGACGCCGAACTCGATACGCTGTTCGAACGGCGCTTTGTCTACCAGAAGACGTATGCGGCGACCAACATGCGCGAGATCGTGGCGCTCGCTCATCAATATGAGATCCCGCTCGCCAGTCACGACGACACCACCGCGGAGAACGTCATCGACGCCGTCCGCGACCGGGTTTCGGTAGCGGAATTTCCGACCACCATCGAGGCGGCGCGCGGATTGCATCAGGCCGGTATCGGCATTCTCATGGGCGCACCCAACGTCGTGCGCGGCGGTTCGCATTCCGGCAACATCGCCGCCGTCGATCTCGCCCGTGAGGGGCTGTTGGATATCCTGTCATCCGACTACATCCCCTCGAGCCTTCTGATGGCCGCGCTGCAACTGCCGCAGCGGGTGCCTGCGATCGATCTGGCCTCCGCCGTCCGCACCGTCACCAAGACGCCCGCGGAAGCGGTCGGCCTGCCTGACCGCGGCGAGATCGCGCTCGGCAAGCGCGCCGATCTCATTCGCGTGCACGTGGCGCGCGACACGCCGGTGGTGCGCAGGGTCTGGCGAGAAGGACATCGCGTGGCATGACCGAAGCCCCGACCACATCGAATCAAGCGACGACCGCGATCGGACCCGGCCGCTTGATCCTGGTGGTCGGCCCAAGCGGCGCCGGCAAGGACACGCTGATCGGATTGGCACGATTAGCCTGCGCCGATGACGGCGGAATCGTCTTCCCCCGCCGCGTGGTGACGCGGGAGGCCACCGCTTCCGAAGACAATGAGCAGGTGAGCTTTGAGGCCTTCCAGCAAGCATGCGCGGGCGGCGCCTTCGCGGCGCATTGGGAGGCGCATGGCCATGGCTACGGTCTGCCCGTCGCCATCGATGACGACATCCGTGCCGGCCGCACGGTGGTCGCCAACGTGTCACGCACCGTGGTCGAGGCGATGCGCCGCGCCTATGCGCACGTCACCGTGGTGTCGATCACGGCGCCTTCGGACGTTCTCGCGGAACGCCTGGCCGCGCGGGCGCGCGGCAGCGACGGCCAGATCGAGCATCGGCTCCGCCGCGCCGTCGATGACGCGGCTGCGCCCGACGCCACCATCATCAATGTCGGCAGCGTCGAGTACCATGCGCGCCAACTGACACGGATCATCCGGGGCGATTGATGCGCCGGTACCGCTAGAATTCGGGAGAACGGCCATGGCCGTGGTTGCGACCATTGAGCAGCTCGAGGCGATCTATGGACCGACCAACGAGGCCTCTATGGTCAAGGTCGCCGACCGGATCACGCCGTCCTATCGCGTGCTGATCGAGAAATCACCGTTTGCGGCGCTGGCAACAAGCGGACCGGAAGGGCTGGATTGCTCGCCGCGCGGCGATCTGCCGGGTTTTGTTCGCATCCACGATGACAAGACGCTGATGATGCCGGATCGCCGCGGCAACAACCGCGTCGATTCGCTGCGCAACATCGTGCGCGATCCCAGGGTCGCGCTGCTGTTCCTGATCCCGGGCAGCGGCAGCACGCTGCGCGTCAACGGAAGAGCGCAGGTCTCGGTCGAACCGGATTTGCTGGCGTCGTTCAAGGTCGACGGCAAGGCGCCGCGTTCCGTCGTCGTCATGTCCGTGCGCGAGATCTATTTTCAATGCGCGCGCGCGATCGTGCGGTCGGATTTGTGGAATCCCGACAAGCGGATCGATCCCAAAACCCTGCCGACGCCGGGCCAGATCCTGGCCGAGATGAGCGAGAACCGGGTCGGCGGCGAGGAATACGACCGCGCCTGGCCGGAACGCGCGCGGCAAACGATGTGGTGATTTGTGGCATCTGCACGCGCCGCTCAATGCGAAGCGAGATATCGATTTTGCGTTGCTCACCACACGAACGGGACAAGCTTGCGGGCGCGGCGCCGGTAGACCTGATAGGCATCGCCGAACCGCTCGCTCATCAGCTGTTCCTCGATCTTGATGCGGATCAAGATCGCGACAAGGCCCGCCGCAACGCCGATATAGCCGGCTAATGTCCCACGCGTCAGCGCCGTGCCGATCATCGCCAGCAGAATCCCGGTATAGATCGGATGGCGAACGATGGCATATGGACCGCTCTGAACGAGTTCGTGTCCCTGTTTCATCGTCACGACCAATCCCGACCAGTTGGTCCCAAGGGCGAGGCGGGCCCAGATGGCAAACCCGACGCCGGCCAGAACCAGCGCGACACCGATGATTCCAAGCGGCGTATCGCGGGGCGTGACGGGTACGTTCAGAAAACCTCTCCACGGACTGAATAGGAAAATAAAGCCGATCGCGAGCAGGGTCGTTGCCGGAATCTGCATGGCCAGACGAGGCACGTTGGCGGTGCTCTTGCTCATGAAGTAGCCCGGCAGCCAAACGAGTCCGAGCACGAACCAGGCCAGGTATGAAACGATAATGAATTGCGATTTCATTGGGCGTAATTTCGGTCTCCGCCCGGCCGTCGTCAATCGACGCCGCCATGACGACCACGTGATGAAA
>Ga0073928_10003479_pt1 | contig 24776 bp, 19 predicted proteins | sample PaiPotPPA55metaG_FD_76969 | JGI IMG/M metagenome (GOLD analysis project Ga0073928, IMG submission 76969) | Iron sulfur acid spring bacterial and archeal communities from Banff, Canada, to study Microbial Dark Matter (Phase II) - Paint Pots PPA... ...
GTAGATCAGATTCTTGGCGAATTCCCCGCCCCGGGCGCGATACGCTGGCAAGCTTTCGATAATGCCCAGGAGATAAAGCTCGCGTCGTCCACCGAAGCGTCGTTCGGACCCGCGACGCGGCTCTTCATGTATCACCTAAACTCGATCACTTTTCTGGAATTTCTAAGTCGAGTCACCGGCATTAAGAATTTGATTTCCGATCCAGGATTCGAAGGCGGCGGTCTCCATCAGATCGTACCTGGGGGCAAACTAGGAGTGCATGCAGACTTCAATAGGCATCGCGACTTTGGCCTCGATCGGCGGCTTAACTTGCTGTTGTATTTGAACAAGGATTGGCGTGAAGAATACGGCGGCCATCTGCAACTCTGGGATCGCGACGTCACTCGTTGTGAAGCGAAAGTGCTGCCGATTTTCAATCGGATGATGATCTTTGGTACTACCGACTTCACCTTTCACGGCCATCCTGACCCTCTTCAGTGTCCTGACGGCATGACGCGGAAGTCACTCGCTCTGTACTATTTCAGCAACGGGCGTCCGGCAGAGGAAATAACGGGCGAGCATTCGACAATATTTCGTCCTCGAGATGAGAAGGACTTCGATCTAACCTTTAAGCAGCGCGCGCGCCACTTGGCGAATGACCTGGTGCCGCCGATTCTAATGAGAACGTTACGCAGAATTCTTTGAGTTCGATATTTAGCGTTCTTTGTCGCGTTTCGATCGTACCCACTCACGTTGTCTCGAAAAGACAAATTGCACATACATGGGAATTTTCCAAAGAGGGTAAACACAAGCTGATAGTAGACTTGAAAAGGAGATGATTCGTCGTCCGTGGCTCGCCCACGCCGTAAGCACGGCAAGTCCAAAGATAGCTGACGCGGAGCTTATGATCAGGAGCGGGGCGCCATATCCTGTGGCCGCATAAAATATGACCGCGACCAACCAGAGAACCAATACTTGCATCAGCAAGAGAGCCAGCGGTGGGACGCAAAGGTCGAGTGCCAAAGCCACTAGGGAAAGATCCAGCTCTTTCAAGCCCTGGAAGAACACCCTTGGCGCCTCGCTCAGTATGGTGCCGAGGTGACCATGTTCCCAGCGAGTCCGCTGATCCTTTATCCCGTCCTCGTCGGTCGGAAATAAGCTGAGCACCAAGGCTTCTGGGCAGAAAATAGGCGGGACACCGAGCCGTGCCATATCTAGGCCCATTTTCATGTCCTCAACGATATGTGCATCGGCCAAGTCCATGTTACTGATGCTCATCCACGGGAAAGCCATCCCCGAGCCCATGAGCTGACATGGCAAACCGAGCTTTGCAAGTCCCATCGGACGCACTAGGTTCTTGACTACCCATGCAAATTCAGCAATTCGCATCCTGAGCCCAGCATTCTCTTGACCGTGCATGAGGTACTGCGCTTGAACCGGCCGCCGGTAGTCAGTGCAAACCTTGGCCAGAAGATCGATCGCGCCCGGCGCGACATGACAATCTGCATCCACCACGATAACTATGTCGGGTGGGTTCGACCTTAGATATCGTAAGCCGAAATCCAGCGCAAAGCCCTTGCCGCGCTTGTCTAAGCTCGTGCGAGAAACGACTTCTGCTCCTTCCGCCTCTGCGACATTCCTGGTTCCGTCGGTACAATTATCGGCTACGACAACCAGTCGGTCGTGCTCCCCTAGTTGCGGAGCGAGGGACCGAAGTGTGGCGGAGATACCTCCTTCCTCATTATGCGCAGGGATTAAGATCGCCACAGGCGTGCGTGTGCCGGATGTGGCAAATACTATTCGGCGCCCACAAACTGCTGCCGCGACTTCAATTGCCAGCACCGCGATCGGCACCAGAAACAACGCAGCAACGACAGATAGTATCGCGTTCAAAATCACCGGGAACACGCTAGTTTCGTCTCTGCTTGATAGTGGCGGGAACGCCGGCAGCGATGCAGTTTTCGGGAACATCCGTCAACACCACCGCGTTCGCACCGATCAAGACGTTATTCCCAATGGTGATTGGTCCTAACAGTTTCGCGCCGCTCCCGATGTCGACGTTGTCCCCTATGGTAGGGGCTCCGGGTTCAGTCACTCGGCGCAATCCAACCACCACGCCATTGCGAATGCGGCAGTTGTCCCCGAACTTGGCATAGCCACTGACCACAATTCCACCAAAGTGGTCGATGATAAAATTTCGACCAATTTGGGCTTCGCAAGGCAATTCTATGCCTGTAACGATTTGAATAAATTTGAAAGCAATTTTGTAGATAAGCGAAAAGATCTTTCGGAGGAGTAGAGGCCGCACACCGTAGCGCCATCTCCCAAAGCGATACACAGTCAGTACCCAAAATCCCTGGGCCCCCCAATTGCCGTCGTGCGCCCTCAAATCCTGTCGAATATTGTCAAACATAGCATTGTCACGCACACGATGAATCGACACCGCGAATATGATTGGCGAGCTTCCCTGCTTCGATATCGATGGAGTGACGCTCGATGACAATTCGTCTCCCTGCGTCGCCCATTCTTTCGATTTCGTCAGATGATCGTGAAAGGCAGTCTTCTATGGCTGCAGTCAAGGCGCAGATCGAACCGGCAGGAATTAACCATCCGTTCTCTCCGGCCTTGACCAATTCAGGGATCCCCGCGATGTATGTCGTAATGACAGGTCTTTTCAATGCCAACGCCTCCATGATTACGACTGGCAGGCCTTCCGCGAAGCTCGGCAGGACCATAGCCCGGGCGGCAAGGATCTCCTCCCGAACTCGGGCGCTGCTGATCCAACCGGTTATCTGCACTCTATCTTGCAGTCCAAATTCTCTCACCATTTTCTCGATTTCTGTGCGCATGGGGCCGTCCCCCGCCAAAATTAGATCTACATGAACTCCGCGTTGTTTGAGCCGCGCGACGGCATCAATGAGAAGTAGTTGCCCCTTGGCTTCGGACAATCTACCGACGCAAACCAGGCGAGAATCGGATATTCGAGGACTTGTATCTCCTGAATGAAAACTCGGCTCTAGACCGCAGTGTACGACGCGGACTTTGGGCCATACGGCCGGTGCGGTGCGAAGATAAAGCTGGCTTCGCCCAAAGGAGCTTATCGCCACCGCAAAAGCGGATCTGCTGATCTTGTCTTCGAGGCCGAGTGGCGCAAGGAATTCGTCCGGACCATGCACTGTGAAACTGAAAGGCGGGCCACCGAGAACGCGTATCTGCATGGCAATTTCTGCCGAATTGGTTCCGAAATGAGCGTGTAGATGAGACGCCCGAGATCGTACAATCCAGATCAAAATGCGCGACGCCTCAGCGACACAAACCAAATGATGCAGAAGACGCCCATCGGTTTGGCGAGAGACTCGAATGGCCAAACGGAAGGCCGCATACATCTTGAGGGGCGAACGCAATAGTCCCAGCAACAAAGGAACCAGTAGCCCGCGAAGTCCCGTCCTTAATACGTATTGCGTCTTTTCTTGCTCTTGCCGGTCCTCGGCATCAGGCAATGGTTCTTTCCAGCCTCTGAGCGCGATCCTCTGTACTTCAAATCCCTGACGCTCCATGGCTAGGATTTCGCGCCTAATAAAGCTATGACTTACTTTTGGATATTGATTGATGAAGTAGGCGATTTTCAAAATGAGGCGCAGTTGCTTTAATTCAACACAAACAGTCACATAGGTGCCGAATTCGACAGGTAGTTACACTAACACGGTACTAACACTTTCCGTGAGTTCGTGCGTGTCCCATCGGGGACTTAACGCATGTTCCCGGTAATCTGGGCCCACGGCGGTAATTTCGGTCGGAATTCGATATCGAATGTTTGCATTTTGCAAACGCCTTTGTCGTATAATTGCAACAAGCTGCTCACCTTCCTGGTGGCCTTTGGGCGTGCGACTTCGAACCCCCCCCCCCCCGGTGAGTTTGTCTATCTTGCTCGTGCAGTATTTCGATCAGCGCTACGCTCCCCCTGTCCGCGGTGGCGATCACAGACCGACGATTATTATGGGGGCGGAGAGGAGCCGGGACGAAAACTGAGCGGCAACCCGCCATTGCGCCGACTATGGTCGGATAGTATATCGATAATACTGCTTTATGAGATGTTCGTAGGCCATGTCAGCTGAAGTACAGTTGCTGCAAAGTTCTGTGGGGGCAATTGGCTCTGCGCAAGCTCTTTACTTCAATTCCGGCGAGCACCGCTTGTTCGGGTGGCTGCATCGGTCCCTGAACGGCTTGAGAGCAGACGTCGGCGTCGTCGTCTGTCAGCCGTTCGGTTACGAGGCGATTTGCGCGCATCGCGGGATGCGTGCGTTCGCGGAAGCGATCGCGGCGGCGGGAATGCCGGCGCTGCGATTTGACTATTTGGGCACTGGTGATTCTCCGGAGATTGATCCAGAGGCCGATCAACTTCAGATCTGGACTCAAGATGTGCTGGCCGCTGCAGAAGAGTTGAGGTTACGAACAGGCGTACGGCACGTCTGCTTGCTTGGATTTCGGCTTGGCGCACTTCTGGCGACACTGGCCGCCGCCCAAAGCAATAGCGTGAGTGCGCTCGCTGTCGTATCTCCAATTATCACTGGACGCCGCTACCTCCGCGAGCTTCGCACAACGCGCATGGCGGCAGCTTTGGCTCTCGATCACTCTGAGCCTGACCCGCCGCTCGACAAGCAGGATGCGCGTGCTGGTGGGATGGAAGTCAGCGGATTCGCCTTCTCTGCAGCCACACTCGCAGCGCTCGCGAAGGTGGATCTATCCACGCTTCAATCGCCGCCGCTGCCGAAAATGCTCGTCATTGATCGCGCGACGATGCCAGTCGCGGGCGCCCAGGCGCATTCACCGGAGGGGGAGGGGCGCACGACACGCGTGGCGTTGCCGGGTCTCGTCGAGATGCTGATGACCCCGCCGCAATTTGCGCAGGCGCCGAAAGAGATGATTGCGGTAACGCTCGATTGGCTCATGAAGCTTCCCGGACAAGTTCCTGCCATGCCGGATCGAACTGCCTGGCGGCCAATCAGTGAGTCCGGTCCGACGAACGAATTGACGTTGGCCGGGAATGCGTCCGCTCCTGAGGTCGTACGGACGGAGAGGCCGGTGTTCTTCGGCGCCGATGCGTTGTTGTTCGGAATTGTCACCCAGCCGCCGGCCGACGAGATTCGCCGGCGGGCGGTGATTCTCCTCAATGCCGGCGCCGATCATCATATCTGCGCAAGCCGATTGTACGTGTCGATGGCGCGGCGCTGGGCGCAGCACGGCTATGTGGTATTGCGCATGGACCTGGCGGGTTTGGGCGACAGCGGAACCCGCCCCGGACGCGCCGAGGATGATGTATTTCCGCACGAAGCTGTAGACGACATCCGCGCTGCGATCGAGTTCCTTCGCAGCAGCTATGGCATTCGTGACGTCACGCTGGCCGGCCTTTGTTCCGGCGCCTATCACGCGCTGCGAGCAGCCGTCGCCGGACTGTCTGTTAATCGTATTCTCATGGTCAACCCGCAGAATTATTTCTGGAAGCCTGGTGAAACGTTGCGGGGCCTCCAGCTGGCGGAAGTCGTCCGCAATCCCGGAGTCTACCGTGAGCGAGCATTCTCGCTGGCCGCATGGAAGAGGATGGTGACCGGTCAGGTCAATATTCTGCGCATCGCCAAAATTTATTTGCAGCGTCCGCTTCTCGCGGTGGAATCCACATTGCGGGACATCGCTCGCCGCTTGCATATCCGTCTGCCGAATGATCTCGGCACCGAACTCGAGGAAATTGTCGCGCGCGGGGTCAGGGTGGTTTTCGTGTTTGCGCGCGACGAACCCGGGATCGGCTTGTTGAAACTGCAAGCCGGAACTTCCGTCAAACGCCTCGCGGAGCGTTGCTGCATACATACAATCAATGGCGGTGATCACGTGTTTACGCGGAGCGGTCCTCGCGCGATGATGGAAAAGATTGTCAGCGACGAACTCTTGGCGCGGCCCGAATGGCTCGATAAGCCCAGCGCCAGCCTCAAAACCGGCGGGTTGAAGTTCGAATAGAAGGCTGCTGTTTTTTTGCCTGCGTAATTTTTAAACGGCAACATGGCTATGCGCAGCAACAGCGGCACTATGGAAAGAACCCCGGAGCGATGCATAGGGTTGTGCCCTTGCACATCCGCTATTTGTTAGACTGGAGCGCGCAGTGGCGAATCTCGCCCTTACGACTTGCGTTCGACACAGGATGGTCGACAAATGACTCTGTATGAATACTTTGATCGCATTGCGATAATTCATTTACCGGACCGGCGGGATCGTTTTGAGTCGCTATCCACTGAATTGCGCGACATGGGCATCGACATCCGGCAACCCAAGGTCCAAATTCCTCATGCCCCCGTCCCCAGCGACTGGAACGGGTGGCCATCGCGTGGAGTCTACGGCAACTTTCTGAGCCACCTTGGGATCCTCCGGCAGGCGTTGCAGGACGGTCTGCAGACGATATGGGTCCTAGAGGATGACGCCATTTTCAGCAGGCGCATGCGCCGAGAGCAGCAGGCTTTGGTCGAGACGCTGAAGCAGCGCGAATGGGACATTTGCTTCTTCGGACACTCATTGACACATGAACTGGCGGAACAGCCAACCGGCTTTGTCGCTCCGAACGCCGACTTCATTTGGGCGCATTGCTACACCGTGCATGCGCGCGTATTGCCCCGCCTCGTGGCGTACCTGGAACAGGCGGTCGTCCTGCCCGCGCACCATCCCGAGGGTAGTAGACTCTTTATCGACGCAGCGTTCACGCTCTTTCGTCGGCTCAACCCTGATGTAGTGGCACTCGTTTATAACCCCGCGTTGTCGGTTCAGGGGGGGTGTACTAGTAGCCTGAACGACCCCAAGTGGTATGACACAGTGGCCGTGGCGCGCCCATTGGTGTCCCTGGCGCGTCGAGCGCGAGATCATTGGTGGAAGCTGCGAGCATGAGTGTTAACGGCTAGCCGAACTTCTCGGGTCCAAATGCCAATCGCGGCGATTGGATTAATGTGGGTTACCGTGCTCATCCTGATGGTGTCCGGCGGGGCGCTTGCTGCCACCTCTTTGAATGCCCAATCCGCGATGGGCATAAATCTCGCGGACGTAAGCTACTACGCGACCGAACAACCGTTCATCAATAGCTTTTCTACGTCGGAGGGGTGGATTACGCATTCGGATGCCACCTGGGATACCAACGAGGAGAAATACATCAACCTCGATCCGAACGGGTGGCCGATCACGCTCAACAGCGTCAACGAGCCTACGACGCAGCATTTCAATTCCTTGGGTGTTCTATTTCTTCTAGGTATGCCCAACACCCCAAACGGCATTTATCCGGCAGGTCAGTACATCGTGCTGTATGACGGCCAGGGGACGTTGAGCTATGGATTCGACGCGGCCCTGGTACATCGCTCACGGGGTCGAGACGTTATCAATGTCATCCCCAGCAAGAATGGTATCGATCTGCGCATGGTTGCAACCGATCCGCACCATACCGGGAATTACTTGCGTAACATTAAAGTAGTAACGGCGGCAAATGAGGCTGCAGCGAAAGCCGGGCAAATCTTCAATCCTGCCCTCCTCAAACTCATTCAAAATTTTCGCGCCCTGCGCTTCATGGATTGGTTTCGGACCAACGGCAGTGCGCTGTCGTCCTGGGCTGATCGCCCCAATCCAACCTATGCGTTCTTCGGTACTTCAAAGGGAGTTCCTATCGAGATCGCGGTGCAACTCGCCAACGCCGTGTCAGCCGATGCCTGGATGAATGTTCCCGTTATGGCCGACGACAATTTCATCAGCGAAATGGCGACGCTCGTCCATAGTCAATTGGGCAGCACCCAAAAAATCTATGTGGAGCTCAGCAACGAGGTGTGGAACCCCTCGTTCAGCCAAAGTAAATACGCCGTGAGTGAGGGCAAAGCTCTTTGGCCCACACGATCATCGAGCTATGGAGACTACGAGTACAACCGGGAGTGGTTCGGAATGCGCACCGCACAAATGTGCGATATCTGGAGATCGGTCTGGCATTCCGACCCAAGGCTCGTATGTGTGCTCGGCGCGCAGGCGGCCTGGAGTTACTCGGCGACCGAGGCGTTGAAATGCCCGTATTGGACTCAGGGCGCCCCATGTTCCGGTCATGCCATCGACGCGGTGGCCGTCGCGCCTTACCTGGGAGGTGCAGTACCTTCGGCCTGGACATCGCAGCCTGATGGAGGCCTCGCGAACTTATTTCAGTCCTTGTACTCGCAAAACGATTCCACCATCCCCGCGGGCGGGTTTATAGCCCAAACTGCTGAATGGACGAAGGACTTCATCAGGAATCTCGCCCCGTACAAACTGCCCCTCTTGGCGTACGAGGGTGGACAGACCTTCGCGAACGGTTCGACGGACGCTCTAAATAATCTCTATATGGCGGCCAACCGCGACCCGCGAATGGGACAGGCGTATACACGGTATCTTCAGCAGTGGAAAGCCGGGGGTGGACAGATCTTCATCTACTTCAATGACGTGGCGGTAGAGAGCAAGTACGGTTCTTGGGGTGCTCTTGAGTCGATCATGCAAACGACGACCCCGCTCAGCGGCGCTCCGCCGAAGTGGCAGGCCATCCAAACTTTTATCTCGGGAAATCCTTGCTGGTGGTCGAGTTGTTCCGGCACGGTCGGTACGGAGTCGAAAACCGAGCCTCGGAAGTGAACGCCCCGCATTATCTCGGAAATGAACTCTTTCGCCGGCGTCATTTTGAACAGATACCATATATTGGCGGCTCCGGTCGTCGATACTTGCCAGAGGTCACGACCGCGTGGAATCAGTGGTCACGTTGCACGGAATACGTAGGCTAACGCCACGAACTTCAGGCGCGGGCACTCATGGCGATTACCGGCGCAACACGCAATGCATTGGCAGCAATAGTTAGACTCGGATTGACCGCGCCACTACGTGGCATGAAGGAGGAATCGACAACAAATAGATTGGCTAATCCGTGCGCCTTACAGTTTTTGTCCAATACACTTGTTCCAGGATCGTCACCAAATCGGCACGTTCCACATGGATGTCCATAGTTCATGGACAAAGTGGGGGACAATGATACTAGGCGCCAAGGCTTGATGTCTGCCGTGAATACGCTGCGTAATGCATCGGCGCGCCTGCGGAGATCCTCTGAAATCGTATAGACAAAATAAGCGCTATTGGGCTCTCCAGGGTCTAGGCAGATCCGGTTGTCGGGATGAGGATCATCCTCGGTCATCGCCGCGAATACACTAGCATTGCCTAGAATTGCTGCTGCTAAATGAGATGGAAGCTTTACGAGCACAGATAGCAGCAGTTCGCTGCGCACCCCCATCCGGCGCAATATATTCTTTAGGTGCGCGGCAATGGCGCCTTGTCCGATATCTGTCCCCATGCTCTGTACGTAACCGAGGCGAGTCCCATGGTGGAGATAGTAGTCTCTAACGGATATCGCTTTCTTCTGGCGCCCTCGTCGATCGAACCGGCGAGGAGCCCAAACCGCAAATACGTCGGAAGTGTGAAACATCAGATTTCGACCAACTTGGCCCGACCTATTCGCCAATCCGTCTGGCCACACATTATTGGCGGACTTCAGTAAGACAACCGGAGACTGGAACGCGCCCGCACAAAGCACGACGATTCGAGCCTTAAGGGACGCCCTCCGGCCCTCGTGGATTACGTGCACTGCGCGCACCCGTTTCGTGTCTGCTTCAAGCGATTGAACTTCGCAGTTCTCCAATAGCTGGCACGTTGGTTGGCGCAGTGCCTCCTCGAGACATGCAGACATCGCATCCGCCTTACAACTTCGCGGGCAAATCCTTCCCGTGCATTCCAGACAGTACTCGTCGTAGTTAATTGCCACGTGTAGTAGGTCTGGTCGCAGCCCTCTACTACGTAGATTGTCCATCATTGCCTTGTCCCAATCAGACAATCTGCTAATTGCCGCTGCGTCAAATATCGTTTTGACCCGATAGAGTTTCTCGGCGGCTTCGTAAAACGGAACAAACTCCGCGTATGTTATGGGCCAAGCCGAAGTCCTCCCCCTTTCTGTACTCAATGCTTGAAAGTCAGTAGCAGCCATGCGTTCGAGAGCGGCTGCGTAGTGAATGGATGTACCACCCACCGCACAGCCAACGGGGGCAAAGAATCGCACAGGGGGACCACCGGATCTCTTCTGGCTGACTACCACTGGCCACCAGCCGCGAGCCAAGCGCTCCTCGGGGCTCGCATATTCATCCTGGTCTATAGAGGCTGATACGCGCTTACCCTTCTCCAATATCAATATCTCCAAACCCTGCTTCGCGAGATAGTTCGCCGCAGTGGCACCACCAATGCCGCTGCCAATTACAATCACGTCCCATTCTTTTGAGACATCCACTTGAACGTCAGCCATAGCGGACGCCCGACAAAAACCGAATGTTCAGTAACCCCATTTTAAGTACGCAGTTTCCAATAATATTCCCGCACATCTCGTGCAGCTGCGACGACGGGCCGCGCCAGAACAATGTCGTCATACCACTTTCGCTGGGCAAGGCTGCTCACGCTACCCTTACGGAAGGTACGGGGTTGGCGGCTAGAACGATGATATCCGGATTGAAGTGCCTAAACACCGTGAATGCGGCGTCGATGTAGAGCTTACCACCGAGAGGGTCTCCAACCGGACGATTCACCGCCTTCTCCAAATAAGTTACCAGCCGCGGTAATACGTGAGAGTTCGCCGCGTAACAATGGGCCTACTTGATGTCACCCGTGGCACGAACTAGCCCGATGGGCATGGTCGCTAACTGCTTCTTCCCCGCTCAGCAGTGGCACATCGTGCGCATTCGCACGCTATGTCAAATAACCTCAGTAAGTCATTGTAATTCATCATTGTACCGGCGAAACGTCGATCAATTCTCAGGTCGAGCATACAATCTTCAGTAGTATTTTTTCGATTGCCGACGCGTGTCTGAAAAAGGAGTCAGTTGCGCGGGTCACACGAACGCCGTTTACTGCGAGATAACCCGAAAGGGAAACTTATTGCGAGGTGGCGACGCAAAGCCTCCGGTCTACTGGATTCAAGGACCTGAGATGAGGATCTTGCCGCTGCCCGCGTCTTAATGTCCCGGCTTTGAGCCGGAACTCCGTCGCGTTTAAGGAAGTCAAGATGTACCAAAGACGAACACTTAAGATTTTGAACACGTTTGCGGCGCTGATCGCAATGGCGATGCTCGCCGCAGCACCGAGCCCCACAAGCGCCGCATCGTCAGGCGCCAGTCTGGTTTTCAGCTATCCGAACGGCTTTGCCGGTGCGTCGGGTGCAATCCGAGCGGCCTGGGAGGCTGCATTGAGTGGTTCGGCGATCAATCTAACGCCGCTTGCAAGTGCGCACCAAGCTGGCGGAGCTTGGTACACAGCGCAGCAGAATATTAGCTCTTTCACGACAGATTTCACGTTCCAACTTACGCCCGGGAGCATGCCATCAATTCAAGGCATCACCTTTTGCGTGCAGAATAGTAATAACACAACCGATCCCGGCGCTAACGGCACCAACGCCACTGCAGACGCCAATCTCATGGGTTACGGCGCATATAATTTTCAAACTCCGATAGGTAACAGCATCGCCGTGAAGTTCGATCTTTCCGGTGCTAACGCGCAGAATCAATACCCCGCGGGCCGCTCTCCCACTGCGACAGGTCTGTACATCAACGGTGGACCAGCTGAGGCATTGATTCCTGAGATAGATCTCAACCCTGCTGGGATCGATCTTCACAGCGGCGACGTTATGGCGGCCCACATCGTCTACGACGGAAGCATTTTGACCATGACTCTTCGAGACACGGTGACAAACGCTCAGTTCAGGATGAGTTGGCCGATTGATATTCCGTCGATCATGGGGAGCAACTCTGCCTGGGTCGGCTTCACCGGGGGCACTATCCAACCGGTGGCACAAAAAATTCTCACATGGAGCTTTAGCGAGGGGTATGCCACAAGACTCTCCGCCCCAAGTTTCAGCGTCGCGGGGGGGGCGTATCCGTCCGCACAAAGCGTGTCGATCAGCGCAAATCCGGGAGCGACAATCTATTACACGACCAACGGGCGGCAGCCCACAAGTTCATCGAGTAAGTACACGGGACCCATCTCGGTGAGTTCAAGCGAGGTTGTTCAGGCGATCGCGATTGAAACGGGCTTTACCGATAGCTTGGTGGCCGTGGCGAATTACCAGATCGTTCCAACGGGTACTCCACTCATCAACTTTCCGAGCGGTTTCGCGAACGCCTCGAACCTGGTCACCGTAAATGGCTCCGCCAAACTCAACGGATCTGCGATTCAGCTGACGGATTCGGTCAATAACCTTGAGGCAGGATCCGCCTGGTACGTCGTCCCGGTCAACGTGCAATCGTTCACGACGACCTTCACAATTCAGTTGCTGGATCCGAAGGCTAACGGAATGACGTTTGCTATCCAGAACCAACCACCAGCCTCCTCCGACAAGTCTATCCTCTATGTTAGCGGTGGCCCCAATGCCATCGGTAACAATCAGGGCGGTCTCGGTTACTCCGGCAGCACGGGAGGCGCCGGACAACTCTCCGGACTCTTGACCAGCGTGGCTGTGAAGTTTGACCTGTACACCGGATCGGGTGACACCACTGGCTTGTACACGAACGGCGCCGACGTATCTACGCTCGGTGTAGACATGACTTCTTCAGGGCTGAGCCTCCACAGTGGCAACCCTCTCAACGTTACGCTCGGTTACGAAGGAACGACGCTCACGATGACGATCACGGATACGAAGACCAAAGCTTCCTTTTCAAAGAATTGGGCGATCAATATCCCGGCGACCGTGGGAGGAACCACCGCTTACGTCGGCTTCACGGGAGCCACGGGAGGGCAAAACGCGCTTCAAAACGTCCTGTCCTGGACGTACTCTGCAAGTGCCGGGCAACCGCCCGCAGCAGTGCCCGCGGCTCCAACAAACCTCCATGTTCAATGACTTCGGCGACGGGAGGTACTGAACGTTGGTGCCGTTTATGGACTGGGTAAATCCTGACATATGTGCAATTTATGCAAATGCAATTTCGGTAGGAAGAAATGAGCGACCAAAACGCGTAATGACAGATTCGCTTCCGAAGCGATTACGTCCGTAAGCGTCCGCTCTTGGCAAGTGGATTTTGATTTGAAGGATAGGTAACTCTCTCGCGCGGCGATTTGCCGCGAAGCGGAGACGCGCATGGCGGACAAGAGCGGGATTAATGGCGCTGCTGTGTCGTTCAAGAGAGCCACGAAGCGAGCGACGTGGACGTCAGAGCAACGCAGGGAGGTAGTCGAGGCGAGCCTGATAGCCGGGCGCGTCCGTTAACGAGGTTGCCGAGGGGTTTGCCGTGCGGCCGAGCCTACTCTCGACATAGCGCCGTGCGTACGTCACGGTGACTGTCTCGTCGAAGGTAGCGAACAACCCGGCCCGTTTTGCCGCGGTTCGCGTGAAGGGGTGGTCGGCGGACGGCATGATCGAGCGCCGGGCACTGAGGCTCCCGCGGCCGTGTGATTTGACTATTCGCGGATCGCAAGCGCGAACATCTGCGCCAGCATTTAAAGCACTTTCGTGGCACACTGCAAGCCGGCAAGCCGACGGCTATGCGAGTTTCGATCAGCTCTACAATGACGCGGGACTCCAGTCGTCCGATCAAAGAGGCCGCCTGCTGGGCTTACGCGCCGCAAGTTGTACGATATCCACGTGGCCACGCACTCGCCACATCACCGACCACCCGATTAATCGCATCGATGAGCTATTGCCGTGGAATCTCGGCTCGCAGATCAAGTCGGAAGATAAAGATCGCCGCATGATCGGCGACCACGAATCAATGTGCTTTCGTTGGACGGTTACGCTCGCCGGTCCGCGGATCCTCGACGCAGCGCACTAATTTGGGGCGCTGCTTTAGGCAACCGAGCGCAATGTCCGGAGGTATGGTCTCGTGCTTCAGCCGTCCGGAGCGCGTGCGCAAAACAGCCCACTTACAGTCCCGGAATGAATATACTCCCAATGTGACGATCTCGCGTCTCGTTTTCGTGGGCTGCTTGTGTACTGTAAGAAGGGACAATCGATGCGCGGAAATTGGAAGAGTCTAAATACTTGGATTAGGCACAAGTCTTTGCCCCAATTCCACCACAGTATCTAGCTTATTGAAAAGCCGATTCGACATGAAGCAGATGTTGCTCGGGACGCCGATTGGCAGAGTTGCGTTGTCCCTCCGCGAAAAGATTGGGATGATTCAATTAGCCTGCTTCCATCCGGATGACGTAGGTACGTTTGCGAATGACATCCTAGCAACAAGACTTATAACCTCACTATGTCAATCGAAAAAAACATTCATTGACGTGGGGGCGCATATTGGTTCGGTCACTTCCGCAGTAGCTCATCGCGACGCGTCAATCAAGATTGTGGCCGTGGAGGCCATTCCAGAGAAAATCGTAAGGCTCCGACGAAAATTCCCTTCTGTTGAATTTCATGAGTGCGCCGTCGGCGAATCCGCTGGGGAAGCGTCGTTTTTTATCAACCTACGACAGTCCGGCTATAGTTCACTTGGAAGGCCGCATGACGGAAACCTATCCTCATTTTCCGAAATCAGAGTTCAAATTAGACGGCTTGATGAAATCGTGGAGGATGTCAATGTCGACGCCATTAAGATCGATGTCGAAGGCGCAGAACTAGGCGTGTTACTAGGAAGCACAAAAATTCTTGCCAATAGCCGGCCGGTCGTGATGTTCGAAAGTGCACCAGCGTCGGATGAAGGTGTCGGATATTCCAAACAAGCGATGTACCAGTTTCTGGCTGCTCATGGCTATATAGTGCTTGTTCCAAATCGGGTCGCTCATAACGATTCCGGGCTAACCCAGGACGGATTCCTCGATAGCCACCTGTATCCGCGGCGAACGACAAATTACTTCGCTATCCCAATTGAACGCCAAATCGAAGTCAGGTCCCGGGCACGTAGAATTCTGAAAATCGCGGCCGATTGAAGACTAGTGAGGTGCCGTGAAAAGGCATCCTCCACCAATTTCGTGTGCACGAGTCCGGCCATCGAAGCCGTACTTAAATCGGTGACACCGCGCGCCAGCCAAATTCGTGCACCGCTGGGCATCGCGATCATCTGTAACCCGCCGACATTCAGGGCCATCCAGTAGTTTTCCAGGAAGGAGAGCCCTTGTTAAGAAATCCCGATTCAGCGAAGAGAAGAAGAGAAGATCATTTCGATCCTCAAGGAAGCGGACGCTGGTGCGAAAGTGGCAGATCTGTGCCGCAAGCACGGAATGAGCGATACAACGTTCTACAATTGGAAGTCGCGGTACAGAGGGATGGACACCTAGTGCTGGGAATGAACCGGAAGGTAAGCGTCCGGGTGTGGCCGTCTTGACGGTTAGGATTTTGTGACGAGCAATCAGTGGCGACAATTTATGCGAGGTATGGTGATTGTAGTCCATATAATAGTTGCCGCGGCTATGCCGAGCGCGGACGCGAGCCCAGCGGTCCACGCAGCCCGCCCGACAGTTAAGGTGCCTTGTGAATAGGTCAGCAAAAAATCCAGAGTTGCCATCGGGACAGCTAATTTCAGTTGGAAAAGCACGACGTGTCCGGTCAGCGAGAACCATATTTCTAAAAAGGCTCTCGCGTTAGCTCAATCTTCGTCAAAGATACGCGGGCCATGATTTATGTTCCGCATATATGCACGCATAGCAGACTTGAACTGTAGGCTGCGCCTGGCATAGCGGAAGAGCCTCGTCGAAGCGCTCGCGGCGCACCATGTCCTGTACTCTGTAGCTACTGGACCGGCGAGCATTGCCAGCCAGCGTTCCACGATTTTTGCAGTGGTGAACTCCGTGTACCGCGTCAGGCCATTGGCAATCATCGCTGCATATAGGGCGGGCTGGTCTTTGAGGCGACGCAGCGCCTTTATCACATCATCGGGGCTTCGGATCTCGATATAGTCAAGGTCCGATTTTCTAAGCTCGCGGAAGGCCGGTTCGGGACCCAGCAAGGCCGGCACGCCCGCACCCCACGCGTTCACGAGTTTGCTAGGAGGCTTTATCAGGGCATCCTCTAAGGTCAGATTGCGCGCTGCCAGAAGTGCGTCCGTATTGCGGAAATCGTTCCAGCCTGTAGTGCGGAAAAATTGATCGTCACAAACGTCCAATTGGAAGCTGACTCCCAAATCCACCAGCGCCGACCGGAACGCAGCGGTCTTGAAAGAGTCGTCAAGATTGCGTATGTGCCCCTTGTACGCAAGATTCGTTAATATTGCGCCCCTTGTGATGTCGCGCGAAATTAGGCCTGGCTGCGGCCAAAGCGGAATGCAGATCGATTTGCGGGCACATTTTTGTAGGGAATTTTGAGCAACGACCCAATCCGCTATTGTCGGATCTGGGCAATCTCCGCGGCAGCAAATAACAAAAGAACCGTAAGACCAATTGCGTATGGCAATATCACGGCCGTCGACGACGCAAATCTCCCCGGGTATTGCTCGATCCACCACTCGGACATTTCCGCTCACCGCGGAGAGACGCAGATAAGTACATACGATCCAGGAGTCCGAACTGGAGACGATTCGCTCTGGTATGTCGTCCGGATTCAGCAACGGCGTTGGCGCGCCGGAAAGCAGTTCTGGCCATCTCTCGGGGTGCTCGCAGACAAAATTCACTCTATACGGCAGCAGAGGATAATTCGGCTTGAATGAGCCTGAGACCGTATCCGCCATAGCACAACCATTGTGATAGTAAACTTGCTTCAGTATAGAGGTAGTCCCACCGTAATATAAGCGCCCACTGTCGTTTTGCACGCACAACAAGACGCGACTTTTTCGCCTCGCGCACACACCGCCATCGTGTTATCGCGTGTAACTCATTCTCGCACAACACGATTGTCTCGTTCGGAGCCGCAAAAACCTGCGCTAGCAAACCGTTCCCAGACGCTACTGTGAGGACAGTAGTCTTTTCTGAATGCAAGAACGGCGAAGTCGCGACTGCTAGAGTACACGCACTCTACAGCTGGCCCATCCGCCGTGCGCGCTCCGAGTTGACGAGGAGTTCATGAACAGAAGGGTGCATCGGCTTGGGTTGACGACGTCCCACTGAAAATTGTTCACCTTGGCGGCCCCCTGGTTCTCCCACAACACAACGGCAGTGCGATACACCCAGATGCGGAAATTGGGCCAAACTGTCTGCTGCTCCAACAGGCCAGCACGAGGTAATTAATGGAGGCGCTACAACACTAGAAAGCCACGTTGTCGTTGGTGCAGGCGCCAAGCTCATCGGCCCGATAACGGTGAGTCGTCACGCAAAGATCGGATCGAATGCGTTTCGTGTTATGCAATGTACCGGAAGGGGCTACGGCGGTTGGGGTTCCGGCGAAGATGATTTAGCGAAGAAGCCAATCTGCATTGACACGAATCCGCGACCCTAGTTCGCACTGCAATTGGCGAGAACGAATTTCGTTGTGATCTCGCCGAAAATGCGCGACTATTGGTGCGAAAGGAAACCTTAAGCAGAAGGCTACAGGATGCGCACCACTAATATTGTCCCCTATCTGAATGCGGACGGATAAGTTATGACGGTGACGATGGTGCATACCAACGGTGCAAGAATTAATGGTGGTGTATTGAGAGTTGATCGCAAGTTTCATGTCGGAATGCAAAAGTATGCCGAAAACATTCCAGTTCCGTTAACGACAATTCATCCGGAAGCCGCGCCGGGCGAAACTGCGATGGACCTTATCGAAGTTCCCTGCTCCGAGCTCAATTATCGCATCGTTACGGTTAGAGTTGATGGCGCACAGCGCCCCTTGGCAACAGAGATTCCGCTTTTGCGCCATGAAATTTCGCGCGCCCGCCTCCTGTACGGCGGCGGATTGGGAAGCGCTGAAATCGCGCGCAGTCTCGGCGTTCCGTACATATTGATTCTCGAATATGACCTGCAAACCCAGATCACGGTCACTACCGTCCAAGTAAAGAGCGGAATACGTCGCGCCGTGCGGGCCGCGCGATGTGCATGGCACTACGCCGTGCACAGTATTCCTGAAATGCGTGGTGCTCACTCCTTGCATTGCAACGGATACCCGATATTCGACGCAACGCGGCGAATTAACGCAAACAACTTACTTTATCTCGACTCTCGTATGTCCCGTGACATGATCATTCACCGCGACGAACTCGCTGCTCGATTGGCGAATCGTGGGAAGCGCCCGTTGCGGCTGCTATTTTCGGGACGATATGAGCGCATGAAAGGCGTGGACGACGCCGTCCGTGTGGCCGTCGAGTGTCTTCGGCACGGGCTAGACGTCGAGATGCACTTTTATGGTCAGGGAGCTTTGCGTAACGAAATGCAAGCTATTGCGTCTCAAACACCGCGCAATGCGCAAATTCATATTCACGATGCCGTGCCGTATACTGAACTGGTAGCAATCTCCCGAACCTTTGATGTATTCGTATGCTGTCACATTCAAAGCGATCCATCCTGTACTTACCTCGAGTCCTTTGGCGCTGGGCTTCCGATCGTTGGTTACGGAAATCGCATGTGGCGAAGGTTGCAGGAGAATTCTGGAGCTGGCTTTGCCTCTCCGTTAGGTCGTCCAGATTTGGTCGCGAAAGACGTGCGACGCCTAGTCTCTGATCCGCGAAGCTTAGAATTGATGTCCGCAAAGGCCGTAACCTTTGCGGAGCAACATTGCTACGAACGGGAATTCACAAAGCGCATCGACGCGCTTAATCAAGCGTTGGCGAGCTAGCGCTAACTCGCGTTCCCGACCATATGAGTGAAAAATTCAGCGATCAAGGCACAGGTCTCGATCGCGACGTTGCAGTCGTTATCGTCACATACAAATCGGCACAGTTGACCGATTGCCTGCGATCGATCCGTCGGATGCGCGTTGTTGGAATAGCGCTCGCATCGAGGAGATGACTTGCTGATCGTCAACGCCATTACCCATGATCGTGGCTGGAGCCCGGTACAGCACATGGTTACACTCGCCGGCGAACTATTTGACTGTGAAGTACTGACGGCAGACACAAGTAAACCCTCGAACACTACAAAGGTTCTCTCAGTTCTGCGGCAAAGAACTCGGAACGGAGCCAGCGATGAGACTTGCTTGCTTGTATGCAAGGGTCCTAGTGACTTGTTGGCTATCCTCAATGTTGAGAACTGGCGCAAGCGATTCCGCTATCTGGCCGCGTGGATTATTGATTCATTCTGGCTCGATCATATTCCTAGGTCCATCCGCCTTCGCAATCCGTTTGATCATATTTTTGTAACCACTCTTGAAGATGTTGACCGGTGGAGAGATATCAGCGGGGTTGCGACTACGTGGTTACCTTGGGGCACAGACGCCCTACGACTTGGTCAAGTTGGAGCCAACCGTGACTGGGACCTTATGCGCGTGGGAAGGCAGCCGCCTGAATGGGAAGATGATCTCCGCGCGGCGTTGGCCGCAGAATCGCTAGGCATAAGATACCGGGGCCGGCCAGATAGCAGTGGTTTGAACTCGCTGCAAAATCAGAAGCTCATGATGAACGCCTATGGCGCCTCGAAATTCATCCTTGCGTTCTCTAACGCAGTCAACTGTGACCCGAATAATCATCCAACACGCGAGTATCTAACAGGGCGGTGGGTTGATGCGCTGGGGTGCGGTGCCATAGTCGCCGGTGTGGCACCCCGAAGTCCAAGCGCGGACGGGCTACTCTGGGGTGGCGCGACACTTGAATTGGGCAGCGTCCGGCGCAACGACGGCCTGCAAGTAGTCGCCTCCGCCCTAAGGCAGTGGACACCTGAAATGGCGGCGACAAATTACCGAATGGCACTTGGTCGATTGGATTGGAGATGGCGCTTCAAAGCGCTAGCAGACGTCTGCGGAATTCGTTCGGCGCCCCTAACCCTGGAGCTCCAATTGCTCGAGGAACGAATCGCACAGCTAACCGCTCAACTTAGATATCCTCACGACGCGTAATCTACGCGCCAGCACGCGTTATTTTGCGTCGGATAATGCGTGCCAACGCTTACATGCTCGCAACTGACGGCAAAACACTCGGAAAAGAGTCTCACGGCGGCGAACAATCAAGTGACGCTCTCCTCTCGATTTTTTACCGGCCAGCCAAGATTAACGTATAGAGACCGAGTATGGCAGACTACGCTCAAGCAATCGGCCATTGTGTTTGTCAGGTTATCGAAGAGACTTTTTTGTGGGGCAACTTTTGCATCGAGGATCGCGCTTGCATCTTAAGTGGGTCACCAATAGGACCGCATGCTCCCGGTATTTGACAACACCAGGCTACCCCAACGATATTCGCGCCAAAGGTCACGCGTGAAGCGCCGTTGCATCTTCGCTGGATTCGGCGCTGCATGAGAAACGACGATTTATGATCGGCTGCCATGCTCGGTAGCATCAAATCCCTGATCGTCGTCCTGACGATCGCTGCGACAATATTTCACCTAGCGAAGCCGATCGCCCTGCGATTTATGAGCGGAGAAGATTTCTCACGGCGAAGGCTTATCTGGTTTTTCTTGACCACCGCAGGCTTTGTATGTCCGAATTTTTGGCTGTATGCACTAGTCGCTGTTCCAACGCTGGTATGGGCCAATCGCAATGATTCTAACTCGATAGCCCTATATTTGTTCATGTTGCATGTCGTCCCTCCGGTCGGCGCCACCATTCCGATAATAGGAAACAATGGGCTGTTTGCTCTTGATAACTATAGGCTGCTGGCATTTTGTGTTCTATTGCCAGCCACCATTCGCTACCGAAAGAATCAGAAAGACTCTATGAAAGGTGCATTTGGGGCCATGGATGTCCTCTTGCTGGCATTCGGCATACTCCAGGTCGTGCTGTACACCGCACCAGATCTCCCGCAACATTTTGTGATTCCAGACTCTCCAAGTAATGCTCTACGACGGGCCGTGCTATTCCTTCTTGACACCTACCTCCTGTACTTCGCCATTAGTCGCATCTGTCAATCACGGAAAAAAATGGTGGACGCTGTCGCCAGCTTTTGCCTTGCTTGCGCAGTGATCGCTGCGATCTCGATGTTCGAGCGCATGAAAGGCTGGTTGCTTTACGTGGATATAGCAAGCCACTGGGGTACCGATCCCAATGCTACATTTTACCTGTCACGGGGCGGTTCGGTACGCGCTCAAGTTTCGGCCGGCCATTCCATAGCGCTGGGTTGCCTCCTGGCCGTCGCCTTCGGCTTTTGGCTTTATCTCAGGTCTCACGTGCAAAGCAGAATCCATCGCATCGGAGTCACGCTTTTGCTGTGGGGCGGATTATTTGGGGCATTCTCCCGTGGCGCATGGTTGGGTGCGGCGACTGTCTATTTCACATTTATAGCTATCGGTCCACGCGCAGTGTCGCGTCTTGTAAAAGGCACCGGCCTCGCTCTCGTTGTCGCGGGCCTGATCGTCGTGTCCCCGATAGGTGACCGAATACTCGACGTGTTACCCGTAATGGGTAGAACCGCGGACGTCAGCATCACCTATCGTCACCGCCTCGCGGATCGAGGCTGGGAGCTAGTTCTTGCGCATCCATTCTTCGGAGATCAATTTCCATGGCCTGAAATGGAGGATCTTCGGCAGGGGGAGGGAATCATTGACATCGTCAATACCTACCTCGGCGTGGCGCTGAATTATGGGTTCATTGGCCTATTTTGCTTTTTGAGCTTTATTCTCTTGGGAATGACAAGAGTTTACGCGCGTGCCAGAGAACTGTACCACTCCGATCCCGATCTCGCGTTGTTGGGCACTAGTTTAATCGCTTGCATTGTAGGCACTCTCATAATGATCGACAGTAGTAGCTTCATTTTGGGCTGTGAGAAGACGTTCTATGTGCTAGCGGGCCTTGCAGCTGCGTATGTACGACTGACCAGCTTACCGCCGCGCCGACCAGCAGAGCGTAGCGCAGCCAACGTGCTGCAGGAGTAACGCTGGTGGCTCTGCCGAAAGTAATCAATTTCCGGGGTGATCTGTTCGCCACAACGTTCACATTCGGATTGCAGGCGATCATACGCCTCGTTAGCAGCCTAGTCCTCACAAGAGTGTTGCTCCCGGAAGCTTACGGGACCATAACCATCTTGGTTTCTATTCTTTTCGTAATTGGCAATATTCTTGACACCAACGTTACGTTGTTCATCGTACGTGACAAGAACGCAGAACAGCCGCGCTACTTAAACACTGCGTGGACAATGCGATTTATTCGCTCGATGTTGAGCGGTGCAGTCTTGTTCGCGTGCGCCCCACTCATTGCCACCAAGATCTATGACTTGCCAAACTTGATCTTGCCGCTACGTGTCTTCTCGCTCTGGTTTCTGATCGATGGCTTCGATTCTCTCGGGTTTGCCTTGGCGGTTCGTCGTAAGCAAGCACGGCTGCAAATGTACTCAGAACTGGCCGCGTCGGTGCTGACCACAACCTTCTCCATTGTGTATTGCTATCGCTACCATACCTTCTGGGGAATCGCTTTCGCCATGCTTCTCAATCGCCTGATCATGACTGTGCTGAGTTATCAATTTTATCGAGAGCTTAGACCTCGACTATTTATCGATCTAGCGGCAGCACGAGAAATACTCGTGTATTCCAAATTTACAATTCCATCCAGCATGCTGACGTTAGGCTTGAGTCAATTTGACAAGGTCATCTTTCTTAGATTGTTCGACTTGCGACTACTCGGCATCTACGGCCTCGCGGGCAACATTGCCGGCTCAGTTGAAACCTTGATAGGTAAGATTAGCCAGGCTGTGCTCTATCCGCGTTGCGCGCATAATTTTCGGGAGAATCCCGACACTGCCACCAAGCGGTACTACACCGAGAACACCAAGCTCTTCGTTGGCATCCTAGCGATGCCAGCCGCGGTAGCCGGCGCGGCTCATTTGATCATTGCTTTGCTCTATGACTCCCGCTACAGCGAAGCAGGAAGTGTGCTGCAAGCACTTGCGATTCGTGCGGTCCTATTGTCGTTGGCGTCCCCGGCTGAGGATCTTCTTATCAGTGCCGGACAATTCCATGTGATTTTAGTTGGTAACGTACTTCGTACGGCGTGGATTGTTGTTGGGAGTCTAATTGGATACTATTTATTTGGCTTCTTGGGATTCATATATGGACTTTCGTTTAGCGGTTTACCGCCGCTTGTCTACTATCTGTGGCTGCAAAAATCCAAAGGTATGCTCATAGCCAAGTACGAGTTCTATAAGGTGGCCTTTGCTTTAGGAGTTGGTATTACGTCTTACATGGGCAGCGCTCTATTTCTCTCACTGTTTCCCGGGTTCCGAATCAAGCTATGACGCGACGGATGTCTGAACGAATATTGGTTTACCTGCCTTTCTCCCTTTCTCACGTACGAGCTATTGACGATTTCAATGTCGCGCGACGCGAATTTATGGTAGCGCCGGTTTCGTAAATAGCGACTGGTTCGCCCTTCGATTCCGAACGACAAGTAATGCGGCGATCGCGAGTTGTCCTACCACGAACGCGGCGAATTTGAGCGTCGCTTGCTCGAAAGGATACCAGCAGATCGCCGCGCATAGCGCGACAAGGGAGGGCAAGGCGACCCATGCGACAGCCGGCGAGACACTCGATATCCCGGCGTCCACGCTGGTTGCGAATGCCCGCGATAGAATCACCGACGACGCCAATATCACTCCCATCGCTGCTAGCGTAGCCAACGCTCGCAGTGGCGTGCTTTCTAATCCGGCGACAAGCTCGATCAAAGCATAGTGGATGGGCACTACCGCAAGAGACGAAATTCCGCGTAGAGAGAGCGGCTGTGCCGCTCGGGGCCAATGATCCGCAACCTTCCACGCGATGATTAACGTCAGAAAGAGAACACCGATCGAAAGCACAAAATATGCGAAGCTCATCGTTCCCCAGCGAAAGAAGATAGCATGCGCTTGATGCAATGCCGCCGCAAAAATCAGCGCGCCGATAGTTGCGGCGTACAACCACGGCCTCGGAAAGGATGTATGTGAGCCTTGAAGCACTCTGTAGCTACGCCCCATTATGAATCCGAGCAACGGATAGATGATCCATGGCGAAAATGGATAGGAGATTCGATCAATCCCGCGCGCTCCCACCAGCCATGTCTCAAAGCCCGGCAGATCAGGGTGTCCGCGGAACCAGGTGCCAAGTCCGAAGCGAATTGCGAGAACGCTCACTATGATGGTAACGCACAACCAGATCGGCTTCCTGCTTACGGCAATTGATGTTACGAGCGCGCTGGAGATGGCAATGAAGCCAAGAAAATCCAGACCCCATGGCGTTGCGGTTCTCCAGAACAAAAATTGGTCGGCTATGACGAGCAGTCCAGCCTTCAGCAAGGTCGAGAGGAGGGAAGCGAGGTTGATGTCGCGCTTTGCAAAACCGATTCCAAAGCCAGTCGTAAAAAAAAACACGACGGGCGCGAAGCCGCCGATGGATACCAAGTCGGCAAGCGGACCGGTCGCCTGCAAATCTTGGTCTAGTACGCGCGTTCCAACATGATTAACGATCATCATACTGATCGCTATGCCGCGCAAAAAATCTAGTTGCTCGACCGAGTGCTTCGTGCTAACTGCCATTGAATGTACACCCGCCGGGGCCCACCGAGACAATATCACGAGTATAGGAATCGCTGATCATCTAGACTGCGATAGCGCAAGCACTTTGGAATTCTACTTGAGCATTTACCAAGTGTTTATCGATCGGGCGGAGCGTGCGGTCAATCGAATTTTCAAGATTGCTCCGAAATTCGGCTGTTAGTGTACAAGACGGATTTTTCGGGACGCAGCGGCAGACTCATAGAATCCCAACATTTGATCCACTTTCGTTTCCCA
>Ga0073928_10003480_pt1 | contig 24771 bp, 21 predicted proteins | sample PaiPotPPA55metaG_FD_76969 | JGI IMG/M metagenome (GOLD analysis project Ga0073928, IMG submission 76969) | Iron sulfur acid spring bacterial and archeal communities from Banff, Canada, to study Microbial Dark Matter (Phase II) - Paint Pots PPA... ...
ATAAAGCGGGCCGTGGTAACCCGCCCCGATCATGTCGAACCGCCGCGTGCCGTCCGCGATCACGCGGGTGAACACATCCAGCCGCCCGGTCGAGCTCTTCGGGTTGGCGGCGGCGACGATTTCCGGCGGCAGCGCCAGCGACTCCAGCAGCGGCACGATATAGACGCAGTTGGTCTCCAGCACGGCGCCGTCGGTGAGGTCGATTTCGTGCAGCTTCAGCTCGTCGATGCGCTCGGCCACCGTGGCGCCCGGGCCCGGCAAAAAGCTCGCCCGGACCCGATAGGCGATGTCACCCAGACGCAGATCGAGGCTCGCCGGCTGGATCTGGCTCTCGACAAACGGATAGGCCGGCAGGATCAGGCCGGCGTCCGCCATCGCCGCGATCATGCGGTCGGGCAGAATGCCATTGGCGCCGGGTGGGAGCGTGAAGGTCACGGGTACGGTCCTCAGGATGAACCAGGCCATCCAGACGCTGAAAATATGGACTTTTACCGGTTATCCGATGGTTGCCTTGACGGAAAGGGCGCGAGGGAATATCAGCATGACTTATCCCGTGGTGATTTGAGCCGGCCGGCTTGCAGCCACGTTAAACAAGTCGCTAAACAGGCCGGGGACAGTGTGATCCCGGCCTGTGGAATTTTTCCAGGCCGGTTTTTTTGTGACCATTTCCAATGGTTGGTCACGATGGAGGTCACATGTCTAAGTCTGCTTCGCCCACGGCCCATTATCGCCCGGAAACCCGGCTGGTCCATTCCGGAACCATCCGCTCGGAATTCGGGGAAACGTCCGAGGCGCTGTTTCTCACCCAGGGCTACGTCTACGACAGCGCGGAACAATGCGAGGCGCGATTCAAGGGCGAAGACCCCGGCTACATCTATTCACGCTACTCCAATCCGACGATTGCGATGTTCGAGCGCCGGATGGTCGAGCTCGAAGGCGCCGAAGCCGGCCGCTCGACCGCAACCGGTATGGCTGCGGTGACGACGGCCGTGCTCGCGCCGCTGAAGGCCGGCGATCACCTGGTGGCCGCCAAGGCGATGTTCGGATCGTGCCGCTACGTGGTGGAAGACCTGCTGCCGCGCTACGGCATTCAATCCACGCTGGTCGACGGCCTCGATCTTGACCAGTGGAGCCGCGCGATGCGACCGAACACCAGGAGCCTGTTCCTGGAGAGCCCGACCAATCCGACGCTCGATGTGCTCGACATCGGCGCGATTGCCGAGATCGCGCATCGGGGCGGGGCGCGGCTGATCGTCGACAATGTCTTTGCGACGCCGATCTGGCAGAGTCCGCTTCAGCTCGGCGCCGACGTCGTGGTGTATTCCGCGACCAAGCACATTGACGGCCAGGGCCGCTGCCTCGGCGGAATCATCCTGTCGTCGGAAGCCTTCATCGCCGAGCACATCCACACTTTCATGCGTCAAACAGGGCCGTCGATGTCGCCGTTCAACGCCTGGGTGTTGCTCAAGGGGCTGGAGACGCTGGCAGTCCGGGTCCGCGCCCAGACCGAAACCGCGGCCGCGGTCGCGGAAGCACTGGCGCGGCATCCGAAAATCTCGCGGCTGCTCTATCCCGGCCGCGCCGATCATCCGCAGGCCGCTTTGGTGAAGAAGCAGATGCGCGCCGGATCGACCCTGGTTGGCTTCGAGGTCAAGGGCGGCAAGGCGGCGGCGTTTCGCGCACTCAACGCGCTGAAGCTCGCGCGGATATCGAACAATCTCGGCGATGCCAAGAGCCTGGTCACGCATCCGGCCACCACCACGCATCAGCGGCTGACGCCGGAGGCCCGCGCCCAACTCGGGATCAGCGAAGGTTTTGTCAGGTTCTCGGCAGGCCTGGAACACGCCGACGACCTGATCGAGGACCTGCAGGCGGCGCTGGAGAAGGCGTGAGGGGAAGAGGGCGAATGGCGAGTAGCGAATGGCGGGTGGCGAACGTCACCAGCTGTTCCTGCCTCGCTATTCGCCACTCGCCACTCGCCATTCGCTCAATTCACATCGGCCGGTAGGTCTGCACGTTGGACGGCACGTTGACGCCGAGCTTGATCTGGCCGACCGACTTGATGATGTCGTCGCCAAGCAACTGGGCGAAGCAGGCGTAACCCCAGTCGTTCATGTGCAGGCCATCCGCAATCACGAAGCTGTCGATCGGAAGCGCCTGGTTCTCATGCCATTGCCGCATCACCTCGAAGCGCGGAAAAACGCCGACATGGCGGAGTTGCGCGACCCTGCCGAGCAGTTTTATCAGCCGGCTCGTGCTTTCCGCGTGCTCGTTCACCTTCGGAGAATATTGCGGATCAACCAATACGAGATCGGCGCCCGCGGCCTGAATGCGCGCGACGCCGTCCTCCACCAGCAGGGCGGTCTCGCCGGGATCGAGGTTGCGCAGCACCGCGTTGGTACCGACCTGCCAGATCACGAGATCCGGCTTCATATCAATCACCTCGACCTGCAGCCGCTTCATCATTTCCGGCGCGTCTTCGCCGCCCTTGCCGCGGTTGACAATGGTAATGTCGGCGCTCGGATATTGCCGGCGCAGCTGTGCCGCCAGCCGGTTGGGGTAGGTGAACTCGGGTGACGTCGAGCCGTAGCCGGCCGTCGAAGACGATCCGAATGCCACGATCACCACGGGCTCCCCGGCAGCCAGCTTGCCCGCCACATGCGGCAGCGATCCCATCGACTTGGCGCCGCCCTTCGGCGGCAGGCACGGAACGCGGCTGAAAACGTCGCTGGCCGATTTCGCGACCTGTCTCACCCTCTCGATCGCCTTCTCGGTGAGGCTCTTTTGCTGCGGCGGATTGGCCGGGTCGACGGGCGCAACATTGCCCGCCGCGGTCGCATCGGTCGTCGGCAGAGCCAGCTTGGCGCTGTCGGACTTCACGCCGTCAGACTTGGCAGCATCAAACTTGGCAGCATCAGACTTGGCAGCATCGGCCTTGGCAGCGTCGGACTTGGCGTCGGACTTGGCACCGTCGGACAATGCGGCCTGTTGGGCGGCCTGCGCGCGCGCCGGCGCGATCGCGGCCGGCGTCAGCAACACCAGCGCCGCGAACGCGGGCATAGCCAGCAATGTCGTTCTGCAAAAAGGGCGGTGACAACTCATACACGTCATAGATAGTGGATCCTCAATTCTGCTGGGCCGGGTGAGCGGCATCGATCACAAATTGCGACAGCGCGCGGCCGATACAGTTGTGGACGCGCTTGGCAAGCTCAACGCCATGGAATGTGCTGAACAGGTCAAACTCTCCCGACTCGTTCCAGTGCTGCATGATCGCGAAGCGGTCAAACAGCGGAACGTCGTGTTGCTGCGCCACCACCCGCATATTATCTAGGTACGGCGGCGCAGAAATCATCGTTTCCGTGCGCGGGCTATATTGCGGATTCATTAAGATCACGTCGGCACCGGTTTCTTGCAGTGCAACAACTCCCTCGTCAACTGCGGTGCGAAAATCCTCGGGATCGACGGATCGCACAGCATCGACCGTGCCGGTCTGCCAGATCACCAAAACCGGCTTTTTACCTTCCATCAGCTTGGGCAAACCCGCCGCAATTTCTTCGGCGGTTTTCTTGGCCTGTATTTCTATGGATACGTTGACCGCAATCGACGGCAATTTCTCCTTTAGTGCGACCTGCAACCTGGCCGGATAGGCGGTCGCCTCCGAACTATTCACGGGCGCATTGATGGTCGACGAGCGGCTGCCCAACACCAGAATGTCCAGCGAACGGTTGTTTTTTATGGCATCGGCGACTTTGGGAAGGGAACTTTCGCTCGTGAGCAGATAGTCCGGGACCTCGCAACTCGCAGGCGCATCCTCGGCACGCACAGGTACTGCGGTCAGCACGCCGGCCAGCGTTATCAAGCCCAGGATGAACCCTGAGTTGAACTTCATGCCCCGCCTCCCGCCATATCGGCGTTGCCGCCGATGCCCTTGGTCCGGGACGTACTCTTGTCGGCAGAATGCTTGTACCACGAAAACAGCCATGCCGCGGCGGACATAATCAGGATTCCGGAAATACTGATAACGAAATGCAACGCGGCGCCGCCGGAAAGTTCCGCCAGCAGGAAATGCCCCGCGAACGCCAGGAACACGCCCAGACAGAAAATTTCCAGCGAGTGCTGGCCGCACAGGATCAGCGGCCGCAGCCAGGGCGACTTCAGCCCGGGCCAGTCCTTTGGCAGGAAGCGCACGGTCACGGCCGCCAGCGCCAGAAAATGCGCAAATCTCAGCACGTCGAGATCGGTCTTGCTGATGGGATACATCCATTGCTCGAGCCGGCGCGGCATCAGATGACTCAGCTGCGGCCAATACCATGTCAGCGTCACCAGGAACGCGAACAGCAGATAGCCGAACGAAATCCACAACGTGATCGGCGACGAAAGAAGCCGCGACATCCGCTTGGCGCCGCCCTGCGCACACCATGCACCGAACACGAACAACAATTGCCAGGCAAATGGATTGAAGGCCCAGAAGCCGTTTGGATAGGCCGACAGATAGAGATCAAATTCCCAGGTGACGGCGTAGAGGATGACCGACAGCGCCAGCGTGAGGTCGGCGCTGCGCTTCATCAGCCACAGGATCAGCGGCAGGAAAAGCATCAGCACGATGTAGAGCGGCAGCACGTCCATGTTGACGGGACGAAATCTCAGGAGCAGGGCCTGGACGATGGTGACGTCCGGCTCCTTGAGAAAATCCATGATGCCCATTTCTTCCGAATACAGCGGGTTCTCGAAGCTGGTCGCGACATAGGAAATTTCCGCGAGGAAGATCGTGAACAGAAACACGTGCGCGACATAGATCTGCCAGACCCGCCGCAGGATGCGCGCGGTCGCGACCACGAAGCCGGCGTCACGCATCGCGCGGCCATACACGAACGAGGCGGTGTAGCCCGAGATAAAGATGAAAATTTCGGTGGCGTCGCTGAATCCATAATTGCGGATCGTGAGCCAGGTCAAAAGATTGGGCGGCAGGTGATCGATAAAGATCAGCCACAGCGCCAGCCCGCGGAACAGATCGAGCCGCAGTTCGCGCTCCCCGGTGGCCGGAAGCGATATCGCCGGGACCGGGGCGGCCAGCGCGGCGCCGCCGGCGATCACGTCGGCTTCGGCCGCGAGCGGTGGTCCGGCAATTCGATTGGCTATCGAGGTCATCCAACACCGTCTTGGGCAGGCGGCCCATAGGCCTGCATGATTTGCAGATAGTATAGGCCCCGCCGCTGCAGGCAAGTTACCTGCCCGCAGGCCCCCGGGCCCTGGGCATGATCCGATCGGATTGAAACGGATCAAGATATCATCTCTTTGTTTGAGCATGATCTTTCCGGAAAAACCGGCTCGCTTGGCGCTGACGCGGCCGGTCCGGTCCGGATCATGCTCTGGCTCGGAACTGTGTTGAAACGACGATTGAAGCCAGACCGGCGGGGGCGCGGCGATTGGTTCTGCCAGAACAATTGGATATGATGCCGCAGGATTTCCGGAAGATCAGCCTCGCATGTACCGCGCCGTCACCCGCCAGATCGAAGTCACTGTCGAGCCGAACTTCCTGCCGGAACGCTCGTCGGTCGAAAACCGCCAATATTTCTGGTCCTACACCATCGTGATCACCAATTCGGGCACCGAGACCGTGCAGCTGCGCACCCGGTACTGGATCATCACCGATGCCACGGGGCGCAAGCAGGAAGTCCGCGGCGAAGGGGTGGTCGGCGAACAGCCGGTGTTGGCGCCCGGCGAACGCTTCGAATATACCAGCGGCGTGCCGCTTCCGACCACGTCGGGCTTCATGTCCGGACGTTATCAGATGGTCAGCGAGAGCGGCGAAAAGTTCGAGATCGACGTGCCGACCTTTTCGCTCGACAGTCCCGACAGCAAGCGGGTGCTGAATTGACAAGCGGTTGAACTCGCCATCACCGGGCTTGACCCGGTGATCCCATCCTCTTCGAAAAGAGATCGTTGCGAAGGTTGATGGATTGCCGGATCAAGCCCGGCAATGACAGTTTGGGCGGAATCTCGAGAGAGGTTTGGATTTTCAAACAGCCGTACAGTTCGCAGCCACAGTTTCGCGATCTCGCCGCGCGTTTCGCGCGAGTTTTGGCCTGCTCGTCCCGCCCTCTCAATTCAGAGGGCGCAGGGAATGCCGGACGCCCGATGCGCCCGCAGCCGCGCGTGGTGTGTAGAAAGCACGCGCGTTAGTCACCACGGTCACACCGGAAACACCCGGCATTCCCCGCGCAATGGTTTTACGGCTTATTTCGCGCTCCCCCGGTGACCGGGCTTTCTTGCCACCGTCGCCCCTGAGAAGCTTGCTTCTCGGGAACTTGATGCCAGCGTCGGGGCATCAGGACCACACGACTTCGCCGTCCGCATCAGCGCCATTCGTCAAAGGCGCCATCAGCGTCCACCGCATCCCGCCCCGCGTCCGTGACGATCGCGAGCCGCCCCTCTGTGAGGCGGGACCGAATCAAAATATTCCTGCGTCTACCCGGCCGTCAAGCAAGATTCGGAAATTCAGAAATTGGGAGATCGCAATGAGACGGAGCCGCCGCTACTCCACGCCCGCCTCGTGCGGCGTGAATTGATAGACCGACGAGCAGAACTCGCAGGTCACCACCACCTTGCCGTCCTTGACCATCTCGGCCCGATCCTGCGGCGCAAAGCTCTTCAGCATCGAGGATACCGCCTCGCGCGAGCAGGAGCATTGCGCGCGCAAGGGCAGCGGCGCGAACACCCGAACGCCGCGCTCGTGAAACAGCCGATAGAGCAGCCGCTCGCCCGACAGATCGGGATCGATCAGTTCGATATCCTCGACCGTCGAGATCAGCGACTGACCTTCGATCCAGGCATCGTCTTCCGCGATCGTGTGGGCAACGACGCCCTCCGGGGCATCGCCCGGATGCAGATCGGGCTGCCGCGCGCGCTCCGGCGCCCTGGGAAGAAATTGCAGCAACAGGCCGCCGGCGCGCCAGCGATGCCTGGGGCCGCCCTCGCCGCCGCGCCATTCCTCGCCGACGGCCAGCCGCACCCGCGTCGGGATCTGTTCCGAGCGCAGGAAATATTCATGCGCGGCGTCCTCCAGGCTGCCGCCATCCAGCGCTACCAGGCCCTGGTAGCGGCTCATATCCGCCCCCTGATCGATGGTCATGGCAAGATGACCCTTGCCGAGCAGCGCGCCGGAATCCTGACCGTCCTTGAGCCGACCGGCATCGAAGCGCGCATAGGCGCGCAGCCGATCCGGGGCCTGGAAGTCCACGATCAGAAACGAAACCGGACCGTCGGTCTGGGTCTGCAGGATGAAGCGGCCGTCGAATTTCAGGGACGAGCCGAGCAGCGTCGTGAGCACGATCGCCTCACCGAGCAGCCTGCCGACCGGGGGCGGATAATCATGCCTGGCCAGGAGATCGTCGAGCCCGGGGCCGAGCCGGGTCAGGCGGCCGCGCAGATCGAGTTCGGCAACCTCGAACGGCAGCACCGCGTCGTCGACCGGAACCGCCGACGGCGCGCGGATCGGGGCTTGCGGCAAGTTTTTCATGTCGGGGAATTGTGAAGTCATGGCGCTTTATCTGGGGTCGGCAGTCGCGAAACGAAAGGCCCCTCTGCGTCATGGCCGGACCTGTTCCGGCCATCCACGTCTTTCTTGATCACCGCAAGGAAAGTCGTGGATGCCCGGGACACCTAGCGCGAAGACGCGCTTCGCGCTTTTGCCCGGGCATGACGAATGAAAATTTGCCACCCTGCTCAGCGCGCGCCGCCCTACGCCACCGCCTCGAAACACCACGCCAGGATGCCCTTTTGCACATGCAGGCGATTTTCGGCCTCGTCGAACACCACCGATTGCGGGCCGTCGATCACCTCGTCGGTGACTTCGTCGCCGCGATGGGCGGGCAGGCAATGCATGAACAGCGCCTCCGGCTTCGCCAGCCGCATCAGCCTGCCGTTGACCTGATAGGGCTTCAGCAGATTGTGCCGATACTCGCCGTCCTTGTCGCCCATCGAGAACCAGGTATCGGTGACCACGCAATCGGCGCCGCGCACGGCGGCTTCCGGATCGCTGCCGAGTACGATCGGCGCCTGCGTCGCCTTGATCCAGTCCCGCATCGCCTTGTTCGGTGCGAGCTGCGGCGGGGTCGCGATGTTCAATGTGAATTTGAACCGCTCCGCCGCATGCGCCCATGACGCCAGCACATTGTTGTCGTCGCCGGTCCACGCCACGGTGCGGCCCTCGATCGGACCGCGATGCTCCTCGTAGGTCATCAGATCCGCCATCACCTGGCAGGGATGCGAGCGCCGCGTCAGCCCGTTGATGACGGGCACGGTGGCATGCGCGGCAAGTTCCAGCAGCGCATCATGGTTGAGAATGCGGATCATGATGGCGTCGACGTAGCGCGACAGCACGCGCGCGGTGTCGGCGATGGTCTCGCCGCGGCCGAGCTGCATTTCCGCCCCCGTCAGCATGATGGATTCACCGCCGAGCTGGCGCATGCCGACATCGAACGACACCCTGGTGCGGGTCGACGGCTTCTCGAAGATCATCGCCAGGGTCTTGCCCTCGAGCGGCCGGTTCGGCTTTTCACCCTGGTTCTTCGACGCCTTCAGCTTCGCCTTCATGGCGACGCTGGCCGCGAGCACGTTGCGCAGCTCCTTGGTCGGGAGCTCGTTGAGGTCCAGAAAATGGCGCAACGCCTTGCTCATCGCGCGGCCGCCTGTTTCAACTGATCGCCGGAAAATGTCGCGCAGGCGCGATCGAGCCGCTGCACGGCGTCCTCGATCTCGGTCTCGGTGACGATCAACGGCGGCAGGAAGCGGACCACGTTTTCGCCGGCGCCGACCGTGAGCAGGTTTTGCCCGCGCAGCGCCGTCACCAGATCGGCCGACGGCACCACCGCCTTCAGCCCGATCAAGAGCCCTTCGCCGCGGACTTCGGCCAGCACGCCCGGGTGCCGATCGACCACCGCGGCGAGCTTCTGTTTGAGCAGCAGCGACATCTTCTGGACGTGCTCGAAGAACCCCGGCTTCAGCATGACGTCCAGCACGGCATGGGCGGCGGCGACCGCCAGCGGGTTGCCGCCGAAGGTCGAGCCGTGCGAACCCGGTGTCATGCCGGCCGCGGCGTCAGCCGTCGCCAGACAGGCGCCGATCGGAAAGCCGCCGCCGAGCGCCTTCGCCAGCGGCATCACGTCCGGCGTGACACCGAGGCGCTGATGGGCAAACAGATCGCCGGTGCGGCCCATGCCGGTCTGCACCTCGTCGAAGATCAACAGCAGGTCCTTGTCGTCGCAGAGCTGGCGCAACGCCTTGAAGAAGGCATGAGGTGCCGCGCGCACGCCGCCCTCGCCCTGCAGTGGCTCGATCAAGATGCCGGCGGTCTGCGGTCCGATCGCTTTTTTGACGGCATCGAGATCGCCGAGCGCTACCTGATCGAAACCATCCATCGGCGGACCGAAGCCTTCGAGGTATTTGGCCGAGCCGGTGGCCGCCAGCGTCGCCAGCGTTCGCCCGTGAAATGCGCCCTCGAAGGTGATGATCCGGTAGCGCTCCGGATGACCCTTGGCGGCGTGATATTTGCGCGTGATCTTGATCGCGCATTCCATCGCCTCGGCGCCGGAATTGGCGAAAAACACAAAGTCGGCGAAGCTCGCCTCGCACAGCCGCGCCGCGAGCCGCTCGCCATCCGGGCTCTGGAACAGGTTCGACATGTGCCACAGCCTGGTCGCCTGTTCCTGCAGTGCTGTGACCAGATGCGGATGGCAATGGCCCAGCGCATTCACCGCAACGCCGGAGGTGAAATCGAGATAGCGCTCGCCGTTGGTCGCCACCAGCCAGACGCCTTCGCCGCGCTCGAAACCGAGATCGACCCTGGCGAATACCGGAAGCAGATGCGACGTCGCGCTCTTGGTCATGACAATCACTGAGGGTTAGGACCGGCCGCGGTGCGCGCATTGGCGCCATCGCATCGACAACCCGTCGCGTAAAACAAAACGTGCCGCCTTTTAGGGGCGGCACGTGGGAACTATTGTATGCGCACGGCGATAACTGTCAACCGGTCCGCCATACGGCCAGCCCGTAAACATCCGGTGTCGCGGAAAGATCGCATTGCAAGCCCTAAGTGACGGAACATGTGGACGCACTCATGCGTACTCTTGCGCGAGAGTCACGCCATATTGTAGCTTCTTCCATGTCGGGTACGACATCTCGTGCGGTAGTGCTGTTCCTCTAAGTCTCAAGTGTTCGGCGTAAACGTTCGGGTGCGCTTTCCGCGCCCGGCGAGGGCTAAGGGATTCTGCCGGCAGGGATTTTTTAGGGCTTTGGCATCGCAGCGCTACCCCGAAATCGGCCGGCGCGAGCGAAGGAAAGAGTGCGATGACGGTATTGACCTGGTCTGACGATCGCGTCGAACAACTGAAAAAACTCTGGGAAGCCGGGCTGTCGGCGAGCCAGATTGCGGCAGAGCTCGGAAATGTGACCCGAAACGCCGTGATCGGCAAGGTGCACCGGCTCGGTCTCTCCGGCCGCGCCAAGAGTCCTTCCTCGGCGGCGCCGCGCCAACGCAAGGCCCGCCCGGCCCAGCACATGATGCGGGTCTCGCGCCCGGTCTCGCGCGGCAATACCGCGCTGGCCCACGCCTTCGAGGTCGAACTGGAGCCGGATCCGGTCGCCTATGACAACGTCGTGCCGATGAGCCAGCGGCTGTCGCTGCTGGAGTTGAACGAGGCCACCTGCCACTGGCCGATCGGCGATCCCTCCAGTTCGGAATTCTTCTTCTGCGGCGGCAAGGCGCTGAGCAGCCTGCCCTATTGCGCGCACCACTCGCGGATCGCCTATCAGCCGGCCAGCGACCGTCGCCGCCAGCCGCCGAAGCCGACAAGGTAAGTGGCGTCACATACTCGGTGTCGTCCCGGCGAACGCCGGGACCCATAACCACAGATATTCGTGGTTATGCTCAGCCGGCGCTCCATCTCGTTTGAAGGACTACGACCGGTGGTTATGGGTCCCCGCTTTCGCGGGGACGACGGGTGGATATTTTCATTCCACCTTGGCGAAGCGATCGTCGAGCGCATAGCCGGCGCCGCGGACGGTGCGGATCGGATCCTGCTCGCGGCCGGGATTGAGCAGTTTGCGCAAACGCCCGATGTGGACATCCACGGTGCGCTCGTCGATGTAGATATCGCGGCCCCAGACGCTGTCGAGCAATTGCTCGCGGCTGAACACGCGTCCTGGATGTTCGAGAAAGAATTCCAGCAGCCGGTATTCGGTCGGACCGAGATCGATCGGACGGCCGGAGCGGGCGACGCGGCGCTTCTCGCGATCGAGTTCGATGTCACCATAGGTGAGTACGGTCGCAAGGCGTTCGGGGCTGGCGCGGCGCAACAGGCCGCGCACCCGCGCCAGTAATTCGGGCACCGAGAACGGCTTGACGATGTAATCGTCGGCGCCGGTCGCCAGCCCCCTGACCCGCTCGCTTTCCTCGCCGCGCGCCGTCAGCATGATGATCGGCAGTTGCCGGGTCTCCGGGCGCGCCCGCAAGCGCCGGCACAGTTCGATCCCCGACAGGCCCGGCAGCATCCAGTCGAGCACGATCAGATCGGGGACGCGCTCCTTCAGACGGGTGTCGGCGTCATCGCCGCGCCCCACCGTCTCGACGTCATAGCCTTCGGCGTCGAGGTTGTAACGCAGCAGCGTGGTAAGCGCTTCCTCGTCTTCCACCACCAGAATGCGCGCGCTCATTTCCTTAGCCTTCTCTTGGGTTTTTGAGGGGATCTCTTCACGCAAACTGGTCCCATTTCGCTCGAAAACGCTTCCTTAGTTTCCAGGTACAGTCGTGGCAAAGCTTGTCATGTCGCCCTTCGGGCGCTTGTCGAGGATTTGCTGGCCTTCGATCATGTAGAACACGGTCTCGGCGATATTGGTGGCGTGATCGCCGATCCGCTCGATGTTCTTGGCGCAGAACATCAGATGGATGCAGAAACTGATGTTGCGCGGATCTTCCATCATGTAGGTCAGAAGTTCGCGGAACAGCGAGGTGCAGATGGCGTCGACTTCCTCGTCGCCCTTCCACACCGTCATCGCCGCCGGCAGATCGTGCGCCGCGTAGGCGTCGAGCACGGATTTCACCTGCGACTGCACGAGGTCGGTCATGTGCTCGAGGCCGCGGATCAGCTTCAGCGGCTGGAAATCGCTCTCCAGCGCCGCGACCCGCTTGCCCATGTTCTTGGCGAGATCGCCGATCCGCTCGAGATCGGTTGCGACCCGCATCGCGCCGACGATCTCGCGCAAATCCACCGCCATCGGCTGGCGCCGCGCGATGGTCGATACCGCGAGCTCCTCGATCAGGCGCTGCAAATTGTCGATTTCGGCATCGGCGGCGACGACACGCTGGCCGAGCGCGACGTCGCGGCGGATCAGCGCATCGACGGATTCGACGATCATGCGCTCGGCAAGACCGCCCATTTCCGCGACCAGCCGGGTCAATTCCTGCAGATCGCTGTCAAACGCCTTGGCGGTATGGTCTGATTGCATTCGAATTCTCCCGCGATTTTGCGCGTCAGCCGAACCGGCCGGTGATGTAGTCTTGCGTGCGCCGATCGTTCGGCGAGGTAAAGATCTTGTTGGTCTCGTCGAATTCGATGAGTTCGCCTAGATACATGAAGGCCGTGCGGTCCGACACACGCGCCGCCTGCTGCATGTTGTGGGTGACGATCACGATGGTGTAATCGGTCTTCAACTCGTCGATCAGCTCTTCGATCTTGGCCGTTGAAATCGGGTCGAGCGCCGAGCAGGGCTCGTCGAACAAGATCACTTCCGGGCGCACTGCGACGGTGCGGGCGATGCATAGCCGCTGCTGCTGGCCACCCGAGAGGCTGAGGCCGTTGGCGTTGAGTTTATCCTTGACCTCGCTCCACAACGCCCCGCGCTGCAGGGCCTGTTCGACGCGGCCGTCGATCTCGGACTTGGATAGTTTCTCGTACAGGCGGATCCCAAAGGCGATGTTCTCGTAGATCGACATCGGAAACGGCGTCGGCTTCTGGAACACCATTCCGATCCGGGCCCTCAGCAAATTCAGGTCCAGCCCGGGTTCGAGGATATCCTTGCCTTCGAACAGCACCTGACCTTCGGCCCGCTGACCGGGATAGAGATCATACATGCGGTTGAGAACGCGAAGCAGCGTTGACTTGCCGCAGCCCGACGGGCCGATGAAGGCGGTGGCCTTGTTCGCAAAAAGCGGAAGGCTGACGCCCTTGAGTGCCTTTGACTCCCCGTAATAGAAATTCAGGTTTCGGATCGCGATCTTTTCCTTAAGCACGGAGCCGTCCCCCGGATGTGACGCCGCGACTGGCGCGGTTTTGGCGGTTGCGGTGTTCATGATGCTTTCCTCGTTCCTGTCAGCGAGCGCGCCATGATGCTCATTGCCAGCACCGCCAGCGTGATGATCAACGCTCCGGTCCAGGCCAGATCCTGCCAGTCCTTGTAGGGGCTCAGCGCGAACTGAAATATGACAGACGGCAAACTCGCCATCGGCGCATTCAGATTCGTGCTGTAAAATTGGTTGTTGAGGGCGGTAAACAGCAGCGGCGCGGTTTCGCCGCTGATGCGGGCAATGGCGAGCAGCAGCCCGGTGATAATTCCGGATCTCGCCGCGCGGTAGGCGATCTGCCTGATCATCAGCGACCGCGGCAAGCCGATCGAGGCCGCCGCTTCCCGCAACGTATCGGGTACCAGCGTCAGCATGTCTTCGGTGGTTCGAACCATGACCGGGACCACCAGCACCGACAGCACAACGGCGCCGGCTATTCCCGAAAAATGGCCCATCGGACGAACCATCACATAATAGATGAACAGCCCGACCACGATCGACGGCGCACTGAGCAGGATATCGTTGATGAAACGAACCACGCTGGTGAGGTGGGTATGACGGCCATATTCCGCCATATAGGTTCCGGCGAGGATTCCTATCGGGGCACCGATCAGAAGCGCCAATCCGGTCATGATCAGGCTGCCGACAATGGCGTTGAGAAGTCCGCCCGCCGCTCCCGGCGGGGGCGTCATTTCAGTGAAGACACGAAGCGAAAGTCCGCTGAACCCGTGCCAGAACAACACCCCCAGAATGAGCGCCAGCCAAGTCAGGCCAACGAACGTCGCGCCGTACGACACAACGCCGGCGAGGACATTGCGGCGGCGACGCGAAGCGTAAAGCGAGGCATCCATCAGCCGATCCTCCGCTCGATCCGCAGCAGCAAGTACCGCGCGATCGCGAGAACGATGAATGTGATGACGAACAGAATGAGACCGAGAGCGATCAGCGACGACGTATAGAGATCGCCGACCGCCTCGGTGAATTCGTTGGCGATCGACGCCGATATCGTCGTGCCGGGCGCAAGCAGCGACGCCGAGATCTTGTGGGCGTTTCCTATCACGAAGGTGACCGCCATGGTTTCGCCGAGCGCGCGGCCCAGCCCCAGCATCACGCCGCCAATAACCCCGATGCGGGTGAACGGCAGCACGACGTAACGCCAAACTTCCCACTGGGTCCAACCCAGCCCGTAGGCGGCTTCCTTCAGGACAGGCGGAACCGCGTCGAATACGTCACGCGAGATCGAGGTGATAAAGGGCAATACCATGATCGCCAGGATCAGGCTCGCGGTCAGAATTCCGATGCCGAAGGGGGGACCCGCGAACAGCGTGGAGAGCACCGGCACATTTTCGAAGGCCGCAATCACGGACGGCTGGACATATTGCTGCAGGAAGGGGGCAAATACGAACAGGCCCCAAATTCCGTAGATGATGCTGGGGATGCCCGCCAGCAATTCGATGGCGATGCCGATCGGACGGCGCAACCACATCGGACAAAGCTCGGTGAGAAACATGGCGATCATCAGTCCAAACGGCACCGCGATCAGCATGGCGATCAGCGACGTAATGATCGTGCCGTAGATCGCCGCCAGAGCTCCGAATTTGTCGGTAACCGGGTTCCAGCTCTGGTTGGTGAGGAAACCAAATCCAAATTCCTGCAGTGCCGGCAGCGCGCCCAAAAACAGCGACACGATCACGCCGCCAAGCACCACCAGCACAAACACTGCCGCAGTCTTCGTGATGCGATGGAAAACGATGTCGCCGACCCGGAGCCGGTTAAGCACTCTGGCCCGCTCAGCGACATCCTGCGCGCCCACCCCGGCCTCCTGCCAACCCACGTCGACCACGCTGCACCTCCCCCTGCGCTCACTGAATTTCGGAAAGCCCGGCAACCGAGCCGAACCGGCTTTTCCGGGTGGGCGAGCGGGGACGCGATGCCTCCCCGCTCCCGTCGGCTTCAGTTAGACGCGTCGAACAGCGACTTGCCACTGCCGTCCTTGATTTCGGCCGTCCACATCTTCTGGATGGCCGTCACCACCTTGTCCGGCATTGGAACGTAGTCCAGTTCCTCGGCCATCTTTGAGCCCTTCTTGTAGGCCCAGGCGAAGAACTTCAGCGCTTCGGTGGCCGCGGCCGGATCTTGCGGCTGCGTATGGATCAGAATGAACGTAGCGCCTGCGATCGGCCACGATGTGGCACCCGGCTGATCCGTCAGAATGACGTAGTAATGGTCTGCCTTTGCCCAATCCGCGTTCGCCGCCGCTGCCTGGAACGCCGATGCACTGGGTTCGACGGCCTTGCCGTCCTTGTTGATCATATTGACCGAGGTCATCTTGTTTTGCTTGGCGTAGGCATATTCGACATAGCCGATGGCACCCTTGGTGTTGGCGACGTTGTTCGCCACGCCTTCATTGCCCTTGGCGCCGATGCCGGCCGGCCATTCAACCGAGGTGTTCGCGCCGACTTTCGATTTCCAGTCCGCGCTGACCTTCGAAAGGTAGTCGGTCCAGATAAAAGTCGTACCGGAGCCGTCCGAGCGATGGACGACGACAATCGCCTGCTTGGGAAGCTTTGCGGAAGGATTCAGCTTGGCAATCGCCTCATCGTCCCACGACTTGATGTCACCCAGGAAAATCTTCGCCAGCGTCACGCCGTCGAGCTTGAGATCGCCGGGCTTCACGCCGTCAAGATTGACCACCGGCACGTCTCCGCCGACGACCGTCGGAAACTGAACGAGTCCGGATTTGGTCAGGTCCTCCGGCTTCAGCGGCATGTCGGACGCGCCGAAGGTCACGGTCTTGGACTGGATTTGCTTGATCCCGCCGCCCGAACCGATCGACTGATAGTTCATGCCGTTGCCGGTTTCCTTCTTATAGGCGTCGGCCCATTTGGCGTAGATCGGGTATGGGAATGTCGCGCCCGCGCCGGAAATGTCCAACGCGCGAACGGGTACCGTCGAAGCGGCCACAAGGCCGGCAGCAACAAGGGTTTTGAGGAAATTCACGGGCTTTCTCCATGATGAGCGGGGCGCGCTGGGAGGAGCCGATCACGCTCCGAGGTCGCTTCTATAGAGCGGCGTCGTAGACCTAATATTGCGGTTACATGACAGTTATGTGACGCAGGAACCCGGCGGGGCCAACCACCGGACGTTCCCGATCTGGGCGTCAAAAAGCACTGCAAATACTTGAAATTTCATCGGCCGGGAACCGGATTGGCGCGCTATTTCGGCTTGCGATGGATGGTGAACAACCGAAGCGGCGGCCGGGGCCATGGGCACCAAACCCCTGGGTCATGCGGCCCGAGCGGAGCCTTGCCGGCTTTCATACCAACGTCACTGAACTGAAATATTTGCCGTCAGGTCGCGAGACAGGGAATGGGGGGAAAACTCAATGGATTGGACAACAGGGCTGATCGTGCAGGTTGTTGCCGGCTTCGCTGGGGCCCATTTCGCTGCAACGGCTTTGCATGAGCATCGCTTTGGCTGGATCGGGCACAGCCTCGTCGGACTGATCGCCGGCGCCTTGAGCGGCTGCTTTCTCCAGTCGATCGTGCTCACCGTCGTTACCGGTAGCGGCAGCATCAATGAACTAAGACCTGTTGACGCTGGCGTGATCGAGGCCATGACCGGCGCGGTCGTGGGCGCCATCGCGATGGCCGGCGTAGGCCTGGCCGTTAACGCAACCGCCGCGAAAACCTGAACGCACGACAGCAACCCATCATCCGCGCGGATCATCGCGATCTTTCGGCGAGGATTCCCGCGATGTTTTACTTTTCACCCACCCGTGCTAGTTGGGCGAACCGGCACACACACCCAAGATAGGAATCAAATGCTTCGCATCATCGTTGTTTTGGCGGTCGCGGTTATCTCGGTTGGCGTATCGGCGGCAAATGCGGAGTCATCGTCTCCTGCATCGGCAAAATCTCCCGGAGAAATTGCAGCCGCCAGCAGGCTGCTTGCGGAGAAACAAGAAAGCTGCCGAGTTGAGGCCAAGCGGCAGAAATTGACGTTTTTCAAGCGCCGCAGTTTTGTTCGCAAGTGCATGAAGAGCAAGTCCTAGCAATTTCAGGCGCGACCATTGGCACGCGGCCAAGCGCGGGCCAAGCGGCTACGCCACCATTTCTCTGGGCGTGGATGCATTGTGCGGGTCGAGCTGGGAGATTGGAACGGGCCGGCCAAACAGATAGCCCTGTACCAGGTCCACCCCCGCAGCACGCATGTATTCGAACTGCTGTTCGGTTTCGACCCCTTCGGCCGTCGTGACCGTGCCGAGACCGTGCGCCAGAGCGAGCGTCGAGGCAACGACGGCCTTGCAATCGCGACGCGTGAGAACGCCTTGCGTGAACGACTTGTCGATCTTGATCTTGTCGAACGGAAAGATGGTCAGGTAGCTCACCGAAGAATATCCGGTGCCGAAATCATCGAGCGCCACGGAGATCCCGAGATTTTTCAACTGCCGTATCGTCGTCAAGTGCGCTTCCTGGTTTTCAAGAAGGGCGGTTTCGGTGATCTCCAACTCCAGCCGCTCAGGCGCAAGACCGGTCTCCACCAGCGTGCGCAATATGACGTCGAACAGATTGCCCTTTTTGAACTGGACCGCCGAAATATTGATTGCGACCTTGACGTTTGCAGGCCAGGACGTCGCATCCGTGCAGGCCCGCCGCAAAATCCATTCCCCGAGCGGCGCTATCAGGCCGGTTGATTCCGCAAGCGGGATGAACCGGTCCGGCGCAATCAGACCCTTTGCCGGATGCTTCCAGCGAACCAGCGCCTCGACGCCGCAAAGCAGTCTGGTCCCGGCATCCACCACGGGCTGGTAGTGAAGCTCAAATTCCTCTCGCGCGATGGCGTGGCGCAGTTCGCTTTCCGCCGATTTCTGCGTATTGGCGACCGCGAGCATTTCAGACTGGAATACCCGGAAATCATTTCTTCCATTGGCTTTGGCGTCGTAGAGGGCAAGGTCGGCTCTCTTCAAGAGTCCCTCGGGCTCAATCTCATGTTCCGGGGCCATGACGATGCCAATGCTGGCCCCTACGCTGGCCTGATTACCGTTGAGATCAAACGGCTGAGTAATGGCATCTATGATTCTCAGCGCGAGCGCGATGGCCCCCTCGTGCTGATTGGGTTCACCCTCCTGGATGATCGCAAATTCGTCGCCGCCCAACCTCGCCAGCACATCCGTTTCCCGAATCGCGGACTGCAGGCGTCTGCCGACCTCGACCAGCAATTGGTCTCCGGCAGGATGCCCCAGCGTGTCGTTGACGGTCTTGAACTCATCGAGATCGATCATCATCACGGTGACCGCACCGCCATTCCGCTCGAGGCGCCTGCTCGCTTCCTCGAGCCTGGCATTGAATTCTCCGCGGTTTGCAAGTCCGGTCAGCGCGTCGCGCCGCGCCAGGTGAACGATCTCCGCCTCCGCCCGACGCCGTTCGGTGATGTCTTCGTGGGTAGCCAACCAGCCGCCGTCAGCCATCGGCTGCCGGGTAACGAGCACGAACCGCCCGTCGGAAAATGCGTCGACCCTGCTCGACGTCGCGTCTTTCGGAAGCTCGCCCAATGAAGCAATCTTGGCCTTGGCGGCAGAATCGTTGGTCTCGCCTTTGAGAATGCCGCGGGAGATGCGGTTGGCGATAATCGCGTTGTGAGACGTTCCAATCTTCAGCAGGTCCGGCCGCAATTGATATAGTTCCGCATAACGTTCGTTCCAGACCACGAGCCGCTTCTGACCGTCGAACATGCAAAGCCCCTGCGTCATATTGCTCAAGGCAGCGTCGAATTGCGTGTTGATGCGTTCTAATTCCTCGGCCTGCTGAAAGAGGCGCTGCTTTTCCAGGGTCAGTCGACGTTGAGATAATCGATGCTCTAACGACAGCCGCCGAATGATCAGGATCAGAATGACGACGACGACGAGCGCCGAAAGGCCGGCAGCGACAACCAGGAGTTTGGTTTGCGCCCGCCAATCGGCGAGCACCGAAACGACCGTCGTCGTCGCGATGACCGATAGCGGAAATCGACTTAGGCTCTGAACGGCGGCCAGCCGCTCGCGGCCATCGACCGGGCTGAACAACCGCATGGTGCCGTGATTCAGGTCCAGCAGGGCCGCCGCCTGAGGCGTTGAGCCTGCCCTGAAATTCTTGCCGATCGTCTCTTCGACGTGCGGATAGCGCGCCAGCCTCGAACCATCATGATGGAACATCGAAATCGTGGCGTCCTGTCCCAGCGCTACCGAGGAAAAAAACTCTTCAAATTTGGCCGGTGCAATGGCCCGCGACACGACGCCGAGAAACTCGCCGGTTGGCCCAATCACCTTGCGGGCGATGAGCGTTCTCCACCCGCCCGAAAACCGGCTACGCACCAGTTCGACCTCGGGCTGTGTCTCGTTTGAGCCGGATCTCAGAGCCTTGAAATACGCGCGATCGGCAATATTGACGGCTGGAACGGCCGACACTTCCGATGAATTGATCAGATCTCCCGCGGAGTCATAGATATTGAAGCCGGCGATCTTGTGAAATTCGCCAACCTTGGCCTTCAACAGCAGGTGTATTTCGGGAGCGGACATCCGGCGCTTGAATTCGTCCGCCGAGGTAATTCCGGCTCGATGGATTTGGTCGATGATGTCGCTTAAGGGAGTTTCGGCATCGTCCATCTGCTGGTCAAAGTGATGGGCAAGCAGCAAGACGGTATTTTCCAGCTCGCGTTTGCTGCTCTCAAGCGCGTGCTCCCGGAAATTGCTCACCATCATCACGGTCCCGATCGCGATGGCCGCGATCAGCAAGATGCCGCAAGTGACAATCCAGCGAATTGGATTGCGTCGGCCCGGTAATTCATCGGCGATGAAATCGGCTGTTCCAGCCACGGCTCCGCGGCGCACCGAGCTGATATTTGGAAGCGGCCTCTGCATTTTCGCTCTCCCCGGAACACTTGGATACAGTCCGGGGGTAGAGGTCGCGTTAGTAATATAGGTTACCTGGATGTTAATTTGGGACCTTCCCGGCAGGGCCAGGAAATCATCTCGATATGCGGATCGCCGATGTTGGGCGACGCTCAGCTCTTGATATCGACCGACCAGGTCTTCTCGATCAGCTTGACCACCGAATCCGGCATCGGAATGTAGTCGAGTTCCTCGGCCATCTTGCCGCCCCTGGCGAAAGCCCATTTGAAGAATTTGACGGCTTCCGCGGACGCTGCCTTGTCGGCCGGTTCCTTGTGCATCAGGATGAAGGTCGACGCCGTGACCGGCCATGACTGCTCGCCCGGCTGATCGGTGAGGATCACGTAGTAGCCGGGAGCGGTCGCCCAGTCGGCGTTCGAAGCGGCGGCCTGGAACGACGCCAGGGCGGGCTGCACGGTCTTGCCGGCCTTGTTGACCATGGCCGCACAAGTCAGCTTGTTCTGCTTGGCATAGGCATATTCGACGTAGCCAATCGAACTCCTGGTCTGGGCAATGTTGCCGGCGACGCCTTCGTTACCCTTGGCGCCCACGCCGGCCGGCCATTCCACCGCGGCGCCGGAGCCGGCCTTGGTCTTCCACTCCGCGCTCACCTTGGAAAGATAGTCGGTGAAATTGAACGTCGTGCCCGATCCATCGGAACGGTGCACCACGGCGATGGCGTCGCCGGGCAGCTTCAGGCCCGGATTGAGCTTGCTGATCGCCGGATCGTCCCACCGGGTGATCTTGCCGAGGTAGATGTTGGCAAGGGTATCCCCGTCGAACACCAATTCGCCGGGCTTCACGCCCTCGAGATTGACCACCGGAACGATCGCACCCATCACCATCGGCCATTGCACCAGGCCGTCCTTCTCGAGCTGCTCGGCCTTGAGCGGCATATCGGTAGCCCCGAACGTCACGGTCCTGGCCTCTATCTGCTTGATGCCGCCACCCGAGCCGATCGACTGGTAGTTCAGACCGTTGCCGGTTTCCTTCCGGTAGGCATCGGCCCATTTCGAATAGATCGGGAACGGGAACGTCGCACCCGCTCCCGTAATGTCGGCGGCGAACGCCGACGCCGAGGCGGTGACGAGGCCGGCGGCGACGATGGTTTTCATGAAGTTCATGGCGGACCTCCAGCGCGCAGGCCAAGCGCTCGCGCCGCGCGCCGAAAAGCGCTCCATGCTATTTCTACGATGGTTTGATAATGGCGCGATGACCATCCAAGCCATTGAAATTGCTTTATTTTAGGCTTAGGCCGGAGTCTTGGGCTGGGGAAAGCAGGCGGTAAAGGTGGCGCCGTTTTTCAGCACACTCTCGATCAGGAGCCGGCCGCGATGACGGTTCACAATATGCTTGACCAACGATAGGCCAAGCCCGGTTCCACCCTGGGCGCGGCTGTCGCCGACATCCACCCGATAGAACCGCTCGGTGAGCCGCGGCAGATGTTCGGGCGCGATGCCGGGGCCGAAATCGCGCACGACGACCCGCACCTCCGGCGCGCTCTCGCCGGACATCGCCGAGGTGAGGGAGACGATGACCTTGCCGCCGGACGCGCCGTATTTCAGCGCGTTTTCGATCAGGTTCTCGAACAGCCGCAGCAACTCCTCGCGATCGCCTGCGATCGCCACCGGCGCGTCCGGCAGATTTATGTCGATGACGACCTGGCGTTCGCGCGCCAGCAGCTCCAGCCCATCGGCGACCTGCCGGATGATCGGAACAATATCCACCAGCGTATCCGGACGGACGTGGGCGGAGAGCTCGACCCGCGACAGCGACAACAGATCGTCGATCAGCCGTGCCATCCGCGTCGCCTGGGTATGCATGATGCCGAGAAAACGCTCGCGCGCCTTGGCGTCCTCCTTGGCCGGCCCCTGCAGCGTATCGATAAAGCCCGACAGCGCCGCCAGGGGGGTACGCAATTCATGGCTGGCATTGGCCACGAAATCGGCGCGCATCTCCTCGACCCGGCGCAGCGGCGTTTGGTCGTGGAACGTCATCAGCATGCATTTATCGGTGCCGCCGAACAGCGTCGGCACCGGCACCGGGGTGATGATCAGTTCCATCCAGCGATCCACCGGCACGTGATCGAGATAGGTCGCGCGACGGGTTTCGGTCGTCGCAATGGCCTCGCGGAGCGCGATGATGATCTCGGGAGAACGCAACGCAAATTGGGCGAGCTCATTCCTGCGCAGCGCCGGCGCGAGCTGTGCCGCCGCCGCGTTGAGGTGGATGACGCGGCCGGCGCGGTCCAGCAAAACAGCCGGATCCGGCATGCCGGCGACGATGGCGCTGACCGCGGCGGTTTCGACCGGGTTGACCCTGCGGACATCTTCACGCGAGGCCGCGACATTGTGTAATCGCCACGGCACCAGGGCCGCCGCGGCGATACAGCCAAAAACGGCGGCGGCGCGCAGGGGTGACAATTCGCCGAACGCGACCAGCACCGCCAGGGCCATGCCGCCGGCGAGCAGGATGATCGCCGAATGCCTCAACCGATCCGGCCACGGCGAAAAGAAGGAAGATGGAGAATCGTCTATTGCCATCGGCCGGCTCTCATCCGATTCGGGTCCGTCAGGAGCCTGTATCGCCACGCTCTCGCACGTATACGGCTTCGCGTTTCGGCTCCGCATTGGCGCCTGATGTCATCTGCGGCAGGCGCTTCAACCGCGCACTGAGGATAACCTCCCGAAACGTCAGTAAGATTACAGATAGGACGAACGGCGCAATATAATAGAGGAGGCGGAACAGCAGCATTCCCGCAAGCAGGTCTTCCCGGTCCATCTGCCACAGGCCGACCAGCATGGCGGCATCGAATACGCCGAGCCCGCCGGGGGAGTGGCTGGCGAAGCCAAGCAGCGTCGCCGAGACGAAGATCACCGCAACGACGACGAAGCCCAGGTTGGGTTCGTCCGGCACCAATACGTACATCGCCAGGGCACAGAATCCCAGATCGACGATTCCGATCGCGATCTGCAGCAGCGTCAGCGGTCCACCCGGCAGCAGCACCGTCCAGGGCCCGCGGCCGACGCTCCGCGGTTGCCTCCATACCCAGACCACATAGGCCACCAGGGCGATGATGATGGCGAAGGCGGCGATGCGGTTCAGCCAGGGCGGCAGCTGATCGATCGCCGCGGCGGCTTCCGGATGACAGGAGATTCCCAGCCCCAGCACCGCGGCATTGCCGAGCCAGAATGTGAGGCCGGCGAGGAAACAGATCTTGGCAACGTCGATCGCGTTCAGCCCCCAGGCCGAATAGATGCGATAGCGCACCGCGCCGCCGGTAAAGACACTGGCGCCGACATTATGCCCGATCGAATAGCTGGTGAAGGCTGCGAGCGCGTTGATGCGATAGGGGATGTCGTTTCGGCCGATCGCGCGCACCGCGAACAGATCATAGAAGGTCAGGGTGAAATAGCCGGCGGCCACGAACAACGCCGCCAGCGCGATCGAACGGAGCTCGGTCCCCTTGATGGCCTCGATGACCTCGCCGACATCGATGCCTCGGAGCATATGATAAAGCACATAGCACGCGATCCCGATGACCGTGACGCTGACCGCAACGCCTAACCTGTGCAGGATTTGCCTCTGGCGCAGAACCGAGATCGCCCTGCGTATTGCTTCCAGCATCTAGACCTCGAACTTCGATCCCACAACGATTGCGCTGATGCGGACCTTGCCGCCGACCGCGCCATGTCTGCTCCCCGACATCATGTCGTAGCTTGTTTTGGGCCGGAGTGGAATTCGCTTGATGCGAATAAAACGCGTTCCTTCAATATATTAGGGGATCGGTGGCAGCGGAATCCGTAGTTTTGCTGCATTCGCCGCCGGCAACCACAACGCCCCGACGCGCAAGCGGGCACCCGGGGAGCGAGGTTTTCCCGATTCAGGCGGCCGGTTTTGCCGACAGCCGCTGAAAAAACAAAAGATCGAGTTCCGGCGCCCCACCGACCAGCCCGGTCAGCACCGCATGGACTTGCCCGCGGTGGTGGGTCTGGTGATTGAACCAATGCGCCTGCGCCGGGGCCAGTTGCTGTTCGAATTGCTCGGGCGAGGAGACGCGGCGGTAGTTGATCGTCCCCGCGATGCGCGCGTCATCGAGGCCATCGACAAAATCGACGATCCGGCGATCCTCGAGCTCGCGCGCGGTGCGAAGTTCGTCAAATATCTCGAACGGGATCGCATCCAGCCGGCTGGGTGCGTCGCCCACGCCGGTGAACCGCTGCATCCAGATCCGGTCGGTCGCCAGCAGATGGTTCAAGGTCCCGTGGACCGATTTGAAGAAGGCGCCGCGGTCGGCGCGGTATTGTTCGGGGGAGAGCCGCGCCACGGCGGCGTAAAGTCGGCCATTGGCCCACGCATTGAACTCTCAGGCCGCCTTCGCATGGCCGGAAACCACCCAGTCGCGCAGCCACGATCCCACGGCGCAGCCGGCCAGATACAGCGCGAACATGATGAGGCCGAGGTCGAGCCAATAACCGGGGCGGCCTGGAACCACGCGCGCAAG
>Ga0073928_10003481_pt1 | contig 24771 bp, 23 predicted proteins | sample PaiPotPPA55metaG_FD_76969 | JGI IMG/M metagenome (GOLD analysis project Ga0073928, IMG submission 76969) | Iron sulfur acid spring bacterial and archeal communities from Banff, Canada, to study Microbial Dark Matter (Phase II) - Paint Pots PPA... ...
CGTGCGTCCAACGCGGATCTTGCTCAGTCGGCGTCGGGGTTGAAATGGCTTTGCTGATCATGGTTCAAACCTCAAGTGCTAGTCTTAGTCTGCGCACTAGATTGCACCGGCCCTGAACTACCCACACTCCGGCTCTTGCTGTCAAATTCGACGACAGTCCATAGTGTGATTCAAGTGCGGGTTAACAAGCCCCTTTTTCGACTATTTTTGGCGGAGTGTGCAGTGCACATTGGCCGCAAAACCTGCCTTCGGGAGTTGTCAATTGCGCGCGAAGTCATACTCCTTCTGGTAATAGCGATACCACTCTTGCGTTTGCTGATCGGTGGGCAACCGCTCCGAAAGGTATTTCAGCTCCGCCAGCATTTTGTCGACCTGCGAGGCGTTCAAGTAAAGATCCATGAGCCTCCATCGGTACGCCAAATCACCCGGAGCCAGAGCTGACGCCTTCTCATAGGAGGCAATCGCCTTCGAAAGCCAATTCGCCTCGAACAGGTAGAGGTCACCAAGCGCCGCGTGGTTTGCGGCATCGCGCGGGGCGTCACGAATCTTCTCTTCCTGCGCGCGGATGGCTGCGGCAAGTGAAAAAGGGTACGCGGGCAATGGAGGCGTACTCACGTGCCCGCCATAGATTGCGTAGTCCATGTTGGGCGCGTTCATTGCGCGCAATGCACTGAGGAACGGATTGTCGGAGTACTTCACGAAAAAATTGACGTTGTCCTCGAAACGGTGAAAGTAAGTCCACGCCTTTGCCTCGTCCACGTACCACAAGTTGTCGGTTCCACGGCGAAGCACGAGTGGGAGGTTCGAGTGCCCCGGCCGTGGAACCGCGAGCGCAAGATTGCCGGCGAATATCAATCGATAGGGAGCGGCAGCGCGAAAGAACTCGCCAATCCTTTCCTGCTGCGCCTCGTCACGGGGAACAATGGCACGAAAGAGGCGGCTACCCTCTGTCAGCAGTGAGAGTCTCGGATCGCCGATACCCGCCGCGAGCGACGAAAGGTAGCGTTCTACCGACACGTTGGCATCCGGAGCCGCCAGGAATTCCTTTAATTCCGCGTCTGGTAGGCGACGGATAGCGTTCTCGTAGTCGGCCAGCGTCTTGCCGTACCCATACACGAGCGCCCCTCCTCCACCCGAAAGGAAGTCGCTGGTGAGCCACTTGGGCGGCGACGGCTGGGTGGCAGTACTCATCGCATCGATGCCGCGCAGATTCGTCGTGATGATGAGTTCGGAAATGAAATCCTGCGGTACTTCCGAGAGCATGTACGTCTTTGCCGCTTCCTCCAAGCGGCGGCAATAAATGTCTGGAATGTCGCCTTCGAGCGCGTACGACACCTCGATCTTCAACAGATTTTCTTTGATGCTGTACACGTACAGGATGCCACGCCCATTGCGCCGCGCGCCGATCTGCCATTGCGTAAAGAGTTCGGTCGCTGTTTGCTCAATAGTCTTGGACGGCGGCAGCGACGCAAGCAAGACGAGCGCGTTTTCTATACCAGACTTCTTCTCGGCGAGCTTGAGACTCATCGTGAACGCCAGATCGTAGTCGTGCTGTCCGGTCTCGTTGACAAGCACGTATTCGGGTCGATCCGGCTTTCCATAGTGCCGCCAGACCAATCGGCCGCCGGCCGCAACGACCAAACCGATACACGCCAGAATCAGTCCGCGTTGCCATCTAGTAGCTGCCGAATACATCGCTTTTCTTTCCGTCGCCGGTGTAATTCGCGAGAAACGGATCTGTTGAGGTTGGGTTGAGGCCGTAGACAGAACGGTCTCGACCCTTGCTTTTCAGCACGACCACCGGAGTATCGCGGGCACCAAACAGGCGAAATATCCCGGCCGCGTGCTGTTCGGCATCGTTCAAGACGACGGATGGAGCTTCGCCTTCGGCCGGCGAGTACAGCCCCAACACCATACGGTTTCTTCCGGCGCTGTCATAGAAGAAGAGCGCGGGGCCGCCATCACCCGACATCGCGAGTTCCGCGCGCACTTTCCCGCCTGGGTCTGTGAGCTGGATCCTGCCCGCGGAGACAACGTCCTGTGGACGCGTCGTTGCAGCGAATGCCGACGGCGTGGTGCCGCTGCGGTCAAGATGAATGACAAGAAATGCGCCGACGATCCCGCCGAGTAATCCCGTCACGACGCCCGCGAAGAATGTCTTTGTCATGATCGATAACCCCTCCCCGTTATGGCAGCCTTGGTTTAAATGAATTGGTAGGAACGTGCCACCCTGATGAACGTATCTGCCGGTACCGGTTTTTTCGGCCTAGCCGCGTAGTGGAGGAATCGAATACGTACCCACCGCATGGGCAACCATCTCTTCGTTCCCCAGCGAGTACAGAGCAACCTCTCCAACGACCAGTGTTCGGCCAACCTTTATCAGCTTGCACACGCCTACGATGGGTTTGCCTGCCGACGGCTTTCGCAAGAAGTTGATTGTCAGGCTGGTCGTCACGGCCAAGGGAACGATGCCGATCGTTCCCAGTATGGCGACGTAGAGCGCAACATCAGCCACCGTCATGAGCAACGGACCGGAGACCGTTTCGCCCGGCCGCAGATGATCGGTGCCCACCTGATGCATCACGGTGGCCGAACCGTTGCCCACCTCCTCGACCACGCACTTACTTTGAGGGAATTCACGCGTCAGAAAATCGATGATGTCGGCTTTGGTTGCCACGCTAGGTCCCTACCTTCAAGGATTCAATGTTACGGGGCGGATCAGGCTGTCTTCAGCTCGTTAACCGCCCGCCATGCCTGATCGATTGCTTCGTGGGTGTAGGAGTTCCACCCGGCATCGCAATTGGCAATGGTGACATTGCCGCAGCGCTTTCGCCCGATTTCGTAGGGCGGTGGTCCGGATGTTTCGGGATCGAAGAGTGTATTCGCATCGTAAGCGTAACCGTGCGGCCAGCGGTTCACGGTGATCGCGGCGATATCGCGCGCCGATTGGAATCCGCCGGGACCCAGCATGCGGTCGAGCTGGTCGGTGATCCTATTCTCGAATTCCTCGAACGGCGTATTCAACAGCACCAGCCGTCCCAGCCGGAACTGCTCCGCGTTCGACAGGCCCTGGTTCGGCGTCAGCGGCATATGTTCCATGTGGAGCAGGATCGGCTCGCTCGGGTCGCGCGGACACCGATACCCGCCGAGCGACACAGGATAGTCGAGCTTGATGTTCGAAAAGTATCCATGAGGGCTGTAGATCTCGTTGACCCCCAGATTGCGGAAGGCATGCCAGTTGCGCACGGCGACGTTGATGTAGACCAGCGGCAGCTTGACACCGAGGGCGAGCGCCTGCTTTTGGGCGTCGGGAAGCTCCGGCATGATGTGCGGAATCATCATGTTGTAGCAGGCGAGCACGCATTGCCTCGCTTGGACGCGATGCAGCTCGCCTGAGCGCACGTAACCGATGTCGACCGGTCCACCCTTGGCGCGAGCGTTGGCGACAGTCACCGCTGTGCTGTTCAGGCGCAAGCGCAGGGGCGCTCCGCCGCGATCAAGCTGGGTGTAGTCGAATTCGGCGAGCAGCACGTCGTCCATCGTGTGACCGGGCGCCACGCCGGGGATCAGGCTGCGGACCAGGAGCCGGGCGATAGAGGCGTTGCCGTCGGGGAAGTGGTAGATGTACGGCTCATCGAAGGCCGTGTCGATCTGATCCTTGAGTCCGAGGCCGGTGAAGCCCGGGTACTCGCTGCCCAGCGCCTCCAGCGCCGGCACGATATCGGGACCCATGGCCAGCAGGCCCTTGGTCCCGCCGTCGAAGAACTTCACCGCCTCGTCACCCAGTCCGGCATCCTTGCGGAGATAGTCGCGGTAGCTGATCTTCTTCAAATAGGCGATTTTCTCCGCCTTCGACTTTCCGGCAAGATAATCTTTCGGATGCTTGAAGAAGGCAATGAGGCGCGCCTTGGCATCGTCGGACATGGGAAACTCGGCGACCACAGCTTCGATGGGGCGGGTCTTGCCGTGGCTCGGCATCGAATCGCCGCCGGTCACGATCGGACTGCCGACGACCAGCCTATCCACGCCGAACGTCTCGCGGTCGAAATATACACCCTTGGCAAGGCCGAGTGACGCGTACAACTTGCCCTCGAAGGCCGTATCCCAGCGGTTGATATCGACGCCGAGCGTCTGAATCAGACGGTTGACGGTCTTGCTGAACAGCGCCCTGGGCGATTGCAACGATTCGGTTCCGCCGTAACCGAGCAGCAGCCGGTCCCCTACCCGGAATTCGTTGCGCTTGGCGTGTCCGCCAAAATCGTCGTGGTTGTCGATGATCAGGATGCGCGAAGCTGAGCCGTGCGCTTCGCGATAAAACCACGCCGCCGCCAACCCGCTGATGCCGCCGCCGACAACTACCAGATCGAAATTCTCCTCGACCGCGAGACCCGAGATGTCAAACGATCTACCCTCGCGGCCGGCCTGATGGGCAACCTCGAACGATCCGGGATGGCTTCCGCGGAGGCCGGTCAGGGCCGGCGGATAATATCGGACGGGCCCGGCTCTGAGCTGGGCGACCGGACTCATGCCGCCGGCAATGACGAGTGCGGTGCCACTAAGAAAGTCGCGGCGGCTGATTGTGTTGGCCATATTTTCTCGATAACGGACATCACGGCGAACTCGTAGTCCGGAATATCGCGGGCGAGTATGAGCGGCCACCCCAGTGTGGTCAACGTGCCTCGCCTCTCGGCGAATGGAGCGCCCGGCGTGGGATTGCCGTTCGGGAAAAGATACGCGCCGAAGTCAGTCCCTTGACTCCGGCGCGGTGTCGCTCGTCAGTCCTCCAGCGGCAGCAGTGCCGCCTCTGACCCACCCGACCGGTTGTCTTCGGTAACGACCATGAAGCCGATCGCCGGCGTCTTCGTAAACTCGACCCGATCGATGGCGACGGGTACGTCCATGGTCGTATTCGGCGCAACGGATACGAACATCGCGTTCGAGACAGCGGGCGCGAATGCATTGAAGTACCCGGTACCGGGCACGGCCTCGCCCGCGGAGCCCGAACCGTCAAATGCGATTACTGAATAGCTGAAACGCGGATTCGTAGGTGAAATGCCCAGATCAGAGGCAAAGACCGGCATGAGTACGATCGATCCGTCGGTCGGTGCGTCCGCCGGGGACTCAAAGAACAGCGCGTTTGTCGCAAGATTTAAGAGGAACGACCCGATTTGTCCGTTGTTAGAGCCGGTCTCTATGAGGCCGATATCAGCCGAGAACAGTATGAAGTCCGGCTTACCATCACCATTCACGTCGATCGAGATATCGTACTCGCCGAGCGCTGCATTCGAGAAGCGTCCGTATGTGTTGACGGCGAAGAACATGAGCTGGTCAGGTCCAAACGGGAATGACTGCACGCCAATTGCACGCGGTTCGAAGCTCGCGCTGATAGTTCCCGTCTTGGGATTCTTAAGCCCCCAGGCGTAAAAATCACCGTTACCGGCAATCACCCCGTTGCGATTCTCGAGGCGGATGCTGGGATTCTCCTCTCCGCGTAACCGCGCAGAGACATTGGAGCGCGCGCGAGGTACGAGATAGTACGGCAAGTGCAGACTGACGCCATGGTTCGCCGACGCGACCGTGGGCTGCAGCGTGATGTAACCCGCGACCTCCTGAAAGAGGTCGTTGCCCGCCGCATCGTGAGTGCTCCCCGCAGTCGCGGCCGGAACGGTCAGCGACACCCGCAGTGACGCATCATCATGTCCGCCGACTGACACCGTCGAACTCGACAACGTCACCTTATGCGGGACTCCGCCCACCGGCGTCGCGGTCGCCGTGAAGGTCGCAGGAATGCGTCCGTGATTGCGAACGATGAGTTCGCGGTCCCCGTGGAAGTCGTGCGTCAACTCGGCGACACCGAAAGACAAAAGACCGAGCTCGCTGTCGTCATCGCCGGCGACCGTGACATCCGTCTTGGTAGCCCCTACCGCCTCCACCAGACCCGCGCCCTCGATGCGCGGTGCGTAGCCGCCAATCGCTGTCGGCGATGCCGTCTCGACCACAGCCGCACGCACGCTGGGTTCTGCCCAGTGCCGGTGAGCCTGAATCGCGAGCGCTGCCACGCCGGCGACGTGCGGGGTCGCCATCGAAGTACCTGAGTCGTAAGTTCCACCGTTACCGGTGCCGATATTAGTAGAGAAAACGTTGACCCCGGGCGCGGTCACATCGGGCTTCAACGCACCGTCGCCGGTACGTGGACCTCCGGAGCTGAAACTGGCGGCAAGCTTAAATCCGGAATTTGGCAATTGCGCCGGCGTAATCGAGGCGCTGACCGGCGCTGTTGCGCTGGTGAACTTTGCGGTGTCGGTCTTCTCGAGTTCGATGAAGGGAATGGTGACGCCGGGAATCGCCGGGTTAAAGAGACCGGCGGCGTTGTTCACGACACCGATTGCCACCGCGCCGGCGGCGGTCGCGGCGCTCGCCTTTGCGACGAATGTACACGACCCGCGCGACACAATCACGAGCGCGCCGGGCGCGCCGCCCGCCGGATAGTCCGCCGCACTGCAGCCGAAGCTGAGACTTCCCGCGTTGGTCAGAATGACGGCGGGTACGCTGCCATGCGGCAGCGCCAGGCTGTTTGCCTCCACGCCGTCGGCGCCGCTCCCGGACGACAGCGCAATATGCACACCGTTGACTACGAACTGACGTGCGTCCATCGCCGCGACACTGATGCTGTCGGTAGCGGTCGCGGGCGCGCCGGTCACATACGGCGCGGGTCCGGCATTTCCTGCTGCGGCGACCACTACGATGCCGGCTTTGGCGGCGTTATCGGAGGCAATGCTGTCAGAACTGGTGGCCGTGCCGAACGTGCCGCCGAGCGACATGCTGATCACGTCCATATCGTTGTCCACGGCCCAATCGATCGCTTCGGTGACGACATTGGTCGAACCTGTGCAGCCGAAGACACGCACCATGTACAGGTCGGCCAGCGGTGCAACCCCAGGACCGATGCCGAAGCCGGCCGCGTAGGCGGCTTCGTCGTACGGGCCGTGATACGTCGTGCCGTCATTCGCGACACCAAATCCGGCGGCCGTGCCCGATACATGACTGCCGTGGCCGTTGCAGTCGAGAGGATTTGGATCAGGAACCGGCATGCTGCCGGCGATGTCCGCGTTGTATGCGTCGCCCACCAGATCGGTGCCGCCTTTTACTTTTGGCGCCGCCGGCCCGAACAGCTTCGGATCCGCGGGTGCCGTGCTGGTCGCGGCAGCCGCGGCGAACGCCGCGACCGTGCCGGGGCCGCCGAAGTTCGCATGCGTGTAGTCGATACCGGTATCGATGATCGCGATCTTGACGTGCTCGCCCTTAAAAGCCGGCGTACCTTGCCAGACCTGCGGCGCCCCAATGAACGGGACGCTGACCACATTGTTTATGTTGTACTTCGGCACAGGGACTACCTGAACCACTCCGGGGAGATTCGCGAGACCGGCGACCTCGCTGCGCGCTATCTCGACCTTGATGCCGTTCAGTGCGTCGTGATAGTGAGCGAGCACCGTGGCGCCCCGGGACACGAGCGTCGGCTCGATCGCGGCGTGCTCCTTTGCGACCTGCTCGTGGATAGCGTCGTGATCCTGCTTGCTGATCAGGTGTCCGGGGGAGAGCGCGCGCACCTCCGCGACCGACTTGGCGCTCATAGTCACCACCACATTGACCCGCTCATTCATGAGCAGCGACAGGGGCTTTTTCTGCGAGACGACAGCTCGGCTGTGGTCCAACGGTTTGAAGCGGCTCGCCGCGCTTTGCTGCGCGAATGCAGTCGAGGGACTTCCCGCGAGAGCAGCGGTCAGAACCGCTGCCGTAACAATGCCCAAACAACGCCTCAGGCGCAGTGACGCACCATAGGCAACAACGCCTTCGCAACTTTTCATGACGGCCGACCCCTATGTCTTGTTATTGATGCTCGTAGCAGCCATGCGTACGGTTCGCATTCGAGGTGCCTGTCCGTAGCCCGGCTCGCCAAATTAGAATACTTCACCAGCGAGATGACAGGGTTAGAATTCTCTAGAGAGTTGACGTTTTTATGACGCGACGCTAGAGTTTGACATATTCCGGGCGAGAATTTTGGCTGACAACCCTGATCGGCGTCCAAAGCGTGGTCTCTGATGTGGGCTTTGTTACGCGCGAAGTGTCCGGGCGCGGCATCGAGCAGCGGCCAGTTCTCTCTGTCTAGCGGCCAAGCGCCCTCTCGCTTCCGCCGTTCACCTGATTCTTGAGCGAGATCGGGTTATTCGAAAATTGAGCGCGCGAACCCGAAAGACCGTAGCTGTTCACCATGACTAGAATCGCAGCCATTCGATTGTCAGCGGCGACCGCGCGCAGCACGGAGACGGTCTATTGCGACGGGAAATATTCGCGCCAAATCCGCGGTCACCTACGCAGCACTACTGATTGGAGAAACGCGATGAAGATGAATCTGCACACTCTGGCGATCACGCTCCTCGCGTGTCTCGCAATCCCGCCGCTCGCGCATGCCGCTGAAGGCCAGGCGACGCCTCGCGCCCGCAACGTCGTGCTCGTGCACGGTGCTTATGCGGACGGGTCGAGCTGGTCTGAAGTCATCCCGCTTTTGCAGCGCGCCGGGCTGAATGTCATGGCAGTGCAGAACCCTCTGACTTCACTCGCCGACGATGTGGAAGCGACGCGACGCATTCTGGCCCTGCAGGATGGGCCGACCGTCCTCGTCGGTCATTCCTGGGCCGGCACCGTCATTAGCGAAGCCGGCGTCGACCCCAAAGTCTCCGCCCTCGTCTATGTCGCCGCACGCGCGCCCGATGCCGGCGAGGATTATTCAGCCCTGGCCGCCAAGTTTCCGGCGCCGCCGGCGAGCGCCGGGCTCGTGAAATCGGACGGCTTCGCGCAGTTGAACGAGGAAGCTTTTATCAGGGATTTTGCGGGCGACCTCGATCCGGTTCGCGCGCGCGCACTCTATGCCGTGCAGGGACGGATCTCCGTCACACTGTTCGCCTCGAGAACGTCGCAGGCAGCGTGGAGGAATAAGCCCACTTGGTACGCCGTTTCGACGCAAGACCGGACCACGTCCACAGAATTGGAGCGTTTTCTCGCCAACCGGATGAAGGCGAAGACCATCGAACTGAATTCGAGTCACGTCTCCCTGCTCTCGCATCCGCGGGAGATTGCCGATTTGATTCTGACCGCTGCCGGCCGCAAAGAATAGCCGTCGCAAGCTTCACAATTGTGTGACCAATCGCATTTTTGCAGGGTGTTTCGGCGAAAAATCGGCATTAGCCCACATGTATGGAGACGCGCGAATACCGCGGGTCCCAGCAGTTTTAGGACCGAATCGACACCGCTGCTTACCATAGGTACGCTTCTAGCCAGCCCGTCATCGCAGGGCGACCGAGGCTGTGCAAGCTCATCCTTGCGGTGACCACTCTCGCGAGTCCGCCTATGACAACGATCTCCTCGAACCGCAAACTTCTCACCTTGATCAATGTCTTCACTGTCGAGCCCGCGAATCAGCAGCGACTCCTTGAGCTGCTGGCCCGCGCGACTGAAACCTCCGTACGCCATGCGCCAGGTTTCATTTCAAGCAGCCTGCATCGCGGCCTCGATGGAACGAAGGTTACGATGTACGCTCAATGGCGCAGTGCCGAAGACTACCAAGCGATGCGCGAGAATCCGGCGCCGTTGCCGTATTTTCAGCAGGCGCTGGCAATCGCAAAGTTCGATCCCGGAATGTACGAAGTCGTCGAGACCTACTCCGGAACCGCGACAGAGCCCTAACTCCGCGATTTGGACTACTCCAATTGATGCCTTGAGATGACCCCATGCGTGGATTTCGCTCAATTTTGTCCTCTACATCAAAGCGGGCGCCCCGGGCGATAGTTCGTCTCAGGCCCCCCCCCGGCACACAATCTGGTGCCGGGGCGGGCGGTCTTGAGGACGCAATTGCCACACGAGCTGCCGCCAGCCTGGGACGGCGCCGCTCGCACTCAGTTGTGGCTACTACCGATCATCACCGTCTCGGCCGGCCGACGCAGGGACAGCAGGACTGACACTGGTCAGTGTACCGCTCAACACCCAGGCGCGCTGGCTGGGCGCTAAGCGTGGCGCCAGAAGGCCGTCATTGATTTCCCGGCTCACCGCAAAACGGTTGAACACCGTCGGCGACAGGAACAAGCGGTGGTTGGACTGCCCGCCATCCGAGGTCCCCTCGAAGTCCGCCTCTACAAATGTCAGGATGCCGTCATTGTCGTTGTGCGCCGAGTTGTCCTTGTCGACACGTGCGACCTCCTTCGCATAGGCATCAAACAGACGCTTATTGAAGCTGGTGACGTGCGGCTCAAATGACTTGACCCGCACCCAGACATCGAGAAGGATCTCGTTTCCGAGTCCGCTCGGAATGAATCGCACGCGCTTTTCCTTCTGATCGTCGCTGGGATTGGCAACCGGCCGGTCAGGATCGGTCGGGCTGGCGTTCGGAGCCCGATCCGGATCGCGCGGATTGTTGGGATCATCGCCGAACATCTGCTTGAGCGGCTCGTCGTTGTTCGAGACTCCGGCGGGTCCCGAGCCGGGAATTACCGACTGCAAGTCGTACTGTTTACCGGCAGCAAAGGTCCCGGGAATACCGCCCGTGAACGGCAGCTCGTATTGCGGAAACACCCAGTCGGTGTATTGGTTGAATTCCCAGTAGGCGTGGCAGTCGCTCTGTTGCGTGCAGTTATACGCGCCCATGCTGAGGAACAGCGGCACGACATTGGTCTGCCGGTCGGGGAAGTGATCCTTGGCGCTCGGAAAGTGCACTTCTTGGCCGTCCATCGTGAAGATCTTACCCGGCACGTTATGGTGATCGCCGATCGCGGCGATCGCGGCGGCATCGGCAGGCGTCATCGTCCCGAATTGCGCATGGCCGTCGGGGTGCGGCGCCGCGACTTGCGGCACGACCACGTCATGAATCATCCAGCCTTCGTACCAGCCCGACTCGTTGTTGATGACAAAGAGACCGGAAATGTCGGTGAAGATATCGATGAACGCTGCACCGTTGGTGGGGTCGGTCGGCAGACCCGGTTTGGGCTCCAGTGCCACACGCACGGTGCCCAAGGTCTTTTGTTGGGCATTGGCGGCGTTCGCGGCCGTCGGAACTGCACTGTCATTGATACCCGGAATGATCGCCGTGAAAATGTTCGGCTCGAAATTGTTGGTATCAAGCAAGTAGTACTGGAATAGCTGGCTGGGCTTGTCCGCCTCGGCAAAGACTTGCTGCGGCAAGTAAGTGTGCGGCGTCTCCGCCAGCTCCCCCAGCGCGTGCTTGAGCGGCCCAGGCAGCTTGACTACGTCGCCTCGATTAACGACCGTTTGCTCATCCTGTTCGGCAGTCGGATTCGGATGCGCCGACGCGAAGCTTTGCAGCGGAAGCGATGCGAGTCCCACTCCGGCCAGCACTATCCCACTCAGCAGCGCAGCGCGCTCCCTGGCGCTTCGGTGCGCCTCCCCTCGATTCTTAAACATGCTAGTTTCCCCCTATATGATTTCGGAATGTGATTACTTGGCTAGAACATGCGGCGATGAATCGCGTCCTGCCAATCGAGCGCGACCCTACGAAACTTTTGCTAGTGAGTTGCGCGCGGGCGCGCGCGAGTTTCGATCTTGAGACCGGATTCGCAAGTGACGACCGTGGCGTGAACACTTTCAGGCCGGTGACGCGCTGCGTTCCAACATGAGTACCGCACTGAAACACAACGTGTAATCGTCACCGAGAAATCATGGCTGTGCCGCAGCGCGGCCGCTGCGGCAAGTGTTGATTCAGCGATTGTTGCGTCCGCCGAGCGGTCGTGCGCGTATGATGTGATGCAGTACTTTAGGAGAACCCCATGGACGACAAGGAATTGCGAGAGGTATTCGACACCGGGGTGAAAAAGATTAGACAGGAAATTAAAAGCCGTTTGGTGCCCCACGGCCTTTTTGGAATCATTACGAACATTGACACTGGCGCCGCGGGCGAAGTCCCAGACAGCTCAAGAATCGAGATCGTCGCAAAGGGCAAAACCGCCGGAAGATCTTTTGACCGTCGGCAAATCGAGGGGTGCTGTCTCAGGGTGGGCGGAGAGGTTCTGTTAGGCATCATCGCCATGATTGACGAAGTGTCCGCTCTACCTAGATAAGAGGCGGGCAATTCGGCGATAGCCGTATCTTGAAGCGCCAACTCAACACGAGCATGCGCCTGTGTCTAAAGGTGTTCAGTCCGTTTCCACCGGTATCCTCTTCCTGATCGACGAGATGTGCGCCTCGGCATCGCGAAGCGCGGCGGGCGACGTATGCACCGAGTAGTAGCCGAGGATTAGATCGTGCCGGTGCGGAGCGGCCGAGCCGAGAACGAACTCGGCATCGGTCAGCGCTTCGAATTCGACCGCTTTGCTCGACGGCTCGAAAGCCGCGAGTTCCCCGTGCCGCAACTCATCAGGCGCCGACAAAACTCCGGATGCGAGGGCGACCCAGAGGACAGTGTGGCCCGTCGGCGGCTCATAACGCCAGCGCTCGCCCGCCTTCAGGCGTATCGCAAGATAGTTGATCGGCGACGGGGACGCGATGGCGCTCCATGCCGACCCGTAGCTGCCGAGGAGGACGCGCGCCGGACCGTCTTGCGGCACATCCTCAGGGCTCTGATAGATGCTTATGGTTGGGCCCGATTCCAGTTCCGGCGGCAAGGCGATCCAGAGCTGAAAGCCGCGTGTCCGGCCTGCTTTGTCGAGCCCGCCGCCGTGCCACATGCCGCGTCCCGCCTGCATCCATTCGACGCCGCCGGCCGGCAGTGTCCCCCTGACGTCGTCGGGGTCGATATAACTGACCACGCCTTCCGCGACATAGGTCAGGGTGGCGATACCCGAATGGGGATGGAGGGGCCCATTGAACGGCGGGCCCTCATGGTCAAAAAGGTCGAGAAACACGAACGGCTTCAAGATCTCGCCGAAATCGGACGGGCTCATCAACCGTGTGACGGGGCCGTGCGTGCGGCCAGGTGTACGCCGCACGATCGCCCGCGCCAAGCGCGGAGGCGGTGATTTGACTGGGGCATGGATCATCGAGGTTTCCTCCGAATGGCGCAGGAGTTAGAGCCGTCGCCGGACACCGGCGGTCAGGACACGCTGGCGCGCGCCCTCTTCAAGGCTGCGGTCCACCACAGCAGATCGTGGATCATCGCCACGGCGGGCGCCTCGAGCTCCGCCAATCCCGCGTCGACATCGCCGCCTTGGTAGTGAGCCCACAAGGTGGCGACAGGGATGTGAACGGATGAACGAATTGGGGCGAGCTGAACCTCGATCGCCGTCTCGCGGAGCTGCTGGACGGCGCGTGCGCCCATGGCGGAGCCATAGCTCACGAAGCCAGCCGCCTTGCGATTCCATTCAGGATAGACCCAGTCGATCGCGTTCTTGAGCACTGCCGAGGTGCCATAGTTGTACTCGGGGGTCACGAAGACGAAGCCGTCGGACTGCGCGATCGCAGCAGTCCATCTCTTCACGACCTCGTTCTGGTAAGGCGAGCGACCCGGCATGGCCGGCGTCGCTGGTTGATCGAAGAATGGCATCGGAAAGTCACGAAGATCGAGAAGCCGAGCGTCGACACCCTCGCGCTTCTTCAGGTGTTGCAGAATCCACTTCGCGGGCTTCTCCGAAAAGCGGTGCTCGCGGGTGCTTCCAACAATGACGGAAATGACGGTCATTCTTTATTCCTATGGCTAGCCGAGAAAAAGTGGCTTGATGCTTCGTTGCCCAAGCCGGTATCAAAACGCGACTTGGCCTAATATAGGTACCAGTGCTATGGTCCACAAGAAGGCACAGAACTGATACCTAAGCACACCGAAATGACCGTCCAACTCCTCAGTCCCGCCAGCGAAGACTGTCGCAACCTCAGCTCCATTCTGGCGCGCGTAGGCGACAAGTGGACCGTGCTGATCGTCGTCTTGCTCGGCGACGGCCCCAAGCGCTTCAATGAAATCAAGCGGATGGTCGGCGGTATTTCACAGCGGATGCTCACGTTCACACTGCGTGGATTGGAGCGAGACGGTCTGGTGACGCGGACTGTCTTTCCGACTACTCCACCGCGTGTGGAATACGAATTGACCGAGCTCGGCAGCACCCTGTGGAAAGCCGTGGAACCGCTCAGTTCGTGGGCGCGCACTCACCTGAGTGAGATCCTCACATCGCGGAAGCAGTTCGACGAACACGCCGCGAATTAAGTGCCGCCCGTTCGGCAGAGGCGTCCTCACAATCTGAGAAGCAAGCCTTGCAGCGCGACCTTACCGGCGTGCTTTGCGCCGCAGTTTCTTATTGGTATGAGCGGGTTGCTTTTCTTCGGGGAACCTGCCCAGCGAAGCCTGAAGCGCGGTCGCAAGGGCGGCGTCGCCGTTGATCAAATCGGTCCATTTCAACTCAACACCGTTTCGATGCCCTTTGAGTGTTAGCTTGACGCTCTGCGGTGATAGTGCGACCACGTATTCGCGGCCCTTGATTTCAAGCGCGCGCTTGATGGTCTTTTCCAGGGGCGTCGTCATACCGGCTCGATCAGCTTTCGATCGGGCCGCCGTAACTGTGCGCTCCAGCGCTTGAAACAGTACGTCATAGGCTCATCACGTCCATACTTCTGCAATCTAAACTCGTTCGCAACGTCGATGCAACTAGATGCGGCCCGCCGCGGTATCGACCAAACCGACCCGATCCTGTCACTTGGGCCCGTACTGCATCTCACCATTGCCGAAGGACCAATCCTCGCGGCTCGTATCGACGAGATTGATCCACACGTCTTCTTTTCGCACCCCTCCCTTCGCATGGATCTCGTCAGCGATCTGATGGAAGAATTTCTTCTTCACCTCGGTCGATCTCCCGCTGACCCAGGTGACCTGGATGATGATGAGATCGCGCGTGTAGTTCAGGCCGAGATATCCCTCTTCCGGGTAAATGATCTCGTCCGCCGCGTGCCGGTTGATGACCTGAAACTTATCGTGCACTGGGACATTGGCGACATCCACCATGGCCCTGTAAACCGCTTCGCTCACAACGCGCACTAGTTCGACCGATGCGTCTCTGCGAATGTCTATTCTGGCTAATGGCATGTTTGATCCTCTCTTCAAGTTCCCAAGGTCCTCGATGGGTTGTCCGGCCTGCGCGCTCAGTCTCACCGCCGCGGAGGCCTTCGCCATCAGGACTACGCAAGCTGCGCCGATCTGCGCCCCAGCCTTCAAGACATCACGCCGCAGATATCGCACAGGCGCGGGTCCTAACCGCCGAGCCTCACACCGAGCGCGGTCAAGTCGGTCATCGCCTTTTGCAAGGTGGCCCAACGGGCAACACCGAACTCTCCTATTACCCGGCTCTGCGCCCTCTCCCAATATTCGGCGGCACGGGCGGTTGCGCGGATCCCGGCTTTGGAAAGCTGAACTACCTTTGCATGACCCTTCGGCGCATCCTTGATGAGGAGCCATCCGGATCGCGCCATTGGGCCAAGTGCACGGTACAGAGACGTTCGATCCATGACGAGCGTTTCTGCAAGACGGCTCAAGGGCTCCCCGTCTTTGGCCCCCCGGTTAATCGCGCGCAAGACGCCCAATTGCGCAACCGTCAATCCCGCCGGAGCCAAGGCTTCGTCGTAAATGCGGCTCAGGGCCCGTGAGGCCTTGCGAAGGCTTGTGCACGCACAGGGCAACGAGGCGGCTATATGATGCATATGCATAGTGTATTTACATCATAGAAGTTTGCAAGTGCTGATATGTACGCTGCGGCGCACGCGACCGGCCTGCTCTGTGGGGCGCCCCGATCAGGGCAAAGGTTGGACCGCATCGCTGATTCCGCCCGCAGCTATAGCACAACCGATTTTGGCCCTCACTGGTCGCCAACGGGCTCGAGCAGCTACCACGCCACCAATCTCCGCTAGAATGCGCGGATGCAAAACACGCTAAAGATCGGCTTCCAGGGCGAACTCGGCGCGAACAGCGATGAAGCATGCCGAACCTATTTTCCGGACTACGCACCGGTTGCCTACGCGGGCTTCGAGGACGTCTTCGAGGCGGTGAAGTCCGGCGCCTGCAACCTGGCAATGATCCCCGTGGAGAACTCTATCGCAGGCCGCGTGGCCGACGTGCATCATTTGCTGCCTGCGTCCGGCCTGAAGATCATCGGCGAGCGGTTCAAGCCGATCCGCTTTCACTTGATGGCGAATCCTGGCGTGTCCTTGCAAGACGTGAAGACCGTGAGCAGCATGCCCATCGCCCTGAGTCAGTGCCGCAATACGCTGCGGCGCCTCTGCTTGCGTACCGAGGCGGCGAGCGACACCGCCGGAGCGGCCAAAGCCCTGGCGGAGCATCCCGATGCTCACCGCGCCGCGATCGCCCCGAGGCTGGCGGCCGAGATCTACGGCCTTAATATTCTCCTGGAAAACGTCGAGGACCAAGCCCACAACACTACCCGCTTCCTGGTGATGACCGCGGACACCAATCCGCCGCTCCCTCCGGCGGGCGTGCACTGTGTGACCAGCTTCGTCTTTCGGGTTCGGAACCTGCCGGCGGCGCTCTACAAGGCCATGGGCGGTTTCGCCACCAATGGGATCAACATGACCAAGCTCGAAAGTTACATGGAGAATGGCGCTTTCACCGCCACGTTCTTCTACGCCGAGGTGGACGGTCGGTCGGATGACGATACGCTGATACGCGCCTTCGATGAGCTGCGTTTTTTCTCGGATTATTTCGAGGTGCTCGGTATCTACCCAGCTGATCCATTTCGCGAAAAGGCGGCCGCCGCACAGTGACATTCAGCCCCGCACTGGCGAGCTTCTCGCTCTCGGCGCGTTTCGCCAACGGCATAGGCCGATCTCGAAGGCCAACTAACCATCGGCGCATCCTACGCAGCTAGGTACGCGTTTCGACGGATGACTTGCGGTGGCTGACCAAACGCGCGTAGAAAGGCGCGGCGCATTCGTTCGCGATCACCGAAGCCCGTCTCCCGGGCCACGACGTTCATTGGAAACTGACCCTGTTCCATCATGACCCGCGCGGCCTCAACGCGCAGGTTCTCGATCGCCTTGGCCGGCGACTGGCCTGTTTCAGCTTGAAAAGCACGGCTAAACTGCCGAGGGCTGAGATGGGCGACCTCGGCGAGTCGCTCGACCGAGAGCTCCGTGCGCAGGTGTCCTCTGGCGTACACCAGGGCGCTCTGGATCCGGTCGGACTTTGGCTCCAGCTCGAGGAGCGCTGAGAACTGCGACTGACCGCCGGCGCGCCGATGATAGACAACCATCTTTTTGGCAACAGCCCGGGCGATTTCAGCACCCAGGTCGCTCTCGATCATGGCCAACGCAAGATCGATTCCGGCGGACATGCCGGCCGACGTCCAGACCGGCCCGTCAGTGATGAAGATGCGGTCCTCCTGTACCTTTATCTTTGGGAATCGCGCCTGGAGCTCGCGCGCGTAAAGCCAATGGGTGGTCGCGTGGCGACCATCGAGAATGCCCGCTTCGGCAAACACGAACGCTCCTGTGCACGGTGCTGCCAGGCGCCTTGAGGCGCCTAGCGCCTTGCGCACGAACTCTAACAAACCGGCAGTGAGTGTGATCTTGGTGGGACTGGTGCCCGATCCGAACATCAGCGTGTCGAAGCTGGGCTCCAAGAACGCCTCGGTTCCGATCATCATTCCAATCGACGTAGGCACTAGGCCGCCCGATTCGGAGAGAACTCGGATGTCGTAGACCGGCTTTGCTGCAGCTGCGTTCGCTGATTCGAAGACCGCGACCGGCGCCAAGCTCATCACGTTGATGCCCGGATAGATCACTAAGCCGATGCGGTGCATGGTATCGGTTCCCGCGAAGATGGCCTAAAAAGTTGTATATATGACATTCAGGTCATTGTCCAGGGGAATACCTTTTCATCCGGGCCAGCATTTCGGCCGGTCAATAGAGGAGTTTCACATGAGCGCATCCACCACAGCCACGACCTCATCCACCAGCGTGTACATAACCCCCGTGTTCTGGGAACGCTTGTGGCGCATGAGCGGCATCAACTTCGTCGTCTTCTCCATCATCGCGTACGTTATCTACGGCTATCAGCCGCAGGTCGGCGCGCCGGCGGACGCACTGGTCGCATTTTATGCCGGCGATCGTACGCGGATCCTGATCGCTGCGGTGATCTCCGGCATGGCGGTGCTCAACCTCCTGTGGTTCGCGGCGGCGCTCAGGACCACCTTGGCGGATGCGAGCCAAGACGGTTGGGGCGCGGCGGCGACCGCCTCCAGCGCAGCGGTCGGAGGGCTGTTCCTCCTGCTCATAACGGTGGGAGCAGCCCTCGCGTACTCGATCGCCGGCCCCGGAACTCACGCGCTCACATCGGAACTGAACGACTTCGCGTGGGCCTGCGCCGTGGTAACTTCGTTCCCTCGCGCGATGCTGATCATGGCCGGGACGTTCGGGCTCTGGCGGGCCAGGCTGATCTCGAACGCACTCTTCGCGGCGGGGATCGCTGCCGTCGTGCTCGTCTTGCTGGGCGGCACCACGTGGCTGAGCGGTGGGTTCTGGGCACCGGACGGCGCCTACTCGCGCTTCGTCTCGCCCATCATTGGCCTGGTGTGGATCGTGGTCGTGAGCCGGATCCTCTTGACCCGAAGTCCTACTAAGCGTGCTGCATGGTGAGGCCGACGCTGAGGCTCGGTAAGTTTGCCATGTGACCGGAATAGACCATTCGAACTCCCGGCCTCCTGGTTCGTAGCCAGGTGGTCGGGACATGCGCTGCTCTTGCCAATTAGCTATGCGCCGCGAGTAGGCGTGGCTACCGACAGGGCGGCGGAAGCTGAGCTGGTCGGACTCCAGGTCCACCGCTGCAAGCCCAAGTGATATTCCCCTGACTATCCCGCTTCGGAGTGAATACCACACTATGGCCCTTTGACGTGACCGTGAGAACCATGCCCTTGGGATTCAGGCTCATCGTGACGCCATGCGGCGCACTCTGATCGATTCCAGCAGCGCTCAAACTCTCCGGAACCTGTTTGTTCGCCAGGTAGTAGCTAACGAGGCCATCTCTAGCATGCTGCGAATCGTTGACCGCGACGGTCAGATTGGATCTTACCGTGTAATCTTGGTAGGCCGGAATGGCAATGGCTGCAAGCACGCCAATGACATACACATACAACAGAACTCCGAGTCCGGAACCGAGTTTACCCGCGTAAGGTACGAAAGCCGCAAGAACATACGCGAACGGATTGCGTCCCGGTATCTCCGGCTGCTCATGGAGTACTCGCATGACTCGCTTCGCATGCCATGGATAACTCGCCGTCAATTCGTGAAATGACATCCAGAAACCGCTTGCCGCCTTCAATTGCAGGCTGAGGGCCTCGAATGAAACCCCCTTCCATCGTCTCGCCCCCGCCGAGAGCGCGGCCAGAGAGCGGGCTGCACCTTCGCCCGAGTCACTACAAGCCAATCCGTACAGGTCGCATGTGCTCTCTCTGGCACGGGAGAACGCGGCCCCGATGAGCGGAAAGCGAAGCGCCGGCCAACGCAGCGCCCAAAGAATGGGATTGTCATGTCTCAGTACGTGGGCCAGTTCGTGGCCTATGTAGAACCGAATGCCGTTAGGGTTCTCATCCATAGCGTCCACGACGCTCGACAGCAAGACAACGAATTTTCGACCCAGAAACCAGATCGCGAAAGCGTTTAGGACGCCATTACCGTTCAGAATATAGGCGCCGGGCCGCTTGCTGATGGCGAGCACCTGACAACACTGCGTAAATTGATTGTTTAGATCGGGGAACTGCGTCTCTGACACTTCGATGCCGTTGCCCTTCAAGTGAGCGATCACTGCGGAGCGCGCGAACACATAAGCGATGAAGCCAATGATCACCAGAAACAGGATGGTGACGGCGAATCCTGCCAGCGAACGCGTGCCGCCAAACGTGGCAAGAGCATATAAGCCACCCGCCCAGATAAAGACTCCCAGCACTATGGTGAGGAGGGTCAATGTCCTATCACGCGGGTATATCGGTTGACTCACGCAGATCCCCTTGTTGTTGGCGATTCCATTCTCGTTGGCGTTGTAGGGCCTACTCTACTAATGCTGTGTGAGATAGCCAACTAATTTCCAACACCGTCGCGTCGGCCGCATTTGTCGCCGGGCTACGGTGCGCCGGTGCGTCGAGGACTCCTAGAAGAAATCGTTGTTGACGAACCCTATCCTCTTCAGGCCGCGGTGCTGTAAGTCCGCCAGGGTTTGCGCCACGATTTCGTACTTTGAGAATTTGTCGACCGCGATGTGTACTTCGGGCTGCGGATTCTTGGCGGCCTCATGGCTGATATAGCTCTGCATCGTGGTGCGATCCACCGTTGCCTTGTTCCACTGCAATGTGCCGTCGAAGTCTATCGACAAATCAATCACTTCGGGAGGCGTGGTTGGTGGCGGCTGGGTGTGTGAGGGGTTGTCGATCTTCACCGCATGAGTCTGGCTCGGAATCGTGATGATGAAAATGATCAACAACACCAACATCACGTCGATCAACGGGGTCATGTTGATATCAGAATAGGACTTACCTTCGTTGCTGCTGACGGCCATGGCCATGGTGGTGCTCTCCTATACTCTTGGGATGAAAACACTGATTGGGCTGGGCAATACCGTAGTGACTATGTCGAGGACGTTCGCGCTCCAAGGACGATTATCGAATTGAGTTTGTGAGCGGTGAGTGACCTAACATATACCCGAGCGATGCACCTCCCTCGCCTCAACTTGCAATTATCTTATACCCTATGTAGAGTTTCTACTATGGGTAAGAGAGACACTAATGTCCGGATGTCGCTGCAGACGCTTCGGGTATTGGAAGCCTTCTTGGAAAATCCGACTGCGCGGTTGGCGGGCGCGGATGTGCACCAGCGCTGCGGTATTGCATCGGGAACCTTGTATCCGATCCTTCTTCGACTCGAATCTGCGGGCTGGTTTGTCAGCCAGTGGGAATCTATTGATCCTTCGAGCGCCGGACGGCCACGCCGTCGACTGTATCGGCTGACTTCAACGGGCCTGAGACGTGCGAGTGAAGTGTTCGCAAGCTTTAACCGAGGAGTACTCGCATGAGCCAGCGTAACGAGCGATGGACACAGCCCGGGTTAGAGGTCGCGACTCATTGGTTGATTCATCACGCGGCCCGTCGAGCGCCAGAATGCTTATCCTCAAGGCTCGAAGAGGAGTGGCTGGCGGATCTGGAGTCTCGATCTTCGGCACTGTCGAGACTACGCCTTGCGTTGGGTTGCTGTTGGGCGACCGTGGTGATTGTTAGTGAGTACTCGCGAATCCGAGTTCCGGCCGCGAGTCCTATGGTAGCGGCGAGGGGATATATCACGCATGCTGATCGGAACTTCGGCTACTTCTCGCTTCGCTCCGGTACGCTTTTCTTGATTTTGGGTCTTCACGCCGCGCTTTTCTGGGGACTGATCATACTGTGAGAGCGAATGACGTGCCTAGTGCAGGGAGATGCTATGCGGAGACTGAGAGGGATTTCTGGGTCGTTGCTCTTCTGGTTGTTACCGCTAAGTGCTCTTCCGCAGTCATTTATTCCCAAGGATCTCGAGGGCTGGCAATCCTGGGTGCTGCAGGACCGGCCTTTTTTGCGCTGTCCGTTCTTTGCTAATACGGACGGTACGCTGAAGGAAAATCGTGTGTGCGCGCTGCCCGGGCGGCTCACCCTGGAACTGACCCAAAGTGGCGGCCGTTTCGCTCAAAGTTGGCTGACTTTTTCGGAAGGCTGGGTCCCGCTACCCGGCAACCTCGACAACTGGCCCGCCGAGGTGTCAGTGAATGGCGCGCCCGGTGCGGTGGTGGCCCGCGGGGGCATTCCTCAACTCTACGCCGCCGCTGGAACCCTAAACGTCGTCGGTCAGTTTCACTGGGCCCATCGCCCGGAGTCTCTGGCTATTCCGGATCAGACAGGATTGATCTCGCTCACGGTGGACGGTCAAAAAATCGAGCAACTCGATCGCGCCGATGATGCGGTCTGGTTGGGCAAGCATCGCGACGCGGAAGTGGCGAAACAAATGGATGTGCAGGTCTATCGGCTGCTGACCGACGGTATTCCGTTGAAGCTCGACACGCGGATGGTGTTGAGAATCACTGGGGATCCCCGCGAGGAAGTACTACCGGGAGTACTGCCCGGCGGCTTCGAAGCCGCGGCGCTTCGCAGTCCATTGCCGGCACGCCTGGGGCCGGATGGCAGCCTACGACTTCAGGTGCGCGCCGGAAATTGGACGGTGGAGATGGCCGCGCGGGCCGCTGAGAATCTTGCCAAATTTTCACTCGCGGCCGCTCAAGGCTCGTGGCCGAAGCAAGAAATCTGGACCTATCGTAGCAACGATCGACTGCGCGTGGCCGTGATAGAGGGCGCGGAAAGCATCGATCCTTCCCAGGCGAACGTGCCGCAAGGCTGGCGAGCGCTGCCGAGCTATCGAGTCGCCGCCGGCGGCAGTTTGCAGATTGCGGAGCATAGTCGCGGCGCTCTTCCGCAAGAAACCAATCACCTAAATCTCGTTCGAGAGATGTATTTGGATTTCTCGCACACCGGGTTTACGGTGATCGACACTATCGACGGTCAGATGCGGACTGGTTGGCGGCTTGATATGCGCCGTCCATTCACCCTCGCGCACGCCTCATTGGGATCCGATGATCTTTTGGTCACGCAGGGTGCCGGCACCGAGTTAACCGGCGTGGAGATTCGCAGTCCAACCGTCAAATTATCCACGGTAGCGCGGGTTGCCGAATCCGGCGGCAAATTGCCCGCAACGGGCTGGAACCAGCGCTTCGATCAAGTCAATGGAACCTTGACGCTACCGCCCGGCCACCGGTTGTTGGCCGCATTGGGTGCGGATCAGGCCCCGGGTGCCTGGATCGAACAATGGAGCTTGATGGATATCTTCCTGGTGCTTCTGGCGAGTGCAGTGGCGTTTCGGTTGTTTGGCGGGGCTTACGCCGCGGTCGCATTCCTCGGTATCGCCCTGATTCACCGGGAGAACGAACTACTGGTATGGCTGCTGTTGTTTGCCTTGGTGACACTCATTCTGTTCCGCCAAGTGCCCGAAGGACGATTAAAGAGGCTGACCCGCTGGCTGAACTATGCCGCATTGGCACTGCTCTTGGTGCAGATGGTCCCCTTCGCGGTTGAGCAGATCCGGTTTGCTTTCTATCCTCAACTGGCAGATGAGGGTTGGACACGTGGTTCCGCAGAACTGCAGCCGCTCTCTACGTCGGTGAGTAACGCTCCCATGCCGATGCAAGTAAGCAAGTTTGCTGCGCCACCTCCCCCTAAGGCCGAGTCAGCGTCACCTGCGCCTGAATTACAAGAGGTAGTCGTCGATAACCCCTACGGCCTATCGTCGCTGGCCAGGGACCAGCTCGGCATTCCCGAACCCAAGCAGCGCTACGCGCCCGGCGCCATGCTGCAGGCCGGGCCAGGTATTCCTCAATGGCGGTACGTGCGCTACGACTACGGGTGGACCGGGCCCGTCGACGCCGCACAATCCGTGCGGTTTGTCGTCTTATCGCCGGGTCTGGTGGCCGTTTGGCGCATCTTGGGCGTTGCTTTGTTGATTGCGATTTTCTGGGGAATGACCCGCGGCGACACGGAAATCAGGTCCATAGGTCGCCGGTTGTTCACCGCACGCGGCCTCATCTTGCCCCTGGTGTTGGCCGTGCTGATCAGTGGCACGTCGGTCACCACCAGCCGAGCAGCGGAGACACCCGACAAGGCATTGTTGCAGGAGATGAAGGAACGTCTGTCCCGACCTCCTGCCTGCGTACCGAACTGCGCGGAGATCATGGGTGCGCACGTCGCGATCGACGCAGTTAGCTTTGACGTCAGTCTGGACGTGGCGGCTCTAGCCAATGTGGCCGTCGCATTGCCGACGATGGGTCAGCGCACTGATCCCGGCGCCATTAGTGTCGATGGCAATGCGGTTGCGGGCGCATATCGTGACGAGAATCAGCAACTCTGGTTGGCGCTGAAGCCCGGAGCTCATTCCGTGAAAATCATCGGGCGTCTGTCGTCCGCCGATGCCGTCGCAATGCTCTTTCCTCAGGTTCCCCGTGGGATAACCGTGACCGCGCAGGGATGGGACGTCTCTGGTATGGCCGGAGGTAAGCTCTTGGGTAATACGCTGCAGCTCACGAGGCATCAATCCTCTGCGCATGAGGGCGCGGGCTCGCAAAGCTCCGACAGATTTTCACCCTACGTGCGCGTGAGACGTGAATTTAATCTGGCACTCGATTGGTCGGTCGCGACAACGTGTGGAACGCATCGCGCCGGAACGGGGTGGGTTCACTTTAGAGATCCCGCTTCTGCCGGGCGAATCCGTGCTGACGGGTGGTGTAGACACCAACGGCGGCATCCGGGTGCCCGCGAGCTTCGCTACCGACGCAGGCGAGTTCACGTGGGAATCTGCGCTGTCGCAAGCCGATAACTTCGAGTTGCACGCGCCGAAAGACAAACCGTGGAGCGAAGTCTGGACTTTCCGCGTGAGTCCCATGTGGCGCGTCGCGTTTGATGGCACACCCGCGGTATTGCCTGAAACCGTGCAGCCGGATTCCTGGACCTATGAATACTATCCGCGGGCCGGCGAGGTCTTGAAACTGAGCGTGTCGAGGCCGGCGGCGATCGTAGGCAATACTTTGGCAGTTGACAAGGTGAGCCAGGAGCTTCGTGTCGGTAAGCGCACCAGCGACTTGAAGTTGAGCTTCAGCTATCGCAGCACCCAAGGCAATCAGCACTCCATCGGGCTGCCGCCGGGGGCACGGCTCACCGCCGTGAG
>Ga0073928_10003486_pt1 | contig 24739 bp, 23 predicted proteins | sample PaiPotPPA55metaG_FD_76969 | JGI IMG/M metagenome (GOLD analysis project Ga0073928, IMG submission 76969) | Iron sulfur acid spring bacterial and archeal communities from Banff, Canada, to study Microbial Dark Matter (Phase II) - Paint Pots PPA... ...
AGGGGCGGCCGAGGTAGTCGGTGTCCAGGCCCGCGACAATGACGCGCTTGCCGAGGTCCGCCATTTTTGTGCAGGTGTCGATGAGAGACTCGCCGAGGAATTGGGCTTCGTCGATGCCGACCACCTCGGTGCGCGGCTCGACTTTTGCGAGGATCTCCAAGGCGTCCTTGACCAGATCCGAAGCGATCTCGAGGCCCGAATGTGAAACGATTTCGTTTTTTGCGTAGCGCTGGTCGATGACCGGCTTGAAGATCTGCACGCGCTGGCGCGCGATCTCCGCACGACGGAGGCGGCGAATCAGCTCCTCGCTCTTGCCCGAAAACATCGGGCCAACCACGACTTCGATCCAGCCCATGTTGCCCTTGACGATGTCCACCCTGGCCTCCCGGCTGCGGCCCTAGGCTAGCACAGGCGGCGGTGGAAAATCGCGGGGCAATGACGGCGGGTGAATGCGGGTCAAACGCCACTGCGGAAGACGCGGGCGTTAAAAAACGGGGCGAAGGCGTTGATGACGGAAGTGCGAAAGGCGTCCTGGCGCGTGATGAGGTTGCCCGAGAGCACGCCCCAGGCGCCCTGGGCGTCGCGGATGCCGCGGCCGCCGGCGAAGGCATCAATCGCATCGGCGAGCTCGACGCCTGCGTCCACGACCTGCTCGACGAGCGGGTCGGGGAGCAGGATGCCGCCCGAATGGCCGTAAGCGCCGCGGCCGGAGACGTCGGCGACGTAAGCCCAGTTCTCGAGAAAAACCCAGCGGCGGCCCTCTTCGCGGACGACATCGAGACCGCCTTCCAGACCAACAAAGTATTTCCAGGGCTCGCCGCGCTCGCGCGCCATCGCGGCAAGGGCTTCGGCGCGCTGCCGCGCTCCGGTCATCATATCGTCGCGCGTGAGCGGCGTGTGGCGCACGCCGCTGGGAACTTCGACGCCGACCACTTCAAACTGGACGTTGGGATCGAGGGTGGGTCCGAAAACGCTGACCGCTTCCCAAACGGCGTTGAGCTTTGGCCGGCGCGTGCTGCCCACGGCGACAACGGTTTTTTCCATGGCGAAACGGGAAGCTAACCCTTCCAGAGCTGAGTCTGGCGCTCGCGAGTGAAGCGGGCGCCGAGAAAGACCTTCAGCTCCTCGATGGAAGGAAATACGCGGTCGGCGCATGCCAGCATCCACCCGCTGATCTCCGCGAGCGGCTTGGGCGATACGAGGTACACGGGGATGCCCTTGCGGAAGGCGATGGTGAGCTCGGCGGAGGTGCCGCCGCTCGGAGTGTCCGCGTCGTCCCAGTAGCAGATGAGGTAGTCGGCTTTGTTTTCGATCAGGTCGAGATCGAACTGAATGATCTTGCGGACAACGCGGCGAAAACGCTCGAGGTCGTTCTGCTTCCACTCGCGGAAATGCGCGGCTTCCTCTTCGGTGAGGTTTTTCTTTTCATCCTCGGCGGGGTCGTAGACGCGGTGGCCCAGCTCCTCGCGGAGAAAAGGAGTGAGCTTGCGGCGCCACAGCTTGCCGCCGCCGGCAGCGAATTCGATTGGACCGCAGAGATACACAAGCATTGAGAGCCAGGAGGCCCGACTCTAGCATGGCGCCCGGCAGCGCGCCAGCGCGGGTTCGCTCCCGCGGCGGCCCCGCGCGTCACATTAGATTCGAGGAATCTGCGAGACGTTCCAGCCACCGCCGATGGCCTTGGCCAGCAAGACGCTGGCGGCCAGGCGGCGGGTAAGAATATCCACCGCCGTGCGCTGGTCGGCGAGGGCGATATTCTGCGCGGTGACGACTTCGAGATAACTGGTCACCCCACCCCGATAGCGATTCAACGAAAGAGCGACGGAATGCTGCGCGGATTCCACGGCGACATCTTCCTGCTTGGCCTCGTCCGCGAGGACCTGGAGAGCCGCGAGGTTGTCCGCGACTTCCTGGAGGGCGACGAGAAGAGTTTGCCGGTAGGTGGCGACCGACTGATCGTAGGCGGCCCTGGCTTGATCGGAAACGGCATGGCGGCGTCCCGCATCGAAGAGGGTCTGCGTGGCGGCGGCGATGAGCTCTCCGAACGCGCTGGGACCCTGGAGCAAAGTGCCGAGAGCAGCGCTCTCAAATCCCCCGGAGCCGGTGAGGTTGATGAGGGGGAAATAGGCGGCGCGGGCTACGCCGATCTGTGCGTTCGCCTCCTGCATGCGGCGCTCCGCGGCGGCGATATCCGGGCGGCGCTCGAGAAGGTCAGAAGGCGCACCGGCGGGAATCGAAGGCGGCGGCGTGGAGAGAGGCAGAGCCTGGAGATGAAAGGAAGAGGCAGGCTTGCCGATGAGGACGGCGATGGCGTGCTCGAAAGCGGCGCGCTGCACACCGAGATCGGTGGCCTGGGCGCGCGTCGTCTCGAGCAGAGTGCGCGCCTGAGCCACGTCCACCTCCGAAGCGACTCCACCATTGTGGCGAGTTTCCGTCAAGGAGAGCGCTTTTTCGAAGGCAGCAACACTGGAATCGAAGAGCTGCTTCTGAGCATCGAGGCCGCGGAGCTGGAAATAATCAAGCGCCAGCTCGGCATGAAGACTGAGGTTCACATTGGCGAGATCGGCGGCGCTGGCCTGCGCTTCGGAACGGCTGGCTTCGACGGTACGCCGCACACTGCCCCAGACGTCGGCTTCGTAGGAAACATCCACGGGGAGAAGATAGGTCGTGTAGTTGACAGCTTCGGAACTCCGGTTGAAAGACGGTTGGTTGGACGATTGGTGCGTGGGCGCAACCGACGCGCCTCCGGTGACCGACGGGAAGAGGCCGGCGCGGGCGATGCGAACCGCGGCCCGGGCCTGGAGAAACTGATCCTGAGCCACCCTGAGGCTCTGATTCGAGACGTTGATTTGTTCTTCGAGGGCGTTGAGCTGAGGGTCATCGAAAACGTCCCACCAGCTTCCCTTTGGAGCGGCATCGCTCGGCTGCGCCGGTTTCCAGATGCCTCCCTCGGCGTACGATGCGGGGACCTCCGCGGACGGACGGACGTACTGCGGGCCGACGGTGCAACCACCCAGGCAAAAAAGTCCCAGGGCGAAGAGAAACGCTCCGCCTCGAGGGACCCGGACTCCTGACCGGGAGGCGCTGCGCCGGCCGAAAGTCACTGCGAGCCTCCCGTGGAAACGATGCGGACCGTCTCACCGGAAATCAGAGAGTCGGGAGGATTGATGATGATGTTTTCCTGACCGGTCAAGCCGGCAACGATTTCTATCTCGGTGCCAAAATCACGGCCGGGCGTGACGGGCAGGAGCACCACGTGATTGTTGCTATCGACCTGGGCGGCTTGCAAACCCTGAGACTGAAAGACCAGCGCGTTGACAGGCAGGATGAACGTGGAAGCTCCTTCGGGAATCTTCAAGTGAACTTCGGTATAGGCACCCGGGAGAAGCTCGCCGCCGGGGTTGTTGACATCCACCTCGACGAGCAAGGTGCGCGAGGCCAAATCGATCGAGTTGGCGGTGCGAACAAGCGTCCCCTGGAAACGGCGGCCGGGAAATTCCGCGAGCGTCAAATCAGCAGTCAAACCCGGCTTGGCGGCGCGGGAATAGATCTGGGGAACATTGACGTAAACACGAAGGCGTTGAATGGCGGCAATGTGAAAGAGCTCTTTCGCCGGAGTGCTGCTGCCCGAGTCAATCAAATAGCCCACGTCGGTATTGCGCGCGGTGATGATCCCATCGAAGGGCGCGTAAATCTTGCGGAAGGAGAGCAATTCCTCGAGGCGCTGGACGTTGTGCTGCGCGGATTGCAGCATCGCTTTCTTGGCCTGGAAGTCGCCGGCGGCGTTGTCGACATCCTGCTTCGCGACGGAATCCGTGTCCTTGAGGGCTTCGTACCGCTGGGTGGTAATCTGAGAGAGGTTCAGATTGGCCTGCGACGTGTTCAAGTCGGCGCGAGCCTGCTGGAGCTGCTGATCCACTTCCGGCGTATCGATTTCAGCGAGCAATTGCCCCTTCTTCACATGCGCGCCGATATCCGTGTACCAGGCTTTCAGATATCCGTTCGTGCGCGCATAAATGGGGGAGTCGGTGAAGGCCTGAATATTGCCCGGAAGGATGACCTCCTGCTGGGGTGTGCCACGCTTCGGACGAATCACGGAGACAGTCGGAACGGCCAGGTTATTTGTCTCGGTCTTCAATGCGGCGGTGGTCCGCATGCGCGGCACAATCCCGGCGATGACGACTCCCGCGACGACGGCCAGCCCGAGCAGAGCGATCCATATACCCCGCCTCGAGGGGCCGGACGCGGGCCCCGGCGTGTGCGTTCCCGTTGTTCCTTGCTCAGCCATGGTCTCCTCTTTGCCTACCGCGGCTTGCGGAACGAATTATCCCGCTGCACGCGCTTCACTCCACGGCCGGCGATGTTGCCTGTTTTCGACGGCCATGCACCATGCTAAAGAAAACCGGGACGAAGAACAGGGTGGCGACGGTGGCAAACAGAAGGCCGCCGATGACGGCGCGTCCCAGAGGCGCGTTCTGCTCGCCGCCCTCCCCAAGACCGAGCGACATGGGAAGCATGCCGATGATCATGGCCAGCGCCGTCATCAAAACCGGACGGAAGCGCGTGAAGCCCGACGAGAGCGCGGCCGCCCCAGCGTCCAACCCCTCCGCCAACTGCTCCTTGCCAAAGCTGACCACCAGAATGCTGTTGGCGGTGGCGACGCCCATGCACATGATCGCGCCGGTCAGCGCGGGGACGCTGACCGTGGTGCCGGTTATGAAAAGAAACCAGACAATTCCGGCGAGGGCCGCGGGCAGCGCCATCAGGATGATGAAGGGATCCAGCCAGGATTGAAAATTGACGACGATGAGCAGGTAGACGAGCATGATCGAGAAAACGAGGCCGAACAGGAGCCCCGTAAACGACGTGCGCATCGTATCGATCTCGCCGCGGACATTGATGAGCGAGCCGCGCGGCAGGTCCTTCGAGCTTTGCTGGATGATCGGCGTGATTTCCCGCGCGACGCCGCCCAGGTCGCGTCCCTGCACCGACCCATAAATATCGACGACCGGATCGATGTTGTAATGAGACACGATGCCCATCTCGGAGCCCCGGCTGAAGGAACCCAGGCTCGCAAGGATTTCAGGCGGGGCCGAGGGGTCGGGGCCGGTGATCGGAATATTCTGGAGATCCTGGAGCGAATGAATGCCGTATTGGGGCACTTGCATATCGATGTTGTAACTGACGCCGGTTTTCGGATCCAACCAAAAGGTGGGTGAAGTCTGGAAGCTGCCGCTGAGCGAAATGAGCAGGTTTTGCGCGACGTCGCGTTGTGTAAATCCGATCTGGCTGGCCTTGGTGCGGTCCACGTCAATATGCAATTTCGGCAGATCGAACCGCTGCTGAACCCGCAAGTCGGCGGTTCCAGAAATGAATTTCAGCTTGTTCAACAGTTGATCGGCAAACGCCCGGTTCGCATCCACGTTTCGCCCGACAACCTGAATATCAATCGGAGCCGGCAAGCCAAAATCCAGAATCTGGCTGACGATGTCCGCGGGGATGAAATAGAAAGCGACCCCGGGAAAATCCCGCGCGAGCCCAGACCGCAGATCATGAACGTACTGCGCGGTGGGGCGATGATCTTTGGTCAGGGAGACCAGAATATCGGCGTCACCGGTTCCGATCGGCGCCGAATTGCTGTACGACAGGTTGATGGTGCTGTATGGAAGCCCGATATTGCTGATGATGCTGACGATTTCCGATGGCGGAATCCGCTGGCGAATATATTGCTCGATGCGCTCAGAAAGCGCGGCCGTCTCTTCGATGCGCGTTCCGGTGGGCGCGCGCATGTGGAGCTTGAATTCACCGTTGTCCACCGAGGGAAAAAAGTCCTGCCCCAGCCAGGGAATAAGCAAAAAGGAAAGCAGGCAGGCGGCAAGAAAACAGACGACAAACAGGCGGCTGTGGCGGATACAGGTCTCGAGGCTGCGGTGGTAGCGCTCCCGGATATTTTCGAATCCCGCTTCAAACTTTCGCTGAAAACGCACGAAGGGGTTGCGCGACTTTTCTGCCAGGAGGCGTCTTTCGTCCTCCGTCTGGGCGACCAGCAGATACTTGGCCATCGTCGGCACAACGGTCCGGGAAAGCAGATAAGAAGCCAGCATGGCGAAGACGACCGCCTCCGCGAGCGGCACAAAGAGGTAGCGGGCCACTCCGGTGAGGAAAAACATGGGAACGAAAACGATGCAGATGGCGAGCGTGGAAACAAAGGCAGGAACCGCGATCTGGGAAGCGCCGTCGAGGATGGCTGTGACAATTTCCTTGCCCTGATTGAAGTTCCGATTGATGTTCTCGACTTCGACGGTGGCGTCATCCACGAGAATGCCGACCGCGAGGGCCATGCCGCCGAGGGTCATGATGTTGATCGTCTCGCCGATGGCGCTGAGCACGATGATGGAGGTGAGGATGGAGAGTGGAATCGAAACGGCAATGATCAAGGTGCTCCGCCAACTCGCGAGGAAGAGGAGAATCATCAAGGCGGTGAGGGCGGCGGCGATGATGGCTTCGCGAACCACTCCCTGGATCGAAGCGCGCACAAAGATGGATTGATCCGAGAGAGGGTGGATGCGCAACTGGGGAGGAAGCCCTGCCGCAATCTGCGGCAGCTTCTGCTTGATGCCGGAGACGATGTCGAGGGTGGAGGTATTGCCCGATTTCAAAACGACCATGAGAACCGCGCGCTGGCCGTCCACGCGAACGATGTTCGTCTGCGGCGGATATCCATCGCGCACATGCGCCACATCGCCGACGTAGATGGTCGAGGTGCCGGTGGTCTTGATGGGCAGAGCATTCAATTCCTGGACCGTCTGCGTCGCGCCATTCATATCCACCTGGTATTCATAAGACCCTATCTTGGCGGTGCCGGCGGGAATGATGAGATTTTGTGCGGTGATGGCATTGGTGACGTCGAGCGGCGAAAGATGCTTCGCTTGCAGCGCGGTGGTGTTCAGATCCACTTCCACCTGGCGCTGTTTTCCGCCGTAGGGATAGGGCATGGCGACGCCCTGCACCGTTATGAGGTTCGTGCGGATGAAGTTGACGCCAAAATCGAACAACTGCTGCTCGGAAAGACCCTGACCCGAAAGAGCGAGCTGCAGAATGGGAACGCTGGAGGCGTTGTACTGGATGACGAGCGGCGGCGTGGTTCCCGGAGGCAAGCCCCGGAGCACGGTCTGAGAAACGGCGGTGACCTGTGCGACGGAATTGCCGATCTGCACGCCGGGATGAAAAAAGATCTTCACGATGGCGCGGCCCTGGAGGGATTGCGATTCGATGTGCTCGATATCGTTTACGGTGGTGGTCAGGATGCGCTCGAAGTTGCTGGTGATACGGTTGGACATCTCCTCGGGGGAGAGCCCCGTGTAATTCCAAAGGACGCTGATTACGGGAATGTTGATGTTGGGGAAGATGTCCGTGGGAGTGCGAAGGATGGCAATCGGGCCCATAATGAGGAGCAGGATCGCGGCCACAACAAAGGTATAGGGCCGGCGCAAGGCCAGCCGGACTATCCACATCGGTGGCTCCTAGAATCTCCCGAAGGAGGAAAAAAGCAACTACACCGGCGCGCGGCCTGCCCGCACGGCTGAAATTGCCCTCAGCAGGCTACCACGTTTGGTGGCGCGTTTCGTCCGAGGCTTCGCTGGGAACCCCCGTCCTTTCTAATTGATGCATGGGCTGGGCATTCGGTTTCGACAAACGAGCCATTGTTGTGAACCGGGAACGACATTGCTGGGGGTTTCTATACTGGGCGAAAACTGGAGCGGCCGAGGGGACTCGAACCCCCGCCTACAGCTTGGCAAGCTGTCGTACTACCCCTATACTACGGCCGCTCAGAAGCGTCCTCCGGCAACGAAAGACGCAATTCTTTTATAGCACGGCCCTCCGGCGCGGACAAGAGCGGGCAGGTGTGCGGCGAGCGAATCATGGGCGCACTTCTTCCCACAGCATGCGCGACAGGCGAGAGAAGAGATGCCTAGTCAACTTCGACGATGCGCGTCGCCTTGACGACCGGCGACTTCTTCTGGCGCTCGGCGAAATGCCGGGCCCGCTCTTTGTCAATGTACACGCGGGCAAATTTCTCGCCGTCCTGGTAGTAGACGGTTACCTGCCAGTGGCGATGCTTGCGCCGTTTGTCGCGGCGCAGGCGCGAACCTCTTCGGGCTTTTTTCTTTTTCTTCAAGGGTCACTTTCCGTTAAAGCGCGAGGAATATGGCAAGTTCCGCAGGGGGGCGCAAGTAGCAACCTCGCCAGCAACTCCGGGGATAATACCGGCAGAAGGTGCTGTTTCCGTACCGAGCGGCAACTTTTTACATTTCGCCGCGTCTAATCAAGGGAGAATGATGATCCATTCTACGAGCGCGCTGGAGGAGCAGGGGGTCAAGAAATTCCTGTTTTTGCTGGAACCTTCGGGCGGCGCGATTCGTAGTAGAAAGTGAGCCCGAAAGAAAGGGGGGCGACCAGACATGGTGATGCGTTTCAAAGAGGAACTAATAATCGAGGATCCGCGAAAGCACCCCGCGGAAACCGTGGAAACTTTGCGGAAACTGCTGGCGAGTGGCTCGCGGGTCGCTGCCGACCCGAAGAGGCCGGATTTCTATGAGCTCGAACACGGGGGCGAGGTCTACTACATCCACGTTTCGCCGGTTACGGGCAAAATCCTTTTGCTCGCTACATGGACCAGCGACCGGGCGGCCGCTGCTGCAGAAAGCCACTGCGCCGCCTGAGCCGGGCACTACACCCACACCTATCAAAACAGAATATCGGCGGGCTTGAAGCTGAGGTCGTCGAGCGTCTGCTTGGGCAGCTTGTAGACGGCTGCCCCGGCGGCGCTCGTGCGGGCGTAAATGCTTTCGCCGTCGGCGGCGGAGAAGGTGATCTTCGTCGCTTTGCCGGATTGATCCGTCAGCGTGACCTCGACCGCGGGCTTCGCAAGTTTCGCGACAATGGCGGCGGGCGGGGCGTCCAGCACCTCCTGCGCCTTGGCGCTTGAGAGCGGGTCGAACACCTTCCAGATCTGCACTTCTTTGCCCTTGCTCGAGGCCGGCTCCTCGACCAGCCACTTCCCTTCCTTGCCGGCGACACAAACGATCGTCCCGCTGGGATTGCGAATTTCCAAGCGGCTGAGCTGGGCCGGATCGAAGTGCACGACGCTCTTGTCGCGCAGATCGGGGAATCCTTCGCCGAGCTTTTTGGCGAAGTCTGCGCTGATGCGAAAAACCATGGGGCGCGACGTATCCCGCGCGAAATAACCGTCGCCCGTCTTCTTGCCGACCAGCAGCGCCCGCTCTTCGCCTTTCGAAAGCTTGACGCGGAAGGAGAGCGCCGGATTCGCGAGGCCGTACTTCGAAAGATCGGCGGCGGACTCGGCTTCGATCGCGGCCATCTTGGCGGCAGCCACCTGGGCGAACAACGCGGAAACGGCTCCATCGTCCGCGCGTACGTCGCGGGGCTTCGCGATCCGCCAGACGTCACCTTCCTTCGAGGCCACGATCTCGCCCGCGGCATTCTTCAAGTCGAAAGAAGAGATCTGCGAGCTATCCAGGTTCAGCACGCTGCGGTCGCGCAAGTCGTCGAGCGGTTTGTCCGTGCTCACGAGCAGCGATTCCGGCAGCACGGCGACGTCCTTCGAATCGTCCACCATCCCGAAGACGGAAATGCCGGAATAGTCCTTGTCGCCCAGCTGCACGCGGTGCTTTGTGCCGTTCTTCAATTGGATTTCGAGCTTCACCGCAGGACTCGCGAGCCCGTAGCTTCCCAGGCGGCCGGCCGGCGCGGAAAAGGTGCGGCTGATGCGCGCCGTCGCGAGCGAACTGGCAATGCCTTCGAGAGTGGACTGGTCGGCACTCGTGCTCACCGGCTGCGTGATCACCCAATTGCCGTCGCGCTTCTCGAAATGCATGGCCTGGCCCTGGCGGTCGATTTCGAGCGCGGTGACGTCCGGAGCGGTGAAAGAAAAGGCGAGCTTGGATTCATCGCTGCTTTTTTCCGGGGCGGGATGCTTGAACTCGCTGTAATAGACCCAGGCGCCCAGGGCGAGGGCCAGCACGATGACGGCAAACGTGGTCTTCTTCATCGTTAAATCAGCGGCGCTTCCACCAGATGTAGAAGCCGGAGAGAAAGACCATTCCGGGCAGGAAAAACAGGCTGAACAGCCACAGGCCGCGCTGCTGCGCCTCGGTAAGGTTGATGCGCCGGTTCGCGGTGGTCTTGGGGCGGATGGAGATCAGGTCTTCGTCCTGTGCGAGCCAGTTGATGGTGTTGAAGAAGAGATCGCCGTTGCGCTGCAGGTTGACCCACTGGTTTGCGGCGAATTCCGAATTGCCGATGACGACGAGGCGCGCGTCCTTGCCTCCGGACTTGTGCTCGGCGGCCACGCCAAGCGAAACCGGGCCGCGGGTGTCCTTGGCCGGATCAAACCTCACCTCTTTGCCGACCACCGTCCTGGTGGCAAAACTCGCCGCAGAGGTCATCAGCAACTCGACCGACTCGACTTCGGTCTTGCTCTTGTCGGCAATCGAAACGGTGCGCGCCAAGGGAAAGAAAGTCATGGTTCGCTCGAAATTCCGCGTAATGGGGCTCGCGCCATAGTCCACCACCAGCGGCACCGCCGCGCCCGTGCCGAACATCCGGCCCGCACCGCTGGCGTCGATCACGATGTTGTCGCCCAAGGCGATGTTCCAGGCATGGAAGACGTCGTCGAGCTTGGGATCGGTATTGGGGTCCACGAGCAGCAGCGCCTTTCCGCCGCCGTCGAGGTATTTACCGATCATCGCAGCTTCCTGCGGAAACAACGGCTTGGCCGGGCCGGCAAGCACCAGGACGCTGCAATCGGAGGGCACGTCATTTGCGGAGACGAGATTGACGGTCCTGGTCTGGTAATTCTCTTTTTTCAGCTCGCCGTCGACGGCGCCGTAGCCGTCGGACTCACCCCCGGTGAGCGACTTTTCGCCGTGGCCCTCGATAAAGCAGGCGGTCTTCACCGAGTCGCGCGTCACTTTCAGGATGGCGGAGGTGACGTCCACCTCTTCGGTGCTTTCGAGATGCTCGGTACGCGTGCCGGAAGTGACGATCACGCCCTCGCGGTCAATGGCATACTGCTTGGCAATCTCCGGCCTCTCCTGCGGGTCCACCTGGTCGTAGTAGATGTGGTGGTTCATGGCGGAATACTCCGCCATAAGGTCCTTGAGCGCAGGATCGGAAGCCTTGGCGAAGCGAATGACGCGCACGTCCTTGTTGATTCCCCCGACAATCTGCCGCGTCTGGTCGGAGAGGGTGTAGAGCTTCTCGCTGGTGAGGTCGAAGCGTTTGGGATGGCGGTATCCCAGAAAATTAACCAGCCCGAGAATGGCGAGCACGCTCAGGACCAGGGCGCCCGTGTTCGTGCCCAGCCGGGACGAGCGGCGCGAAAAGTAAGCGAGGATGACGCGGAAGTTCAGTACAAGCGCACCAAGCAGCAGGACGACGCCGCCGATGATGAGCGACTTGTTGAGCGTGGTCATTACTTCCTGCCGGAAGTAGCGGATGTAGCCGGCGAGGATCATGACCGCGCCGATGGAGCCCGCCGTCCGGAGCATTTCTTGCCGGTCCACTTTCATCTTCTGGCTTTCTCTCTAAGCCCTGCGCCAGCGCATGGAATCGACCGCGCGCATGGTGAGGAAGATTCCGAGCACGATCCAGCTAGCGTAAAAGATCAGGCTGGAAGTATCGATAACGCCGCGCGTAAAATCGTCGTAATGCCGGATCACCGATAGATACTGAAGCACCTGCCCGCTGACGGTTTCCGCGCCGCGCCCGCCGATGTCAATCACCCAGAGCAGGAGGAACGTGCCGAAGGTGAGCACCGCGGCGATGAGCTGGTTTTCCGTAAGCGAGGAAATGAACGATCCGATCGCCAGCAGCACCGCGCCCAAGAGCATCACTCCCAGATAGCCCACCAGGATCAGCCGCCAAGGCGGCCGCGGGTCGCTGTAAAGGAACAGGAAAACCTGGTAACACGCGGTGGGCAGAATCATGAGGGAGAAAAGGCTGAGCGAGGCCAGGAACTTTCCCAGCACGATTTGCGCGTCGGTGATGGGCGAAGTCATCAGAAGCTCCATCGTGCCGCGCTTGCGCTCCTCGGAATAGACGCCCATGGTGAGCATCGGCAGGAGAAAGAGCAGCAGCGAGCCGAGGATGGCGAAGAAATTGCGCAGGACAGCGCTGGGAACGTCCATCTGAAAGGGCGTCCCGAAGCGCGCGCTCTGCATGGTCATCTCAAAGGATTGCTGGATGATGAGATTCACCAGGTTGGTGAAGAAGAAGCCGGTGATCAGCAGAAACAAGCCGATGATGATGTAGGCGATGGGCGAGACAAAATAATGGCTCATCTCCTTGCGGTAAATGGCGTAGAGATTGCGCATTCGCCGGCCCCTCAGGCCGCCCCGGCCGCTTTCTGGGCCGGGTCTTCGGTGGTGAGCTGGAGGAATATTTCCTCGAGACTCAGATTGACGCCGCGAAGTTCATAGAGCGCGTAACCCTGTCCGACGATCTTCGCGGCGATCTCGCTGCGGATATCCTTGCCTTCGGCCGCTTCCACGGTGACCGCGAGGCGCCCGGCTGCGCCGGTCGGTTCCACCTCGACGCGGCGAACGCCGGGGATGTGCGCCAGCAAATCGCGCAACGGCTTCTCCGGCGCCTGCACCTGGATTTGCACGCGCTCGCCGCCCTTGAGCTGCATGGTGAGATTCTCGGGCGTATCCACCGCAACGATCTTGCCGCGGTTGATGATGACCACGCGGCTGCAGGTCATGCCGACCTCGGGCAGGATGTGCGTTGAAAGAATGATGGTGTGGCTGCCGGCGAGACCCTTGATGAGCTTGCGGACTTCGATGATCTGCTTGGGGTCGAGCCCGACGGTGGGCTCGTCGAGAATGATGACGTCGGGGTCGTGCACCAGCGCCTGCGCCAGGCCCACGCGCTGCTTGTAGCCGCGCGAAAGCCGCTTGATCAGCTCGCGCCGCTTGTCGGTGATGCTGGTCTTTTCGAGCGCGTCGTCAATGCGCGCCTGGCGCTTCTCCGCCGGCACGTTCTTGATGCGCGCCACGAAATCCAGATACGCCTCGACGGACATGTCGGTGTAGAGCGGCGGGTTCTCCGGCAGATAGCCGATGTGCCGGCGCACTTCCATCGAGTTGTCGAAGACGTCGAACCCGGCCACGCTCGCCGTCCCGCTGGTGGCGGGAAGGTATCCGGTAAGGATGCGCATGGTGGTCGTCTTGCCGGCCCCGTTTGGCCCGAGGAAACCCAGAATCTCGCCCTTCTGCACCGAGAACGAGATGTGGTCCACGGCGGTCACCGCGCCGAAGGCCTTGGTCAGATTCTGTACTTCGATCAAGCCACTCCTCCCGGCAAAACAGCTTGGGACGCCCCCGGCAGAGGCTTCGCCGGGCAAACCCGAACCCTCTTTTATACTAAAAACGAGACGGGAATGGAAAGGGGGCAGTTCCGGTTGACTTGGGCGGGCAACCGGCTTAACGTTCGCCCGCGATGCCGCCGCACCCGCCGCGAACGAAAACGAAGCTTCTGCTGACCGCGCTGGTGTTGCTTTTGGCGGCCGCGGCGCTGGCACTTCTGAACGATTACGGCCTGCTGCACATTTCCACCGGCTTCCTCGCCGCCGCGCGCTGGCTGGCGGTGGCCGGATTTGTGGCCTACGCGTTCTACAGCCGCTCCCTGACGGCGTGGATCTTCGTCGGCCTGGTGGCCGGCGCCGAGATCGGCCACGACTGGCCGGCCACGGCCGTCAAGCTTCAGATCCTGGGAACGATTTTCCTGCGGCTGGTGAAGACGATCATCGCCCCGCTGCTGTTCGGCACGCTCGTCGTCGGCATCGCGGGCCACGCGGACCTTAAAAAGGTCGGGCGGATGGGCATCAAGGCGCTCGTCTATTTCGAGATCGTGTCGACGCTGGCGCTGCTGATCGGGCTTGCGGCGATCAATCTGACCCGCGCGGGCGCCGGGGTGCAGTTGCCGCCGGCTCCCGCGGGCGAGACGCTGCCCGCGGCGCCCCACTCCGTAAGCGACCTGATCCTGAACGTCTTTCCGGAAAACATCGCGCGCTCGGTGGCCGAAGGGCAGGTGCTGCAGGTGGTGGTGTTCAGCGTGCTGTTCGGGATGGCGCTGGCGATGGTCGGCGAAGCGAAGCGGCGGCCGATGCTGGCCTTTGCCGAAAGCCTGACGGAGACGATGTTCAAGTTTACAAACCTGGTGATGCTGCTGGCGCCGGTGGGCGTGTGCGGCGCGATCGCCTACACGGTGGGGCACCTGGGATTGCAGGTGCTGTTGCCGCTGGCAAAGCTGCTGGCGACGCTCTACGTGGCGCTGGCGGCCTTTCTGCTGCTGGTGCTGCTGCCGGCGGCGCTGATGGCGCGCGTTCCGCTGGCCGCTTTCCTACGCGCGATCGCCGAGCCGGTGGCGATTGCCTTTGCCACAAGCAGCTCGGAAGCGGCGCTGCCGCGGGCGATGGAGGCGATGGAAGGCCTCGGCGTGCCCCGCGCGACGGTGGCGTTCGTCATGCCTACAGGCTACAGCTTCAACCTGGACGGCTCGAGCCTCTACCAGTCGATGGCGCTGATTTTCATCGCGCAGGTGGCGGGAATTCACTTAACGCTCGAAGAGCAACTGGTGATGATGCTGACGTTGCTGCTGAGCAGCAAAGGCACGGCGGGCGTGGCGCGCGCCTCGATCGTCATCGTGCTGGCGACCGCGGCGTCGTTTCACCTGCCGATGGAGCCGATCTTTCTTCTTTTCGGGATTGACTCGCTGATGGATATGGCGCGGACTTCCGTGAACGTCATCGGGAACTGCCTGGCCACGGTGGTGATCGCGCGCTGGGAGGGCGAATTCCGCGGCGCGCCGGCCCACAGCTAGCCCGTCGTCGTTCCGATTACTTCAGGGTGGAGTCCAGCAGGCGCTCGATGGTGGATTCCTCCACTTCGCCGGATTGGTTGTAGATGGCCTTGCCGGACTTGTCCAGCACGACGACGTGCGGGATGTAGCCCTGATAATACTTGCGGACAAGCTCCTGCTGAGCCGGCGACCGCTTGTGGTCGAGATCCACGATGACGAAGTTTACCCGGCCGCGGTATTTCTCATAGAGGCTGACGGAGCGGCGAGCCTGCCGCTTGGAGTTGAATCAACCCTCGCCATACATGAAAACGTAGTTCGGCCGGCCGGCGACGGCGCCGTCATCCATGTGATCGCCGGTGATAAGCGGGCCGTCCTGACTGTCGCTGGAATAATCGAGGCGCGGATTGATACGCAGGTTCTCGCCGGCCCGGGCGCTCACGGCGAGTCCAATGCCCAACGCGACCACCAACAGCATTTGTTTCCCTTTCATCGCGAGTCCCCCAAACTGATTTGATAACCGTCCTTTTCGACAACCGCGCGCCGCTCAGCATACATCCGGCTCGCCTGTTCGAGCGCCTCCCGAAAAGCAGGCTTGCCGTGGCCCGCCTTGGGCGGAAAGTAGCTGCCGCCGTCAAACAGTTTGCCCGATGGCGTGAGAAACGCCGTCAGCGGCAGCCCCGCGGGCAGATTCACCACCGCCTGGGCCAGCTCGAGCCGCCGCGCAAGTTCCGGGTCAGCGTCGTAGTCCACCTTCACAGATACAAAATGGGCATTAATGTAGGCAGCCGTTTCCGGGTCGGTGTAGCTCTCGCGATCCATCTGACTGCACCAGGAGCACCAGACCGCACCCATATCCAGGAGAACCGGGCGGTCGAGCTTGCGCGCCTTTTGCCACGCCTCCGCGCTCCATGGGTACCAATCCACCGGCTGCCTGCTGGCTCGCTGTAAATAGGGCGAAGCGCTTCCTTCGAGATGGTTCAAGAGCGGGGGCTCTCCGCCAGCCGCCCCGAGCAACAGCCAGGCGCAGCACAGAACCAACAGCCCGTCTGACGGTCTTCGTACAGCTCGCGCGATCATGTTCATTGGATTGGCGCCGATTCAAGAAGTTTCAAGAATAAGGGCGGCAGAAGCCTCCGGAGATGGAACTTTTCCCCTGTGGGCACATCGAATGGGGAGTGCCGGCAGATTCTGCCGGTGCGATCGCAACTTTCAAATCAGAGGAGACGCCATGAAGAAGCTTTTACTTACGGGATTGGCTATGTGTTGCCTTGGAATCGTGCCGTCCAGCTTTGCCGCTGCGCGCGCGCCCATGCAGCAGGATCAGGACCAAATGAAACAGGACGACATGAAGAAAGACGACATGAGCAAGGACCAAATGAAGAAAGATGAGAAGAAGAAAAAGAAGGCGAAGAAAGACAAGATGAAAAAGGACGATATGAAGAAAAACGACGACATGAAGAAGGATGACAACATGAAAGGCCCCGGATACTAGCCGCCCGTTCCTGAGTTTGGTTCCGGGCGGCCCCGCCAGCGACTAAGACCGAAGCGCCGCCCGGGGCCCCTATTCGCCCCTCTCCAGCATTTCTTCCTTCGCCAGCTGCTCTCCATGATTCCGCGGCGCGTTCCCCCCAGCGCTCTTCAAAAGCTCATGCATGCATCGCACGCAGGGGCTATATCCTTCGCGGATGGCTTCCACGGAAGACTCGAGCTTCGACTTCCCGTGAAGAAAGGTGCAGCCGGGTACGTGAAATGTTTTTCCTTGGATGGCCACCGCAACCGTTCCTTCCGGCGCGCGTTGGGCGGGTTGGCTGTGCTCGGATCGCGCGACGGGGCGCCCCGCGTCGCGCACGTCCGCCATCAGCAGCGAGGCAAACGCCAGCCCCCCCATAGCTAGCGACACGACCCATCCGAACGCGGTCCCGCGCCGCCCTTCGATTTCATCGTCCAGCCTGCCATGCAGCCGCCGGTCGAATCCCATCGGCAGGTCGAAGGCCAGATCATCGGCGTAGAGCCGCAGGACGTTGCGCGTGCCGTCCACGATCGCGGTGCAGTGCCGGCAGCCTGCCAGATGCTCTTCGAGAGCCGCCTTCGCGGCCGGGTCCAGCGCGCCCTCCAGGTAATTCGAGATCTCCTTCCAAACATGTTCACAATTCAGGACCATGGTTTGCTCCCCTTGGGAACCTGCGAGCCGCTTTGCACGGCCCCCGTGAGCCCCGGCGCGAGCAGATCCCGCAGCATCAGGCGCGCGCGAAGCAGCCTCGTCTTCACCGCCCCCGGCGAAATGCCGATAATCTCGGCGGCCTGCTCGATGCTGACTTGATGGACGTCGCGAAGCATGAAGACTTCGCGATATTTTTGCGCCAGCGAGGCCAGCGCGCGCGCCAGCAATTCCCGCACTTCCTTCCGCTCCAGGGCTTCCGACGGGATCTCGCGCCAGTCGGTGAAATCCTGCGGCGTGTAGCTGCCTTCTTCGGTTTCTTCCTCGCCGAGCGGTTTCATGATGTCGCGATGCTCCTTTCTCTGGTGCATGCGGGCTTCGTTGATGGTCACCCGCAGGAGCCAGGTGCTGAAGCGCGACTCCTGCCGGAACTGCGACAGATGCTTGAACGCCTTCAATATGGCGTCCTGCGCCGCGTCTTCCGCGTCCGCCTCGTTGCGCAGAATCGCCAGCGCCGTCAGGTAGACGCGGCGTTCGTGCGGGCGGATCAGGTCATGAAACAGTTCCTTCTCTCCCCGCTTGATGCGCTCGATCAGCTCCTGTTCCCGCTGCTGCTCCTGTTCCTTTTCCTGTTCTGGGTGGCCGTCCGCCGCCATGGCTGGGCGCACACCCCTCCCGATGGATTCCGGCGGCGTTTGCTTTCTCAAGTCTTCCGGCGTCAAGAGGAATTGCCGCTAAGGCAAATACTCCGGGTTCTTTTTCCAACCCGTGAGCATGGACATGAAATTGTTCCACCCGTGCAGGACGACCATCACCAGATGTCCCGCGAGAAACAAGAGCAGACCGCACAGCACGGCGAAGTGCCACACGCGGGCGAGGTGAAATCCTCCCAGTAGCGTGCCGAGAAAGGAAAACTGCACCGGGTTGTAGAGAACCATTCCCGTCAGGACGGAAAGCGCTCCCAGGGCGATGGCGGATGTGTAGGCCAGCTTCTGCTGCGCGTTGTAAGGCTCCCGAAGCGGGGGCTTTCGCCCGAAAAAGAAATAGTGGCGCGTCATCGGCCAGACACCCGAGAGGTCGCGCGGACGGAAAAGCACCTGCCGGAAATGGCCGCTCCACAGCTGATAGCCGAGGTAGAAGAGCCCGGTGGCCACGTAAATCCAGGCGAACGTCACGTGCCACTGGAGCGCTCCACCCAGCCAGCCTCCCAGCGTCAGCGACGCCGGCGGCCGGAAGAAATTCTTCTGCGGCACTTTCGGTCCAAAGCTCGGAAAGGCCAGAAAGATTCGCAGGCCGCTCGCGGCGAGAATCAGCAGTGAAACGGAATTCAGCCAGTGACAGAAACGCACAGGCCAGGGATGCTCGTAAGTGGCGCGCGTGACCGCTCCCTCGCCGGAAGAAGGAAAAGAAACGACCTGTTCTGGAAGCGTCCCGGCCATCAATCCTCCGTGGCTATAACCCGTAGAACCAGCTATAGCCCTGGTCTCCCCAATAGCTGCGGCGCGCGGGGAGAACATCCGTCACGCGCAGGCTCGTCAAGTATTTGGCGGATTTGTAACCGACCTTTGTCGGCAGGCTCAAACGCAAGGGCGCGCCGTGCTCCCGCGAGAGCGGCCGGTCGTACATTTCGTAGCAAAGCAAGGACTGTGGATGGAGCGCGGTAGCCAACTCGAGCGATTCGTAATAGTCGTCGGCGCACTCGACGGTGAGAAATTTAGCGCCGGGGTTTGCGCCGACAAGCGCGAGGAAATCGCTGATGCGCGCGCCGCCGAAGCGGCCGATGGCGTCCCATCCCTCGACGCAGATGTGGCGCGTATTTTGCCGGACTCGCGGCAGGGCCTGAATCTGGGCTAAGGTGTACGCGCCAGGCCGCTGGATGTCGCCGCTCACTTCGAGGGTCCACGCGTCCAAGTCCACTTCCGGGTCGTCCACGTCGTAGTCATTTACGGGGAAAAGATCCATCGGCGTCAGCTTCGAATCGGCGAAGGTAGGCGCGGCATGGTCGCGGCGAAACCACTTCGACGAGGCCCAATCGCTAAACCGCAGACCGGCTTCGAGAAGAGGATTGCGCAGCCGCGGAATCGCGAAGGCGCCGGCCAGGAGCACCGGGCTCAGCTTGAGCAGGTTTCGCCGGGTCATCCTGCGGAAGCTGCGCTCGTCCGTCACCTGATTCAAGGCGTGTCTCCGGGAGGCTCCGTGCGGAAGCGCGCCGGTGGAAATCGCCATGCCCGCCCGAGGCCTGCCTTTATACGATTCGCGGCCCGCCCAAAGGTTTCAAGCGGACAGACTTTCCGTGCGCGGTGAAGATTATCACAGGCAAGATGAACTAGAACGTGACGCGGAAGCCGACCTGGGCTGCGAAGGGGATGCCCACGGTGGTGCCGGGGCCGAAGAAATCGCCCAACTCGCCAGCAGGTTCGCGCAGTTGATTCAGGCTGGTAATGGGCCGCTGCCCCGCGAGCGTGCAGGCTGGATCAGTACAAATGTGCGTAATGTTGCCCATTTGCACCTCGTTCTGCGGGACAGGCAGTGCCGCCACGTTCGTGACGAAGTTGGCGCCGGGGTTGTTGCGGTTGAAGAGGTTGAAGAACTCGATGAAAGGCGTCGCCGTCCAGCTCTCGTGGAAAACGAACGGGCGGCTGACGCGCATGTCGACCTGGATGTACGGCGTTCCGCGAAATTCGTCGAGGCTGGTTTGCACTCCGTTCACGACCGCGCGATCGTCCAGGGTGTCTCCGAAGCCGTTCACGTCGACGGTCGTCGTCAGCGTGAATGGCCGGGCGCTCTCCGCCTGGGTCAGCAGCGCGATCTGGAAGCCGCCGGGGGCATAGACCGTGCCGGCGACAACGAAGCGGTGCCGGACGTCCTCTCCCGATGGCCCGTAATCGCCCTTCGCGAAAGCGTGCAGCGGGTCGCAAACGCCGTTGACGTAATCGAAAAGCTCGCCCAGCACGCAGCCCCAGGTTTCGGCGCTGGAGTAGGTGTAGTTCATCGTCAGATTGAAGCGGCGTGAGATGTTGCCCTGCAGATGGATCAGCAGCCCATCGTAGCGGGAGCGATTGTCGCTGCGGAAAACGGTGACGTTCGGAGCCGTCGGCGGCAGCACGAATCCGGACTGGTATTGATAGCGGCGGTAGGCGTGCACTCCCTGCTCGTGGGTCCAGTCCGCGCTCAAGGTCCATTTGGTATTGAAGGCATGCTGGACGCCGGCGGTGATATGAATCGCATAGGGCGTCTTGTAATGCGGATCGATGATCGCCGCCGGGCTGCCCGCCGGGAGGCATCCGGGATCGCCCGGGTGGATGCAGACGCCCGGGGGCATGTTCACGGCCTGCAGCGCCGAGACCCAGCCGGTCTGCGCGAGGTCGTTATAGAAAAGGCCGAAGCCGGTGCGGATCACGGTATTGCCGGCGGGAGAATAGGCGATGCCCAGCCGTGGGGCGAAAGCGGCACGGTAATCATGGGGCGCGCCATTGGCAAGCGGGATGCCCAGAGCCTGGAGCGTCAGGACCGCGGGGTTTTGCAACTGGCTGCGGCCGGACGCGGTGAAGAGTCCGAAAGTAGTGTCGTACCGCAGACCGTAGTTCACGGTGAGATGCGGCGTGACGCGCCAGGAATCCTGAGCATAAATTCCCAGGCGCTGAACGTCCTGCGAGAAGCTGCCGTTCGCCGCGGGCGTGCTGACGCACGACGTGCCCGGCGAGGGCATCAGTCCGAACATCGGAGTGCAGTTCAAATCCACGGTGAACTGCTGAGGGTTGCCGATGTAATTCGCCGGGTTCATCCCAAATATGGTCAAGTGCTCCGCTGTGCCGCTCAGGGCGCCACTCAACACCGGCTCGTGGATGAAGTTCATGCCGAAGCGCGGGGCGTGGTCGCCGGAAGCATGGGTCACGTCGTAGCGGAACTGGTATTTCTCCTGATTGCGCAGGACGGGAAAAGCGGTAATCGGCGTGACAAACTGGTTGTCGCCAAAGGTCTCGAAGCCGGAAATGGTTTGCGCCGTCGAGCTGAACGGAAATGCCAGCGCGAAGCCGAGGTTCACGTTGCGCTCTTCGGTGTGGTGGAGGCCGCTGGCGTCAAAGATGAACGAGCCCAGCCAGGTCGGGCTAAAGGTGAATTGCTGGCTGAGCACGAGATTCAGATAGTTGGAATGCGATGTCGCCCCGGTGGAGGACAGGGTGGCCTGCTGGACCAGGTCGTTATGCGTGATATAGGAATCACCGGCCATGCGGAGAAACCACTGCGAGCGCGCCGACTGCGCCCAGTCAAAGCGCGTGGTGGCAAGAACATCGTGGAACGGAACCGGGACATTGTTGGGCACGGGAATCGAAGTAACCGTGGTGCCGTTAACGCTGACCAAGCCTGAAGCGGCAAGCTGCGACAAGGCGTTGAACTGCGCCTGACTGTCCGGGCTGTAAGCGATGCTGGCGTCCTCGTGAATGTATTCCAGCGAGGAGAAGAACCATATCTTTCCGTGGCGAATGGGTCCGCCGACGGTTCCCACATAATTCTGCCGGGAGAACGGCTGCTTGGGGTCGGGCGCCGGATTCTCAATCGGGAAACGCGCGTTAAGAGCCGCGGCCCGCGCGTAGAAGGCCCCCTCCCCGTGCCATTCGTCCGTGCCGTGCTTGGTGGTGATAACAACCGAAGCGCCGGTGGTGCGGGAGGTATCCGCGTCTTCCTGCGCCGTGCGCACGGCGAATTCCTGGACCGCGTCCGGAGAGAAGTTTTGCAGGAAGCCGCCGATGTAATCGTCCGAGTTGTCGCCGCCGTCCACGGAAAGCTCGATGTTCAGTCCCGAGCTGCCGCCGGTAGAAACGGCGGTGATGCGCGCCTTGGTGGGGTCGGAGGGCTCGACCGGCTCGGTCCCGGGCGCGAGGTACGCGATATTGGCGAAGCTGCGGCTCGCAAGCGGGAGGGTCTCCAGGTCGTGCACCGTCACCGCAGCCTGGTGCACGGCACTCGAAGTATCGATCGCCTCGGTGGTGATGGAAGAGGGCTGGCCTTGCACCTTTACCGTCTGCTGCACCGGCGCCGGCTTCATCGTGACCGTGATGGTCCTCACGGAGCTGACAACCACCGTAACATCGGCACTGGCCTCGGCGAATCCCGGAGCGTTCACGATGACGTGATAAACGCCGGGGAGCAGATTATCGAGGCGAAACCCTCCATGGGTGTCGGCAGCCGCCTGGCGCTCGACGGAGGATTCCGACGCTCGAATCGCGATCGTGGCGGACGGAACCCGCGCGCCGCTCGCGTCCTCGACCACACCGACAAGGCTGCCGCGGAAATCCTGCGCCCGGGACAACGGAGATAAGGTCAGGGCTGCTGCAATCAGAATCCCGAAGCGCCACAGTTTCACCGCACACCCCTCGGCCGTTTCCTGATGGAATTGTCTTTGCTATAGGCAGGGTAGGGGATGGATGAAACTACTACCATAGGTCGTATTTCGCAGGCCTGCAAAGAGATAGCAGATGGCTAGCGGACGAGGTGTTCGAGCAGCCGATGCACGGAATAGAGGGTTGCAGGCCGCAGGAGCACGGCGGCCAGCGAAACAGCCATCAGAAGGGTCGCACCGCCCAGCAGAACCCGCATGCCTCCCAGAGGCTCTTCTCGCGGCGGGATCGAGCCAAGCAAACGATCCACGCGCGCGGAGAGATCATGGTCGCCTGCAACGAGGGATGTAACCAGGGGCGACAGGCGCGCGGCCGCGCCCATGCGCGCGACACGCACCAGCGCCGAGGCCAGCGAAAGCGAGCGCCGCGAGTCCCCCTCAATCGCCCGGTCATCCGCGGCCCATTCGGTGAAGCGCTTCCAACTGCGGTCGAGCGCCGCAAAGCCCTGGGAGAATGGAAGGACGCCCGGCGCCAAAAGGAGAAGCAGACGCTTGAGATTGTCGCGCGAAGTTCGGTGGGCCCATTCGTGCCCAAGCGCCGTTTGCAGCTGCTCGGGAGAAAGAGCGCGCAGCACGCCCTGCGAGATAACCACCTGCGGGCGAATCACGCCCGCCAGGGCCATCAGCGGGGCTTCCCCTTCCATCACGAGCACGGGAAAAGGTGCGGCAGCCAAACGCGTCTCGTGGCCTTCCCTCCGGCAGCGCCGCGTGTAACGGAGCGAGCTGACGGCGGCGCGGAGAACCCGCGCGAGCGACATCCCCCAGACGCCGGCCCCCAGGAGCGCTGCTACGAGACAGGCGAGGCCTACGCGCTCCGCGCCGGCCTCCGGCTCCAGCCACAAGTAGCTGGGCACGCAGAGGGCGAGTACGACGAAGGCGGCCATCGCAACCGGGAAAAGCCGCAGACCCAGAAGAAGACGCGCGGCATGGCGCGGCCGGACGGATTCTCCCAACCGAATTGCCAGCGGCGCGACCGCCCGCACCAGAAGGCACAGCGCCAAGTGAGTGAGAAAAAACGAGGCCAGGCAGAGGCACATCAATCGCAGCAGGTAGGGAAAGGTCACGGTTTCCCTCCCCGGAAAAGCTCTCTGCGCTTCATGCGGATTTTCTTTTCCAGATCTTCGAGGAGCGCCACGTCATGCTCGCCGACCGCGTCCAAAAGGCAGGAAAGCAGCACCTCACGGGAAGGCTGCGGTCCGGAGAGAAAGCCAGCCAGCAGATCCCCGACCCGCAGGCGCTCCCATTCCGGGCGCGAAAGCCGGGGGGAATAGTGAAAAGCGCGGTCCGCCTTCTGCCGGCCAAGCAAACCCTTTTTGAAGAGCCGGTCGAGCGTGGTCATCACGGTGGTGTAGGCCAGCGGACGATTTAGCCCCTCGACCACATCGCGCACGCAGCATTCGCCCTTTGACCAGAGAATCTCCATCACGCTGGCTTCGAGATGGCCCAGCGCCAATTGGCGCGCCGAACCGCGGTTTTCGGAAGCGCGATTTTTCAGGAAGCGGATCATTTTCCGTGCCGGTGCTGCCCTGTTTCCGCCGGCCGAGGCGCCTCGCGCGACTTGCCGGCGGACTTTATTAGTTTACACTGTAAAGCCGGGCCGTTTCCACCACTTCGATTTAGCCTCCTCGCCGGCGGAGATTCTCCCCTGCCCGTGCGATAGACAATTCTCGGAAACGCGGGGAACAGATATACTGACAGCTTGACCTTGGGGGCTGTTGGGCCGGAACGAGGGGGAAGCAGCCGAAACGGGCTGTTGCTTGCGGGCGCCACCCAACCGCACGGGTGCCCCTTGCATCCCACAACGTTAACGTCGAGGACTGGGGAGAGGTGATGGAGAAAAGGGCTTGCACGGTTTCCGTTCTTATTCTGATTTTCTTCGTTTTGGGAACACTCTCCGGGTGTGGCAACGGCAGCGCCAATAATACCGGGGGAATCGCCGTCAGCATCACCCCTTCCGGCCCGCAGAATGTGGATCAGAACCAGCCCGCTAATTTCACGGCCATCGTGAGGGGCGACGCGCAGAATCTTGGCGTCAACTGGAGCCTTTCGGCGTCGACCGGTTGCACCGGGGCCGCCTGCGGAACCTTGACCAACATGACCTCTTCGTCGGTTACCTACAACGCCCCGCCGATGGTCACGGCCAACGTTACCGCGACTCTGACGGCGACCTCGAAGAGCAACAACAACGCAAAGAGCACCGTTTCGATCACCGCCGTCCCGCCGCCTGCCATCACCACCACTTCCCTGCCCGACGGCACCAACGGCGCGTCCTACGGCAAAGGTCAGCTCGTGGAAAC